>OBKM01000193.1_pt1 | contig 30569 bp, 17 predicted proteins | sample 1519691 | NCBI WGS metagenome assembly OBKM01 (sample SAMEA37050418, study PRJEB22526) | metagenome | biome: saline pan; feature: lake; material: water | place: Egypt | collected 2015 | depth 0.5 m
CGGACATGGGCACCGCTTTTTCCTGTTGACGGCTCTACCTCACAACTTGGGTTAAGTACAATAGTGGTCTACCTTCGCACGCGCGGGGGTAAACACCCCTATCCTACACCTTCAACGCCCAACCGTCTCCTGTGGCGCTGGCCTGCAAGACATCTGGCACCCGACCAAGCGGCGCCTTCCCGCCATTTAAGCGGCGCCTTCCCGCCATTTAGATGCCTCCTACACCGCCGGCACCCCTGTCGGAGGACCTTTCCTCACGCTGTGACTAACACAATAATGATCGACACCTGGCGTGCCGAGGCGCGCACCTCCTTTGATCTTACCGACCCTGCGCACCACCGGAGCCTGCGCCTTCTCGCGGAGCGGATGCTGGCTGCTGACGACCTGACCCCGCAGGAACTGGACGAAGCCACCAACGAAGCGGACGCGCCGCTTGAGTTCAGGATGGCGGCCATGCTGTACCGCTCGCGCCAGCAGATGCTATCGCTCACGGAGCCGGTGCACGTCGCGGTTGTGTTCGCCATGTGGGGCGAGCAGAACCGGCTGCATCCCCGCAGCGACGCGAATCCGTTCGGGGAGGATGCCCTCCGAAGAAAAATAGAGCAGCTGGACTGGGTCTGCCGCGGAACGCCGGCGCGCTGGTCGCTCTACGCGGTGGACGATGGCTGCCCGCATGGGAGTGGCGAAATCGCCGAATCGATCGCCTCCACCTACACGCCCGCAAAACCAGTTAACGTACTGCATCTTGCGCAGTATCTGCCAGCGACAGACGGCCCCCTTCGTCAGCTCTCCTCCGTCGACGACTCGCGCAAGGCCGGTGCGATCATCGCCGGTAGCATGCAGGCCATTGACGACGGCGTGGATACGATCATCTATACAGACGCCGATAGCTCGGTGCATCTGGGGCAGGTCGGCTTGCTGGTGGAGCCTTACGTGAATGAGGGCACGCGCGTGGTGCTGGGCAACCGCAAGCATCCGGCCTCGGTGCTGGTGAAAGACGGTGCGCGCTGGGGCATCGGGATAAAGAACCTCCGCCACATGCAACGCATGGCGGGCCACGCCATCTTCTCGCGCGACATTGCAGATACACAGGCGGCCTTTAAGCTCTACGACGCCGCTATGTTGAAACGCATCATCCCCACCCCCACGGTCTTCGACTTCTCGTTCGATACCGACTGGATCGGTGCCTTTCTTTCGATGGGGGAGGAATTCGCCCAGACACCGTTTGCCTTCGTCGACTCCGCCGCGGAGTCGGCCACCGCCAAGCAGATTCCCATGACGACCTGGAAGACCCTGCTGCTTGGGCTCGTCCACTCACTCCGCCGCCATGATCTACTAAAGACCCCGTTCAGCCGCGACATGGCGGATGTTATCGATGAAGAGATCACCGACTACCGGGACCTTGAGGCGATTATTGATCACCTTCCCGAAGAGCTGGAGGATGCCGGCGAGGCCGAATACGGTGACCCGGAGGTCATGTCGCCCGCAGCCATGCAAAAATGGATCAGGAAGCGGAAGGCGATGGCGAACTGAGCGTCTCAGGTGCTGACACGGCCATCCATCCGACGCAACAGCGCGACGCTAATACGCTTTCCGAATGAAAATGTCAGGATGCGGGTCCGCTGCCCCAAGCTTTCCTGCCCTGAACGGCACCGCCGAGATGCATCTCGGCGCTACAGAGTGGCCTCCGGTGGTCTATCCGTGCATCCTGTGGTTGTGCTATAGTGACATTGACCGGTGGATTCCGTATTAGCTCCATGTTGCCGGCCAGCTCTCCTTGCCAGTGTTCTCAATAGTGAAAAGAAAGTGTCTCGCTGGTGTCCACGTTTTGCTCGCCATAGTCGAGCGCCTCTGCGCTCACGCTGATGGCAGCAGGATCGTCGGAGGGCGCGGAATCGCTTGTGGGCGGGTCATCACCGCCGCAGGCCGCTAGCGGACCCGCGTGATGCGGCCCGTCTCTACCGCACCATCGGCGGTGGTCAGGCGCAGGAGGTACACGCCTGCTGCAGCCCGCGCACTTGCCGCGATGCGGCCATCCCAGCGCAGCTGATTCGTGCCTGCAGCCAGCTCGCCCTCATGCAGCACGGCCACCTGCTGACCCAGCACGTTGAACAGCTCCACGCGCCCGTCCATCGCCTCCGGCATCGCAATGTCGATCGTCACCTCATCTGTCGACGGGTTCGGGTAGACCGCCTCTACCGCCACTTTCTCGGGGCGGGGCGACTGCGCGTCAAGGAACGCGTCGGCGCCGATGAGCAGCTCTACGGCGTAGGCATCGCTGTTGGGGCTGACGCGGATGGGATCCTCCGCCGTGGCGCTTGTCAGGTCATACTGGCGGTCGCGTCGGGGGTCGATGAGCACCGCGCGGCTTCCCTCCGGCAGGGACACCTCTCCCGCGTGGAGCTCAATCACCTCTCCTTCGCCTCCTTCAATCACCACCGGGAACACGCGGCCGTCTTCGGCACCATCCGCGTGATTCGTATCGGCCTGGTCTGCACCCGGCGTCGCTGCTATCAGGTGCCGCCGTAGCGCCACCTCCTCCGCGCTATCGCGCAGCGCCACCCGGACGTCGCTAAAGTGCGTCGGCGGCATCCGGTGCTGCTGCGCCGCCCCGCTCGTCCGGCCGGCGATCAGCGTGCTGAGCGGCACGGAGGTCTCGCCCCTCGCCTGCGTAGCGATAAGCTCTACCACCTCTGCCGTCTCTTCCTCGCGCTGCAGGGCCGCGGGCGGTTCGTCGGCAAACGCGGGATGCTGTAGCGTTAGCTCCTCAAGGTCGCCGTCATTGAACAGGTAGAAGGCCTCCCCGGTGGTCGCGCTCGCAAGCGCGGATGCATCGGTCCATGTGCCGCCCCACTGGTGCAGCACCTCGGTCAGGCCGTCGTTGGCGGCAAGCGCCTTGGTGGCTGCCCAGTCGACGTCCACCTCCAGTGGGTTGGAGATGATGTTCCACCCGTCGTGCAGGGCAATGGTGGTCAGGCCCTCTTCGGTAAGCTCCACCGCGTCGATCGTCTGATCGATGGCCCACGCCTCGCGGCTTAGAAGCCAAAAGCCCACGCCCGGCGCAAAGTCGAACGCGCCGGAACCGTCGTACTCCTCAAGGTAGGCCTCGGGGTCATCTCCGTCGGCGCCGGTCTCGCGGAAGGCGCGCCAGTCGCTGCCCGGGGACCCGCCGAGCGTGGACGAGAGGCTAAGCCCCGCCGCGCCGGGCAGGCCGACCAGGCGGTAGTTCGACGCATCCGTGGCGTCGGTGAAGTCGACGTCCACCGCCACGGGCACCTCCGCCTCAGAGGCGCGGCCCGTGAGCTCTACGACCGCCGGGTCGTCCGGCGCGTCGGCATCGTGGCTGATCTCCAGCGCGCCTTCGAAGCGGCCTGGGGCGTCAGGCGTGAAGCGGACGTCTACGGTCTGGGAGGCGCCCGGCGACAGGTCCACGTCTTCGGGAAAGGCGCCGCTAAGCGAGAACGCGCCGTCCGTAGCGGCGGTAAGCTCCACACTGCCGCTGATGGAACTGCCGCCCTCGTTCGTCAGCGTAAGACTGAGCGTCTCTTCCGCACCGACGGCGCTCAAGCCAAACGCAAGTGACTCATCACTCAGCGCCAGCACGCGCTCGGCGTCCACGCCCGTGCCTTCAAGGGCTACCTCAAGCGGAGAGGCAACGTTGTCCGCGTTGTGCGTGATTTCGACGGTTTCCGTGAACGTTTCGGCCGCGCCCGGCGCAAAGGTTACCTCCACCTCCTGATTCGCACCGGCGTCCAGCGAAAAGCTGGCTCCATTAGAAGAAATGCTAAATGACTCGTTGTCTTCATTTGCGAGGGCTACGCTCCCTTCAAGGAGACCGCCACTCGTGTTCTCGATGATAAGCACCTCCGAAACGGATTCCCCGGTGTCCACATCACCAAAGGTGAGTTCATCCGGCGCGACCACGATCTCCGGAGACTCCACAACTCCGTCATCTTCTATCGTCCAGCCGAACATATCGATGATGGACTGCCGGGCGTCGGCGGCTTCCTCGCTGTACTGAAGGCCGCTTGCCCCCAACGTAACATCAGACTGTAGATCCAGCGTCTCCCAGCCTATCAGTAACGCGTCATAATTTGCGGTGGAGAGCCCGGAGTTTGTGAGCATCTCTATCATATCTTCAACGCCAGAGACCTCCCAATCCTTCAGATTTTGATTAAACGAACTGGCGTTACTGAACGTAAAGCGCATGCTGGTAACGCTGGACACGTCCCAGTCGCCGATATTCTGGTTAAAGGACTCAGCCCCCCAGAACATGGCTTCCATATCCGTTACGCTGGACACATCCCAGTCACTGAGGTCCTGGTCGAACACTTCGGCATCACGGAACAGAAAGCGCATGGTGGTGACACTGGAGACATCCCACGCGCCGAGATCTTGGTTGAAGGATTCGGCTCCGTTAAACACGGATGACATGGCGGTAACGCTGCCGGTATCCCAGCCTCCGATATCCTGGTTGAAGGATTGGGCTCCACTGAACATGGATGACATGTCGGTGGCGGTGCTGAGATTCCAGTCGCCAATGTCCTGGTTAAAGGCTTTGGCCCCGCTGAACATGACGGCAATGTTGGTTACATTCGAGACATCCCACCCGCCGATGTCTTGATTGAAAACTTTAGCATCCCGGAACATAAAGCGCATGTTATTTACGCTCGAGACATCCCAGTCGCCGATATCCTGGTTGAAGGCTTCAGCTCCATCAAACATGCCAAACATGTTATTAACGTTGGCCACGTCCCAGGCGCCGATGTCCTGATTGAACGAATCCGCCCCGCTAAACATGGAACTCATGCTGCCTACGCTGGAGACGTCCCAGGTGCTGATATCCTCGTCAAAAGATGCCTCGTCGCGGAATAGCTCGCTCATGCCCGTGATTCCGCTGGTGCAGGTGGTGGCGGCATTTTCCGGTGTAATCTCGTCGGCCGTGCGTTTGGTGTACTCGGTGCCCTCAACTTCGCCCGAATCGCCCACATCTGCATCTTCGCAGACGACAGTAACCCCATTGGCAGCGAGCTTAAAGGCTGGCGCGGCACCGTCATCATTGATGGTCCAGTTATACGTATCGATAATGGATTGCCGGGCATCGGCCGCCGCATTACTATACTGAATCCCCTGGGCACCGAGCGTTATGTCTTCCTGCAGATCCAACGCCTCCCAGCCGATCAGCAGGGCGTCGTAGTTCTCAGTGGAGAGCCCGGAGTCGTCGAACATTTCTTCCATGGTGTTATCGAAAAAGCTATTGTCAACAGCACTGCTCACATTCCAATCGCTAAGGTCCTGATCAAACGCCTCGGCTCCATTGAACATGCTGACCATATTTTCGACATTTCCTACATGCCAGCCACCAATGTCTTGATTGAAGGCTTTGGCTCCTTCGAACATGCGGGCCATGTTTTCCACATTACCTACCTCCCAGCCGCCGATGTCCTGGTCGAATGATTCGGCTTCTCGAAACATGTTACTCATTAAGGTGACGTTTCTGGTATCCCAGTCGCCGATGTCTTGGTTGAAGGATTCAGCCTCATAGAACATGAAGCGCATGTCGCTTACGCTACCGGTGTCCCAACCGCCAATGTACTTGTCGAAGGATTCAGCTCCTGAGAACATGGAACTCATGTCGGTGACGTTCTCTGTGTCCCAGCCGCCGATGTCTTGGTCGAAGGATTCGGCAAATAAGAATATGCCACTCATGTCGGTAACGTTGTCAGTCTCCCATTCGCCGATGTCCTGGTTAAAGGATTTAGCTTTTTCGAACATTTGACGCATGTCGTTGACATTCTGAGTATTCCAGTCACCGATGTCCTGGTCGAAGGACACAGCATCTCGGAACATGAATCGCATGTCAGTGACGTTTCCGGTGTCCCAGTCGCCAATGTCCTGATCGAAGGCTTCGGCCCCATAGAACATCGATCGCATGTCGGTGACGTTCGAGACATCCCACGTGCTAATATCCTCGTCAAAGGATTCCTCATCGCGGAACAACGCGCTCATATCCGTGATGCCACTCGTACACGTGGTAGCGGCATTGCCGGTGGTGATCTGGTCAGCGCTGCGCTTGGTGTAGGTGACGCCGTTTACCTCGCCGGTATCGCCCACTTCGGCATCCGGGCACATTACCGTGATGCCGTTAGCGGCCAAAAAGAAATCAGCCGGTCCGGCATCGTTGATAGTCCAGTTATACGTATCGATGATGGACTGCCGAGCCTCGGTGGCTGCGCTGTAGTTAATGCCTTGGGCGCCCAGCGTTACATCGTCTTGCAGATCCAACTCCGCCCAACCGATAAGAAGGGCATCATAGTTTTCCGTCGACAGCCCGGAGTCAGCGAACATCCCTTCCATGGTGTTATCGAAGTTTCCTCCGGCTTCCAAAACACTGCTCACATCCCATCGGCCAAGGTCTTGATCAAACGCCTCTGCCCCATCGAACATGCGTTGCATGTTTTCCACATTACCAACCTCCCAGTCGCCAATGTCTTGATTGAAGGCTTCGGCATTTAGGAACATCCGGTCCATAAGGGTCACGTTTTGGGTATTCCAGCCGCCAATGTCTTGATCAAAAGATTCGGCACCATTGAACATATTCCTCATGTCGGTGACGTTATTGGTATCCCAGCTGCCGATGTCCTGGTTGAAGGATTCGGCTTCGAGGAACATGCTATTCATCCTGGTGACGTTGCCGGTCTCCCAGTCGCCGATGTCTTGGTCGAAGGATTCGACTCGAGAGAACATGCTATTCATTCTTGTAACGTTGCCGGTCTCCCAGTCGCTAATGTCCCCATTGAACGACTCGGCTCTATGAAACATACTGCTCATGTCAGTGACGTCGGAGAGGTCGGGCGTATCCGTGGCTTCGTACGTTAGGTTTTCAGCACCCGCAAAGGCTCTTCTCATACTCGTCCATTGAATGGCGCCCCACTGCTCTATGGTTTGCAGCTTACGGGCGTTTTCTTCGTCGCCATCAGCTCCAGCGCCCGCCGCATCTAAGAACAGGTGTGGGAAGTCGCCGGTTATGACAACTTCGTACGTGCCGGCCTCAACGTAGGTGTGGTGCGGGTTGGGATCGGTGCCCGAGATGTTCTCGACGGTGCCATCGCCCCAGCCAATCTCAAAGTCGTAGTCGGCGCCTGGTGCAGTTGGGATGAAGATTTCCTCATTGTCTTCCGTCGTTTCCCAGGTGGTGATGAAGGCGTCATCAATGTCTTGAGCAAGTCCCGCATCGTTTATCGTCCAGTTATAGGTATCGATGATGGACTGCCGGGCATCGACCGCCTCACCGCTGTACTGAATACCCTCGGCGCCGAGCGTTACATTGTCCGCCAAATCCAGCGCCTCCCAGCCGATCAGCAAGGCGTCATAGTTCGCCTTGGAGAGTCCTGAATCATTGAACATCTCTTCCATGCTGTTTGGGAATCCACCATCATCAACGATACTTGTAACATTCCATTCTCCAAGATCCTGATTGAATGAGCTGGCTCCATAAAACATACGTCTCATATTAGTAACATTGGATACATCCCAGAGCCCAATATCTTTATTAAAGGATTCCGCATTTTCGAATGTGCCACGCATTCCAGTGACGCTGCCCGTATTCCAGCTTCTAATATCCTGGTTGAAGGATTTTGCTCCTTCAAACATGCGTAGCATAGTTATGAGATTTTCCGTATTCCATTCACTAATATCCTGGTCAAAGGATTCTGCACCCCGGAATGAATAAGACATGTTAAGAACGCTCGAGACATCCCAATTACCGATATCCTGATTGAAGGATACCGCATCCTGAAACATGCGTGCAATACTGGTTACGCTGGAGACATCCCAGGTGCTAATGTCCTCGTCAAAGGATTCCTCGTCGCGGAACAACGCGCTCATATCCGTGATGCCACTCGTACACGTGGTGGCGGCATTACCGGTGGTGATCTGTTCTGCCGTGCGTTTGGTGTAGGTGACGCCGTTTACCTCGCCGGTGTCGCCCACGTCGGCATCCGGACACATCACCGTGACACCGTTATCATTCAGAAAGAAGTCGGGATTGTCCTGCGCGGTGGCTGGCGAGGCCAGTAGCAGGAGGACTGCCGTAAACAGCGACAGGACAGAGCGAAAAGCAGTACCAAAAATCATCTGAGCGTGTGGTTTTGTGAGTGAGCAGGGAGTGCAAATCGCCTGCTGCGGAGCACTCCAAAAGAGCAGTCTACTACAATCTTATGATCCCCAAATTAGGGGTCCTATGGCGTATTGCGGAATTGTCCCTTTCAAGCGGACGTAGATTTACCGACGGAGAGGTGAAGAAAAAATGAATGTTTTTTCGTTCTCTCTCACGGAGAGGTCATGAGCCGGTCCAACCTTTCCTTTTTGTGAGATGCGATGGTTTTTCATATCTGCACGTCGCGACCCGGTCTCGCGCAGCTTCGGTCGGTTCGTAACTGTCGTGCCTGCTGCAGCGTAAACTTGCTCACCCCCTCTCACCCACCGGCTCGCCATTTCCATGCGCACCGCACGACTCGTTTGCCTTGTTGCTATACCGCTGCTGATCATCACCCTCGTCCCTCAGGTGACCGCAGCACAGGCACAGGATTGGGATATTTCGGCGTACGAAGTGAATGTTGTGGTCCAGGATGACGGCGCGATCGATGTGGTTGAGTCCATCACGTTCGACCTGCGCGAAGGCTCGTTTTCGCGCGGGGAACGGTCTATCGACACGCGCTATATCGAGGAAATCACGGATATCGACGTTACCAGTCCCGAGGCCGATATCCGCTCGCTCGGTGTTGATGACGGGCGCCGCAGTACGGACATCCAGTGGACGTACGACGAGCGCGAGGAGCCGGTAACATTCGCGGTCTCATACACGGCGCATGAGGTCGTCTACACGGAAGACGATCGCAACGTAATTGACCTGCAGCTCATTGGTGACGAGTGGCCCGTGCCCGTCCGCAATGTTCAGGCGTCGATTCTGCTACCGTTTCCTTCACTCACCGAGGAAGATATCGACGCGCAGCCCCGCGGCGACGCTGCCGTAACTTCTTCTGAAGGCGGCTGGGAGGTTGTCTACTCCTATCCGGAGCTGGCCGCTAATGAGGGGTATCGGGCCACACTCACCATTCCGCCACACATTGAGTCCCGCGAAGGACAGTCACTGCCACGAGCCACAAGTGACACGCAAATCATCATGGGGGTTGTGCTCGGCCTCCTCGCATTTCTCTCGGTCCTCGGAGGCACGATGTGGTACGCCCGCGATCCCAAGCCTGCCTCCATTCCTGCTCCTGCGTCAGCGCCCGACATATCTCTGGGCCTCGCGGGCTACCTCGCATTGTGGGATAACTTGACCCAGTGGCGCCGGATATCGAAGGCGTTGATCTACGACCTTGCCCACCGGGGCCTGCTCTCTCTCACCTGGGTGAAACCCGAAGCGTCGTGGCTCTCAAGTTCAGAGGAAGAGCTGCACATCTCGGTGGAGGCGGAAACGCACAACCTGCCCGACATCGAGCGGTCCCTGCTGAACAAGCTTCGAGAGTACGACACGCTTCAATCATTTACGACAAATGAAGACGGGTTTCTGTGGGAGCAGGTCCGGGCCATCCGGGATGAGCTCGAGCGAAAAGGATGGATCGAGCGGCACGAGGGGCGCGGTGCGGCCTTCGCTGCAGCAGGTGTGGCGCTTATGCTATTAGGCATAGGTGCGATCATGCTACTCTCCGGGCTACCCGCGGCCATTGGTGCTGGCGTTGGCCTGGGATTTGGGCTTGGCAGCCTCGCCGTTCTCCTTGACAAGCGGCTCTACGACAAAACCTTGACCGAAGCGGGGGCGACAAAACGGGAGCATGTGCTTTCCTATCAGAAGCAGTTGCGCGAGCAAATAGAAACTCACCTTGAGGAGAACCCCATCGAAGCAGCGAAAATCTTCATTGACGAGATGCCCTATCTTGTGGTGGATTTACAGATGAAGACCGAAATGCTCAAGCGCCTTGGCGAAGCCCTTGAAGATCATCCAGAAGAGATCGAGCGGCCCGCGTGGATTCAGGACCAGGTCTCAGACGCGGAGCAGCGGGACTTCACGACCTTTTTCGTGGTTTTCTACATGTTTTACCTGAGCAGCATATCTGGTACGTCCTCCGCAAGCTCAGGGACCTCCTACAGCGGGGGATCAACCGGTGCCGGCGCGGTTGGAGGCGCAGGAGGCGGCGGTGGTGGGGTATCGTAGACTACGGGCAACGGCAGGCCTTCGATGTACCGCAGCAATACCCCCCCATAAAACAACCGCCCCTGCTCCGGTGTGCGCCGGAAGTGCTCCGTAAGCTGTCGTATAAACAGTCCTTCACCGGCCCGGGTAGGCGCAGAAGCACGAAGCCGGTGTGCTACACACCAGTCCCCGATGCGGCCTTCAGGATAGTCGGCAGCTCTAGGCTCATCGTTGGGCTCCAGCCCTGCGACGTGTCCGCCTCGAGGCTCTGGCTCGCATCCCCGCGGCGAAATTTTCGCGACCGGGGGACGGCAGAAGCCGTCCGGGCGATGCGTTCCAAGGAAGCCACTTCTGAACGAGCTGCGAGGGGAGGGCCTGACCTAACACCCTCCCGAAACGCCCGAATCGCTGGCACCCATTACCGCTACTCGTCCCACACCTCACGGTCGCTCACGCCTTCGCGCTCGAAGTGGAACGGATCGCGCTCGCGGGGATGGTTGCCGACCTCATCCATGGTCTCCGCGTCATAGAGGCGGCCGTTTTTCATTACGTAGTTAATATCCTCGCTGTGGCGGATATCGTGCAGCGGGTTGTTCTCCAGCACGATGAGATCGGCGAGCTTGCCCTCTTCGAGGGTACCCAGCGCGTGGTCCATGCCGAGGTAGCGGGCGCCGTGGAGCGTGGCGCTGCGAAGCGCCTCGTGTTCGCTCATGCCGCCCTGCTCAAACATCCAGAGCTCCCAGTGCGCGGCGAGCCCCTGCATCTGCCCGTGCGCGCCGAGCTGCACGTCGATGCCGCGATCGATGAGATCCTTCGCCGTCTCGGCCAGCTCGAAGTGCCAGAACTCATCGTCCGGCGCCTTGGTGCGGCGGCGGGACACGGGATCCACCACGTCGCGCGGGACGAAGGTCATCAGTCGGTCGTTTTCCCAGACGTTCTGATGCTGATACCAGTAGTTCTCGCCCCAGAGGCCGCCGTAACCCACGACGAGCGTCGGCGTGTAGCCCACATCCGTAGCCTCCCAGAGATTGAGCATGTCGTCGTAAAGCGGGGCGATGGGCACGGCATGCTCGATGCCCGTGTGCCCGTCGGCGATCATGTTCATGTTGTGGAAGAAGGTCGAGCCGCCCTCGGGGAAGACGAGCATGTCAAGCTCGTGCGCCGCCTGAAGCACCTGCTGCCGCTGGTCGCGGCGCGGCTGGTTGTAGCTCTTGACCGAGAAGGCCCCGACCGACTTCAGCCGCTGCAGATGCGAGCGCGCGTCGTCGAGATTGTCGATCTCGGCCCGGAAATCACCGTCCGCGCCGTAGAGGATGCGCCCGGTGGAGAAGACGCGCGGCCCAACCGACGTGCCGGCCTGCACCATCTCAGCCTGATTGAAGACGTTCTCCGTGTTGGCCGACGGGTCGTGAATGGTCGTCACGCCGAAGGCGAGATTCGCATGGTAGTACCAGTTGTTCTGCGGCATCATACCCCCAAAGAAGTGCCCCTCGTGGGCGTGCGCATCAACGAGTCCCGGCATGATGGTTTGGCCCTCCGCGTCGACCATGTGGGCATCCTCCGGCACGTCGACCTCTCCGGCCGCCCCGACAGATGCAATGCGGTTTTCTTCAACGACGATCGTGCCGTCCTCAATTACCTCGTCTCCGTCCATCGTGATGAGGTGCGCGTTGGTGAAGGCGACCGAGCCCGTGGGCACGTCGCTCTCGAGCGCCAGCTCGATCTCCGCGCGCTCCGCCGACTCGATGGGATCGGCGTCTTCGTCTTCTCCTACGAAGTCGAAGGCCTCGTCGACGTCGAGCGAATAATGCTCAGGTCCCATAGCCCAGTGCAGCGTCTCGCTGTCGCCCGACCAGTGCAGGTAGTTGCCGGCATCCTCGCTCACCTGCTGCACGGGAAGCGCCGGCGTGTCTTTCGTCAGATCGAACGGACCGCCCGTGTCGGGAAACGGCGCGATGTAGACGTTGTGCAGCTCCTGGAAGGCCACCCAGTTCTCATCGGGGCTCGGGACGACGGTCGTGACGTCGCGGAGCTGATAAAGGACCCGCTCGTCGGCGCCATGCAGGTCGATGCTCTTGTATTCCTTGCTGAGCCCGCCACCGGTGAGGTAGTAGATGCGATCGCCGTCCTTATTGAAGCGTGGCTCGCGGCCCTCCTCGGTGATGAGCTCAGGCTCGCCCCCTGTGGCAGAGACGTGGTAGAGCCCCGTGTCGACGCTGTGGAGCGTGCCGATGAGCGTGTTGCCGGTGGCGCGGCGATAGACAACCCGCTCGCCGTCGGGCGCGAACTGCGGCTCGTGGTAGTAGCCGGGGTCGTCCACGACGACGGTTTCGTTTTGCCCGTCGAGGTCAACGGCGCGAACCGTGCTGAACTCCTCGTCGTCCCACGTGGTGTAGACGACGCGGTCGCCCTCCGGGTGGAAGGCCGGATCGTACTCGAAGTGGTCAGCGTCGGTGAGGCGCTCCGGCGTGCCGCCCGGATGCTCCATGTGCCAGAGATAGCCGGCCGCGTGGAAGACGACGTGGTCACCGTCGGGCGAGGTCGTCACGTCGCGCAGCATCCGGGCGCGAAACTCCTCCTGCCAGGGCTCCTGCTCCGACTGGACGGTCTCGGCGATCTCGGTTTCGACCTCGGCCTCGAAGGGAATCGTCTCCGCCTCCCCGCTCTCGACGTCAATTTCGCGGATTTCTCCTTCGGCCCAGAGGACGATCGACTCGCCGTCCGGCGTCCAGGAGAAGCCGGGATAGACGCCGTGGATCGCCCACGTCTCCTGCTGGTCGCGGCTCAGCTCGTCGTAGATGGGCGTCTCCGCGCCGGTTTCCTTGTCGTAGAGGAAGAGCGTGCTCTGCGAGCGGACGCGCCGCACGAAAGCAATCTGGTCGCCATCCGGCGACGGCACCGGCCGCACGGCGCTGCCCGGACCGGTGATCATGTTCTCGATCTCACCCGTCTCGCGATCCAGTTGTCGCACGGCGTAGACCTGCTCATTGGGATCCTGATTGTACTCGAAGGTCTGGCCGGGCGTCATGTCCTCGCTCCAGTAGAGGTACCGGCCGTCGGGTGAGAGGGCCGGCTCGGCCGCGTTCTTCTCGTCGGTGCGACGCTCGGTGAGCTGGATACCTGCCGTGCTGCCGGAGCGGTGGTACATCCACATCTCGCCCGCACCGAGCGAGCGCGTGCTCGTGAAGTGCTTGCGCCCAATGAGATACTCGCCGTCCGGCGTCCAAACCGCATCGTTCAGCAGCCGGAAGTCCTCGTTGGAGATCGGCCGCAGGTCGGAGCCATCCGGATCCATCACCCAGATGTTATCGCCGCCGCCCCGGTCGCTCGTAAAGCTGATTGTGCTCCCGTCTGGACTGAAGCGCGGCTGCATGTGATGAGCCATCCCGCCCAGAATGCGCGTGGCACTGCCGCCCTCGATGGGCATCCTGTAGATATCACCCAGGAGGTCGAAGACAATCGTTTCGCCGTCCGGACTCACGTCGAGATTCATCCACGTGCCCTCGTCCACGGTGAACTCAATCGTTTCGAGCTCATCGAACGGCTCGTTCACGTCCCAGTCCTCATCGTTCTGGGCAAGGGCGGGGACAGCAAAAAGAAGCGCGAGGCTCAGAATCCAGGCAAGGATGCGCATAGGAAAAGCGGACAGGTGAAGCGAATGGAGCGAAACGACGCGGCGCGTCGGATAGGAATGAACAAGGTACACGACGGCACCGTGAGGTGCAATAGGTGGAATATATTCAAGAGGCTACGGTCCGCGCAGGATCGCCTCTCTCGTAGCGAAAGCGCCGCAGGAGTGGAGCGTACTAACGAGCTCATAAATGGTCCGGCTCCACCTGGTAGCCGCTCCGGTCACAAGATCACCAGTCGAGTTGGATCGTCGGGAGGCATGCGCCGAAAGTCCCGTCCATTGAAGGTCAGGAGCTCGTCCGCCTGGATATTCTCGGCAGCGCGGACGTGGAGGACGTCGTAGACAGCCCCGCTCGTCAATCCGAGGTCGACCATGCGGCGTAGCGCGCTTTCGTAGTCGGCGCGATCGAGAGTCACGATCTCGGCCGTCTGGAGTATGTTCTCCTCGATCAGACGGCGCGCCTGCCCGGGCGTCACCGGCGGGCGCTTGGGAAGAGCGGTCAGCGTGGAATAGAGTTCGGCCAGGGCGTGGGTGCTTACGGCCATTTGAATTTCCCCGCGTGTGGCGGCGGCAAGCCGAGAGCGAGCCGCCTCATGTCCGACGTGTGCAGCAGAAAGGGCAGCCACCAAGACAGAAGTGTCGAAGAGTTGTACCACGGGCTAATCAGAACGCTACGTTTGAAATCCTACGTGAAGAGGATAGCTGGTCGCCTGCGAAAGACGAAAAATACGCAGGCCGACCGCGATCTCTACTCACTACGACGGATCCGAGGCGCTCAGGTGGCGAGCACGCTCAGCGCGAGCCCGACGCACCGATTCGGAAGGATCGAGCGACTCATCGGCAGTGCCGGTATGGACCAGAACACCGTCTTTCCAGGCGAGTGCAGGCTGCTGGTCCGACGGCCGAAGCGTCAAAGCCTCGCCTCCATCGTCCGTATCAACGGTGAGCTCGAGACTGGAACCTGCCGAAATGCCGAGGCGCTCGCGCAGCGGCTTCGGGATGACGATGCGCCCGTAGTCATCAATCGTAACTTCCATAGCCTTTCGGGATTGGTCGGCGGACATGGTGGCAACAAACCCCCTCTATTTTGGCAAAAATCAACGCCAATTGGCAAACGGCTGTTCCACGGCATCGTTTGCCCTCAAGTACCGACCACTGACAACTGACCACTAATCACTACCCGTCAAAACCTCCCCCAAATACCGCCCCGTATGACTCTCCGGATGGTCCGCAACGACTTCGGGCGTGCCGGCGACGACGACCTCGCCTCCTTCCTCCCCGCCTTCCGGGCCGAGGTCGATCACGTGATCGGCGTGCTTGATAACGTCGAGATTGTGCTCCACGATGACGACCGAGTGGCCCGCTTCGACGAGCTGGTCGAACGCGTTCAGGAGCTTCCGGATGTCGTCGAAGTGCAGGCCCGTCGTGGGCTCGTCGAAGAGGTAGAGCGTGCGGTCGTTGCTGCGACCGCCGAGGTGGCTCGCCAGCTTGATGCGCTGCGCCTCGCCGCCTGAGAGCGTCGTCGAGGGCTGGCCGAGCGTGAGATAGCCGAGCCCGATGTCCTGCAACACCTCCAGCTTGTTCGTGACCGACCGCTCGCCGTCGAAGAACTCCATTGCCTCGTCGACGGTCATCTCCAGAACGTCGGCGATGTTCTTGCCCTGATAGGTGACATCGAGCACCTCTTTCTTGTAGCGCTGACCGCTGCACGCCTCGCACTCCAGATGGAGATCGGCAAGGAACTGCATCTCGACCTCGACGACGCCCTCGCCCTTGCACTCCTCGCAGCGCCCGCCTTTCACGTTAAAGCTGAAGAAGCCGGGATCGTAGCCGCGGATCTGGGCCTGGCGCGTCTCCGAGAATAGCTTCCGGATGCCGTCGAAGGCCTTCGTGTAGGTAGCCGGGTTGGAGCGTGGCGTGCGCCCGATCGGCTGCTGGTCGACGAGCTCGACGGCGTCGATATGGGGGTGCCCTTCGATGGTGTCGTGCTTCCCCAGCTTTCCGTCGCCCGACCCGCCCTTGAGCCGGTTGAGCCCCTCGTAGAGCGTCTGGTTGATGAGCGTCGACTTGCCGGAGCCGGAGACGCCCGTCACGCAGACGATCATGCCGAGCGGGATCTGCACGTCAAGATCCTTCAGGTTGTGCTCCTGCGCGCCACGGACCCAGATGGAGTGCTCGTCGTCGACGGTGCGCCGCTCCTCGGGGATGGGCACCTCTTTGCGCCCACTCAAATACTGACCTGTGAGCGAGTCTTCGTCCGTCAGGATCTCCTCGTGCGTGCCCTGGAAGATGACCTCTCCGCCGAACTGCCCCGAGCGCGGGCCGAGGTCGACGATCTGATCGGCCGCCTCGATGGTCACCGGATCGTGCTCCACGACGAGCACCGTGTTGCCGAGGTCGCGCAGCCGCTCCAGAATGTTGATGAGCCGGTCGTTGTCGCGCGGATGCAATCCGATGGTGGGCTCGTCGAGCACATAGAGCGATCCGACGAGCGACGAGCCGAGCGAGGTGGACAGATTGATGCGCTGCGTCTCGCCGCCGGAGAGCGTCTGCGCCAGCCGGTCGAGCGTGAGGTAGTCGAGCCCGACGTCGACGAGGTAGCGCGACCGCTTGCGGAGCTCCTCCATCACACGCCCGGCGACCTCCTCTTCGTAGTCCGAGAGCTCAATCGACTCGAAGAAGTCGCGCGCCTCGCGGGTCGTCATCGCGCAGACCTCGCCGATGTGTTTGCCGCCCACCTTCACGTAAAGCGCCTCGTCGCGTAGGCGGTGGCCGTCGCACTCGGGGCACGTCGAATAGCCCCGGAAGCGCGATCGGAAGATGCGGTAGTGCATCTTGTAGGAGCGCTCGTCCAGGAAGTCAAAGAAGCCGTTGATGCCAATGTAGTCGTCCTTCCCGTTCCAGACGATGTCGAGCTCCCAGTCCTCCAGGTCGCGGTAGGGGCAGTCAATGTTGATCCCTTCGTCGGCCGCTACGCGGACGAGTTTGCGAAAGTGCTTGCTCCATTTGTCGGTCCGGAACGGCGCGATGGCGCCCTCGCGAATCGAAAGCTCCTTGTTGGGGATGACGAGGTCGGGATCGATGCCGGGGACCCGCCCAAAGCCCTGGCATTCGGGGCAGGCGCCCACCGGGCTGTTGAAGCTGAAGAGGAGCGGCGTGGGCTCTTCGAATTCCATCCCGTCGCGCTCGAAGCGGCGGCTGAACTCGTATTGGGCCCCGGTGCGCGACGCGTCACGCACCGCCTCCACGGCCACGCACCGCCCGTCGCCGACCTCAAAGGCCTGTTCGACAGAGTCGGCGATGCGCGACTGGGTGCTCTCGTCGCCTTCCCGGATGGCCAGGCGGTCGATGAGGACGAGCAGCCGGTCGCGGCCGTAGTTATTCGCCTTTGAGGGCGGCGTCTCGTTCAGATCGAGCTCCTCGGGCGTTTTGCCGCGCTCCGCCTGCTTCTCGGTAGGCAGGAGCAGGATCCGAAAGAAGCCGCGCTCGCGCAGCGTCTTGAGCTCGTCGCGGAGCGCGATGTCGGAATGCTCAGGAACAGGGCAGCAGAGATAGAACCGCGTGCCGTCGTCGAAGCGCTCCTCCAGCGCGCGGGTGACGCTGCGCGGCGTATCCTTCGTCACCGGACGCCCGCTGATCGGCGAGTAGGTCGTGCCGATGCGGGCGTAGAGCAGCCGCAGGTGGTCGTAGATCTCCGTCTGCGTGGCGACGGTCGACCGCGGGTTCTTGCCCTGCGACGACTGCTCAATGGCGATCGCCGGCGCGAGCCCCGTGATGAGGTCGGCCTCGGGCTTGTCCATCCGCTCCAGAAACTGCCGCGCGTAGGCCGAGAGGCTTTCGACGTAGCGCCGCTGCCCCTCGGCGTAGATCGTGTCGAAGCAGAGGCTCGACTTACCCGATCCCGACGGGCCGGTGAAGACGATAAGCTGCTCGCGCGGCAGGTCAAGGTCGATGTCCTTCAGGTTGTGCTGGCGCGCGCCGCGAATGACGATATGCTCGCGGGCCGTCTCACGCGCCTCGGCGGAGGCGTTGGCGATGACAGGGTCCTGCGTCGGGGCAGTTTCAGCCGTTTGCGTCATGATGGAGGCGGTCGCATGCGCGGAAACGAGACAACGTATGTGCATACGACGCGACGCCTCGAATGATGCCGCGCTGACGGGGCGCGGGGTTTGACGATGCTGTTGGCTTTTGGCCCTCTTACGTATCGTCCGTACGTACACATCTCCTACTCCCGCATACGCTCGACTGCGTCCGCGGCCCGGTTCGGGTAGTCGGTGACCAACCCGTCGACGCCTAGCTCTAGGAGCTCGTCCATCTCATTCGGATCATTAATGGTCCACACGTGCACCTCCAGGCCGAGCCGGGCCGCCGCGCGAGGTAGAAGCGGCGTGGCGAGAGGCAGCCCACGATACGACGGCGGAGTGAATAAGGCCTCGCCAGGCGCGCGGTACCAGCGGTGCAGCCCCACGAGATGCAATCCATAGAACGTGAGCATCTCGGTCGTCCCTAGGCTGGTCGGAACTCCGGGCTTCTTCGCGCGGAAGCGCTGCAGGTAGTCCGTGCTGAAGCTCGTCACCATCACTCGGTCAGTTCGGTTTGCTTCGGCCAGCTCGTCCGCTACGGCCTGGATGATGGCATCACCGCTGCCGGTTTTCATCTCGACGAGCAGCGGCGTGTCGGGGTAGCGGTCGAGCACTTCGCGGAACGCAGGAATCGTGATACCCTCCCCCCGGTAGGGATGGCGCCCATCTTCTTCGAAGGCATAGCCGGCATCGAGCGCCTGCACCTCGTCCAGTGTCAGGTCGCGGATGTGGCCTATGCTGTCGGTCGTGCGATCGACGGTAGCGTCGTGGAGCACGACAACCTCGTCGTCGGCGGTAAGCTGGAGGTCCATTTCCAGGACGTGGGCGCCCTGCTCGATTGCTTTGTCAAAGGCCTTGAACGTATTCTCGGGCGCGTGCCCCGACGCGCCCCGGTGCGCCGCAATCGTTACCTCCTGTTCGGCCAGGAAGGGAACCGGCTCAACGGGATCGGCCTGAAACGGAAGCGCGGCCAGATAGAGCGCCACGAGCACGGCGCCGGCCACCACCAGCCGCCGCAGCCAGCGTTTCCACTCCGGCGAATCGGCGCGCTCTTCCATGCAAGAGGCTTGGCTGATCAATCAGCGCCCAACGCAAACGAGACGCATTTGCGTTAGATTCTTCGTATTCTCATTTTGCGGATGTCATACGCCGCGACGTTCACTCAACCCATTCGACTGCCATGCGATCCCTGCCCCTCGTTCTTATCAGCGCGCTCGCCGTTCTGCTCATGGGGTGCCCGCCCGCTGAAGAAGCACCGCCAGCCTTTCCGGAGGGTGAAGTCGTCGATCTGACGCACCCCTTCAATGAGGAAACGATCTACTGGCCCACGGCGCCCCAGGAGTTCGAAATGGAAGAGGATTTCGTAGGCGAAGTCAATGACGAATACTTCTACGCCGCCTACACCTTCTGCACCGCCGAGCACGGTGGCACGCACCTCGACGCGCCGTTCCACTTCGCCGACAGCGAGGAGGAGGCCCAGGACCAGTGGACAACCGAAGAGATCCCGCTTGATCGTCTAATGGGGAACGCGGTTGTCGTGGATGTCAGCGAGCAAGCCCTCGATGATCGCAACTATCAGGTGCAGGTCGAGGACTTTGAAGACTGGGAGGACGAGTTCGGCCAGATTCCCGACGGAGCCATTGTACTGCTCAACACAGGGTACGCGCAGTTCTGGCCGGACCGCGAGGAGTATATGGGCACGGACGAACGCGGGGAAGAGGCGCTCGACGATCTAAGCTTCCCCGGCCTTCACCCTGAGGCCGCCGAGTGGCTTGTGGAGAACCGCTCGATCCATGCAATCGGCCTCGATACGCCGAGCATCGACTACGGTCCTACTGAAGGATTTGAGTCGCACCGCATCCTCTTCGGAGACAACATCGTCGTGCTCGAAAACCTCGCCAACCTGGACGAGCTACCGCCGACAAACGTTAGTGTGGTCGCTCTGCCGATGAAGATCGAAGACGGTAGTGGCGGCCCACTCCGCGCAGCGGCGATCCTCCCGACCATCGAGTAAGAGATCGCCCTGGACACCGCCCGTTTTCATGCCCACGACTTCAACCGCGTGGCTATACGCCTGGGGGCTCGGCTCCGTTGCGCTCGGAGGCGCGTCGTTGCTCGTCCCGCTCTACATCGTCGCGCTGGGTGGCGATCCGTTCGGCCTCGGGCTACTGGCTGCTCTCGCGGCCATTGCAGGGGCTCCAGCGGCCCTTCTCTTTGGTCGCCTCGCCGACCGGACGGGACAGCGGCGCGTCTTTGTGCTTGGGGCGCTCTTCGCCACGGCCGCCGTGCTGGCCGTGCTTCCGTTCGTTCAGTCGATCGGCATCGTCATCGCGGCGAATGCGGTGATCTGGTTTTCGTTTGCCGGGGCCGGACCGGTACTCACGCTGCTTGTCGTAGGTGGCGCGCCAATGCCCGAGTGGCAGACGCGCATCGCCCGCCTCAATAAGTACCAGGGCTGGGGATGGGCCGGCGGGCTCGTCCTAGGAATGATTTGGACGGCGCTCTTCGGGCAGTGGATGAGCGAGATGGTGGTGCATCAGACGTTTTTCGCTGCCTGCGCGGCGGCGGCGCTGGGCGGAGCTGTCGGTCTGGGCTACCTGCTTCCCCCCGAAGCGCTACAGTCTACCTCAGAGCGTATGCGCGAGCGGCTGCGCCAGGCCGTTCTGCAGGTCCGGCGCACGAATATCCGCGGGGCGACGTTTCCCTTCACGCCGGACCGCCTCTACTGGGCGGCCCAGACGTTCCACCCTCGGGAGTTCGCTGAGCGCTTTTCGCCGACGCTGGCGTCATACTTCTTGGCCGTGCTCGTCTTCTTCTCAGGCTTCACGGCCTTTTTCGCTCCGCTTCCCATCTTCTTGGCTGACACAGGGTTCGGCTCGGGAGCGATATTCGCGCTCTATCTTATTTCGAGCCTTGGGTCGGCAGTGTTTTTTGCCGGAGCTGGCGAGCTCGCCGGTCGCTACAACTTGACCGTTCTACAAACGAGCGGTCTCGGGCTACGCGGCGTACTACTTCCTTCCGTCGCGCTCATAGGAACGGGCATCGGCGCCACGATCGTTGGGCTCATCGCGTCCGGCATCGTGTTCGCGCTAATCGGCGTGACGTGGGCGATCATTGCCGTTACGGCGGTGACGCTCGTTACGCGGCTCGCACCCGAGACGGTTCGCGGAGAGGCCGTCGGCGTATACACGGCGCTGACGGCCGTGGCCGGTTTCGCCGGCAGCTTGCTGGGCGGCTGGATGGCTGCGATCAGCTACGGGCTGGCATTCGGCGTGGCCGGCGCGCTCGTGCTGATCGGCGCGCTGCTCGTGTACGCGCTTCGAGGCGCAGCTGGGGTTGACGTGTCGCCCGCTTCCGATTCGCCGGCTCCCGAGGCCGCGTGACCTGCTACTCAGCTTCCCGGACGCGCATCACGCCCTGCATCACCGAGAAGTGCCCCGGGTATGTGCATATGTACCGGCGGTCGCCCGGCTCGTCGGGAGCCGTAAATTCCACCGCTACCGTCTCACCCGGCCGCGCCTGCGGGGTGGCCGCCAGAACGGCATCGTCGTCTGGGATGTAGTCGCGATCCTGACCGGCACGCAGGGCGGCCTGACCCACGCGGTTCACCTCCTCGTCCTCGTTGGAATCTACGATGAGGACGTTGTGCACCATGGTCGGACTCTGCGCTGTGTTATCCATGGTGAGCCGCACCGCCTGGCCGGGGCGCACGGTGAACTGCGTCTGCTCAAACCGCAGCTGGTTACCACGGGGCGTAATCGTGACCTCCGCCACCTCCGCATCCCGAAAGTCTATGTCTGCGGGCGCGTCGGTGGGCTCGCCGTTGCAGGCGGAAAGTCCAATGAGTAGGGTGAGTGAGAGTGCGACGTACGCGTGCGCTCGGGCAATCATGATACGCCAGGATGTTCAGAGATAGTGTACGTGGGGATTAGTGGCCCAGCGCTACGCCCTCGGCGCGCGGGTCCGGGGCAGCGTGGATAACGCGCTGCGTCTCGTCGGCACCCGGCCAGAGCGGCTCGTCTACCACGGTGATGCCCATAGCGCGCCCCCATGTGGCTCCCATCCAGAGCGCATCGCCGCCCTCTACGGCCCAACCGCGCTCTTCCAGTGCGCCAATGACGTCGTTCGAAAGCGCGTGCCGCTCGTAGAACAGCGAGTCCGGACGCCACTGGTGGTGCACGCGCGGCGCTGCAATGGCCTGCTGGATGTCCATCTCGTGATCAATAGCATTCAGGATCGTTTGAAACACCGTTGTGATGATCGTCGATCCCCCCGGCGCGCCGATCGTCATAAAGAGCTCGCCGTCGGGGTCCTCGACAATAGTCGGCGACATGGACGAAAGCATGCGTTTCTCCGGTTCGATGGCGTTGGCCTCGCCGGTGACGAGCCCGTACATATCGGGCGTGCCCGGCTTCGAACTGAAGTCGTCCATCTCATTGTTCATGAAGAAGCCGGCTCCGTCAACCACCACGCCGGACCCGTAGCTCGCGTTGATGGTGGTCGTGATGCTGACGGCATTGCCCTCCTCGTCTACGGCCGAGTAGTGCGTCGTCTCGGGCGTCTCGAATGCCCACGGGTCGCCATACTGGACCTCGTCGCTCGTGTGCGCTCGATCAGGATCGAAGTCCTCCATGCGCTCGGCCATGTAGTCGGGATGGGTGATCTCATCGATAGGCACGTCGACAAAGTCGGCGTCGCCGAGCCAGCGTGCCCGGTCAGCGAACGCGCGGCGCATGGCCTCGCCCATCAGATGCGTCGTGGCGCTCGACGCGTAGCCCTTCTCCTGGAGGTCGTGCGGCTCCATCGCATTGAAGAGTTGAGCGAGGGTGGTACCGCCCGACGACGGCGGTCCCATCGATAGGACGCGATACCCGCGATAGTCGGCCGCGACCGGCTCCCGCTCGGCCGACTCGTAGTTGCGCAGGTCTTCGTGCGTGATGATGCCCCCCCCGCGCTCCATCTCTTCGACGATCAAATCGGCCGTTTCGCCCTCATAGAAGCCCGCGCGCCCATCGTCGCGGATCCGCTTGAGCACGTCGGCCAGGTCGGACTGCACGAAGCGCTCGCCCGGCCTGAACTCCTCGCCATCCGGCTTCGTGAAGTAGCGCTCCGTGCCGGCATACTGCCTGAAGTCGTCGCGACGGTTGTTGAAGGCCGCCGCCTGATCGCGCCGCAGCGTAAAGCCGTCTTCGGCCAGTTCGATCGCAGGCGCGAGCACCTCCTCGCGCGACATAGTGCCATGCTCTTCAAGCGCCCGGAGCAGCCCGTCGACCGTCCCCGGCACGCCCGAAGCCAGATGGCCTTCCCGGCTCAGATGCGAGATGACGTTTCCGTCCTCGTCCTGGTACATCGTGCGAGACGCCTGTAGCGGCGCTTTTTCGCGATGATCAATCGTGGTCGTCTCGCCGTCGGCATTCCGGTAGACCAGGAATCCGCCGCCTCCGATATTACCCGCACGCGGCTCCACAACGGCCAGGGCAAAGCCCATGGCGACGGAGGCGTCGATGGCGTTGCCGCCCTGCTCGAGCATCTCGAGACCCGCCTCGGACGCGTAGCTGTTGGCCGACACGACGGCTCCGTTCTCGGCGCGCACGGGATCTCCGCTGGCCGGCTGCGCCGCAGCCGTTTCTATGTCCATCCAAACGAAAGCGACGAGGATACTAGCGAGGATGTACGACGAAAACCGGAAAGCTGCCATGGGAAAGTCGGACAATCGGTTGAAGAAAAATAGAAGGGACTGGCTAGACGCACACGTACTTAGCTACCACCTGCCCCCCAGAAAATCAAAACTGATTTCGCGTCGCTGAGCTAGGTGGTGTGCTTGGGGAGGAGCTCCTGGTAGTCTGCAGGCAACGTTTCAACAGCGCTCGCCAGCACCCCCTCGGAAATAGCTTCCTGCAACACCTCCATGACGGCGCCGACATATTCCTCCGTCCTGCTTCGCCGAACGTCAGAGCGCGCCTGTACGCGGTGGTAGAACTCTTCCAGCGGATACTGATCGACGTCGCGCCGCGTGTTCTCGGGCGGTTGCTCGGCGTAGAGCGCCTCCTCGAGCAGCTTGGGTAGCTGCGATCCAACCCGCTTACGCTCGGTTCGGTACAGCCCTTCGCCGAGCGTGGACAGCACACTCTTCACTAGCAGGTCAGCATCCTCATGGTCAAGCCCGGTGCGCTCTTCCACGCGCTCGATAAATGCGTCGTATTGCATGTCTGTTTGTGCAGATTAATGAGACAGTATGCTTAATGACACCCCTAGGATCCTACAAACCTGATAGGGCGGCCCGTGTTTATCTATCTGAGTTTATCTATCTGAGTTTGGAATGCCTATACATGGCGATTGCTCCGGCGACAGAGCCGCACGGCTCGCGGCCGGGCTCCTTCCGGCGCCGACGGGCCGACTCCTGCAGGTCTTCTACACCGGCTCCGGATCCTTGCTTCCCTCTCTGCATTGGTTTGGCGGAATAGTCTCGCGCTTCTTCGGACTGGACGGTCTCTTCGTCGAAGATGCTCTATTTCTACCACGCCCCTGCCGGACAGGACCTCGACGCGATCTCCGATCGTGGACTCGAATCTGCCTCTGACGAGTTGGTCCTCTATCCGTCTCTCGATGCCGCTCAGCCCGAGCAGGATGGCGCGGTCCTTGTGGTCGATCCCCACGCTCTTCCGGATACGCCGCCTCCCACCAACGCCGGTCCGGTTCAAGTCGACCACGTGCCGGCCGAGGCCATCCAAAATATCGATCCCTATCGCCCTCCCGCTCCGGTAACAGCTGCCGGTGGTCTCATCGCGGGTCAACTGGACGATGGGGACGTGGCGATTCTGCTGATCTTTCGGCGCGAGGTCTGGGACCTTCCCAAGGGCAAATGCGTCGCCGGGGAGTCGATGCAAGAGTGTGCCATGCGCGAGGTGCAGGAAGAGGTCGGCATCGAAGAGCTGACCTGCGAGCGCCCTCTCGGCACGACGGTCCACGGCTATGAGAACGGCGAACGCTATGCCGTGAAGACAACTCACTGGTTCCTGATGCGCACCCCCGAGCGCTCCTACTCGCCCCAGTCCGAGGAAGACATTGAGCGCGCCGCCTGGGCGCGGTGGGAGACGGCGCGCGAGCAGGTCGGTTACGACACGCTGCGCCGGCTCCTTGATCGCTGCGAATCCGACGTCTATGAGACCCTCAACAGTCGCAGCTAAAACCATCTCCACCCTGGTATGCCACCCATTCTCAACCTCGATCGGTGTGGACCTCGATCCCTAGTGATTTCGTAGGGAGGCATACGTCATCCCTTTGCTCGCCTCCTCAGCGCACCATGAGGCCTTTGTCGTCTCATTTCACGCCGACTGCTCTTGCCTCCGCATGGTGCGCCCTTGCGTTTTTGGCGCTGGGACTCACGGCATGTGACCCCCCGCCGGTTGAAACGGAGGATCCGGAACCTGAGGAGCTAGATGCCACGATTGAAGGAATCGTCACCTCGGCCGAGAACGATTCGATCGAAGGCGCCACCCTCACCGCCTCCCGCATCGATGAAAATGGCAGCGTCCTGGAGACGGCGACCTCGGCAGAGGACGGCACCTACGAACTGACGTTTACGATCCTCGACAACGAGGTGCCGGACTCGCTGCGAATCGAGACGGAGGCAACTGGTTTTCTGACCTCCGAAACCACCCTTCCGTTCGACCCAGCCCTTGAACACAACCCGGTGCTTAACCCGGTCACCGGCGAAGCCGTTGCCTTCGGTCAGATCACCGACAGCACCACGACCAATCCTATTTCCGGCGCTACGATCACAGGTACCGGCGATGGCGGTCGCACGTGGTTCACTGTATCAACAGACGGTGGGGGCGAGTACGAAACGGTTTTAAGCTTCGACGCTGCTCCCGATTCCATGACCTTTACGGCGGAGGCGGAAGGCTTCGGGTCGGTCGAACGAACCCGGGCCCTCGCCGACACCATGGAGGTGAATTTTTCTACTGGTCCTGGCTTTGCCGGGGGAACCGGCACCGAGGCCGACCCCTTCCGGATCGAAACGGCCGAGCACCTTCAGAACACCGTATTTTTCCTGGATGCGCACTTCATTCAAACCGATGATGTCGACGCGAGCGAAACAGCGACCTGGAATGACGGCGCCGGGTTTCTTCCCATCGGGACGCTCGGCGGCCCACCGTTCACCGGCCGATTCGATGGGAACGACCACGTAATCACGGGGCTGACCGTCGATCGCCCCGAGATCGATGGAATCGGACTCTTCGGACATCTCGGGGAGGCTGAGGTCGATGATGTAACGCTGGTTGACGCCGAGATCACAGGCAATGAGCTCGTTGGAGGACTTGTCGGGCGGAGCGATAACGGAAGCGTGGTGCGCGGATCGTCGGTGGGCGGAGACATTTCCGGGGAGCGGCTGGTCGGCGGGCTGATCGGACAGGTCGCTGGCACGGTCGAAACCTCTCAATCCAACGGGGCTATCACGGGCACCGCTCGCGTGGGTGGGCTCGTCGGAACCAATACAGGCGACATCCGCGCCTCACGCTCTTTGGCCGACGCTTCGGGCGACAAGGTGCGTATCGGCGGGTTGGTAGGTGCGAACGTAGACGGCGACATTTCCGCCTCGTACGCGAAGGGCGACGTTTCGGCTGATGGGAGCGCCGGCGGATTGGTCGGTCGCAATTTCGGAGGCGCGATCGAAGAAACGTATGCAACGGGAGCGGTCAGCGCCTCGGATAACGACGGAGGGCTTGTGGGGGCTAACCTTGAGGAAGGAACGCTCGCAGGAAGTTACTGGGACACCCAAACGACAGGGCAGGGAAGTGCCACGGGCACGGGCGACGCCAGCGATACGGTCGTCGGACTTTCGACGTCGGAGATGACTGGCGAGAACGCCCCAGCTAATATGCCTGCCTTTAGTTTCGGAGATACCTGGCAGACGACAGACAGCTATCCAGTCCTTTACTGGGAAGAGTGATACCGGGAGGAGTGGCGCGCCCCCGAGATCGGATGATGCGATTGTGCTCTCGCTTTCTTACTCTATTTGTGATCACCCGCATTTCTCGAACTGCCTTCCACCGCCATGCTGAAAGTTCGCACCCTTGCGCTGGCCTTCCTCCTTCTGTTCGCCGCGACTGAGGCCCTCGCCCAGGACGTGGAGCCGTACGAATACATGGACGTCTTCGACACGGAGTACATCACCGACCCGCAGATTTCGCCGGACGGTGAGCAGATCGTCTATGCGCGCAACCAGTTCGATGTCGAGTCGGATCAGTCCTATTCCAACCTCTGGCTGATCAACCGCGACGGCTCGGACCATCAGGCACTGACCTCCGGCACCGATGGCTATGGCAGCCCCCGATGGTCGCCCGACGGCGATCGGCTCGCATATATCTCCGCTGAGGAGAGCTCGCCCGAGATCTTCGTGAAGTGGATGGATACCGAGCGCGTCTCCTCAATCACGAACCTGACCGAGACGCCGAGCAACCTGACCTGGTCGCCCGATGGCGAATGGCTTGCTTTCACGAAAGACGTGCCCGCCGAGAAGCCCACGCTGGGCAACCACCCGGCCCCTCCCGAGGGGGCTGATTGGGCCGATCCAGCCGTGATCATTGACGACGTGCAGTACCGCGCGGACGGCCTCTCCGGCTTCGTGGAGCCGAGCCACACGCACATCTTCGTCGTCTCGGCCGAGGGCGGCGCGCCTCGACAGATTACGTCGGGCGACTACGACCATGGCGCGCCCGTGTGGGCTCCCGACGGAGAGTCCCTCCTTTTCTCGGCGAACCGCGACGAGGACGCTGACCTTGACCCGAACGACACCCACCTCTACGAGGTGGACGTAGACACGCGGGAGCTTACGAAGCTCACCGACGGGCGCGGCCCGTACGCGAATCTAACCGTGTCGTCCGACGGAGAGTCCGTCGCCTACACCTGGTATGAGGACGAGTTCGTTGGCTTCCAGCACCGGCGGCTGTTCGTGATGGATCGCGACGGCACAGACCCGCGCGAAATCGAGCACGGCCTCGACCGCAATGTTAGCAACATCCAGTGGGACGAGGACGGGGATGGCCTCTACCTGCAATACGTGGATGAAGGCGTCGGCCAGGTGGCGCATGTCGCGCTCGACGGCACGGTGACCGACCTGGCTACCGACCTGAACGGCACAGCGTTCGGGCGGCCGTACGCGGGCGGTTCCTATACGACATCGGATGACGGGCACTTCGCCTACACGATGGGCACGACCGAGCACCCAGCCGATCTGGCCGTCGGCCATCGAGACGACCCGGGCGAAATAGAGCGGCTCACGGCGCTCAACGAGAACCTCTTCAAAGCCCGCGATCTTGGGGAGGTCGAAGAGATCCGATACGAGTCGCGCCACGACGGCTGGGACATTCAGGGCTGGGTGGTCTACCCGCCCGACTTCGATCCAGATGAGACGTACCCACTCATTTTAGAGATTCACGGCGGCCCGTGGTCGGAGTACGGACCGGTCTTTACGCCCGAGCTGCAGCTCAAAGCCGCGCAGGGCTACGTGGTACTCTACACAAACCCGCGCGGTAGCCCAAGCTACGGCGAAGAGTTTGCTTCCTACATCAACCACAACTACCCGAGCGAGGATCATGACGACCTGATGTCGGGCGTCGACTACATGCTCGACCAGGGCTTCATCGACGAAGATGAGCTCTTCATCGCTGGCGGCAGCGGAGGCGGTGTGCTCACCACCTGGGCCATCGGACAGACAGATCGCTTCGCTGCGGCAGCCCCCAACAAGCCCGTCATCAACTGGTACAGTTTTACCCTCACGGCCGACATGTATCCGTTCGCCGCGCAGTACTGGTTTACCGAAAAACCGTGGGACGACCCGGACCAGTACCTTGAGCACTCGCCGATCTCGCTCGTGGGGAACGTGGACACGCCGACGATGCTCATGACGGGTGAAGAGGACTGGCGCACGCCGATGAGTGAAACGGAGCAGTACTACAATGCGCTACAGCTCCGGGAGGTGGAGTCCAAGCTGGTCCGGATCCCCGGGGCGAGCCACTCCATCGCGGCCCGGCCGAGCAACTTGATTCGCAAGGTTTCTTATATTGTTGACTGGTTTGATCGCTATCGCGACTGACCGAGAGAGCAGGGTTCTCTTCTACTCTCTTCGTCAGTCACCCTTCTCTTTTCTCACCACATATTTCTCACCACATACCCAACACAGCTATGGTACACGTAGAAGACAGCATCGACATTGATGCTCCGATCGATGAAGTTTTTGAGTACATGGACCAGCCTGAAAATCAGGCCGAGATTACGCCGAGCCTCGTAGAGTCAGAGCTCGTCGAGCGGCTCCCGAGCGGCGGGTCGCGGGCGAAGTACACGTACAGCTTCGTCGGCGTTCATCTCAACGGTGAAGTGCAGGCGACGGCGTATGACCCGCCCCATCACATCACCTTCGAGATGGGCGGCGACCTTGAAGGGAAAATCGACTGGACTCTTGAAGAGGCCAACGGCGGCACGCGCGTCACGTACGCGGCGGAGTACGACATTCCCGTTCCCGTGCTGAAAAGCGTCGCCGAGTCGTTTGCCCGGCGCTACAACGAGCGCGAGATTGAGACCCTTCTGAGAAATCTAAAGGACCGAATGGAAGCGTAGGACGTCGCCCGATGTGGGGCCGCCGGGCCGCAGCGCTCGAGCTATTCGCTTTCGCGGATCGTCAGTTCGGTGGTGCCCGTCGTTGTGATGGTCATGTCCAACTGATCGGCGTCGATCTGGTCCGCGGCCTCCTCGGGCACTTCCATTGAGCCGCTCCCTTCCGTTTCATGTTCTACGTTCATCGAGCGCACCATTCCGGTGGGCAGGTCGACCTCCATGGTGCCGGTCTGCGTGCCGCTGAGGGACATGTCCACTGAGGCGCCTCCCATGCCGCCCATCATATCGGCATCGTCCTCCTCTCCTTCCATCGTGCCTTCCAGGGAGAGGTAGGCTATCTCATCCTCGACGCGCTCCAGCGTATACGTCGTGCTTACGTCCACGGGCATCATCATCGAGGTGGTGTGGTCGACGGTCCAGGACGTGCCGACGGACACGGGCGCCTCGCGGTGCGGGCGAACGCCCGATTTCAGCGACTCCAGGACCATGTCTTCCCCAAACATGGTCTCAAGCTGCCCCTGCATGGCCTCGGCCTGCTCTGGATTGGGCAGATCCTCGATGCGCTCCTGGGCAATTTCCCTCACGGCCTCGAGGCCCTCAACATCCGAGACCTCACCTGTGGGGGCGATGCGCGTGGTGACGGTCTGGCCCACCATCGCCGTCATAGGCTGGAAGAGCGGCGGCACCCGCTCGTCATCCGTATCAAACTGCTGCTGTCCGCCCGGACCCTCCATGGACATCCGCATGCGCGTGGGAGTGATGGCTACCGTGACGGTCCCATCGTCAGCGACCTCCCGGGCCTCGTATGTGAACTCCTGCGTGGTCTGCTGCGCCTGATCAATCTGCTGGCCCATCACAGCGATCCCAGTTTGCTGCTCTTCGACGCTCTCGACGTGGTAGGATTGGCCGGGCTCGGGCATGAAGCGAAGCAGATAATCGTCGCCCTCTTGCCAGGCGATCTCTTCGGTAGCGCCGCAGCCAGCCACCACGACCGCGATGAGCAGAACACAAGAGATGCGCTGAATCCACGTTCGCATAGCAATCG
>OBKM01000194.1_pt1 | contig 30542 bp, 26 predicted proteins | sample 1519691 | NCBI WGS metagenome assembly OBKM01 (sample SAMEA37050418, study PRJEB22526) | metagenome | biome: saline pan; feature: lake; material: water | place: Egypt | collected 2015 | depth 0.5 m
CCATCGCGCCGGTTCGCCCGGCTTAGCGAACGAGAAAGCGTTCCGCACGGCTCTTCGCATAACCGTACGATGAAGAAGGTCGCCAAGCCTGACTCGCAACTCACGTTCGATGAATTCGTGACTGGGAAGCAGGTTCCGGCGTGGAAACGAATCCGTGACGAAGTCCTCGAACCGTTCCACGCGGGCGTTGAGAACATTTTAGACGAACTTACCGATGAGGAGTACGATGATGCTGGGTTCACGGAACCGGTTCACGCGGCGATAGACATCACTGCGTGGAATTTCTATGCCTCGCCGTTCATGTCCGAGAAACAAGCTCGTAACTCGGACAGAGAACCCATCAGAGTGACCATTGACGGGAAAGAGAAATTGTTGGACCCCGAGCATCCGGATTTGGTTTCCGGGCTCAAAGACAGCGATGAGCGTGGATACAAGTTTGCGACCATCACGATTATCGCAGAAAACACACCGATTGTCCTCGGGGTGGAACCCGTCCGTGATCAGCGGAAGTGGGAACACGAGATGGGATGGGATGTTGAGCGAACGTCTCGTGCTGACATCGTAGAGAGCTTGTTAGAGCAGGCATCCCGGCACGTGGACATTCACAAGGTGTTCCTTGACCGTGGGTTCAGCAGCAAGGAGACACGGGACGTGATCGACCGGCGTGGATTGCTGTACGTGCTGGGGAAGCCAGCCCGTGCGAAGGTGGATAAGGAGAATATTGAGGAGATTAAAGACCACGACACGTACGACAGTCGTATCGGGCACGGGACGCACGAGTATGGCGGTCGTGAACACGACATCACGTACATCTACACGCCGTCGAAGAAGGACGGTGACAAGTACGCAGTGTTCACGGTGAACGAGCACATCGATCATCACCGGGCAGAAGCGCTGCTTGGACAGTACGGCCAGCGGATGGAGATTGAAAACGAGTACAAGACCATCAAGAAGCACTTTCTGCCAACGACGGCGTCGAAGGACTTCCGCATCCGGTTCCTGTACTTTGTGGTCGGGACGTTGCTGTATAATGTGTGGCGGATGGCGAACTTCGTGCTGCGGGACGCAGTGGATGTCGATCTGGGTGAATCTCCGCCGATTCTTGCGGGCGAGCTGATCGAGTTGGTCGCGTTCTGCCTGTTCACCCCACCTGACTGACCGCCAAATTTCTCCGTGTGAGCCTGTTTTCACGAGCGGTAGCTATGTTTTTTCAGCGGTATTTCCACCCAAGATCTCACCGATCAGCACTCGAATGGTAATCTAACCGAGTTTTCTGTCGCGGGTTTCGTTCGTACGACTTGTTTGGTCACCTGAACCATCGCTCACCCCTTCATTTCGTTTGTAGAAATGCCAAACAGTCAGGTTGGGTCGTCGGCCGTCGCTGGCGACCGAGAACGGTATTACACCAATAACGGTGTAACGTTCTCGGATCGGTCCGACTGAAAATTCCACGTACGATCGCCAAGGAGCGGTCGTGAAGCGTAACAGTAGCCCTGGACGCAGTCTCGTGACAGAACCTGTTGGAAAACACATTCTTTATTACGTGATGGCGAGACGCTGTGCATATGTCGACTGACCAGGTAGCCGATCGAACCGTGCAGGTTCGAGCCCGAAACATCGGCGGGATCGAGGAGACGGAGGTCACGCTCCCACCGGGCGTGTCAGTGCTGACTGGACGAAACGCGACGAATCGAACGTCATTCCTTCAGGCAGTTATGGCCGGCCTCGGGAGCAACCGAGCGTCACTGAAAGGTGACGCCGAGGAGGGGGCAGTGGAACTCGAACTGGACGGCGAGACGTACACCCGGACTCTCAATCGGGCCGGGGGAAGGGTGTCGTACGGCGGTGACCCGTATCTCGACGATCCGGAGCTTGCCGATCTGTTCGCGTTCCTGCTCGAGAATAACGAGGCCCGCAGGGCAGTGGCGTTGGGAGAGGATCTTCGTGAGAGCATCATGAAACCGATCGACACCGATCGGATCGACGCCGAGATCGAGGAGTGTAAACGCCGGCGAGAGGAGCTCGAATCAGAGATACAGCGGCTCGACGAGCTCGAACGAGATCTCCCGGATCTGGAGGCCGACCGGACGGAGACCGAAGCCGAACTCGCCGAAGCGCGGGCGAAACTCGAGGAGCTTGAAGCGGAACTGGAGAAGCTGGACGTCGGAGTCGAGGAGAGTCGCAGTCGGAAAGCGGATCTCGAAGACGCCTTCGATCGTGTGCGCGAGGCGCGTTCGGAGCTCGAGGATCTCGAATTCGATCTCGAGACCGAACGGACGACGTTGGCGGAGCTGCAGGCGGAGCGAGACGAACTCGAAGCAACGCTTGCGGAGACGGACGATCCGGAACAGGATCCGGACTGGCTCGCGGGACGGATCGAGGAGCTTCGAGGGCGAAAACGATCCTTGGACGAGCGGTCCAACGAGCTTGGCAGCGTGATCGGATTCAACGAAGAAATGCTGGAAGGCGAAGGGATCGATCTCGGTACTGAGCGCGCCAGCGACCCGACGAGCGAACTCACCGCGAGCAGCGAGACGGTGTGTTGGACCTGCGGTTCGGAGGTCGATGAGTCGGAGATCGCGACGACGCTCGACACGCTCCGTGAGCTACGATCCGACATTCTGGACGAGCGAAAGGAGGTCCGGTCGACGATCGACGAGCTGACCACCAAGCGGACCGAACTGCAACGAACGCAGAACGAACGGGACCGTGCCGAACGGCGGCTGAACGAGGTCGAAGCCGAGATCGAGACGACCGAACAGCGGATCGCGACGCTGGAAGCGGAGATAGACGCCAAAAAAGACAGAGTCAGACAGCTGGAGGCGGAAACCGAGGAAGTCGAGATAGAAGGGCACGACGAGGTGTTGGACCTCCACCGTCAGATCAACGGCAAGGAGCTTCGGATCGAGCAGCTGGAGGATGAGCTCGAACGGATCGAATCCGAGATCGACGAGCGGGAGGCTGCAGTCGCGGAACGAGAGGAGCTCGAGGCAGAGCGAGAGGAGTTGGGCGAACGACTCACGGAGCTCCGGACACGTGTCGATCGAATCGAGGCGGACGCGGTAGAGGCGTTCAACGAGCATATGGAGACGGTGCTCGACATTCTCGAGTACGACAATCTCGATAGAATATGGATCGAACGACGGGAGACGGAGGTTCGCGAGGGTCGTCGAAAGGTGAACCGAACGCGGTTCGATCTCCACATCGTTCGGTCAAGCGCCGACGGAACCGCATACGAGGACACGATCGACCACCTCTCGGAGAGCGAACGGGAGGTGACCGGACTCGTCTTCGCTCTCGCGGGATATCTCGTCCACGACGTTCACGAAGTGGTCCCGTTCGTGCTCCTCGATTCCCTCGAAGCGATAGACTCCGACCGGATCGCCCGGGTCGTCGACTACTTCCGTGACCACGTCGACTTTCTCGTTGCCGCGCTACTCCCGGAGGACGCCGCAGCGCTCTCGGAGGAGTACACCTACATCGAGGAGCTCGGATAGCACCGCGTTTCGAAGGACCGATCGTCGACCGATTCTCGAACGACCTGGCGAGCTATCTCGTCTGGAGTATAATACCAATCTAATATACATAACTTTTTTATTATATTACAACCATGTTTGGTTACAGAGCGTTATCAAGGTTCAGATCAGTGTACATCTCAGTTTAATAATTTCGAAATTATCCGGGATAGTACTCGCGTATTCGTATAAGCGAAGAAAAAAGCAGCAAAGCAACTTCTGGATTTTATTGGTGTTCGTATTTTTCTACTGATATTATCGATATACTATTAGATGATACTAGAAGATCTCGCGAGCGCACCCGCGAGGACTTCGGTTGCCGTCGCACAGTCCTCCCAATCCGTCCATTCGAGCGGGTTATGCGAGATTCCACCGCGTGACGGTGCGAAAAGCAATGCAGCATCAGTTTCTCTAGCGACTCGCATCGCATCGTGAGCAGCGCCTGAGTGGATGTCGATCACCGTACGTCCCGCGTCGGCGGCGGCCGCGTGAGCGGCCTCGCGGAGTCGATCGGCCATCGGAGTCGGAGCGACGTCCAGCGACCGTTCGAGTTCCGTATCAACCCCTCGTTCGCGCTCCAATCGGTCGAGGCAGTCGCGCACGGTCCCGAGGATCGTCTCGATAGACTCGCCGTCGACGTCTCGGACATCGATCCCTGCATCGACGCGGCCCGGAACGACGTTCGTCGCGTTCGGAGTCACCGAAACGGATCCGACCGTCCCGACGGCCGTCGAGCTTGCCGACTCGACGATCTCGGTCGCGGCACGCTCGACGGCGAGAACGAGTTCGCTTGCAGCCGCGAGCGCGTCGGTTCGATCCGCCATCGAGGTGGCCCCAGCATGATTCGCTTCGCCGAGGATCGTCGCTTCACAGTGGGTGATGCCCGTGATCGTCGTGACGACGCCGACGTCGGCGTCTCGCGATTCGAGCGCCGTGTCCTGTTCGACGTGGAGTTCGTAGAACGCGTCCCACCCGGCAGGATCGATACGTCCCTCGCCACGATAGCCGATCCGTGATAGCGCCTCACCGAGCGTCTCTCCCTCGTCATCCGACAACGCGAGGGTCTCCTCGACCGATCGTTCGCCGACTGCGGCTGTGGAGCCGACGAGCCCGTCACCGTACGTCGACCCTTCCTCCTCGGTGAAACAGACAACCGTTATCGGTCGTCGGGGCTCGACGTCCGCGTCACGTATCGCGCGAACGGATTCGAGCGCGGCGTACACGCCAAGCGGGCCGTCGAAGATCCCGCCTTCGGGGACGCTGTCGAGATGGCTCCCGCTCGCGACGGGTGCAGCGTTTGGGTCGGCAGCGTCGGCGACCCACGTCCCGGTAACGTTTCCGACCGCGTCGACGGTGACGTCAAGTCCGGCCGCCTCCATTCGGTCGACGAGTCGATCACGGGCCTTGCGGTTCGCGTCGCTCCCCGTTCGGTTCGTACGCCCGTGCTTCTCGGGATCGTCGTATGTGATCGCGCCGAACTCGGCGTTCGCCTCGATATCCGCACGGAGTCGATCCTCGTCGACTGGGAGTCGCATACACGACCGTGTTATCGCTCGTAGGTTAAGGGATCGGTCCGGAAGCCGGGTCGACCGGGCATCCGACCCATCAGGAGCGAGGAACTGTCGCGGTGGGATGTCGCACCTCGATCTCCGAATCCGCCGCGGGCGAGCGAACGGTGCGCTCGCGGCCGTCCGGCCATCGAACCGTCACCTTCGTCGGTACGGCTCCTCCGAGGCCGAAATGCGCTACCGGCTCGTTTTGAGAGAGGTATCCGGAGCCGGAGTCGATCACCCGACGGCCCGTCCCGTCTGTCGTCTCCAGTCGGACCGTCGCCCCTCGTGCGGGTGCTCCGTACACCGTGGTCGGTCGAACGCGGAGCCATCCGTTGTCCGGTGCGTCCGGGACTTCGTACACAGTGATCGGCTGGGCGGCGACTTCGCCATGCACGACGAGCAGTTCGAGCGCACCGTCGTCGTCCAGGTCGGCGACCACAGCACCCGTTCCGAACTTGTCGGGCTCGGCCGCATCCCCAAGCTCGACCGCTCGCCAGGAGGTGGCGTCTCCGCCTGCTCCCGTGTCGTCATCGTCGTCCACCCGTTTCAGAAGGTGGTTCGGCTCGCCGAACTGGTTACAGAACAGCTCCTCGCGTCCGTCGTTGTCGAAATCGGCCGCGACGACGGACCGGACGCTTCCGGCGTTCGAGAGAGCTTTCGGGGCGACATCGACGAACGAGCCGTCCGGCGACCGGCGACACAGGCGGCTCTCTCCTTCCCAGTTCCCCAACACGACCCCGAACGAGTCGCCGTCGTCGATGAGCGCAACGGCTCGGGTGTCGCCGTTCGGATCCCGAATCGGGCGTTCAACCTCGACCGGCGTGTAGTGGCCGTCTCGGTTTTGAAACACTCTATTTGCTCCCTCCTCGATGCCGACAAACAGGTCGGTTCCGTCAGAAACGATCGGGCCCGGAAGGAGCGACCGACAGCCGCCGACGACGTCGAGTCCAACGGCCGGCGCGATGTCGGAAGCCTCTCCGTCCTCGCCAAGTTCGTAGAAGGCGATCGGTGCGCCGTAGCTGGCGATGGCGACACCGTAGCGGCCGGTTCCCCGGCGGTCGAGCGCCGCGACGGACCGCCCGGCGCGGAAGTTGAGTCGGTCCGCGTTCACGTCGAGCGCGAACGTATCGGTCCAGCGGTAGCGGTTGGCTTCCAACCGGTTTAACAGGAGGTCCGCGTCGACCGTGTGGCCGGCGTAACTGGCGCAGTTGTGAACGTACACTTCCTCACAGCCGTCTGCGTCGACGTCGGCCGCACACACGCCCATTGCATGACGGTCGCCGTCGGCGACGATTCCGCAAGCGGTGTCGACGAGACGGTCACCGTCCCGGGCGTACAGTCGGTTCGACTCGCCGTATCCGGCGACGAACACGAGCGGTCCCTCCCGACCCGGCGTAACGGCGACGCCGTAACCTCTGATCGGGTCCGAACCGGCGAGGAGCTCCGACCGATCCCGGAACATGTCTCTCCCTCACCGCTCGGAGAGTAAGAACACACGGGTTGTCGTTGACCGTGTGACACCCACACACGGGGTAGCACGGCGGCGGGGCGGTCAACGAGCCGGTGTCCGTGCGGTCTACGGGGCTTCGGCCTTGCTCGGTGCGTGAGCTCCACTGATGGAGCTGTTTCCCCATTGGGCTACGAACGGTCGTTGACACCGCCACCGTCAGACGTCGAGTGCGTCGGCGAGGAGTTCGAGGGGGTGTCGGATCTCGTAGCCGGTTCCGTGCTCCATCTGCATCGCGCAGGTCGGACACTCCGTCATTCCCACCTCACCCTCGGCGGCTTCCATGTGGTCGAACATCTCCTCGCCGATCTGCATCGATTTCTCGTACTTTTCCGACTTCCAGCCGTACGTCCCGGAGATGCCCGAACAGGAGTCACCGACATCCTCCATATTAACCCCGTCGACCTCGCGGAACGTCTCGACGGCCTGCCGTTCGAGCCCCTGATTACGGGCGTGACACGGCGCGTGATACGCGTACGCCCGATCGTCGTCGAGTCCGCCCGCGTCGGCCAGCGCCCCGTCGAGATCCTCGTGGATCCGGAGATACTCCATTCCCTCGTAGGTGTGCTCGGAGACGTCCTCGATCCCGTGGATGTCGAACAGCTCCGGGTACTCCTGTCGCAGGGCCAGTGAACAGGAGGTACAGGAGGCGACCACGTCGGCACCGTCGGCGATCGCCTCGACGAGGCCCTCGACGTTCGTCTCCGCGTGTCGGCGCGCATCACTCAACATGCCGTTCGCGAACATCGGTGTCCCCGAACACTTCTGTGGCGGAACAATGATCTCGTAGCCGAACTGTTCGTACACGCGGACCAGTGCCTTCCCGACTTCCGGGGTGTTGTAGTTCGAGTAGCAGCCGTGGAAGTACGCCACGCGCTTATCCGGGTTCTCCACCTGCGCACCGCCGCGGTCGCGCCACCACTCGCGGAACGTCGTGGTCGCGAACTCCGGGAAATCCCGCTGTTTCGGGATGCCGAGCGTCTTCTCCATCACCCAGCGAACCGGCCCGAAGTTCATCGTAAACGTGGATATTCGTGGGACGATGCTGGCGAGGCGAGCCGACGTGCGGTAGTTCGCGAGGATCCGGTTGCGGATATACTCCCGCGAAAGCTTGTCCATCTGGTTGTCGACGTACTGTCCGCGCGCCTCGTTGTGCATCTGCGAGAGCGGGACCGAGGACGGACAGGCGTCGTCACACCGCATGCAGTTCGAACAGGAGGTGATCGACTCGTCGATGTCGGCGTCGTCCTTTCGCTTGAGCCGCCACTGTTCCGGCCCCTGGAACTTCGGCCCGGGGAACTCGTCGTCGACCTCCGCGACCGGACAGGAAGTGTCACAGCTCGTGCATTTATAACAGGAGTCCGCACCCTCACGGAGGTCGAGCTCGCCGCCGGGGAACACGTCGACGGGATCGTACGTTCCGGGGTCCAGCTCCGCCGACGCCGACCCGCCGGTCGCGCTCTCGGTGCCACCGTCGGTCGCCGCCGTCGGATCCGACCCGCTCGATCCGTCTCGTCCGTTCCTCTCGTGTCCGCTGTCTCGTGTCATTGTCGAACCTCCGTCGCTGCCTCCCTGCCGGCCACGAGGCCGGTCGCGAGCGAAACGCCGCTCGCGGATTTCTCTCGGGCCACGTCCGCACCACCGACCACGGAGCCGGCGGCGAACACGTTCCCGTACTGCACCTCCTCGTTCGCATCGAGCGGTTGGACCCGTTCGTTCGGCCGGACGCCGAACCTGGCGTACGGCTGGTCGCCGAACGCGTCGTCGACGAACCACTCGTATCGGTCCGACGGCTGTGGGACGTGGAGTCCGAACGCGGGTTCGGTGACGCCGTCACGGTCCGAGTTGAGTCCCTTTCCGACCAGTCCGCCCGTCGCAATCACGAACGCGTCCGCGCCGTACGGCGTCTCACGTCCCTTCCGATCGACGAGCACCTGATCGACGTGCCCGTTGCCGTTCGTTTCGACGTCGACCACCGGGTTTCCGGTCTCGAATCGGACCCCCTCGGCATCGAGCACGTCGTACAGACGGTCCTCCAACCGCAGCCCCGGGAGGCTCGGCGGCCCCATCGGAATCTCGAACACCTCCGCGCCCAGTCGATCGGAGAGCTCCTCGCGCACCTCGGCGGCGTGCTCGTCGCCGAGGAAGGCGGGGAAGCCGACGCGGTCGACGCGGTCGACGCCTTCATCGGCGTCGACGACATCGTGGAGGTGTGGCGAGACGGCCTTCGCGAGCGCCTCGCGAGCCGGCGTCCCGTCTATCGGTTCGTCCCTGTCGAGCGCCTTCGCGGTCCGCGTGATCTTCGAGTCCGTGCGGAACGCTTCCGCGAACTCGACTTCCGCGCCGGCGACGTCGAACGGAACGCCGGCCGCAGCGAGTCGGTCGGCGAAGACGGTCGCATCGTACTCCGTGAGCGACCGAAATCCGACGACCAGCATGGATCCACCGTCGCTCGCGACTCCGGCGGCGGCCGACCGCGGGTAGCGAGCCGTCGGCTTCACGCTTCCGCCGAACGTCGGCACGAGCGCGTTGTCGTCGGTGTGTGAGCCGAGGTACGCGTCGCCGACGAGCTCGTCGAACAGTTCGAGCCCCTCTCGAAGCGCGTCCGCACCGATGATCCGGTAGGGGTGGGTCTCGGGGAGCCGGTCGACCGACGCGAACGGGTCGACGAGCGGTCCCTCAGGATCCGGCCACTGGTCGTGGTCGATGCCGCGGCCGGCAGTCGGCGGACCGTCTCGGAGGGGTTTCGCCGGCTCCGTCGGCGGGAGGTATCCGAGCGCGTCGACCAGTCCAGACGCCTGTCGAAGCGTGCTCGCTTTGTGGGAGACGAGGCGGACGTCGGCACCCTCGCGAGCCGCCGATATCGCCGCCGTGATCCCGGCGAGACCGCCGCCCACGACGAGGACGTCGCTATCGATCGCCATCGACGCCTCCGTCGGTCGCGGCCGGCGAGGCAGCTCCATCGGTGTCGCTCGGAGCAGTTTCCTCCGGTCCCGCGTCGAACGCGGCGAAGTCGGTTTCCGTCTCGAGTCCCGCGGGGTCGCCATCGCGGTTCATCGTCGTCGCGTGCAGCAGGTGGTTCAACATCGCCTGCGAGAGCTGTCGTCCCCACAGCGCGTGCCGCTGTCCCTTCCAGCGCTCCTGATACAGCTCGTCCTCGGCGTCGCGGACGACGGACTCCGGATACTCCTGACCCAGCTCGGCGGCAATGCGATGGGAACAGAACCCTCCCTGACAGTTCCCCATCGATGCACGCGTGCGAAGTCGGACGGCGTTGAGATCGGAGCCCGCATCGTCGATCGCGTGCTGGACCTCCGCGCGGGTGACGCCCTCGCACTCGCAGACGACCGGGTTCGGGTCGACGCTTTTGAGCACGTCGTCGGCCTTGGAGCCGAGGCGCTGGACCGAGCGACGACCGACCGGCGAGCGGAGACCGAACTCGTCCATGTACTCGCGGAGCACGGAGAAATCCTCCGAGCCCGGAAGCGGGACTTCGGCGGTGTCGCAGTCGGCCTCGTGGCCGAGCTTCGCACAGACGTGATCGCTTATCGACTCGGCCATCATGCGGTACGTGGTCAGCTTCCCCCCGACGATGGTGGTCATCCCGGGGAGGCTATCGCGGTCGGCGTGATCCAGCAGGAAGTAGTCGCGCGTGATGTCGGTTGGGTCCTCGGTGCCGGTTCCCGGCGGCTCGTACAGCGGTCGAACCCCCCAGAACGACCGAAGCGTCCGGGCGTCCTTGAGCGCGGGGATGAGCTCCGACAGCGTCTCGATCATCAGATCGACCTCCCACTCCTCTTCGGGGTAGTCCTCGGGATCCTCGACCTCCTCGTCGGTGGTTCCGAGAATGCAGGCGGTCTCGTGTGGCACGACGATGTCGGCGTCGCCTTTCGGTCGACAGCGGTTGACGACGGTGTCGACCTGACGAACGTTCATCACGGTCATCACGCCCTTCGAGGGGCGAACCTCGACGTCGACGCCGGCCATCTCGCCGATCTGCCCTGCCCACGCGCCCGACGCGTTCACCACGTGACGGGCACGGATCTGCTCGGTCGTTCCGGGCTCGCGGTGGACCCGTTTGCCGGGTCCGGAGTCGTGTTCGACTTCGACGCCGACGATCTCGCCGTCCTCGACGAGCACGTCGGTCACTTCCGCGTGGGTCTCGATCCGCGCGCCGTGTTCCTCCGCGTCCGCGGCGTTTGCGACGCAGAGTCGGAAGGGGTCGATCGCGTGGTCGGGTACGGCGATCGCCTTCTCGACGTCCCGCGCGAGATACGGCTCCCGTCGGCGGGCTTCCTCGCCATCGATCACTTCGGCGGGGATATCGCACGCCCGGCACCCCTCGAGCTTCTCCTGGAAGTACTCCTCGTCGTCCTCCGGGCGTTTGACGAACAGCCCGCCGGTCTCCTCGACGCAGTGGCTCGCGATCTCACGGAGTACCCGATTCTCCTCGATACACTCACGGGCGCTCTTCTGGTCCGAAACGGCGTAGCGTCCGCCGCTGTGAAGGAGCCCGTGCATTCGTCCCGTCGTCCCGTGCGTGAGGTTCCCCTTCTCGACGAGCAGTACGTCGAGCCCCCGACGCGCGAGATCTCTGACGACGCCGCAGCCGGTCGATCCCCCGCCGACCACGATGACGTCCGCCTGTTCGCTCATGACGTTCGTGGTTTGGGGTCCGGACACTTTACTTTACCTCTTAGCATGGACCGGGCGTAACTATCAGTATTTTTCGGACGCCCACCCGTCAGTATACCGGCCCCGAAACCCGAAATAGGTAGAAATCACCGGATATTCTGTGGACCAAACGGTAAGTTTATTATGCTCTTCCATTATGTTCACGAACGACACGGCAGCAACCGTAAAGATATGCCGTGGCGTCGATGCCCATGCGAGTTGACTCGGAGGCGAGGAGCGAGGTCGGTCGACGATATCGGGCTGAGACGCACCGAAGCGGCCGGTACACCGCCGCAAGAGGGATCCAAACATGACACAGTACGTCGGTGCGATAGACCAGGGGACGACAGGGACTCGATTCATGGTGTTCGACCACGGCGGTCAGGTGGTTGCGAACGCCTACCAGAAACACGAACAGATCTACCCGGAGCCCGGCTGGGTCGAGCACGACCCGATGGAGATCTGGGAGAACACGAAGGAGGTCGTGCTCGACGGTCTCGTGGACGCGGGACTCGAGGCCGACCAGCTCGACGCGATCGGAATCACCAACCAGCGCGAAACGACGATCGTCTGGGACCGCGAAACCGGACGGCCGGTACATAACGCGCTCGTCTGGCAGGACCGCCGGACAACGGACCGGGTCGAAGAGATACAGGAAGCAGGAAAGGTCGAGGAGATCCGCGAGAAGACGGGTCTCGAGTGTGACGCGTACTTCTCCGCGACGAAGACGGAGTGGATCCTCGACAACGCGGAGCCGCTGAAGATGCAGAGCTCCCGCGGACGCGACCTTCGAGAGCGGGCGCGAGACGGAGAGCTTCTGATGGGGACGATCGACTCGTGGCTCATCTACAATCTCACGGGTAACCACATCACGGACGTCTCGAACGCCTCCCGGACGATGCTGTACAACATCCGGGATCTCGAGTGGGACGACGAACTGCTCGAGGAGTTCGGCGTGCCGGAAGAGATGGTGCCCGAGGTTCGCCCATCCTCCGACGAGGACTACTACGGCCACACGGACCCCGACGGGTTCCTCGACGCCGAAGTGCCCGTCGCGGGTGCGCTGGGGGACCAGCAGGCGGCGCTGTTCGGACAGACGTGTTTCGACGCGGGCGACGCGAAGAACACGTACGGCACCGGCTCGTTCTACCTGATGAACACCGGGGAGGAGGCCGTCGAGTCCGACCACGGGCTGCTGACGACGATCGGCTTCCAGATGTCCGGCGAACCCGTCCAGTACGCGCTCGAAGGGTCGATCTTCATCACGGGCGCGGCGATCGAATGGCTCGAGGACGTCGACCTCATCAACAACGCCGCCCAGACGGCGGAGCTGGCCCGCTCCGTCGACTCCTCCGACGGCGTGTACATGGTGCCGGCGTTCACCGGGCTCGGAGCCCCCCACTGGGACGGTCGAGCGCGCGGGACGATCGTCGGGATGACTCGCGGCACGGAGAAAGAACACATCGTTCGTGCGACGCTCGAGAGCATCGCCTACCAGACCCGCGACGTCGCAGAGGCGATGGAGGCCGACTCCGGCGTCGAGCTGACGAGTCTCCGCGTGGACGGCGGAGCCGTCAAGAACAACTTCCTCTGTCAGCTCCAGTCGGACATCATCCAGACGGAGATCGCCCGCCCGGAAGTCGACGAGACGACTGCGCTCGGCTCCGCGTACGCCGCGGGCCTCGCGGTCGGCTACTGGGAGTCGATCGACGAGCTCCGCGACAACTGGCAGGTCGATCGTGAGTTCTCACCCGAGAAGGACCAGGCGGAGGTCGACAAGCTGTACAACCGCTGGGACGACGCGGTCGAGCGGTCCAAGAACTGGGCTCAGGACGAGGGGGACGAATAGATGTCGCTCCCGACCATCGAAGCGGCTCTCGCAGGCGTTCTCCTGCAGGGCTGGGACGCCGGATCGGTCGATGCCGTGCTCGAGGTGCTCCTCGATCCGGCCATCTGGCTCGGCGCGGCGGCGGGCGGCGCGTTCGGCGCGGCGCTCGGTGCGCTACCGGCGTTCGTCTTCACCGGCTTCCTCGTGATCGCAGGCGTCTGGGGCGGTGACGCCGCCCAGGGTGTCGGTGTCGGTGTCGGGTTCGGTCCCGTCTTCGGCCCGCACATCTCCTTCGCGGGTGGTGCAGCAGCCGCTGCGTATGCGGCCAAACAGGGGTATATGAAGTCCGGCTTCGACTACCACAACGGGAAGGATATCACGGTTGCGCTGGGCAGTAAACCGGATATCCTTGCAGTCGGTGCCCTCTTCGGCGTGTTCGGCATCGCGCTCGAACAGAGTTTGCGGCACCTCGCGATCCCGACGGATCCGATCGCGTTCACCGTCGTTGCCAGCGCACTCGTCCATCGGGCCGTTTTCGGCTACTCGATCATCGGAAACCTCAGCAGCAAGGCGAACGGCTACATGGACATGGGGCCGTTCGAGCGCGAGGAGATGCGCGAGCCCGGCGAAGTGCCGGGCGACGGTGAAAAGGACAGCGAGGACCGCCTCGCCGTCGAGCCGTGGCTGCCGAACATGTACAAATGGTCGCACGTCGCAGCCATCGGTCTCTTTACCGGGCTTGCTGGCGGGTACGCGGCGCTACAGACGGGGAACGCGTTCCTCGGGTTCGGTATCAGCGCGGCAACGCTGCTGTTCTTGAACCTCGGCGTCGGGAAGATTCCGGTCACCCACCACATGACGCTCCCGGCTTCGACCGCATATCTTGCCGGAATAGCGACGGGGCTCAGTCCGGGCCTTGCGATGCTGTTTGCAGGGTTCTTCGGATTCCTCGGAGCGATGATCGGCGAAGGGTTCCAGCGCATCTTCTACGCGCACGGTGACACCCACGTCGACCCGCCGGCGGCGTCCATCTTCATCACCCACAGTATCCTCGCAGTTCTCGCGATGGTTGGGATCCTGAGCACTGCAGTGTGGGTGCCGGGCGCGGCGTTCTAACCGACGACTAGCGGCGACGGCCTTTTTTATACGGTCGAAGCCAGCGACGGTATCGCCCGATCCGACCCACCGAGAGCATCAGTCGGTCAGAACCCACCACGAGAACACGAAATACAACACGACTCCGAATATGACCCCGACGCCAATCGCGGTGAGAAAACCGTGAACGAGCAGGAATACGCCGAGCGCGACGAACGACGCGACGACCAGCGACAGGCCTGCAGCACCGTGGTGGTAGCTCCCGGTGACGGGGTGTTCATGCAGTGGGATCCGGTCCGGCTCCGGGACGCGGACGCTGGCATGGTACGGCACGTAAAACCGCGTTCCGATGCCCACCGCCGCGGCGATGATCGACGAAAACTGGACGGCGGCGGTCAGCCGGTTGGCGAGGAGAAACACCGCGATCGCGACGACGAGCGCGATCGGTTTGCTCCATTTATCGGCTTTGACCACCGATTCGTGGAACCCTTGTTCGGCCATATGCGCCGGAAGGCGGTCCCGTGGGATAAGTGTGTGGACAGCGGTCGCGCCGACGAGATGGATTTAACTCCCTCGGCGGCGACCAGCGGGTATGGCGACAGTCGGCGGCCTCGAACGGCGGGACGGACGCAACCTCATCGTGATGGCGGCTATCGTGTTCGTCATCATGGCTCTCTTCGCGGACGGGTCACTCGGCGTCCGGCTGCTGTCCGGCGCCATCGGCAGCGTGATCGCGTCGGTGGTGTTCGTCATCTCGACGATCCTTATCAACCGGTACAAGCCGGACCACTGGTAAGGCGAGCACGCTCCGTATCGCTCACCGGTCGATCGGTGGCGACGTCACGTCTCGTTTCGAGCCAGTTTTCCCCCACCATCTCGGAGGCAGGATCGTGAACATCGACGACCGCATCGAGCGACGGCTCGGATACGACGCCAGCAGCGGCGTCGTCACCGACCTCGACTCGATATCTCCGGTCGCACACTCGGAGTCGCCGACTGGACGCGGCCCCGACCTCGAACGTCTCCTCGACGTGCTCGACCCCGCGTTCGCCGGGTCGCTTCCACCGAGCGTGTACGTTCACGGGCCGAAGGGAAGCGGAAAGTCCGCGGTCGTCTCCGTGCTGTTCGACCGGCTGGCCGAGCAGGGCGGTCGTCGACAGGCGATACAGACGTCGACGCGTGCAGTCGATCCGACGCTTCCGAACTTCGTCTACGTCGACGTGCGCCGGGCAGCGACACGGTTCCGTCTGTATCACGACACGCTCGCGGCCATAAGCGACGAGCCGGTTCCCGATCACGGGGTCGGCACCTCGGATCTCGCCGCATCACTCGAGGCGGCGGTTCGCTCCGGGACCGACCTCGTCGTCGCGCTCGACCACGTGAACGAACCCGACACGCCGTCGGCGACGACGCTCGTCGGGTGGCTCTCCGCGGTCGACGATCGGATCGTTCCAGTGTGTCTCGGTCGTGACCCGCCACACTCGCTCGACTGGACGCCGGAAACGTCGATCGAGTTCGATCGGTATCGACATCACGTCCTCGTCGAGCTGGTGACGAGTCGGACGTCCTCCGGACTCGGTCGCGACGCGATCACCCACGACCAGATCCGCGAGGTCGCGGAATGGGCCGACGGGGACGCACACGACGCGTTATCGGCGATCATGAGCGCGACGTGGCACGCGGAACGGACCGGTGCGAAGACGATCCGCCCGAGCGACCTCGACGACGGAATCGCCGCGGTTCCGAAACCCTGCGTCGCACTGGGGCGCGTCCTCGTCCTGTCCGAGAACCGTCAGCGACTCCTCTACGAGCTAATAACCCTCTCCGAAGAGAATCGCGGGTCGGTCAACGCCGCGACCGAAGCGATCGCGGCGGCGGACGGCGTTTCCCTTTCGGCGTCCACGATCCGGCGCGTTCTCTACGAGCTCGCCGACGGTGGACTCCTCGACCGGGTCACCGTGCAACGTTCCGACGGGAAGGGTCGTCCGCCGAGCCGGCTCGTTCCACGATTCCCGACGCTCGTGTTTCGGAAGCTGTTCGAGCGCAGTGGCCAAGCCTGAGCGACTCGGCCGACGGCGCACGGCTCGATCGAACGCAGTTCGGCTCGTGGCCTTCGTCGCCGATAGCCACGGTGGCCCCCCCATATTCGCCGATCGGTCTCGTCTCCTGAAGGCCAGCCCGGAGCGGAAGACAGTTGTCCCGCGGCCGAGTTAGTAGACCCGATGGTTCCGCCCCTCGCGCTCGACATCGACGGAACGCTGACGACGCCCGACCATCGGATCGATCCCCGCGTGTTCGAGCTGCTGCCGGGGTGGGAGGCACCCGTCGTGTTCGCGACCGGCAAGGCGTTTCCGTATCCGGTGGCGTTGGCGCATTTTCTCGGCCTCCCGCAGCTCGTCGTCGCGGAGAACGGCGGCATCGCGTACGATGGCGAGTCGACGACGATCACCGGCGATCCGGCGGCGTGCGAGGCGGTCGTCGAGCGGTTCCGTGAGCTCGGTGGGGAGATCGGCTGGGGTGCGGGCGAGACGGTCAATCGGTGGCGAGAAACCGAGATCGCCGTCTCGATGGACGCCGACGAGCGGCTTCTTCGAGAGGCGGCCGCGGAGGCGGACGGCGACGTCGAGATCGTCGACACCGGGTACGCGTACCACGTCAAGTCGACCGGCGTGAACAAGGGGAACGGGCTGACCGTGATCGCCGATTCGCTCGGGGTGCAGCCGCGGTCGTTCGTCGCCGTCGGCGACAGCGAAAACGACGTCTCCACGTTCGAGCAGGCGGGCGAGGCGTACGCGGTCGCCAACGCGGACGACGCCGCGAAAGCCGCCGCCGACCACGTTCTTGAGGAGGGGTTCATGAACGGGACGGCGAAGCTGCTCGCTTCGCTCCGGGACGATCGGTCGCCCTCCGCGTCGTCGACGGCGTGACGAGGAGACCGGTCCGGCCCGGTCACACCACGGTGAATCGGACCTGTTCGACGCCGTCGATCCCGTTTATCCCCTCCAGCAGGGCGCGAATCTCGGCGGTCGGGCCGTTGACGACGAGCGTCTCCAGACAGAGATCCGGATCGAAGTGGACGTGTTGGGTCGCGACGACGACATCCTCGTGGGCGTGTTGGACGTCGAGGAGGTCATCGGTCAACCCTCGGACGTGATGGTCGTACACGATGGTGATCGAGCCGCGTTGTCGGCGGTCGTCCGAGTCCTCCCAGTGACGCTCCGCGAGGAAACCGCGAAGCGCCTCGCGCGCGGCGCTCGACCGGCTCGAGTACCCCCACTCGTCGACGATGTCGTCGAGTTCCTCGACCAGCTCGCTCGGGAGCGTCAAACTCACACGGTCCGTTGCCATACGTCGTCGTCGACCGCGTCTCGAATACGCGTTGTGGTCTCGGCGACGAACTGCCGACGTTTGCGTATGATTATTGTTTCAGACCGTGTTACGAAATTCATTTCCGGAGTCCGCCACAAGCGGGCGTTATGCAGAGTAAGCGAAGCGAATATCTCGTCTCCCGGCGACGAGTGCTCTCGGCAGCCTCCGGTGTCGGGGTCGTCGGAGTCGCCGGCTGCCTCGACGGCCGATCGGAGGCAGACGCTGCCGGCCGTTCCGCGTTCGCCTCGTTTTTCACCCTCGCGGAGTTCGCTCGAGCCGTGGGAGGTGAGGAGTTTGCGGTCGAGAATCCGGTTGATCCGGGGAGCCACGGTCACGAGTGGGAGCCGTCAGCCGACCTCCTCCCGACCGTCGTCGACGCCGACGCGTTCGTCCACCTCGACGTATCGGGGTTTCAACCGTGGGCGGAGCACGTCGCCACTCGTCTCGACGACGACCACGAGCAGGTGAAGCTCATCGACGCGCTCGACGGGATCGATCTCATTCCGTACGACGGCCACGACGACGGCCACGACCACGCACACGACGACGGCCACGACCACGCACACGACGACGGCTCGCACGGCCATTCTCATGGGGAGTACGACGCGAAGTTCTTCACGGATCCGGTGCTTGCCCAGCGAGGCGTCAGGAACGTACGCGACGGGCTCATCGAGATCGATCCGGAAAACCGAAACACGTATCGGCGAAACGCCGCGGCCTACGTCGAGCGTCTCGAGGAGCTTCACGAGCTGTTCTCCGGGCGATTGGCCGACCGTGAACACGACGTGGTCGTTCTTGCCGGCCACGACTCGTTTCAGTATCTCGCTAAGCGATACGACTTCGAGATCCACACCCCAGTCGGTCTCTCGCCTGACCACGATCCGACGCCGGACCAGCTCGCGCGGGCCGTTGACCTCGTCGAGTCGGCGGGGATCGACTGCGTGCTCTGGGACTACTTCGACGGCCCGGACGCCGCGGAGCTCATCGCCGCGGAAGCCGACCACGACGTCGAGACGATGATGGTATCACCCGGCGAGAGCACCACACAGCAGTGGCTGGATGCGGGTATCGGATCGTACGTCTCCCAGCTCGAACGGATCTGTCTTCCCGCGTTCGAGCGCGCGCTCGGAGCCACGGACGAGGAATGAGCGACGGTGACCGCCGACGGACCGCTACCGGTAGCCGGCGTACAGCCGAGCGGCAGCCATCGCTGCCCGATCGCTGGACACGCCTCGAGCAGGTCGGTCTCGCCGCCGGGATCGGCGTCCTCACCGTGTTCGCGGCTATCGGCTTCGGGATCATGCCGGAACGGTTCTTCACACTGGGCTGTGAGGCGGGCGTCGCAGCCGGCACTCGGATCGCCTGTTTCGGATTCATGTGGAACGCGCTCGCGGTCGGCGTCTTCGTCGGCGTCATCGGTCCGGCGGTCGGGACGTTCGTCGTCTACCGGCAGATGGCTCTGATCGGCGAGACGGTGGCTCATGCAGCGTTCGCCGGTGTCGCGGTCGGGACGCTGCTGCTCGGGACCGTCGGGTGGAACGCGACGCTGCTGGCGTTCGCGCTCGTCGCAGCGGTCGCCGGAGCCGTCGGCGTACAGCAGCTCACGGCACACACCGACGACCACGGCGACGTTCCGATCGCTATCGTGTTGGCGGGGAGCTTCGCCGTCGGCGTGCTGGTGTTGGATCTGGGCGGCGGGTTCGCGACCGTCGAGATCGGTAGCTACCTGTTCGGCGGCATCTCGGTCACCGACGACCGAAGCGTGACCGTGATGGCCGCGCTCACGCTCGCGGTTCTGGGCGTGCTCGCCGTCACGTACAAACAGCTGCTTTTCGTCACGTTCGACGAGCAGGCGGCCCGCGTCGCCGGGATCGCGGCGTCGCGATACAACGCGCTCCTCGTCGCGCTGACGGCCGTGGTCGTCGTGGGCGCGATGCGTATTCTCGGCGTGATCCTCGTCGCGGCGATGCTCGTCGTCCCCGTCGCCGCCGCGGCGCAGGTCGCGCGGAGCTTCCGACGAGCCCTGTACGGCTCGATTCTCGTCGGTGAGGTGTCGGTGGTATCGGGACTCGTGCTGGCCTGGACGTACGGACTCCGACCGGGAGCCGCCATCGTCGTCGTCGCGGTCGGAATCTATCTGATCGCCGTGGTCGTGAAAAACGCGCGCGGTGGCCAAGCCGGAGGGTTCGGTCGGAGCGGGAGTGACCGTTCCCCGTGAACTACCGGTTTATAAAACGTCCCCGATACGGACCGGCTCCCCGTCGAACTCCGGCTCCTCGGCGACGATCCGGAGCACCTCGTGGTCGGTGACGTCCAGGTACGGCTTTCCCGTCGCCTCCTCTATCAGATCCTTTCCCAGCTCGAACTCGGTGCCCTCATATACGACGTCGACGCCGTCCTCTCGGAACGACAGCTGCGTGCTCATGTGCGGAAGTAACCGGCTGGCGAATAAAAGGGACCCGGGTACGCGATCAGTACCGGCCACGACATGCTGACCACGGCGTTTTTGTGAGCGGGAGCGGGAGTGTGCTCCATGCGCACCCTCGAGGCGGCCGCGTTCCGCGGACGACTCCTCGCGACGCTGCGAGTGCAGTATCCGGACGCGCTCGCCGACGCCGGATTCCGGCTGCTCCACCCGGAGACGGGTGACCGCTACCGCTACACTGGCGAGGAGCGCCATCTGGTCGCGACGTGCCGCTCGATCGCCAACTTCGCGGCCGGCGTCGTCGCCGACGGACCGGCGTGGTGCCGGGACGCGGCGGCGCACGGGCTCGCGTTCCTCGAGGACGCCCATCGCGCCGACGACGGCGAGGGGTACCACGTCGTCGTCGACGCCGACGGAACCCCGATCGACCGCACCCGCACGGCGTACGGGCACGCCTTCGTGCTTCTCGCGTACGCCCGAGCGACCGAGGCCGGGATCGACGGGGCCGCGGCCGGACTCGAGGCGACCGCCGACCTGCTGGAGCGGCGGTTCCACGACGGGACGGGGTGTCTGCGAAGCGACTGCGATCCGGACTGGAACGAGCTGGAGGCGTATCGGGGACAGAACGCGAACATGCACGCGTGTGAAGCGTACATCGCGGCGTACGAGGCGACCGACGACCCGGCGTATCTCGACCGCGCACGCGACATCGCCGGACGGATCACCGTCGACCTCGCGGCCGAGACGAACGGGCTGTTGTGGGAACACTACAGCGCCGACTGGGACCACGCGTTCGAGTACAACGCCGACGAGCCCCGTCACCAGTTCCGCCCGCCGGGGTATCAGCCGGGCCACCACGTCGAGTGGGCGAAGTTCCTCGCGCTGCTCGACCGGTACGACGACGCTGCGGACCCGGACAAGTCGACCGCGGCAGTCGAGTCGACGGCGACAGTCGAGACGGCGACGACTCCCGAAGACGGCTGGTACGCGCGGGCGGTCGATCTGTTCGACGCGGCGGTCGAGCTCGGCTGGACGGAGAACGGCTTCGTGTACACCCACGAGACGGACGGGACGCCGATCGTCAGCGACCAGTACGGCTGGGCGCTCGCGGAAGCGATCGGCGCGTCCGCGGCGCTGGCCGAGCGCGCGGTCGCGAACGGTGACGATGACGCCGCCGAACGGTTCACCCAACTGAACCGCCGATTCACGGTGTGTACGGACCTCTATCGTGGACCTGCGGGGGTCTGGTACGAGAAGCGTCTTCCTCCGAACGAGGGCGGCGACCTCGTCGCGCCCGATCCACCGGGCGTCGAGCCCGACTACCACCCCGCGAGCGCGTACTTCGAGAGCTGGCGGTCCGCCAACTCGTGAACTACCTTATCCTACCCTACCTTAACCTACCCTAATCTACCCTATCCTACCCTACTCGCTCACGGCTGACGCCGCGCGCTCCGTATACACCCATCCGTCGCCGGGATCTCGTGAGGTCCGACTGTACTCTATTTATAAATGAGATCCAATCAGCGTTATCGCCAACTTCACGCGACAATGCACGTATTCGACCGTTTTGGGCCGTGAGCTGTCGATTTCGAAACGTCGATACGGGTGGCGTCACACGGTCGAGTCGAACATGGACCCGACAGTCATGCTGCCGCCCCGCCCGGATCGTCGCTGGACGATCGCGAAACAGCTCGGGCTGGACACGGCGGTCGTCCGCTTCTGGGGGACCGACGACTGGTGGGAGTACGACACGCTCCAGCGCACCACGACGCGATTCGAGGACCACGGGCTCTCGCTGGACGTCGTCGAGGATCGCCCGCCGATGGAGAACGTCGTGCTCGGCAGGGAGGGCCGTGACGAGGAGATCGAGACGGTGAAAACGCTTCTCGAGAACATGGGCCGGCTCGGTGTCGACACGTACTGTTGGGTGTGGACCGAGAACCCCCTCGGCGTGATCCGTACGTCGGACTCGCTTCCGGGGCGCGGCGACTCCCAGCGGATCGGGTACGACCACGAGTGGATGGAGCGCGCCCCGGACCACGAGGCCGCAGGCATCACCGAAGAGGAACTGTGGACGAACCTCGAGTACTTTCTCGACGAGGTAGTCCCCGTCGCCGAGGAGTACGGCGTGAACCTCGCGTTACACCCCGACGATCCGCCGACCTCGCCCGTACGCGGCGTTCCACGGATCGTCCAGTCGGTCGACGACTATCGCCGGATACTCGAGCTCCACGACAGCGAGCGCCATGGCGTCACGTTCTGTCAGGGGAACTTCGCGGCGATGGCCGGCGACACGATCGAAGCGATCCGCGAGTTCGGCGACCGGATCCACTTCGTTCATTTCCGGGACGTCGAAGGAGACGAGCGAAACTTCGTCGAAACGTGGCACGACGAAGGGCCGACCGACATGAAAGCCGCCATCGAAGCGTATCGCGAAGTCGGTTTCGACGGGCCGATCCGTCCGGACCACGTCCCGCGGATGGTCGGCGAACAGGACCGCGAGGACGCGATGGCGGGGTACACTGATATGGGGCGGCTGTTCGCGATCGGCTACATCAAGGGCCTCCTCGAGTAGCACGGCCGTTCCGGAGGCCGACTGAACGCACTCGACACGAACCACCGATGACACTCGACACGAACCACCGATGACACTCGACACGATCGCAGTGACCGGTGGCAACGGCAAGATCGGCGAAGCGATACTCGAACACCTCTCCGACCACGGCTACGAAACCGTGAACGTCGCACGGGGAAAGCGGCGCGAGGAAGCCTCCGACAGATACGTCACGACGGACCTGCTCGACGCCGGCGAGACGTACGGCGCGCTCGCGAAGTACGACGCGGACGCGGTGATCCACATGGGGACGATCCCGAACCCGTACCGCAACGCCGACCATCGCGTGTACGAGAGCAACGTGCTGTCAGCGATCCACGTGCTGGAGGCCGCGGACGGGCTCGGGCTCGAGTCGGTGGTGCTCCCATCCAGCATCAACGCGATCGGGAGCGAACACCAGGAGCGCCCCACGGCGGTCGAGTACCTCCCCGTCGACGAGGCACACCCGCGAACCCCCGACGACTCGTACGGGATCGCCAAGCACGCGATGGAGGTGACCGCTGACGGATACGGACGCCGTCCGTCGACGGACCTGACGATCGCGTCGCTGCGGTACCCGTGGGTGACGACCGACGAGGAGATGCGCGAGTACTTCCGCGAGGCGGACCGGTCGCTCGACGCCCTCGACGACGTCCATCCGGCGACCGGCCGCGAGGTACTGTTCTCGTATCTCGCCGTCCCGGACGCGACGACGATCGCCCGCAAGGCGGTCGAGGCGGAGTTCGATGGTCACGAGGCGTTCTGGGCGGTCGCCAGCGACACCACCGCGGACGCGCCCACTGCCGACGTGGTCGAGGCGTTCTACCCGAACGCCGAGGTCCGGACGACGTTCGACGGAACGGAGGGGATCGTCGACCTCTCGAAAGCCGAGGAGCTGCTCGGCTGGACTCCCGCACACAGCTGGCGGGAGCTGTAGTCCGGACCGACTTCGACCAGCAGTTCGACCGCCGACGGGAACGCCGGGTCGACGTCGCCATACAGCACGTCGGCAAGCGCCTCGCCGTCGGCCTGTCCGGGATACCACGTCACGGGGCGGCGTCGAACGCCATTCCGCCCGCTCAGAGTTGACGTTCAAACTGCAGGGGGTCCGAGTCGGTGTAGTACGGCCCCCCGAGCCGACCGACCGTCGCCAGCAGCCGGGAGTCGACCTTCCCGTCGGTCGTGACCGACTCGTCGACGTGGAACCGCACCACCTCGCCGAACACGGCGATCCGGTCGTGTACCTCCAGTGAGTCGTACAGCGTGCATTCCATCGTGATCGGAGCGTCAGCGGCGCGGGGCGAGTCGATCCGTTCACACTCCGCCCGGGCGACGTCGGCGGCCTCGAACTCGCTTTCTCCGGACGGGAGCGCCTCCGAGGTCGCGTCCATCCGCTGCATAAGCGGTTCGGTGGTGACGTTGACCGCGAACTCGCCGGTGTCCAGCGCGTTTCGCGCGGTGTCTTTTAATCCGCCGTGGGCCGCGTTCGGCGAGTTGAACACGACGACCGGGTTCGCGGAGCTAATGTAGTTGTACGAGCTGTACGGCGCGAGGTTCTCGCTGCCGTCCTCGCCGCGCGTGCTGATCCACGCGATCGGACGCGGGCTGACGGCAGACTTGACGATCCGTGCGCGCTCCCGTTCGGAAAGCGTGTCGACGTCGTAGGCAGGCATACGCCACCCGACGCGGAGCAGGGATAAACCGTCGTGGGATCCGGTCACGTCCAGCACCCACCGACAGTACTACGGCGGATCGGGAGGATCGGACGGTATGTCTCGCGAGCTGTCGACGTCGCCGTTCGACCACGAACACCGCGGCTGTGACGTGCTGTACGGTCGCGGACGGATCGCCGACCTCGGCGATCACCTGGGCGACGTGGGCGTCGACCGCGCGCTCGTCGTCTGCGGTTCGAACGTCGGCGCGAACGACGACCTGATGGGGCCGATCCGGAAAGGCCTCGGCGACCGGTTCGCCGGCGTCTTCGACGGTACGACGCCTCAAAAGCGCGTCGACGAGGCGTACGACGTGATCGAACGGATGGAGGAGACGGATGCCGGCGCGGTTGTGGGCGTCGGCGGGGGGAGCAGCCTCGACGTCGCGCGACAGGCGAGCGTGCTAGCCGCGGACGGACGGGGTATCGCGGAGCTTCGGGACGCCGCGGCGGCCGACGGTCGCGTCGCGCAGCCGACAGGCGTCGAGCCGGCGTTCCCGGTCGTGGTCGTTCCGACGACGTTCGCGGGCGCGGACCTATCGACGGGTGGAACGCTCGTCGTGTCGTCGGCCGAGGAGTCGCCCACGAGCCAGCCGGTGTTGATATCGGGTGACGCGACCCCGACCGCCGACGTCGTCGATCCGGCGCTGTTCGAGACGACGCCGCGCGGCGCGCTCGCCGGGTCGGCGATGAACGGGTTTAACAAGGGGATCGAGACGCCGTACGCGAGCGACGCCGCGGCGGTGAGCGATGCGACCGCGATCCACGGGCTGCGATACCTGACCGACTCGTTGCCGCAGGTCGCCGGTGACGGTTCGAGCGAGGACGACGGAGCCGGCGGTGAGCCGGACCCGGCCGCGATGGACCGCGCCGCCCTCGGCGCCCTGCTCGTGCAGTTCGACCGGAAGGTCTCGGTGATCCACGCGTTCGGCCACGGGTTCTCCCGTCGGTACGACGTCCAGCAGGGCGACGTTCACGCGGTGCTCGCGCCCACAGTGCTCCGGTACGTGCTCGATTCCGTCGACGCGAACAGGGACGCCCACGCGGCGGGACTCGGCGTCGACACCGACGGGAAAGACGACGGGGCGGTCGCCGACGCGGTCGTCGAGACGGTCACCGCGGTTCGCGACTCGCTCGGCCGGCCGACGCGAGCGCGAGACCTTCCCGAAACCCGCGAGAGCGACATCCAGGATATCGCCGAATTCGTGCTCGAGGACCCGATGATGGACCGCGCGCCCGACGGTCTGGACCCGACAGTGGAAGCGATCGAGGACGTCCTGCGCGATGCGTGGTGAACCGAGATCGACGATTCGCTACGGAGAGTTCGACACCCCCACGACATCGCGTTGAGGTCTCGACGACATCGCTTTGAGGTCTCGACGACATCGCTTTGAGGTCCCGACGCGTTGGTCGCGTATGAGCCGCGACGTGGACCGACTCACGAGCGTCGGGATCGACGTCGGCACGACGACGACGCAGGTGGTCGTGAGCCGCCTCCACGTCTCAAAGCCGACCCACGACGGCGCGGCGGCTCCGGAGATCCGCGAGCGCGAGATCGTCCATCGCGGGGCCGTCCACGAGACGCCGCTTGTCGACGCCCGGACGATCGACGTCGACGGCGTCGCCGCGCTCGTGACGGCGACGTTCGACGCGGCGGGGATCGATCCGGACGACGTGGACACCGGGGCGGTGATCGTTACTGGCGAGACGGCAAAGCGCGCGAATGCGGAGTCGCTAGTCCATCGGATCGCCGCCGACGCCGGCGAGTTCGTCGCGGCCGCGGCCGGCGCAGAGCTGGAGGCCGTCCTCGCCGGACGCGGCTCCGGCGCGGCGGCACACGCCCGGACGACCGGACGCATCGTCGCCAACGTCGACGTCGGCGGCGGAACGACGAACGTCGCCGTGTTCGGCCCGGACGGCGTCGTCGACACCCGGTGTCTCGACGTCGGCGCGCGCATGGTCCGGACGAACGGACACACGATCACGCACCTCTCGGCAGCGGCTCGGCGGTTCCGGGACGCACACGGACTCGCGGTCGACGTCGGCGACGACGCGACCATCGAGGCGCTTCGACCGCTGGCGGACGCTGCGGCCGAGTCGATCGCGGACCTCCTCGTGGGACCGCCGTTCGCCGACCTCGTCGCGTCGGGGGCGCTCGGGGAGCTTTCCGTCGAACCGGTCGCCATCGACGACGTCGTCGTCACCGGCGGTGTCGGGCACCTGCTGAACGCGCCGAAGGCGGAACCGGATCCCTCCCCGTCCGGTAAGGTGGATGACCCGTTCCGGTACGGCGACCTCGGACCGTTGCTCGCGGCGACGCTCGGTGAGACGCTCCGCGCTCGTGCGGAGCTGCCGGCTCGACCGATCGTCTTGGAGGAGGATCTGCGTGCGACCGTCGTCGGCGTCGGTACCGAGTCGACGACGTTCAGCGGTCGCACCGTCTGGCTCCCGGCGGATCGGCTACCCCTCCGTGACGTCCCGGTGGTGGTTGTCGGCTCCGATCCGGTCGAGGATGCCGAGTCCGACCCCACCGACGTCGACCGGTTCGCGCGTGCGCTCCGGACCGCGCGCGACCTGTACGACCTCGACGACGTCGAAGGGATCGCCCTGTACGTCGAACGGCTCCCGTCGCTGGGATACGACGACCTCGCGTCGACCGCCGACCGGCTCGCCGCGGCGCTCCGGTCGGAAGGATTCAGCGGCGACGCTGACGCCGACCGGGCTGCTTACGGAGCCGACGTTCCGATCGTCGTCGTCACCGGGCAGAACTGCGCGAAGGTGCTCGGTCAGCTCCTCGCGAGTCGGCTCGAGGGGCCGATCACGGTGCTCGACGAGCTGGCGCTCCGTGAGGGAGTTCGTCTCGACGTCGGCGAGCCGCTTCAGGGGCGCGACGCAGTCCCCGTCGTCGTGAAAACGCTGGCGTTCGGCGGCGACTGAGTCTCTCGTGTCGAGTTCTCGTCGCTACTTCTGGAAGTCGCGGTCGTCCTCACGGAGATCGAGTCCGCTCGCCTCCTTCTCGCACATCTCCGCGAGCAGGTCCGCGACCGCGGCACCGGCCTCGGCCGGAGGGAGCCCGCCGTCGTGGATGTTCGAGATCACCGACTTGCGGGCGGTCGGCGTGCCGCGTTCCGGATCGTAGACGGCGTACGCGCTCAAGCTCTCTGCGGTACGAAGTCCGGGGCGCTCGCCGATGAGTATCACGCACGCGTCGGCGTCGATCTCCTCGCCGATGGCGTCCATCACGTCGACCCGGCCGTACTCGACGAACACGGGCGTGCCGACGTCGAGACCGCGGGCGGCCAGCCCGTCCAAAAGCGCCGGGAGGAGATCCGGGAGGTTTGCCTCGATCGCCGTCGAGCTGAGCCCGTCGCTGCAGATCACCTGCACGTCGGGCCCGGTTTGGCAGTGCTCACGGAGGTGGTCGGCGGTCTCCTCCGCGATGTCGCGGCCGAGGTCCGGTCGGGCGAGGTACTGCTCGTGGTCCTCGACGAGCGTGCGAACGCGGAGAAGACCGAGCTCCTCGATCAGCGCGTCGTTGACCCGACTGGTAACTGCGTCGCGAGCGAGCCCATGGTCCTCGCGGAACCGGAGCAGCGTCTCCGTGGTCGGTCGCGGTCCCGCTCGACCGACGCCGAGACGCGAGGGGCTCCGGGAGACGATCCGGTCGAGTGCCTCGGGGTCCGCGGGGTCGTTGAGGGGGGTGTCGTCGACGGAGGCGTCGTCGTCAGCTCGGTCGTCCGTGGGAGCGTCGTCAGCTCGGTCGTCCGTGGGAGCGTCGTCGGCCCCGTCGTCCGTGGGAGCGTCGTCGGCCCCGTCGTCCGTGGGAGCGTCGTCGGTCGACATGGTCACGTGAACACCGTGGGGTCGCCGGCGCGGGTAGTCAGACTCCCGTTCTCCCAGATCCCCGTCTCCGCGAGCCACTCGCGGAACTCCGGCGCGGGGCCGAGATCGAATATCTCCCACAGCGCGGCGGCGTCGTGGTAGCTGTTCGACTGGTAGTTGAGCATGACGTCGTCACCCATCGGCACGGTGATAAAGAAGTTCGCGCCCGCGGCAGCGAGCAACACCGCGAGGTTCTCGATGTCGTTCTGATCGGCCTGGATATGGTTCGTGTAACAGGCGTCGATCCCCATCGGGATCCCGTGGAGCTGGCCCATGAACACGTCCTCCAGTCCGGCGCGGATCACCTGTCGGCCGTCGTAGAGATACTCCGGGCCGATGAAGCCGACGACCGTGTTCACCAAAAAGGGGTCGTACCGCTTTGCGAGCCCGTAACACCGGGCTTCGAGCGTGAGCTGGTCGACGCCCTCGTGGGCGTCACCCGACAGCTCCGACCCCTGACCGGTCTCGAAGTACGTCACGTTGGGGCCCGACGCGGTCGAGCGGCGGCGCGCGAGATCGTGTGCTTCGTCCAGCAGCTCGACGTCGACGCCGAACTCGTCGTTGCCGGCCTCCGTTCCGGCGAGGCTCTGGAAGAGGAGGTCAGCCGGCGCACCCTCTCGGATCGCGTCCATCTGAGTCGTTACGTGAGCGAGACAGCAGTTCTGTGTGGGTATCGACCACTCCTCGATGAGCCCGTGGGTGGCCTCGAGAATCTCCGTCACCGTCCCGACGCCATCCTCCACCGGGTTGATCCCGATCACTGCGTCGCCGACGCCGTAGGCGAGCCCCTCCCTGGCCGAATCCAGGATTCGCTCGATATCGTCGGACGGGTCGTTCGGCTGAAGCCGGAACGAGAGCGCGCCGTCGGTGCCGATCGTGTTGTTACACCGGGCCGTCACCGTCATTTTCGAGGTGGCCAACACGAGGTCCATGTTCGTCATCAGCTTCGTGACGGCCGCGATCATCTCGCTGGTGAGTCCCCGGCGGATCGCCTTTATATCGCGGTCCGTCGTCGACTCGTCCACGAGGAACTCACGGAGCTCGGCGACGGTCCAGTCGCGGATGCGCTCGTACACCGGCTCGCGGACCGCGTCCTGGATCACCCGAGTGACCTCGTCGTCGTCGTACGGAACGACCGGGTTCTCGCGGAGCGTCTCGAGCGTCGTCTTCGCCAGTGCTCGTTTCGCCGCGACTCGCTCGGCCTCGGTGTCGGCTGCGACTCCGGCGAGCTGGTCTCCAGTTTTCTCCTCGTTCGCCTTCGCTAACACCTCTCGAACCGAGTCGAACGACGGTGCCGCGCCGGCATCCAACGCATGTTGTGACATGAATGGTCTACTACCATGACTGGACGGGAGACGTGTTGAATCTTTGTGGATAGTTACCAAGCCTCAATTGCTGTGCTGAAAGGAGAGTTGGACAACGACGGAGTGTCCGGTGAACGATGTCGCCCCTGAGATGTCGATTGGTCGACGGCAAGCGGTGTGTTGACACGGAGAATGGTGTGTTGACACGGAGAGCGACGAACTGCTACGGAAACGGACGAAAACGAGAAACACGACGACCGACGAGCGCGCGTGTACATCTCACCGCCGGGGCGAAATCGTCACTCGTGGCCGCTGATCCGGACCGGCTCGTACGGCTCCTCGAGCCATTCGATATCGGAGTCCGACAGTTCGATATCGAGGGCCTCGACGGCATCCTCAAGATGTTCGACGCTCGAAGTGCCGACGATCGGCGCGGTGACGACATCCGTATGAAGCACCCACGAAAGCGCGATCTGTGCCATCTTCACGTCCTTCTCGGCGGCGAGCTCCTCGACACGACGGTTGATCTCCTCGCCGCCGCCCTCGCGGTACGGTCGATCGAGGGCGGTTTCGTGTTCGCCACGGGCCGTCGCGTCGTCCCGCTCGTACGGCCGAGTTAAATACCCCGCCCCGAGCGGACTCCACGGGAGCATCCCGACGTTCTCGCGTTCACAGAGCGGCATCATCTCCCGCTCCTCTTCGCGGTATGCGAGGTTGTAGAGGTTCTGCATCGTGGCGAATCGCTCGTATCCTTCCCGGTCGCTGACGTGGAGCGCCTCGGCGAACTGATGGGCCCACATCGAGGAGGCTCCGACGTACCGGACCTGCCCGCGACGGACCGCGTCGTCGAGCGCCGCCAACGTCTCCTCGATCGGCGTGTCGTGATCCCACCGGTGGATCTGATACAGGTCGACCGTGTCCATCCCGAGGCGGTCGAGACTGTGTTGCAGTTCCTGTTCGATCGTCTTCCGCGAGAGGCCGTCGGCGTTCGGATGCGGGTCCTCCATCGCGGGGAACCTGACCTTGGTGGCGACGACCTGCTCGTCGCGGTCGTACTCCGCGAGCGCGTCGCCGAGGATCCGCTCG
>OBKM01000195.1_pt1 | contig 30462 bp, 29 predicted proteins | sample 1519691 | NCBI WGS metagenome assembly OBKM01 (sample SAMEA37050418, study PRJEB22526) | metagenome | biome: saline pan; feature: lake; material: water | place: Egypt | collected 2015 | depth 0.5 m
TCTCACACCGGAGTGGAGAGACCGAAGACACCACCATCGCCCACCTCGCCGTGGCGACCGGCGCACCGTACATCAAGACCGGCGCCGTCGGCGGCGAGCGGACGGCGAAACTCAACGAACTCATCAGAATCGAACACAACGCATGAGCGGAAACGAGAACGACGGTCTCGACGCGTCCGACCCCGCGGAGACGGCGGACGCCGAGGAGACCGAGACGGCGACAGAACAGCCCGCCGAGGTTGTCGAGACCGAGGCCGAACCCACCGAGACGGTCGACGCTCCAGCGGACCCGGACCCGGCCGAGGAGGACCCAACCGACGACGGGCCGGACCTCGACGAGGACGTGATGTCCGACGAGGAGGCGGACCTGCTCATCCCCGTCGACGACTACCTCGGCGCGGGTGTCCACATCGGCACCCAGCAACAGACAAAGGACATGAGCCGGTTCATCCACCGCGTCCGCACCGACGGTCTGTACGTGTTGGACGTGTCGACGACAGACCGGCGCATCCGGACGGCGGCGAGTTTCCTGGCCAACTACGAGCCCGAGCAGATTCTGGTCGCCTCCTCGCGCCAGTACGGCCGCTTTCCGGCCGAGCGGTTCGCCGACGCCGTGGGTGCCCGCGCCCGGACCGGCCGGTTCATCCCCGGGACGCTCACCAACCCCACCTACGACGGCTACATCGAACCCGACGTGGTCGTCGTGACCGACCCGATCGGCGACTCACAGGCCGTCAAGGAGGCCATCACCGTCGGTATCCCGGTGATCGCGATGTGTGACTCCAACAACACCACGGGTAACGTCGACCTCGTGGTGCCAACCAACAACAAGGGTCGCAAGGCGCTGTCGGTTGTCTACTGGCTGCTCGCAAACGAGACTCTGGACCGCCGCGGTGCGGACAGTTTCTACGCCCTCGAGGACTTCGAGAGCGACCTCTGAGGTGTGCCGACCGCACCACCATCCCGGCACCCGTCCTGTCACCGGACAGCGAGGCCCTTAACAGCGTGCAACGGGTAGCGAAAGCAGGAGCTCATGGAAGCACGTGACCGGGTGCTGGACAAGTACGCGACAAGCCAGGACCTCATGGACCAGCTCAGGTATGTCGCGGAGTCACTGAGCATGGAGTTCGACAGGTGGGGTGAACAGCACGTGAGCGGGCCGAGCCTCTACTTTCTGATCGTCGCGGAAACGGACTTCGAGAGCTACACCGACCCGCTGGGGGAGAACCGGTGGCCGGTCGACCGGTGCCGTGTCGCCCCGGAGTCGCCGGAGGCGTTCAAACGGGTCGCCGAGGATGTCGCCTTCAGCCGTGACGGGGCCGTTATCGTCACCGGTGACGGGACGATCCAACACCAGATGGTCCGGGTCCGGAGCCCGACCCCGCAGGAACTCACCGCGGTCGCCGACATCGATTACCCCGACTGGATGGGGACCAAACACATGAGCGCGCTCGAGACGTCGCTCCGTGAGAACGTTCTGTGGGCCATCACGCTCAGCGAGGAGGACGGCCGTGTCACGACATTTCTCGATGGCACGTACCAGGACTACCCGCGTGGCGAGATCGGCGGGCGGTGGCGACCCGCGGAGTAGGCTGGGGCCCTGTTGACCCGCCACCGACCAGGTTCCAAAGCGGTATTGTGTCTGCCAGGGCAACGTTGTGCATGACCGAGGGAGACACGCTTGCGAACGCACTGATCGGTGCCGTGGTGACCGTGCTCACGTCGACCGTCGTCGTCCCGGTCGCCCCGATTGTCGGCGGCGCGGTGAGCGGCTATCTGGAGGGGGGAAGCAGAAACGACGGCGCACGGGTCGGCGCGCTGTCGGGGCTGATTGCCCTGCTTCCGCTCGTGTTCTTTCTGGCGCTCATCGGCAACTTCGTGCTGGCCGTGCTCGTCGGGACCGACGCGCCGTTCCCGGGGCTGGGCGGGGCCGGTCTCCTGGCGCTCGGTCTCCTGTCTGTCGGCGCCGCCGTCTACGTCGTCGTCTTCGGCGCGCTCGGCGGCTGGCTCGGCAACTACCTCAAACACGACGCCGAGCTGTGACCCTCGCCCACGGCAAGCGTCTCCCGGACCAGACGGCTTTTGTTCCTCAGCGAGAGAGCTACGGGGGATGGCAGACGCCTCCCGGCGAACCAACGTCCCGCGGGGTCGGTTCGAGTTCGGACACCGACCCGAGACCAACCAGGGGTTCGAGAACGCGCTGGCCAGGGCCTGCGCGGGCGAACGGCTGTCGGTTGACGACGGGATCGAACTCCTGACTACGGGGACCGATAGCCCGGGTATCGACCCCGCACGCAAGGAACGGGTGCTCGCGGCCGCAGACCGCCGCCGACGGGAGACGGTCGGCGAGGCGGTCACGTTCGTCGCCAACCTCAACAACAACGTCACGACGGCCTGCAACACCGGCTGTCTGTTCTGCAATTTCAAGGACCGCTCCGATGCGTTCCGCGCCGACAGTAATGTCGACCACGGCGGGTTCACGAAGACGCCCGCTCAGTCCCGCCGGGCCGTCGAGCGCGCGCTCGACCGGGGGATCTACGAGGTGACCTCCGTCAGCGGCCTCCACCCGGCGCTCGCACTCGACGCCGAGCACCGCGATCTGCTGGCCTCGAGTGACCGCGAGGGCCTGAACTACCGCCCGCCCGCGGCCTACGAGACCGACCCCGGAACCTACTGCGAGCAGTTGCGGGCGATGAGTGTCGACGGCGTCCACGTCCACTCGATGACGCCCGAGGAGGCATACCACGCCCGGCGGGGCACGGACTGGAGCTACGAGGAGGTCTACCGGCGACTGCGGCGAGCTGGCCTCGACAGTGTCCCCGGCACGGCCGCGGAGATACTCGTCGACGAGGTCCGGGAGGTCATCTGTCCGGGCAAGATCCGCAGCGACGAGTGGGTCGAGGCGATGGAGGCCGCCGCGGCGGTCGGCCTGCCCACCACCGCGACCATCATGTACGGCCACGTCGAGAACGAGGCCCACCGCGTGTTGCATCTGGACCGGATCCGCGACCTGCAGGACCGGACGGGCGCGATCACCGAGTTCGTCCCGCTCTCGTTTGTCCACGCGAACACCCCGCTGTTCGAGCGGGGGATGGTCGACGGCGGCGCGACGACCGCGGAGGACGAGCTGATGATCGCGGTCTCGCGGCTCTACCTCGACAACATCGAGCACATCCAGTCCTCGTGGGTGAAATACGGCGACGAGCAGGGCCTGAAGATGCTCTCCTGTGGTGCCGACGACTTCATGGGCACCATCCTCTCGGAGGAAATCACGAAGCGAGCGGGCGGCGAGTTCGGCGAGGCCCGCTCGGTCGCGGAGTACGTCGAGATGATCTCGGCTATCGGACGGGTGCCTGTCGAGCGCTCGACCGACTACACCAGGTTCCGTCGCATCGACCCCGACGACCCGCCCTTTGGGCCCGCACTCGGCCCGCGTGCCGACGGGACGCCGATGGTCGAGTGAGCGGTCCGGGGGCGCGAGCGGGTGCTCGGGACACCGGGAGCGAGTGCTCAGTGGCGTGGGAGTCCGTCGCCAGGATGGCCGACACGACTCCGGGCAGTCGCCCGTTCGGCCTCGGTCAGCCGGTACGCTGGCAGTTCCTCCTCCAGTGGCCCGAGTGCCCCTCGACGCTCCTGATGTGCTTCGAGAAACGCCCCAACCTGCGTTGCTGCGCGCTCTTTGAGCTGGCCGCTCAACAGCGAGCCATCGCGGTACTGTGCTGCGAGCCGTTCGACACGGTCGTCGTCCGGCTCGAAGAAGCAGTACAGCAGGAGATACGCGACATCCTCCGCCGGGTTGCCACCCTTCTCGCGGTGCTCGTCGACGCTTGTCCGCCCGCCGGAGTAGGCGTGGGTGTGGATTTTATCGGCGACGGTCTCCCGGTCGTCCGAGAGGCGGATGCTCGGGGCGTCGTCGGAGGAACTCATCTTCCCCGGGCCGTCGAGCCCCGGGAGGAACTTCGACAGCAGTGCGCCGGGCTTGTCGACATCGTACCGTTGTTTTGCTGCGATGTCACGGCAGACCCGCACGTGTGGGTCCTGGTCGACTGCGACCGGCACGAGCGTCGGATGTGGCCCGTCGACGAGTTGCGGGAGGAGAAGGTGGGTCGCCTGGACCGCCGGGTAGAACGACAGGCCGATGTTCTCGGGGTCTCCGTAGGTCGCATCGACCGTCGCCTGTGTGACCTCGCCGGCGAACGCGGCGGCGAGCGGGTAGACCACGTCGGCGTCTGCCGTATCGACGACGATGCGCGTGCGCTCGGGGTCGAACCCGACCGCGAGGATATCGCGGAGGTTCGCCCGGGTATGCTCGCTGATTTCCGCAAGCGACTGCTCCTTCGCGAAGTACTTCTCGTCGTCAGATATCGGGATGTAGACGAGCGCGCCCGTCTCGTCCTGAAGATACCTGGCGAAATAGAAGGGGACGATGTGCCCGATGTGCATCGGGCCGGAAGGGCCGCGTCCGGTCACGACCGAGTGTTGCTCGCCGTCGAGTGCGGCGTCGAGAAACGGGTCGAGGTCCCGTTCGGCGTAGAACACGTCCCGGCGAACGAGCGGATGGCTCCCGCCGGGGAACCGGGCCTTCTGCTCGGGCGTCAGGCGGGCCGCGCCGAACTGGTCGAGCAGTGTCTCGTAATCGACTGTGCCATCGACTGTGTAGGGTGTGACGGTGAACGTATCGTCTGCTGGCATCGGTGTTGTCGGTTGCGTTGGCGAATGGGTGGGCACTCGAAAACGGTGCGGTGACGAAGCGAGTGAGCACCGCGGTGGTGTCCGACGGGTGACGCCCGTCCGACCCTACGCCGCGATACTGTCCACTTCCCGTGAGGTGTGCCAGCGCCAGCGACTGACCCGGGACGTGGACGTCATACCTCGGCTACAGTTCGCCCCGAATATATACGCTTCGCTCCGGGTGTGACGGCGATGGAACTATCGAGCCAGGTGACAGCGCTGTCCAGCCAGGTGGCCACGAACGACTGCGTGCAGACCCGGCGTGGGCTCCTGCTGGTTGCAACCGCCGGGCAGGAAGTCACAACACTTGTGACGTTGCCGGTGCTAAGGACACGTATGGACGTCGAAATCGAGTACTGCGTGCCGTGTGGCTTCCGGGACCGAGCAGTGGAGGTACAGGAGACAGTTCTCAACGGGCTGGAACAGGAGCTCGACAGTGTCAGTCTGGTGATGGGCGACCACGGGGTCTTCCGTGTCAGTGCCGACGGCGAGGTCGTCTACGACAAAGACGAGGACGGCGGCCTCGACGGTGACGACATCGTGCGTGACCTCCGCGAGCGGGCGTAGCGATGCAGGTCGCGCTGCTGGGTGGGACCGGCGACATCGGTGAGGGGCTGGCGCTCCGGTTCGGCCGGGACACCGACCACACCGTCATCGTGGGTTCGCGCGAGGCCGACCGGGCCCGGGCGGCGGCCGAGGCATACGCCGGGCTCTTAGCCGACCGCGACCACACGGCCGACATCGAGGCGGCGCCGAACCCCGCGGCTGCGGCCCGTGGGGATATTGTCGTGTTCGCCGTGCCGGCGTACCACCTCGCCGATACCATCGAGGGTGTCGCGGACGAGCTGGGCGAGGCTGTGCTGGTCTCACCGGCGGTGGGGATGCAACGCGACGAGGACGGCCTCCATTACAACCCGCCGGGTGTCGGGAGCGTCACTGCGCTGGCCGCGCAGGTCACGCCGGAGACGGTACCTGTCGTCGGGGCCTTCCACAACCTCGCGGCCGACCGCCTCGCGGACCTCGACGCGACGCTCGGCTGGGACGTGCCTGTCGTCGGCGACGACACGGCCGCCAAAGAGCAGGTGATGGGCCTCACCGACGGTGTCGACGGGTTGCGGGCACTCGACGCTGGCGGCCTCGCGAACGCCGCCGAGATCGAGTCGCTCACGCCGCTTCTGATCAACCTCGCTGCGAACAACGAGGGGCTGCACGACCTGGGCGTCTCGTTTCTGTAGCCGGGCGTGTGGTGACCGACACGGGGCCAGTCGGGACCGTCGCCTGCGCACCGAACGGGACCGACCTGCCCCCGCCATCGGTGGGACAGTCTATTTCCCGGCGGTGCCCCAACGGGTGGTATGGAACAGCTGCTCGATGCGGCACGGGAGACGCTCGGCAACGCCCACACGCCCTACTCGGGGTACGCGGTCGGCGCGGCGCTCGAGACGGGCGCGGGTGAGGTGTACACCGGCTGTAACGTCGAGGTGGCGAACTACTCCAACAGCCTCCACGCCGAGGAGGTCGCACTCGGCGCGGCGGTCGCGGACGGTCACCGGACATTCGACCGGCTCGCGGTCGTCTCCGCGGCCCGTGACGGGGTCACCCCGTGCGGGATGTGTCGACAGACTATCGCAGAGTTCTGCCCGCCGTCGTTCGAGGTCGTCTGCGACGCCGGTGACCGCATCGAGACCTACCAACTGGGCGAGCTACTGCCCGAACCGATCACGGGCGAGCAGCTCGAGGAGGGGGCCCAATGAGCGACGAAGAGCCCGGTCCCGGAGCCACCGCGGGGGAGGAGGACCCTCGGGAGGACGAGCAGTACCACCTCGAACTTCGGCCCGGCGACGTTGCCGGGTCGGTGCTGTTGCCGGGCGACCCGGAACGGATCGACCGCATCACGGCGACGTGGGACGACCACACCATTGTCGCCGACCACCGCGAGTACCGGACGGCGACCGGCACCCACGACGGGACGCCTCTCTCCGCGACCTCGACGGGTATCGGGTCGCCCTCGGCGGCCATCGCCGTCGAGGAGCTCGCACGCGTGGGCGCGGACACGCTCATCCGGGTTGGCTCCTGCGGGGCGATCCAGCCCGAGACCGATGTCGGTGATCTGGTGATCACAACCGGTGGCGTTCGACAGGAGGGCACCAGCGACGAGTACGTCCGCCCGGAGTACCCCGCGGTCGCGGACCACGCGGTCGTCTCGGCGCTGGCCGCCGCCGCCGAACAGCTCGGTTACGAGTACCACCTGGGGCTCACCGCGAGCACCGACAGCTTCTACGCCGGGCAGAGCCGCGAGGGCTTTGGCGGGTTCCGGTCACAGAACAGCGAGGCGAACATAGAGGCACTGCGGCGGGCGGGTGTGCTCAACTTCGAAATGGAGGCGAGCGCGCTGCTGACGCTCGCGGGGATCTACGGGCTCCGTGCCGGTGCGGTCTGTACGGTCTTTGCAGACCGGACGACCGGCGAGTTCCGAACCGAGGGCGAGGGCCGTGCCGCGGAGGTGGCGAGCAGAGCCGTCTCCCTGCTCGCGGCGATGGACGAACGCGTCGCGGAGAGCGGAGCGAACAGCTGGCACGCGGGGCTCGGCCTCTGAGCCGGACAGGTCAGTACTCCCGCTCGACGAGGTAGTCGGCCGTGTCCACCAACAGCCCCCGTGCGTCGGTGTCCGGGAGCACATCGAGGTGAGACTTCCCGCTGGCGACAAACTCGCGGGCACGCTCGCGGGCGTGCTCGAGGCTTCCAGCCTCCTCGAGCATCCTGACGGCGTCGTCGATATCGGCCTCGGTGACACTCTCGGCCGTCGCCCCGGCGAGCAACCCGTCGACGTCGACCCCCTGCTGGCGGGCGTGGACGGTGACGAGCGTGCGCTTGCCCTCGACGAGGTCGCTGCCGCGCTGTTTCCCGAGCGTGTCGGTCGGCGCCGTCAGGTCGAGCAGGTCGTCGTAGATCTGGAACGCACGCCCGATATCCCGACCGTACGCGGCGAGCGGGTCGACCGCGTCGTCGTATCCGAGCAGTATCGCGGGCAGACAGGCCGCAGTCGCGAACAGCGCGGCAGTCTTGTGATCGACCATCTCGACGTACTCCTCGACGGTGACGTGGTCGGTCTCCTCGAGGCTGATATCGGTGGTCTGTCCCTCGCAGATCTCGGTACAGGTGCTGGTCAGCTGGACCAGCGCCTGCATCGACCGCTCGGGGGGTGCACCCGTCTCAAGCAGCAGCTCGAAGGCGCGTGCGTGGAGCACGTCGCCGGCCAGGATGGCCATCGAGTCGTCGAACGCCCGGTGGACCGCCGGCACCCCACGACGCAGGTCGTCGTTGTCCATGACGTCGTCGTGGACGAGTGTGAACGTCTGGACGAGCTCGATACTCACCGCGGCGGTGAGCACGTCGACGGACCCGCCCTCGGCGGCCGGGAACGCCCGGTAGTCGACACGGTCGGGGTCGACAGCAGCCAGTGCCTCCGCCGAGAGCAGGAGAATGGCCGGCCGGAGCCGCTTGCCGCCGGCCGTGAGCAGGTGCCGCGTGGCGTCGTACAGCCCTTTCGGGTGGTCCGTGGGCACCGCCTCCAGGAGCGCCTCGTTGATGGGGTCGCGCCGCCGTTCGAGCGCGGCTGTGACCCCCCGTGCTCCCGCCATCTCACTCGACCAACTGGACGAGCTGGCCGTTCCGGCTGATGTGCAGGTCTCGACCGACCGTGTAGCCGTTGTTCTCCGCCAGGTTGACATACGACGAGAAGCCGCTCAGGTCTTGATGGGCGGGGATGATATGCTGGGGCTGGAGTGCGTCGAGCATCTCGTAGTGGCCCTCGCGGTTGAGGTGCCCGGAGACGTGGATATCGTCGTACACACGGGCCCCCTGCATCCCGAGCAACTGCTCGGACTGGTAGCGCTGCCCCTCGTTTGTCGGCTCCGGGATCACCCGGGCCGAGAAGACGACCTTGTCGCCGTCGTCGAGTTCGTAGGGGGTCTCGCCGCGACCCATCCGGGTGAGCATCGCCCGGGGCTCACCCTGGTGACCGGTGACAATCGGCAGGAACTCGCCTTTGCCCTCGTTCATGATCCGTTTGAACGTCCGGTCGACGGACTTGCGGTGGCCGTACATCCCCAGGTCCTCCGGGAACTCGACGAAATCGAGCCGTTCGGCGGTCCCGGAGTACTTCTCCATCGACCGGCCCAGCAGGACCGGCTTGCGGCCGATGTCGTCGGCGAACTCCACCAGCGACTTCACGCGGGCGATGTGCGAGGAGAACGTCGTGGCGACGATGCCACCGTCGTACGCTTCCATGCTGTAGAGAACGTCCTTCAGGTGGCTGCGGGCGACCGACTCGCTGGGGGTGCGACCCTTCTTGCCCGCGTTGGTGCAGTCCTCGATGTAACAGAGTACACCGTTGTCCTCGCGGCCGATCTCGCGGAACCGCTCCATGTCGATCGGGTCGCCGATGACCGGCGTGTGGTCCATGCGCTTGTCCAACCCGTAGACAATCGAACCCTCGGGGGTGTGTAACACCGGGTTGATTGCGTCGATAATCGAGTGGGTGACGTTGACGAACTCGAGCTCACACCGGTCGCCGATGCCCATTGTCCCGCCGGCTTCCATCTTCACGAGGTCGTTCTGGACGCCGAACTTCTCCTCGCCCTGGATCTGCTGTTTGACCAGCTCGATCGTGAACGGTGTCGCCACAACGGGCGCGTCGTACCGGTGGGCGAGCTTCGAGATCGCCCCGATGTGGTCCAGGTGGCCGTGGGTCGGCACGATGGCCTTCACGTCACCTTCGAGCTCTGACATCACCCGGTCGTCCGGGATCGCACCCATGTCGATGAGGTCCAGTGAGTGCATCCGTTCGGTTTCCACGTTGTCGTGGATCAGTACCTTCGAGAGGTTGAGTCCCATGTCGAAGATGACGACGTCGTCGTCCGCACGGACCGCCGTCATCTGCCGGCCAACCTCCTCGTAGCCGCCGATTGTTGCGATTTCGATCTCCATAGCTGTCACGCCGAGGCGACCGCCCCGCGCGGGGCGACCGGCGGCAGGAACCGCGGCTGGTTCCGACACTGTCGGCCGCCGTCGGGTCCCTCGGCCCCGCACCGGAGCCGGGCGGTCCGTCTCCCGGCGGCCTGCCGGTCGCCCACACTGGTCCGGGGCGACCGGTCGCTCGGATAGCTGGGTATATGTCCGCCACACTAAAAAAAACGTTGGTCCACCACAGCCGCGGGACAAGCGACCGACTGCCCGCGAGGGCGGGGCAGACACCGCGGTCAACCGGGCTCACCGGATGGTCGTTCCGGGGTTGTCGCCGTCAAGAAACGCCGCCAGGTCGTCCGGCCCGAAAACGGCGGCGGTCCCGTCGACAGCGAGCAGCGCGCGGACCTTGGCGGCCATGCCGCCGGTCACGTCGGTCGCCCTGCTCCCCTCCAGCACGTCCGCCACCGCGTTGTAGCCCGTTATCTCGGGGATAACCTCACCGCCGTCGAGCACGCCCGGCACCGTCGAGCAGACGCCGACCCGCTCGGCGTCGAGAACATCAGCGAGCGCGACCACCAGCTCGTCACCGCTCAGCACTGTCCCACCGGCGCCCTCGTGGACAACCACGTCCCCGTGCAACACCGGGACGAACCCCTCATCGAGCATCGCCCGGACCGGCTCGCCGGGACAGTCCAGCCCCGTGTCCGTCCGGCGGACAAGCGAGAGCGGCCGGACCGGGAGTGCCGACACACCACACGCCCCCAGCGCGGCGACGACACGCTCGTTGAGCCGGCCCATCGCCCGGTGGATTTCGGCGAGCGCAGCCGCGTCTCGCGTGCCGCCGGTCGCCGAGACGCCACGCTCGGCCGCTGCCGGATGGCCGAAGCTCCCGCCGCCGTGGACAACCACCAGTCGCTCGACCGCCCCCTCGGCCAGCGCCCCCCCGATGGCGGCTGCTGCCCCGTCGAGTCTCGCCTTGTCGACGGTCTCTCGCTCCTCCTTGCGGGTGATGACACTCCCGCCGAGTTTGAGCACCGTCGTCATGGCTCCTCCCGCCGGAGCCCGTCCGGGTCGAGTTCCGCGTGGAAGGCGTCCTCGCACTCGGGAACGTACGAGAGTGCGCGCTCGAGGTCGGTCGGGTCCCCGAGCGCGACGATACAGCCGCCGCCGCCGGCTCCGGTGAGTTTCGCCCCCGCCCCACCGGCCTCGCGGGCGGCCCACACCATCGCATCCAGTGACCGCGCGGAGACGCCAAGCGCCGACAACAGGCCGTGGTTGACGTCCATCAGTTCCCCGAGCGTGTCGCGGTCACCGGCCGCGAGCGCGCTCTCGCCGCGCCGGACCAGGTCACCGATCGCCGAGACGGTGTCGGCCACGAACGGGTGTGTCTCGCGCAACCGGCGGACCCCTGCCACGAGCTCGCCCGTGTCGCCGGCCTCGCCGTCGTAGCCCACCACCAGCGGGAGGTTCGGTGTGGCGAGCGTCTGGCAGTCCTCGCCCTCGATGCGGACGGCCCCACCCATGGTCACACAGAACGTGTCAGCCCGCGATGCCTCGCCGTCCTGGACAGTGTGTTCGACCCGGTAGGCCCTGTCGGCGAGCTCCTCACGGGGGAGTGTGACCCCGAGCTCCCGTGTTGCCGCGTCGATTGTCGCCACGACCACGGCCGCCGAGGAGCCGAGTCCGGCGCCCAGCGGAATGTCGCTGTCGATGGTGACCTCGAACCCCGGCCCCGTGTCGACACCGCGCTCCGCGGCAGCCTCGCGTGCCTGCCCGATGGCCTCGTTGATGTAGCTCATCGCGGCCTCCAGCAGGTGGTCGGGTGCCTCGACGGCGGGGGTCCCCGCCTCATCCCCGTACTCGACGGCAAAACCACGGAGCGAGAGATCGCCCGCCCGGACGCGTAACCCACCCTCGCGGCGCTCGACACTCGCCCGGGCCCGCACCCCGATGGCACAGGGCACCGCCGGCTCACCGTAGACGACCGCATGCTCCCCGAAGAGGTACACCTTTCCCGGGGCACTCGATGTAACCATACGCCCGCTCCGGCGGCCGTCCCCTTCGGGATTTCGACTGTCCCCTACCCGCTTCCCTGCCGAATGCGACGTTCGGCGGCCGCGCGCGCCTCGTCGGGGTCGAACTCGGCGACGACGGCGTCGAGATCGGCACCGGTCTCGCGCAGGTCGCGGGCGTGTGCCGTCACGTTCGGGAGCGCCCGGACGACGTTGTCGACAACCGGGACGGCGGCCACCTCGACCGAGCGGGACATCGGGTTGAGGTCGACGACCAGTTCGGTCTTGCCCATCTCGCCGAGCGCCTCGGCGCGGTCACCGTCCTCCAGTGGCACCAGCACCACGTCGGCGGCGTGGATGCCGTCGGCGTCGACTTTCGCGCGCTCGTGATCCAGCCCGGGGATGCGTGCGTCGGCGGCCAGCCCCTTGACCTCGCTCGCGCCGTGATCGCGGAGGTGCTCGGCGATGGCCTCCACGCGCCTTTCGGTACGGTTGAACAGGTTGACCTCCAGGTCCGCACCCGTCACGTCCGCGAGCGTGACCAGTTTCTCGGGCGCGAGCGCCGCGACGTTCCCGTTGACCGAGAGGACAGCGTGGTCGGCACGCAGCAGGTGTGCCGCGGCCACCCGCGCCGCGGTGTCGGCAGTCGGGATCGTCTTCTCGCCGAGCAGGTAGTCGAACGCCTCACCACGACCCTGCGCGATGAGCCCCTGTCGGCTCGTCAGGCCTGCATCGACGCCGGCCTCGATGCGGTGCCGTTGCAGCAGTGACTCGTACCGGGGGTGACTCTCCGGTATCTCCTCCATACCCGGGTGTCGTGTGGCGACCACGAAAACACGTCGCTTCGGGGCCGGGCCGCGAACGCCAGCGATATGAGTCCGGCCACGCTACCGTCTGCTATGCCCGGACTCGTCTTCTTCCGGACGGCCTGTCGCGAGCGTGTTGTCGAGTTCTACACCGACCGACTCGGCTTCGAGGTGTGGCTCCGCCAGGAGGGTGGCTGCACCATCCTCCGGCGGGAGAACCTGCTCGTGGGCTTTTGCGAGGCCGACACCTCCGAGACAGCGGGTATCGTCACTGTCGCCGTCGACGACAAGGCCGGTGTCGATGCGCTGTACGAGGAACTCGCCGACGTGGCCCGTGGCGAACCGACCGACAACGAGGCGTTCGACATCTACCAGTTTTTCGCCGAGGACCCCGACGGGCGGGCCGTCGAGGTCCAGACGTTCCGCCACCCGGTCCCGGATCTGAACTGAACGGGGGTGCTGTCCGCGTTCCAACGGGGTTAATATCCGCCGACACGTACCCCTCTCAGTTGCACCACCGGATACAACGGTGGTTCAATAACGGAGATGGCCGACAACAATCAGACAGTCCAGACGTACCTCTCGCTGATACGCGCACCATTTTTGGTGTTCACGCTCATCGTCGTGCTGGTCCCGGGAGCCGCTGCGGTGAACGCGGGACAGTTCGATCTCACGAACACGCTCCTCGCGCTCGGGGCTGTTCTCACCGCACACATCGCCGTCAACGTTCTCAACCTCGCCAGCGACTACCGGACCGGGATCGACAAGGCAACCGACGAGACGCCGTACAGCGGCGGTAACGACGTCCTGGTCAGCGGTGCGCTGAGCTACCGTCGTGCGCTTGCCGCCGGTGTGCTGTCGGTTCTCGCGAGCGCGCTGTTCGTTCTCCCGCTGGTCTCCCAGTTCGGGGGGCTCGTGGTCCTGTTTTACGCCGTCGGTCTCGCGCTCGTTGTCGGCTACACCGACGTGTTCGCCCGTATCGGGCTGGGTGAGGTCGCCTGTGGGCTCGGTCTGACGGCGCTGCCGACGCTCGCCGTCGGCTACATCCAGGCCGGCAGCTTCCCGGCGTCGGTGCTGGCTCTCTCCGTGCCGATGTTTCTCGTCGGCTTCAATCTCCTCCTGTTGAACGAGTTTCCCGACGTCGAGGCCGACCGGGCGAACGGCCGGGTCAACGTTCCGGTCGTCCTCGGCCGTCGGGCTGCGGGCTACGTCTATCTCGCCGTCGTTGTGGCCGTTGCCGGGAGCGTGCTGTCTCCGGTTGTCGCCGGTGTGCTCCCGGTGACGGTCGTGGTTGCGCTTCTCCCGGCTGTGCTGTTGTGGCCCGTGGTTCGGGCGATACTGTGGGGCGACCCGTCTGTCGGCGAGGACGAACTCGGGGCCCACCTGCTCTGGACACAGACGACGATTGTTGGGCTGGCTGTCGGGATGGCGCTTGCGGCGGTGCTGTAACGGGCGACGGTCGAGGACTCACCGCCGGGCGCGCAGAACGAGCGCCGCGACGACCAGAAACCCGAGGGAGGTGAGACCGACAACAGACAGGTGCAGCGCGAGCGGGGTCTGGGCCTGTTCGGAGACGAGTGCGAGCGCGGTGCTGGTGAACGTCGCCAGCCACCCGCCGATGCCGATCCCGACGCCGGTGTAGCGGCCGACCCGCTCTGGCGTTGCGAGGTCCGGCCAGAGCGCAAACGCGACTGTCGTGTAACAGCTCACCGCCACCACGTAAACGAGTGTGGTCGCGGTGGCGAGCGCAGTCGGGCCACCGGACACGATATCGAACACGTACAGAACCTGTGCCGCGGCGAACAGCGCGAACGAGCCCGCAAGCAGCCAGACGTGGCGCAGTTTCACGTACACGATGCCGGCGACGACCCCGCCGGCAACGTGGGTCACAGCGATGAGCAGCCGGGTGTCGGGGTCGGGTGACTGCCACAGCGCCTCGACGTAGGTGGGGTCCTCGATGATGCGCACGAAGCCGAAGCTGTCGACGAAAAACGCGCCGAACAGGAGCACCACCCCGGCGAGAAAGCCGGTGTTCACCACCCCCGACGGCCCGGCGGGACCGGCTGTCCGTCCGGCTGTGTGGGCCCGGTACTCGAACCGGCTGTCCAGTCCCGGTACCGAGAGGGCCCCGAGCACGAGTGCAGCCGGCGCCAACACGAGTATCGCCGACAGCACGAACCGCTCGATCTCCCAGGTGAACGGGAACAGGGCGGCGAGAAAGAACGCGGCGCCGGCGACGGCGCCGGCGGCGTACCCCCGGATCTCCGGCGCGACGAGGTCCGCCAGCAGGCTGAACGCAAACGGGATCGCCGTCCCCAGAAGAAGCGAGCAGACACAGATCCACACCAGAAACCCCCCGAAGGAGGTGACAGCGGTGACAGCGTACGTCACCGGCATCTGCAGGAGAACGACCCCGAACAGCACGCGGAACTTGGCCTGGACGGCCGTCCCCAGCCCGAGCCGGTCCATCAGATAGCCACTGAGGAGTGTCGTCCCCAGTGTGACAAGCGCCAGCAGCCCCATCCCGACTGCGACCAGCTCGGGCACGAGACCGAGCTGCTCGAGCCCGACCTCTGTCAGCCCGAGCTGGACGAACGTGAGGTTGTAGTAGTAGGCGGCTGTCAGGACGAACACGTAGACGGCGAACGCGACAGCCCTGTCTCGTCTCGTCGGGGCCGAGAACGACGAACGCATCCGGGTCAGTACGGGTACGCTCCCGACACACTAAAGCCGCCTTATCCGGGCGGCCCCGCGAGACGGCAGAGGCAGGGTCGGACACCCGCCGAGGCCGGTTTCGGGCCCTCACATCGACGAGCCACCGACGTTCAGTCCCAGAACGACCGGGTCCGTGCGTACTCGCGCTCGCGGCCGAGGATATCCCGGTAGAACTCCGTCTCGTCCTCGCGGAGCTTGTTGATGATGCGGGCGGCGTTCTGTGGCCCCACACCGCGTGCCGCGAGCGCGATGACCGCCTGTTTGCCGTGGCTCTGGACGAGACTGGCCGCCCGGTAGGCCCGCTCGGTCCGTCGCTCCTGCTTTTTGTCTTTCTCTGTGGCACGGACCGCCGTGACCGTCTCCTCGTCCCAGGGGTTCAGGGCGGCGATACGGGTCGACTCACACTCCGGGCACCGGGGCTGGTCGGGGACGCGCTTGACCTGTGTCGTTTGCTTCCAGCCGGTGCAGTGGAGGCAAAACAGGATGACACGGTCGTGCTGGAGGCGGTCTTTGACCGTCTCGACGACACTCGCATCGGCGTTTTCCGGCGTGAGCAGCTCCTGGCCGGCACTCCGCCCGCCGGTCCCGATGGGGGTGTGCTCGCCGACCACCTCGACGGCGAGGTCACCGGCCTGGATGGCCGCGAGCACGTCGCCGGCACTCTCGACGGCGAGTTCCTCGTGGCGCAGCTCCCGGAGCGCCTCGTCGTAGACGGGGGTCCCGTCGAGTGCCTCGAGCAGGCGGTCGCGGCCGAAACGGTTCGACCCGCGCCAGCGTTTGAGCGCGCCGAACGTCTCGGCGACCTGTGCGAGCTTGAACTTCAGAGCGTCGGCGTTGCGCAGACTCCGCTCGACAAGCGGGCCGACGTGAGCGGGGTCGGTCTCCTCGAGCACGGCGACGGCATCGCTCGCGCGAACCCCCCGGGGCACGTCGAGCTCGATACGGTACGGGTCGACCTCCATACCGACGGTCCCGCCGGCCTGCTGGCCGAGGAGTGCCGACAGCAACCGCCCGAGTGTCTCGTTGGTCCTGTGACCGAGACAGGCGTTGACGACGATCCCACCCTGCCCGGACTCGACGAGGACGGTCCCGTCGTCGGGGACCTGGTGGCCGGCCTCGACCTGGCTTTCGAGCTGCTCGAACCCCGCGAGAACCGTCTCGGCGTCGGTCCCGTAGCGGCCGGCACAGTCACGCGCCACCGCGTCCGGGGTGGCGCCGGCGCCGAGTTGCGAGCCGGCGACACGACGGAGCACGCCAACGTCGGTCGCCACCTCCCGGGCAACCGGGATCTCCTGGCCGGTCCAGGAGGGGACCTCGCCGGCGGGGTCCTCGATCGGCGAAACCGTCACCGTCTCCTCCTCGTCGTCGATCTCGCTGATGCGCCACATCTCGCCACGCTGGATGAACACCTCGCCGGGGTGGGCGAAGTTAACGACGAACCGCTCGTCGAGGGTGCCCACGCGGCTCCCGCTCGCAACGTCCTCGACATCGTAGGTCGACTCGTCGGGTATCATCGAGAGGTTGTGATAGAAGTACTGCCAGGTGCCCTGGCGTTTCTCGATTCGGTCGCTGTCCTCCTCGAGCCAGACGATCCGGTTGTCGGCCAGCTCCCGCACCACCTGTTTGAACGTCGGCGCGTCGAGGTCCTGGAACGGGTACGCGCGGGTGAGCAGATCGTAGGCCCGCATCGCGCGTATCTCGCCGTGGCCCATCACGAGACCCGCCACCTGATTGGCGACGGTATCGAGGCTGCCGTGGTGAATCTCGGCCGGCTCGACCGCCCCCGCTCGGGCACGGCGGGCGATAACCAGCGACTCGAGCACGTCGTCCGGGTGGCCGGCGACGATGGTGCCTGTCGACGTTGCCCCCTCACGGTGGCCGGCCCGGCCGACGCGCTGGAGCAGGCGGGCGACCTGCCGGGGGCTGTTGTACTGGACGACGTGGTCGACGTGGCCCACGTCGATGCCCAGCTCCATCGAGGAGGTGCACAGAAGCGCGTCGAGGTCGCTGTTTTTGAACCGTGACTCGACATCGACACGTGAGTCCCGCGCCAGCGAGCCGTGGTGGATGCCGACATCGGTGCCGTACTCCTTGAGCCGTGAGCCGAGCGCCTCCGCCGTCTGCCGGGTGTTGACGAACACGAGCGTCGCCCTGTTGGCCGCGATTATCTCGTCGATGGCACGGACGTGACTCGCCACCGCCGGGTCGGTGACGAGCTCCCGGGCGAGCCGCTCGTCGGCGTCGGTCACCGTCGGACGGCGGACATCAACCGCCAGGTCCGCACCGACGGGCACCTCGGCAACCGTACACGCCCGGTCGCCGGTGAGCAGCGCCGCCACCTCCTCGGGGTCCTCGACGGTCGCCGAGAGGCCAACCCGCTGGCAGGGGCCGGCAAGCGCACGCAACCGCTCCAGGCCGACCGCCAGCTGGGCGCCGCGTTTCGACACCGCGAGCTCGTGTATCTCGTCGACGACGACGTGGTCGACATCCTCGAGCGCCGCCCGGAGGCGCTTGCCGGTGAACATCGCCTGCAGCGTCTCTGGCGTGGTGACGAGCACGTCCGGCGGGTCCTCGGCCTGTTGCCGGCGCTGGTAGTCGGTGGTATCGCCGTGGCGCACGTCGATCTCGAGGTCCAGTGTCTCCCCCCACCAGTCAAGCCGCTCGCGCATGTCGCGGTTGAGCGCGCGCAACGGGGTGATATACAGCGCGCCGATACCGTGCCGGTCGGCCCCGACGAGCGCGTCGAACACCGGCAACATCGCCGTCTCGGTCTTGCCGCTGCCGGTGGGGGCCACGACGAGGACGTGCTCGCCGGCGGTGAGCGCCGGGAGGGCGCGGCGCTGTGGCTCGGTCGGCGTCTCGAACCCCCGCGCCGAGAGGGCCGACCGCACCGCCTCGCCGAGGGCCGTGAACGCCCCCGCCCCCCTGGCGTAGTCGCCGTCGGTCATCGGATACTGGTAGGTGATTCGGGCGATTAAGCCCGTCGGATGAGCGGGGCTGTCGCGGGTCGCCGCGGCCGTGGGACCGGCCACAGCCGATATGACTCTGGGCTCTCTACGCCTGACCGTGAGCGACACGACTGGCGGAATCTACACGCTTGTGATCAGAATTGATACTGACATGACAGTAGAGGTTGGCGCGCTCGGCGAGAGACAGTTCGGGGCGGGCTGGTACGCCTACGTCGGGAGCGCACTGGGGCCGGGTGGGTTCGGCCGCATCGACCGCCACCGGGAACTCGCGGCCGGCGAGCGGGGGACCCGCCACTGGCATGTCGACTACCTGCTCGGACACCCGGGGGCCGCTCTCGCGTCGGTCCACCGGAGCCCGGGTGTCGACGCCGAGTGTGCAACCGCCCGCGCGCTCGCCGGCGAGCGGGTCTCGGCCTTTGGCTGCTCGGACTGTGACTGTGACTCTCACCTCGTCTACCAGGCCGCCCGGGAGCCGTTGCTCGCAACTGTCGAGCGCGCACACGACAGCCTTTCGGGGGGTGACTGACAGCACCGCGGTCTTATCACCGACCCGGCCCAACACCGGTTATGGTGACTGTCGAGACGGGTGCGCGACTGCACTTCGGCTTCCAGAACCTCTCGCTCGCACACCCGCGCCTCTACGGGGGTGTCGGCGTCGGGTTGTGCGAGCCACGCCTCGTTATCGACGTCCAGCGGGCGGCGGCCGTCGAGTGTGACGACGAGGCCGTCGAGCCGTACCTCGACACGGTCGTCGGGGCGCTTGACGTGCCGGGTGCGCGGGTCACCGTCCGGGAGCGGTTCGCCCGCCACGCCGGTCTCGGCAGCGGCACACAGCTGGCGCTGGCCTGTCTGGTCGGCGTCGCCCGCGCCTACGGTAGGGAGGCCTCGCCGCGGGCCGACGCCCCGCAACTGGGTCGGGCTGGCCGTAGCGGCGTCGGCGTCGCAACCTTCGAGGCCGGCGGATTCGTCGTCGATGTCGGCCACCCGACAGCCCGGTTCACCGCCGACCCACCCCGACCGGGAACCTGGGACGTACCGGCGGTGCTCGGCCGGTGGACACTCCCCGAGCGGTGGCGGTTCGTGCTCGTCACGCCCGAGGGGGCCGACCGGGGGCCGAGCGGTGACCGCGAGGACCACCAGCTGCGGGCCGCCGTCGAGGGGGCCGACCCGGGCATCGCTGACGACATCGCGACGCTGCTGACCCGCCGGCTGCTGCCCGCGGTTGTCGAGGGTGACCTGTCGGCGTTCGGGGCGGCTGTCAGGCGACTGGGTCGGCTCAACGGCGCCTGGTACGCCGACGAGCAGGGCGGCGTCTACCGCCCGCCGGCGGGCGACCTTGTCGCGGCGCTCGGTGACCACGACAGCATCGCCGGTGTGGGGCAGTCCTCGTGGGGGCCGACCGTCTACGGTATCACGGGCGCGGCCGACGCCGACGACGCCGCGGCGGCCGCACGACGCGCACTCGCCGAACTCGACCTCGACGGCACGGTCCGGGTCACCCGACCGAGCGAGGACGGCGCAACTATCCGACGGTGACAGCCGCGGCTGTCACAGCGGTGTCGTCGTGCCCGTCAACCGGAACAGATATATTGGTTTACGTGCCACCGCAAGTATGGCACAGGAGCACGAGTCGGTCGAGTTGGTGGGGGACCAGACAGTCCAGTACTTCGCGTTCGCGGCTCTACTCGCGGCGCTGACAGCCGCGTTCGCACAGCTGTCAGTCCCGCTCGGGCCGGTGCCGTTCACCCTCCAGACAGCGGGGGTGTTTCTCGCGGGGCTGGTGCTCGGGCCGCTCTGGGGTGGGCTTGCGCTTTTGCTGTACGCGCTCGTCGGGATCGCGGGCGCGCCGGTGTTCTCGGGCGGACGTGCCGGGTTCGGCGTCATCGTCGGACCGACCGGCGGCTTCATTCTCAGCTTCCCCGTCGCCGCGGCGGTCATCGGCGGCCTTGTTCACCGGCGGGTCGAGCCGCGGCCGCTTGAGGACGTGCGTGTCGGCCTGCAGGCTGTGGCGCTGCTCGTCGGACTCGGGGTCGTCTACGCCATCGGCGTCCCCTGGCTGGCGGCCGTCCAGGAGCTCCCGCTCCGGACGGCCGCCGTTCAGGGTGGGCTCATCTTTGTGCCCGGCGACCTGCTCAAGGCCGCCGCGGTGCTGGGGCTGGCAGGCGGTGGCCGCCTGGCGCTGGTGAGCCGGCGATGATACGTGTCGAGGGGCTCACACACCGCTACGGCGAGGTGACCGCAGTCGATGATGTGTCGGTGACACTCGCAGACGGCTCGTTTGTCGTCATCGCAGGGGCCAACGGCAGCGGCAAGACAACGTTGGTCCGACAGTTCAACGCGTTGCTCGAGCCCGACGAGGGAACGGTGACCGTCGACGGCCGGGACGTGACCGAACAGCCGGTCGCCGCGCGGACGAGCGTCGGGATGGTGTTCCAGCGGCCGCGCGACCAGTTCGTGGCTGCGACGGTCGGCCCGGACGTGGCCTTTGGCCCGTCGAACCTCGGTCTCGACCGCGAGACAATCGACCGCCGGGTCGAGACCGCGCTCGCGGCGGTGAACATGCGCGGCCGGGAGACCGCCCGTATCGACGAGCTCTCCGGCGGCGAGCAGGCACGGGTCGCCATCGCGGGCGCGCTCGCCATGGAGCCGTCACACCTCGTCTTAGACGAGCCGTTCGCCGGCCTCGACCAGCCGGCACGCGAGTCGGTGCTCGGCCGACTCGACGCGCTCTCGGCCGCCGGCACCGGTATCGTCGTCGTCACACACGACCTGCGTGATCTGCTCGGGCGGGCCGACCGCCTGCTGGCGATGCGTGACGGCCGGCTCGTTGCCGACGCCTCACCCGACAACGCGACAGTCGCACTTGCCGACGTGGCCGTTCGCGTCCCGGCCGACTGACCGACCCGATCGATGATCGTCTACGAGCCCGCGCCGACGCCGCTGCACGCGCTTGACCCACGCTCGAAGCTGCTCGCGCAGGTGGGGTTTGCCGTCGCCGCGCTCGGCCACAGCTCGGCGCTTGGGCTCGGTGTGCTGACCGCGCTTGCACTCGGGACGCTCGCGGTTGCGCGGCTCCCGCCCTGGCGTGTCCTGCGGGCCTACTGGTTCGTGCTGGTCGTGCTGGCGACGGCCCCGGTACTGTCGAGCCTGACGCTCGGCCCGCCGTGGGTTGTCCCCGAACGGGGGGTCGACCCCGTTATCGCGGGCTACCAGGTTCTGCTCGTGCTCTGTGTCTCGGCGGCGTACGTCCGGACGACCCCCGTCCGGGAGACGCGGGCGGCCATCCAGCGTCACGTCCCTGGCCGACCCGGGCAACTGCTCGGTGTCGGTGTTGGACTGGTCTTCCGGCTGTTTCCGCTGCTCTTACAGGACCTGCAGCGCGCACGGCTCGCGGTTCGGGCCCGGAGCGGCGAGGGGCTGGCACGCACCGAGCGGGCCCGGCGGCTGACGCGTGCGGGCCTCCGGCGGGCGTTCGAACGCGCGGAGACGCTCTCGGTCGCACTCCGGGCACGCTGTTTCGCCTGGAACCCCACGCTCCCGCGCCTGCGGCTTTCGCCGCCGGATTACCCGCTGCTCGTGTTCGCTGTTGTGCTGGCGGTCTCCCCGGTTGTGTGACCCGTTGGGGCCGGCCCGACGAGAGACGGGCCGAGCGCGATTTGAACACGCGACCATCTGGTTAAAAGCCAGACGCTCTGCCAAACTGAGCTATCGGCCCCACCATCAGATGGGTTTTTGTCGGGCTAAGACCTTTCGGTCCCGAGCAAGGCGCCGAGCATCTCGCCGGGGGGCACGTTCTCGAGCGAGCCCCGTCGGCGCAACTCGGTGTAGGCCCCGACCGGGAGCCGTACCGTCACCTCCCCGAGTGTGAGGTCCCGGGCGGCCAGCGCCGCCTCGACACTCGCCCCGTCGGCGACCTCGCTTGCGACCGCCCGCACCTCACGGACTGTGAGCTCGTGGTCGAGAACCGCCCACGCGAGTTGCAGGCGGTCTGTCCCCTGGAGGCGGGCGATGTGTTTCGCCGCCGTCGGCGCGATCTCGCCCCGCGCCACCTGCCGCCTGATCGCCGGCGGGAGGTCGTGGACCCGTGCCCACTTGCGGACGAACGGGACCCCGACACCCTCGCCGGCCCGCTCGGCGGCCGTCTTGTACGAGCCGACGCCGCGAACCAGCGCGGCACACGCCGCACCGGCTCGCAGCATCGCGACGTTGTCGCTCTCGCTTGTGTCCGGCGCGAACGCGGCCACCGTCTCGGCGGCCCGCTCCAGGCTCGCAGGATCTTCGGGGTCGAACCCGACCGCCGACTGTGCGCGCTCGCCGGTCACCGCCGGGTCCCCCCGGACCACCGGCTCGCCGACCGGTGACTCCCGCTCGGTCGAGACGCGGCCGTGTTCCTGTCCGCTCATTGTTCGTGGTAATAGTTCAAGAGATAAAAATCCTCTCCAGTTATGTGCGCCGGGCACACGACGGCGAGTCGCTCGCAACTGGGGGGTGTGGTATGCGAAATTCGCAGGAGATTACGAGTTTCGAACCCCATCGCCGCACTTATTACGATGTGCAGACTGTGGGGGAATGATGACAGCCGACGACCGGACGATACTGCTCATCGGGAGCGGGCCGATCCAGATCGGGCAGGCGGCGGAGTTCGATTACTCGGGCGCCCAGGCGTGTCGTGCGCTGCGCGAGGAGGGCGCGCGGGTGGTGCTGGTCAACTCGAACCCCGCGACCATCATGACCGACCCCGACATGGCCGACGAGGTCTATATCGAGCCCATCACGACCGAGGCCATCGCCGAGATTATCGCCGCGGAGCGGCCGGACGGGGTCATCGCGGGGCTCGGCGGCCAGACGGGGCTGAACGTCACGGCCGAACTCGCCGAGGAGGGGGTCCTTGCGGAGTACGGCGTCGAGGTGATGGGCACGCCACTCTCGACCATCTACGCCACCGAAGACCGCGAGCGGTTCCGCGAGCGGATGGTCGAGATGGGGCAACCGATCCCACGCTCGAGGACAATCGAGGCCGTCGACGAGGTCGACGCGGCCGTCGAGTCGGTGGGTGGACTCCCGGTCATCATGCGGACGACCTACACGCTTGGGGGGGCAGGCTCGGACGTCATCGACGACATGGGACAGCTCCGGGAGGCGGTCCGGCAGGGGCTGAACCTCTCACGGGACAGTCGCGTGATGATAACGGAGTCCATCGACGGCTGGATCGAACTGGAGTACGAGGTGATGCGGGACGCCGACGACTCGTGTATCATCATCTGCAACATGGAGAACCTCGACCCGATGGGTATCCACACCGGCGAGTCGATTGTCGTCACCCCCTCGCAGGTCATCCCCGACGACGGCCACCAGGAGATGCGCGACGCCGCGCTGGCGGTCATCCGGGAGCTCGGTATCCAGGGTGGCTGTAACATCCAGTTTGCCTGGCGCGACGACGGCACACCCGGCGGCGAGTACCGGGTTGTCGAGGTGAACCCGCGCGTCTCCCGGTCCTCGGCGCTGGCCTCGAAGGCAACAGGCTATCCCATCGCCCGTGTCACCGCGAAGGTCGCGCTCGGCAAGCGGCTCCACGAGATCGACAACGAGATCACCGGCGAGACGACTGCCGCGTTCGAGCCAGCCATCGATTACGTCGTCACGAAGGTGCCCCGGTGGCCTGTCGAGAAGTTCCGCGACGTCTCCTTCGAGCTGGGGCCGGCGATGAAATCGACAGGTGAGGCGATGGCTATCGGCCGCACCTTCGAGGAGTCGCTGCTGAAGGCGCTGCGCAGCTCCGAGTACGACCCCGCGGTCGACTGGACCGACGTGGACGACACACACCTCGAGGACGCGTACCTGGAGACGCCGAGCCCGGACCGGCCGTACGCGATGTTCGAGGCGTTCGAGCGGGGCTACGGTGTCGCCGAGGTGGCCGGTCTGACCGGGATACACCGGTGGTACGTCGAGCGCTACCGGCGGGTGGCCGAAGCGGCCTCGGACGCCGCTGCGGGCGAGTTCGAGACGGCTGCGCGTGTGGGGTTCACCGACCACGAGGTGGCCGCGCTCGCCGGCGGCCCCTTCGAGGACACCCACGCCTCCTGGCTGCCCGACCGCCTCCGTACCGACACGCGACCCGACGGCGCCACGGCGGTGACGGTCGGGGCCGTTGATGACCGGACCGAGCCGCGGGATTTCAAGCTCGTCGACACCTGTGCAGGCGAGTTCGAGGCGACGACGCCGTACTACTACTCGGCGCGGGACCCCGTCTCGACGCTCGCCCGCGACGAACTCCAGATCGACCGCGAGGCCGAGAGTGTCGTCGTCGTGGGCGGTGGCCCGATCCGCATCGGGCAGGGTGTCGAGTTCGACTACTGCTCGGTGCACGCCATCCAGGCGCTGCGCGAGATGGGCATCGAGGCACACGTCCTCAACAACAACCCCGAGACGGTCTCGACGGACTACGACACCTCCGACGGCCTCTTTTTCGAGCCGATCACCGCCGAGGAGGTCGCGGACGTGGTTGAGGCGACCGACGCCGACGGCGTGATGGTGCAGTTCGGCGGTCAGACCAGCGTCGACATCGGCCGCCCGCTGGAGCGGGAACTCGACCGGCGCGGGCTGGACTGTCCGATTCTCGGCACCTCGGTCGACGCGATGGACCTCGCGGAGGACCGCGACCGGTTCAACCGGCTGCTCGACGACCTCGGGATCGCGCAGGCGGCGGGCGGCACCGCGACCAGCAAGCGCGAGGCGCTGGAGCTGGCCCACGAGATCGGCTATCCGGTGCTCGTCCGGCCCTCGTACGTGCTTGGCGGGCGCGCGATGGAGGTCGTCTACAACGACGCCGACCTGGAGACCTACATCGAAGAGGCGGTCCGAGTCTCGCCGGACAAGCCGGTCCTCGTCGACGAGTTCCTCGCGGACGCTGTCGAACTCGATGTCGACGCCGTCTCGGACGGCGAGACGGTGCTCATCGGCGGCGTGATGGAGCACGTCGAGACCGCCGGGGTCCACTCGGGCGATTCGGCGTGTATGATCCCGCCGCGCTCGCTGGGCCGGGACGTGAACCGCCGGGTCCGGGAGGTCGTCGAGCGGATCGCCCGGGCGCTGGACACGGTGGGGCTGTTGAACGTCCAGCTCGCGGTCAAGAACGGCGAGGTGTACGTTCTGGAGGCCAACCCCCGCTCCTCGCGGACGGTGCCGTTCGTCTCGAAGGCCACGGGCGTCCCTATCGCCAGAATCGCCGCGAAGGTGATGGCCGGTGCTGACCTCACCGGGCTGGACTACGAGGAGCAGATCCCGGAGCAGGTCAGCGTCAAGGAGGTCGTTCTCCCGTTCGACCGGCTGCCGGGGAGCGACCCCCGGCTCGGCCCGGAGATGAAATCCACCGGTGAGGTGATGGGTACCGCCGATAGCTTCGGCAAGGCCTACCAGAAGGCCCAGATGTGTGTCGGCAAGCCCATCCCGCTCGCGGGGCGGGCGATTGTCGACCTGCCCGTGCCGGGCTTCGAGGAGTTTTTCGAGGTTGTCGAGCCCGACGACTTCGACAGCCCCGAGAGCGCGAAACGGGCGCTCCGGGCTGGCGAGGTCGACCTCGTGCTCTCGCGGAACCGGGATCTGCTGGAGGTGTGTGTCGAGGAAACCATCACGTACTTCTCGACGCTGGAGAGCGCGCAGGCCGCGCTGGAGGCGATCCGTCACGCCGACGAGCCACTCGATGTCGCACCGATCGACGACCGGCCGAAGCTGCGCGAGTACTGGGGCCAGCCCGAGGAGCGTGAGGAGCTCCGCACCCAGGTCGACCGGCTCCGAGCGGTCGCGGACGCGGGCTATCTCGCCGCGCTCGGCGCGGCCGAGGACGAACTGGCGGCGGTCGTCGATGCACTCGATACCGTTGTCGAGACGGTCGACAACACGGTGTTGCTGGTCGCCCCCGGCCCCGACACCGACGGACAGCTCCGCGAGCTCCAGCGCCGGCTCGCCGAGTTCGGCTACAACACACACGTCGCGTCCGAGTTGCCCGACATCGAGGGACACACCGACGAACAGGCCACCGCGGTGTACATGATGCTCTCGACGTTCACACTGCTTCTGGACCGGGACCCCTCCCGCCGGCTCACAGAGTACGAGACTGCGAGGGCACACAACGACGTGCTGGCGCGTCTCGTTCCGGCCGACCACGAGCGTCGAACGAGCCACGTCGTCGGCGGCCACGGCGAGGACGCCGACCACCTCCGTGATTTCGAGTTCGAGGACAGCCCCGTTTCGGTGCTGGGCGAGGCCGTCTCCTGGGCCGAGTCTCTCGTGGCGCGGCGCCGCGAGTCGACCCGTGACCGCCTGCCCTGAGAGCGGCGGGGCTCGTGTCCGCCCGTGGGCTCCCGCCGGCGGGGCCCGTGTTTGGTTGTCGCGTGACCCCTGTCGGTGCCAGGTCCGACCGCGACTGGGGGCTGTCACACCTCCGGCGCACGCTCGCGCTCGTACCACTCGGCGAAGCGTGCAAGCGCCCGGCCGCGATGGGAGACGGCGTTTTTCTCCTCGGTGTCCATCTCGGCGAAGGTCGTCCCGTCGTACTCGAAGATGGGGTCGTACCCGAACCCGCCGTCCCCACGGGGGGCGACGATGCGGCCCGGGACGACCCCCTCGAAGAGCCTCACCGGCAGGCCCTCGTCTGCGACCTGCTGGTCGGTCGTCGCACCGGCCCGGTCCTCGACCCCGAGATCCTGGCCGCGGCGCTCGGTGTCGACAGGCTCCGGCGTCGCCTCGAAGGTGTCGCCGTCGCAGTACGCGACCACACCACGGAACGCCCCGTCTCTGTTGTCCTCCTGGCGGGCGAGTTCCCAGACCCGCTCGATACCCAGGGTGTCCTCGACGTACGAGGAGTACGGCCCCGGGAACCCCCCGAGCGCGTCGACAGTCAGCCCCGAGTCGTCGACGATGACCGGCCCGCCGACGTGACGGTAGGCGACACGCGCGCCCTGTGCTGCGACTGTCGCGAGCTCGTCGGCCTGCATCTCCGGGTAGTCGAAGGCCACCTGCTCGACCGGGGTGTCGAGATACTCCCGTGCCTCCCTGATCTTCCCCGTGTTCGTCGTGACGAACGTGAGCATACAGCCGGTGGGGGCGCGCGGTGAAAATAGCCGTCGGTTGCGCTTGCCCCGGCGGTCAGTCGACGATGACCTCGACCGGCTCCTCGTCCTCGTCGGGCTCGTCCTCGTCGTCGCCACCGGTCTGTTCGAGGTAAAACAGCACACCGACCAGGCCCAGAACGATCCAGGACCGCCAGTTCGCGAGGTTCAGCGTGTAGCCGATGCCGAAGGGTTTCCTCACGAGCATCCCCTCGCCGGGCTGCCAGTACGACGAGAGCAGTCGCCTGAGGCTTGGCTTCTCGAAGTTGTACGGGATGCCGAGCAGCTCACCCGAGGTCGGTTGGTCTGCCATACCCGGCGCTACGGCGGCGGGGATTAAGATGGTTTCCTTCGCTCCGCCGACAGCTCCCCGCGGGCGACCCGCCGGTACCGCCGGCCGGCCGGTGTCTCGGCTGCGAGCGCGGCCCGCACACGCTCGGAGAGCCACCTCCCGTCGGCGGGCCGCCCGTCGAAGCCGTCCCGGCGGAACGTGGCAGGCAGGTACCGCTCGTGGACGGGCAGCCGCTCCCGTAGCGGGACGCCCCCGCTGTCGGCGATATCCCGGAGCTGCTCGAGTGCGGGCCAGGCGTGCCCGGGGTTGATGTGGTCGTCGGTGACCGGCGAGACGCCACCGAGGTCGTCGATGCCACAGTCCAGCAGTTCGCCGGCGGGCGCGAGATTCGGCGGCACCTGGACCGACACCGCCGGCGGGAGCGCGGCCCGGGCCATCGCCACCGTCCGGCGCAGCGTCCCGATGTCGGGCGAGCCACCCCGCCAGCGGTCGTTCTCGACGACGGGCTGAACGATGACCTCCTGGACGTGGTCGTACCGGTCGTGGAGCGCCCGGATGGCGAGCAGGCTCTCGGCACGGTCCCGTGGCGTCTCGCCGATACCCACGAGGATGCCAGTCGTGAATGGGACACCGAGTTCGCCGGCGACCTGCAGGGTCCGGAGCCGCTGGGCCGGCCGCTTGACCCGCGGGCCGCTGTGGGCGGCCACGTCGGCGGTCGTCTCCAGCATCACACCCATACTCGCGTTGACCGGCGCGACCGCGGCCATCTGCTCGCGGGTCTGGTCGCCCGGGTTGGCGTGGGGGAGCAGACCCTCCTCGAGTGTGAGCTCACACACCTCACGAAGATACGTGTGGATGGAGTCGTGGCCCCACGCCGCCAGCTGGTCGTGGACGGCGGTGTAGCGGTCGTCCGGGTCATCACCGAACGTGAAAAGCGCCTCGGTGCAGCCGGCCCGGGCGCCCGTGCGAACGATCTCGCGGACCTCGTCGGGTGCGAGCAGGCTGGCCTCCCCTGGTGGGTCGAAGTACGTGCAGTACGTGCAGGTGTACCGACAGGCCGTCGTCAGCGGGACGAACACGTTCCGGGCGAAGCTCAGCGCGTCCGCGGCGGTGACATCGGCCGGGTCGACACCGAGCAGTGTCTCGATGGCCGCCGGCGGGATCTCCACACGGCCGCCACCCTGGATGTCGTGGGTGACACTGTCGCTCCCGCGTTCGGCCGGGGCTCTCTGCCCGTCGGCACAGACGAGCCCGTCGGGGCTGGTCGCGCTGTGGATCACACACAGTGGTGAGGCTTCGGTGGACATATGCGTCACGGAGTGGCCGGCGAACCAACACGCTCAAACCGACCGGACCCGAACCCAAGCGACGATGCTTCACAGAGGCGCGGCGTGGCTGGCAGACAGCGACCGGCTGCCCGACAGCGTCGCTGCCGTCGCCGGCTACTACGGCGAGACGGGCGTGTTCGACTACCGGAGTCTCCTCCTGAAGCGCCGCGTCGACGATGTCGTCGGCGGGATGCTCGACCGGCTGTTCGCCGAACTCGAGCGGGCGATCGCCACGGAACTCGGGTACGAGACGGTCACCTTCGGGTACGACACGAAGCTGGTGTTGCCCGCGAAGCTGACACTCGGGCATCTGTATCGCGAACTCGAACCGGCCGACCATCTCCGCGCCGAGGAGATGACCCGTCTCGCCGTCGAGGCACTCATCGACGGCGACATGCGGGACGCGATCAACGACGCGGAGTTCGAGGACTTCGAACTCGACCGCGAGACCGACGCCGACGAGCGCAGGCGGGCCGCCGAGGTCGCACAGGCACACCTGCAGCGCCGCGTCGAGAAACAGCTCGGGACCTACGCCGACCCGGTTCGGGAGACCTACGAGTGGGCTGTCACGGTCTCTAACGGCCACCAGGCCAGCGACGAGCGGTTCCGGGAGCTGATGGCACGTGTAAAGCGCGACGAGAGCTCTGCCGACCGGCTCGCCGGCGAGTACCGTGACCCGCCCTTCGAGGAGCCACCCGAGCTGTTCACCGACGACGAGCTGGCGCTCCCCTACCTGAAAACCCAGTACGAGCGTGTCGGCGTGCTCTACGACGCGATGCTCGAGATGTACCGCGAGGCCGGCCTCCCGATCGGCCAACCGTTCCAGCGGTCGATCGTGCTCGCTATCATCGGCGCACAGATCTGGCTCGACGACATCGACGACTTCGAGAAGGATATCCGCGCTGAGCAGCTGACACCCGTGACCGCGGAGTACCTGCTTGCCGGACCCGACGACGACCCCCGGGCTGCCGTTGACGCGGTCGGCCGGGAGTATCTCGACCGTGCACGGACGGCGGCGACAGTCGCCGACTCCGCGCTGACTGGCATCGCCATCGAGTACATCCGCCGGTCGGGCGAGCCTGGCACACTCCCGCCCGGCGTCGAACTCCGGCCGGCCCACGGGCCCGACACCGGGACACCAATGGGGGGTGTCTCGTGACGGGTGTCGGAACGCGGCTCGGACAGGTCGTGCGGGCGGTCAACCTCATCGCGACGGCCGGCCACACCCTGCTCGGGCTGGACACCAACCCCGTGCCCCGGGAGTGGGACCACATCTCCAAGGTCGACCCCGAAGGTGACAAGCAGCTGCCGCTGGCCTTTCCGCTGTACCTGAGCGAGACGAGCGCGGTCTCGGTCGGCGGTTCGCGGGACGTGACCGCCGAAAATACCGAGGAGACGATGGCGCTGGTCACCGCCGCCGACGTGCCGGTGTTGCACGAGCCCAGCGGCCCCGACCACGTCACGGAGGCGACCCGGGAGCGTGCCGACCACCTCGCTATCCCGGAGGTGCTCAACGGCGACAGCGAGGCGCTCG
>OBKM01000196.1_pt1 | contig 30451 bp, 33 predicted proteins | sample 1519691 | NCBI WGS metagenome assembly OBKM01 (sample SAMEA37050418, study PRJEB22526) | metagenome | biome: saline pan; feature: lake; material: water | place: Egypt | collected 2015 | depth 0.5 m
TGAACCACTCGCGTCCGAGCTACTCTCGCCTGAACCACTCGCGTCCGAGCCACTCTCGCCTGAACCACTCGCATCCGAGCCACTCTCGCCTGAACCACTCCCGACAGTGACATCCTCGCTGGAACCACCCGCGTCGGCGTCGTCCGCATCAGGGGCTCTCTCGTCCGGTCTGTCGTTCGAGGCGGGCTCCGCTTCCGCGCCGGCCCGGGCGCGACGGTCGGCGATGCGGTCGGCGATCGCCCCGAACCGCGAGCCCCCCTCGTCGGCCTGCTCGCCGTCCGCGCCGGCCTCCGGGTCGTCACTCATCGTTCACCTCCCTGTGGTTCGCTCGCCGTCTCGAGTCGCGGCGACCGGAACGGGTTCCAGCCAGGCTCTGCGAGACCGTCGAACCGGGCCGCACAGCCCGGACACGCCGGCGTGTCGAGCATCGCGAGCGGGACCGACTCCCCGCAGTCCTCGCAGACCGCGCTCGTGACCCCTCGCTCTATCGCGGCCCGTCTGAGCTCCGCGAGTTGCTTCCGGCGCTCGATGAACGCCTCGTTCCGTTCCACGGTGGGGCGGGTCTCCGAGAGTTCCCGTTCGAACCGCGCCTCGGTCTCGTCGACGAGGTGCAAAATCTCCTCTATCGCCGCCTCGATGCCGTCGAACTCGCGCTCGACCCGGGCCGTGAGCTCCTCGCGACGCGTCTGCTCGCCGTCTACCCGGTCGGCGAGTTCCTCGAACTCCTCGCGGCGAACACACTCCGCGAGCTCGGCGGCGTTCTCCTCGGTCGAGTCCGTGAGCCGCTGGAGCTCGTCACAGAGTCGCTCGATGTCCTCCATCCGTGGGCGGTCGCGCTCTCCCTCGTCGGCCTGGCTGGAATCTACCTCCGACTTCTCGGACGAGTCCCCGGCCCCGGAACCCGCGATGTCGGCTCCCCGGTCCGACCCCGACACGGATACGCCAGGGTTATCAATAAGTGAACTGCCCGGTGGGTCGGTCGGCCAGTCTGTCTCACCCGGCTGGGTACCCTGTCGCCGGACATCGTCGACCACGTCTGCGAATTCCGTGAACAGCCAGTACGCGTATATCAGCCGATCCGTGACCTGGTCTGGGCTCTGACCCTGTGTCTCCGCTGTCGCGCGTATCCACTCCTCTAACTGCTGGAAGGCGCGCTCGGTATCCTCCGTTGCCGGTGTCTCACCCGGCTCATCCCAGGACACTGTTTCCCCTCACTGTTGTACGTATCTATTTTGATGTCGTACACCGTTAACCTATTCGGTCGCCCCGGAGTTTGTCACACATTCGCTGGCAGACCCGAGACAGTCGACGAATGCTCGTCGAATACGAGGGCAGAAAGCTAGCCAGCGCAACATCAACCGCGAAGTCGGTGGTTGTGGACCGCGTTGAACCGGCCGGTGTAGGTCCACGAGCGCAGTTGCCGGCCCGTTGGAGTGTTCCGACGTGTGTGGCTACTCCTCGCCGAGTATGGTCTCGTTTTTCTGGAGGTGGTCGAGCAACGCCGGGTGTAGCGGGCCGTTCGACCCGAGTAGCTCCGCGCGGTCGTCACCCTCGAGGTCGAACTCGAAGGGGTTCCCGTGGCGGTCCGTGAGACGCGCGCCGGCAGCCCGGGCGATGACCATCCCGGCGGCGACATCCCAGGGCTGTGTGCCGTACTCCCAGGTGCCGTCGGCACCGCCGCTGGCGAGATAGCAGAGACTCAGCGCGGCCGACCCGAGCGCGCGCACGCCCTGTGTCTCCCTGTAAAAGTGGGTCAGGAACTCGCCGTCCGGGTCCCAGCCCGACAGGAGCATGCTCTCGTCGAGTCGGTCGTGGTCGGTCGTCGTGATGCGGGTGTCTCGCTCGTAGGCATCACCGCCGGCGACGGCGTGGTACAGCTTGTCGGTCTCGGGCACGTAGACGACACCCATCACCGGGTCGCCGGACTCGACGAGCGCGATCGACACCGAGTACTGCGGGTTGCCGTGTGCGAAGTTGCCGGTGCCGTCGAGCGGGTCGACCACCCAGGTGTACTCGCTGGAACCCTCGCGGAACTCGCTTTCCTCGGAGAGAATCGCGTGGTCGGGGAACTCACTCTCGATAGCGGTGGTGATGATTCGGTTCGCCCGCTGGTCGGCCTCGGTGACGATGTCGGACTTGTCTGTCTTGTAGGTGATGTCCTCGACGCGGCCGTGTAGCTCCCGCAGCGGGTCGCCGGTGCCCTCGGCAGCCTCGCGTGCCACCTGGCGGGCCCGCTCGACGGTGTCGGTCGGCTCGGCATCCGAACCCGGTGCCACCCGGTCGGTCTCGGCCTCGCGCAGCCCCCAGCCGAGACTGCCGGCGAGGGCGGCCATGAACTGCCTGTCGTAGCTCGTCCGGACGACCTGTGCTCGCTGGCTCGCACCCGTAATCCGGACGACCGAGTCACTGTCGAGCTGTGCCTGCGCCCGGCCGCCATCGACAAGCAGTGTCGCCTCCTCCCGGGGGACGACCTCGATCTCGGTGTTTGCCGAGACCACGAGCGGGCGCGCGCCGAGACGGTGGGTGTGAAGCGGCACGATCTGCAGACTGTGGTTGTCCGTGGGCAGGTGAATCGGCCCGTTTGCCGACAGCGAGATGCCGGTCGAGCCCGTCGGCGTCGCCACCGCGAGCCCACTGCCGTCGTACTCGCCGACGTACTCGCCGTCGGCGAACACGTCGAGTCGGGTTATCTTCCGGTCGAACGCGTTCTCCGGTGGGACGGGCTCTATCATCACGTCGTTGATGCCGGTCCTGTCGACCCCGTCGGTCTCGGCGTGGAGCATCTGCCGGCTGCCGATTGTCGCCCGGCCGTCGAGCACCTCCGAGAGGGCCTCCTCGAGATTCTCCATCTCGACGCGCGCGAGAAAGGCGAGCGTGCCCGCGTTCACGCCGAGTTGGGGCACGCCGCGCGGCGTGAACCGCTGAATCCCCTCCAGGAACGTGCCGTCACCACCAACCGTGAGACCAAGTGTCGACGCCCCGTCACGGTAGACTGACTCGATGGACTCGTCGAGTCCGACACTCGCAACCTCGATATCGCGCCCGTCGGCCCACGAGCGCAACCGCTCGGCCGGGTCCTCGGCGTCGGGGCTGTACAGTGCTATAATCCGGTCGGTGGTCGCCAGTCGCCTGCCGTACATTCCCTCTAAGCTGGGGGACGGACGTGCTTGAATGTTACCGTCCGGCGCTCACTCGAACGGCTTTTCGGGCGGGTCGTGGTCGTGGAGTGACTCGGGCGTGTCGACGACGACCTGCTGGAGAAAGCCCGCGAGCCCCCCGACCGCCCCGGCGAACAACACCCCGACGGCGACGACGAGGATGTTCCCGAAGATGTCGGTCCCCGCGAGGATATCCGGGACGGCGGTACCGCTCCCGAGGTGCCAGAAGAGGTGGACCAGCCCGCCGGCGAACCCACCGTTGACACTGCTTGTCCCCTCGCTGCTCAGGTAGCCGGTGACGACCCCCGCGGTTGCCGAGGCGGTGAACTGCATCGGCAACAGCCAGACCAGAAGAGAGCCGACGAGCGTGCCCGCGAGAACGGGCACCGAGCGTGTCGTGTCCTCCGGCATCGACCGGTGATTCGCCGCCGTCGGCCAAGTCCCTTCCTACTCGGGCCCTGTCACAGGGTGTTGTCGTCGAACCCGCCGATGCGGTACGGCGACTCCTCCTCGTCGCCGTCGTCGAGCGCGTCGAGGTCGACGACATCCTCCTCGTCCCCGTTATCGAGTTCCTGACGCAACTGCGTGACGTACCGCCTGTACTCCTCGAGCTGCTCGCGGAGGTGGTCGGCCTCCAGTTCGAGGCGCTCGTGTTCGCGGACGAAGCTCTTCGGTACCTCCACCGTCGGCGGGAAGCTGTCGGCCCCGCCCGACCCGCGGGAGTCGCCGACCTCGTGCTCGGGGACGACCTCGACCTGCCCGCCGTGGGCCACCAGCATATCCACGTAATCCCGAAAGACCGCAGACAGCGAGATATCACGCTCCTCGGCGATATCACGAAGGGTCTCGAACTTCTCCTCGCTCACCCGGAACGAGATTGTCTTGTTCTTGTTTCCCATGTCACACGGCTGTTGTCGACGCGCACACTTAACCGTTCGTCAGACACCGATGTTGTCGCCCTCGTGTTCGGAGACGGGGATCACAGCAGGTCACGGTACGTATCGAGGTACTGTTCGAGGACGGCCCCGTGGTCGAACGATTGCCAGTACTCCTCGACGGTCCGGTGGTCGCGGTCGCCGGCCGCCGTGATGGCGTCGGCAAGTTCCTGCGGGTTCGTCACGCGGAAGCTCCGGGGGTATGTCTCGACGAGTTCGTGTGCGCTGGAGTCGCGCTGGTACGCGACGATACCGAGACAGCCACACGCGAGCGCCCACAGCAGCTCGGTGGCGAACAGCTCCCGCGTGGCGGTCTGGACGAACACGTGTGCGCCGCGGTAGACCGCGAGCCGGCGGTCGCGGTCACAGGCCCCGAGGAAGTCGACCCGGTCGCCGATCCGCAACTCGGCGGCCATCTCCTCGAACTCCGCGCGCCGGGGGCCGTCACCGACGACGGTCGCGTGCCAGCCCCGGCCCCGGAGTTCCGCGAGCGCGAGCAGGAACGCCTCGAGGTTGGCGTGCTCGTCGAGCGGGTGGGCGTACACCAGGTCGACAGTCGAGTCGGGCTCGACCCGCTCGATGCGCTCGAACGCGATGCTCTCGGGGACGACCTCGGTTGTCTCGGGGGGTGCACCGCGCTCGGCCGCCCGCGTCCAGACGAGTTGCGAGGGGACGAGCAACCGGTCGGGACGGGCGAGTGTCTCGCCGGCGAACGCCGCGCCGGTCTGCTCGTCGCCGAACCAGTCGACGACAAGCGGTGACCGCGACAGCCGGGCCCCCCAGTGAGCCGCCCCGAGCTGTGGCGGGGAGGGTCGCGCGTGGACAACGTCCGGCCGGTACCGCGCGAGTGCCGCGGGGAGCCCGACGCGAAACGAGCGGCGACCGCCGAACGAGACCCGCTCGTAGTGGAGGCCGTCATCCTCGAAGGACTGCACCTCGTCGCCACCCCACCACTGGTCACAGAACACCCGCACGTCGTGACCGCGACCCTGAAGCTGCCGTGCGACGCGTTCGAGCCGCCGTGCGCCGGCGCTTTCCTCGTGGTGGGTCGTCCGGAAGGACACGAACGCGACGCGCATACTCCCGGAGATGGCACCCCGGGGCAAAAATCCAGCCATCTCGGGTCTCACCGAGCCCGGCCACCGGGCCAGCACGCGGAGCACGCAGCACAATCGCGTGACGGGCGTAGCCGTTTTGTGAGTCCGTTCCATACCCGGGGGCAGTGAGCGATAGAACGGCCGCACTCGACGACGTGGTGTTTGGCGTGGACATCCAGAGTGGCGACGTGCGCGGGGACGCCCCGTCGTACGCGCTCGCGGTGCTCGACGGTGACAGCGTCGAGCGCGATGTCGTCAGTTACCGGAAACTCCGCCGACGCATCGAGAGCGACGAGCCCGCCCTGGTGGCGACGGACAACACCTACGAGCTCGCGACCGACAAGGACGACCTCGTGCGGTTTCTGGGCTGGCTCCCCGCGGGGACACGACTGGTTCAGGTGACCGGCGGCCACCAGCCCGAGCCGCTCTCCCGTGTCGCCGCCCGTCACGGTGTCCCCTACGGCAAGGACCCCATGCAGGAGGCAGAGGCCGCCGCTCGCCTCGCCGCGGGAAACATCGGCCAGGTGGTCTCTGCCTTTACCGACACGACCGAGCTCAAGGTGTCACGGGGTCGCTCGACCGGGAGCGGCGGCTGGAGCGAGGACCGCTACACCCGTCGCATTCACGGCTCCGTCAAGCGCCGCACTCGCGAGGTCGAGTCGACCCTGGAGGAGGCCGGACTGACCTACGAGCGCGACGTGACCGAGAAGTACGGCGGCTTCTCGAACGCGGTGTTCACCGTCGAGGCACGGCCCGAGGAGATCCCGGTCTCGGCCGAACGGTCGGGTGACGTGCGCGTCGAGATAGAGCGGGTCCGCCAGGACGGCATCGAGTTCGACCCGCTGGCCAAGCGTCGCGACCGCGTCATCGTCGGTATCGACCCCGGAACGACGACGGCGGCAGCACTGGTCGGGCTCGACGGCGAGGTGCTCGACGTGCTCAGCACGCGCACCGCCGACACGGCGGCGGTTATCGAGTGGATTATCGAGCGGGGTCGCCCGGTTCTGGTCGCCGCGGACGTCACGCCGATGCCCGAGACCGTCGAGAAGATCCGCCGGAGTTTCGATGCCGCCGCCTGGACCCCATCGCGTGACCTGCCGGTCGACGTGAAGAAACACCGCACCCGCGAGGTCGGCTACGACAACGACCACGAGCGCGACGCCATCGCCGCGGCACTGGGTGCCTACGACGCTCGTGCCGACCAGTTCGAGCGCATCGCCGCGAAGGTCCCGCCCCGCCAGGACCTTGGCGCGGTTGTCGAGCGGGTTGTCACCGAGGAGGAATCCGTCGAGGCGGTGCTTTCGGACCTCGCCGAGGACGAGGAGGACGAGGCCGACACGACAGAGAGCGTCGACCACGACCCCTCGCCGGAGAAGCGCCGCATCCGGCAACTCGAGGGGCAGGTCGAGCAACTCCAGGAACACGTCGAGCGCCTCGAGGGGGAACTCGAGGAGCGCGACGAACAGATCGCGGAGTACGAGCAGGAGCTCTCGGCGGCACGCCGCGAGGAGCGCCGCGAGGCACGCGAGCGCCGCGAGGTGAACCGCCTGGAGCGGGAGAACGAGCGCCTCCAGCGTGACCTCGCGGCGGAACGCGAGCGCGTCGAGGAGCTAGAGGGGAAACTGGAGCGGCTGAAGGAGCTGTGGAAACTCGACCACTCCGACTTCGCCGCGGTCTCGGAGAAACGCGCCGGGCTGGTGCCCGTGAAGACGGTCGAACAGTTCACCGTCGACGCAATCGAGACCGCCGACGAGCGGTTCGGACTCGCCGAGGACGACGTCATCCTGTTGCGTGACGCCAGCGGCGCGGGTCGGTCGACCGCAGAGCGACTCGCCGCGGTCGACCCGCGGCTAGTGCTGCGCACCGGACAGCTCTCGGAGATGGCAGACAGCGTGCTGTTCGACGAGGAGGTACCGGTCGCACCGGCCGAGCTCGTCACCGTCCAGGAGGTCGACGAACTCGCCGTCGCCCGCGAGTCCGAGATCGAGGACGCCATCGAGGACTGGACCGAGCGGGCGGCCGAGCGCGAGCGCCAGCAGTCCGCCGAGATGGTCGACCGCCTCATCAGCGAACACCGGGCCGACCGGGTCGACTGACCGTCAGCCGCCGCCTGCCTCTGTTGTCTCGACCACGAGCTCCGCAGTCGCCTCGTCGTCACCGGTGGCGAGAGACACCTCGTAGGTTCCGGGTTCGAGACCGTCCGTGACGCCCTCGAAGCTCAGGGCCTCGCTCTCGCCGGGTCCGAGAACGTCTGTCGACGTGTCGACCGTCTCGTCGCCGACAGAGAGGGTCGCGGTGAACGAGTCCTCGCGCCCGCCGACGTTCTCGACTGTCGCGTTCACCGAAACGTCTGCACCCTCGGTGATTGTGGCCTCGACCCCCTGGCCGTCGATATCGAGGTCGGCGACCGCCGACTCCGCCGGGTTCTCGGCCTCGACGGTCAGCTCGCCGGTGACGGACTCGTCACCGGCAGACACCTCGACATCGTAGACACCCGGTCCGAGGTCGCCGGTCTCGTTCTCGAAGGTGACCGTCTCGGTCTCGCCCGGCGCGATCTCACCGCTCGGCGCGAGGTTGAAGCCACCGCGGTCGCCGAGTTCGAGATTGAGGAAGAACTCCGCGGTCACGTCGCCGACGTTCTCGACGTCCACGGCGACCGACTCGTCCTCGCCCTCGGTGATGGTCGCGTTCACGCCCTGGCCGGCGATGTCGAGGTTCGAGAGCTCGGGTTCTGCCGGGTCACCGAGCTCGACCGCGACGGCTCCGCCGGTCTGGACCTCGATCTCGGGAACCGCCACCTCGTCAGCGGCCGCTACCGTCTCGCCGTCCTCGTCCGAGACAGTGACCCTGTAGCCGTCGTCGTCGGCCTCGACACTCGAACTTGCGTACCCGTCCTCGGGGCCGAGGTCCTCGTCGGTCGGGTACGGGACCGTCACCTCGAAGCTGCCGTCCTCGACGCCCGCGGTCTGGTCGTAGGTGAACGTGCGGTTGGTCCCGGTGCGCACCGGGAGTGTCACGTCGACCGTGGTGGCGTTCTCGGCCTCGACCTCGCCGGTCAGGGTCGCGCCGTCGACCCGCTCGAAGGACTTGACCCGCGAGACGACGTGGGGGTCGTTCGCGCCGAGTAACCCGACGAGGTCCTGCTCGCGGGACTGCTCGGCCTGGTCGATGAACTCCTGGAGTGTCGTCTCACCCAGCACCGGCTCCGTGACATCCTCGACGGTCGGGTCGGCGACACCCTGGAGCCTGCCGAACGGCTGTGAGAGCTGCTGGTTGTTGAAAAAGCCAACAACCGAGTACCGCGGGGCCTCGTGGACGAGCCGGTAGCCCTCGAGCCCGTCGGCATCCTGCAGGTAGAGGCGGGCGATCATCGTGTCGTCGTAGTCACCCGGGACGAGAAGGGTCTGGTCCTCGCCGGGCTGGCCCTGGTCGTCGATTGTCGTGCGCTCGCCCGCGTCGAGGTACGCCTCGTAGTCCGGCCCGGTCCACTCGGTGATGGCCGGGAAGATATCGGCGGCCATCCGGTCGTTTACCATCACGTACTCGATTCCGGGCGAGTCGTCGTTCGCGGCGGCCTCGCGGAGGTCGTCCTCGTCGGCCTCGTGAGTCACGGTTTCGCCGGCGGCGATGGCATCGAGGTAGAGTTCGGCCTGGTCCTCGCTCTGTGCGGTCAGAAACGCCGCCGAGGAGCGGGCGTTCTGCTGGAAGGGGTTGGAGTGTGGAATCCGCTCTGCCTGTGCGGTGATGAGGTGGCCAAAGTCCCACCAGGACAGCACGCCGTAGGCCCCCTCCGGATAGTCGAAGGACCCGCCGGCGGGATAGGCTAACCGTCCGTCGAAACTCACCTCGTCGGCGTTATCGGCCCCGCCGTACTCGCCGACCTCGGGGGTGTTCTCGCCGAGCCACGCGGTGGAGTCGTCCCAGACCTCGGCGGTCGGGGTCGGCGCGTCGGGGTTCTCGAACGGCTCGGTCTCGGAGCCGGCGGCGACGGGGGTCTCGTCGGCCAGCGGCGGCAGGAGTGGGAGGAAGGCAGCCACCAGCACGAGTGCGACGACCGACGCCTGCAGCACCTGTCCGCTGGATATCGGAACATCCTCCTCAGGTGGGGAGCCGAGACCGGCCGAAACAAAGCCGGCGAGATGGGCCACCAGCACGGCGACGCCGAACGCGAGGTAGTAGTTGAACCGCACCTGGGTCGCGCCCATGCTGACGAGGGTGACCGCCCACACCAGCACGAACAGGTACCTGCCGCGCTCGTCGTTGAGAACCGACTGGACGGCCAGAATCGGGAGCGCGGCGAGACCGAGCCAGAACGCCCAGCCGTACTCCTCGCGGACGAACTCGGTCAGAAACGAGTCCGGCGGGTCGACCTCGGCGACGGTCAGTGCACTCTCGGAGTGGCCGAAGGGGACGAGCCGCCCGCTGAGGTTGCTCACGAGCGCGTCGAAGACGCCGGGCAGGACAACCGCGAGCACGCCGAGGGTCGCGACCACCGACGCCGCGACGGCCACGGGATAGCTCCGCCGGCTGCGGTCGGTGCTATCCCAGACCCGGGCGAGGCCGGCCATGAACAGGCAGCCACCGGCGACGAGCAACGCGAACACCGGCTGGAAGAAATCCAGGCCCGTCGCGCTGAACCCGGGTTCCTTGATTCGGGCGGTCGTGCCGGCGGCGACGACGAGCATACTGACGACGCCGACAAACGCGATATGGTCCGGTGAGCGCCCGCGAACCTGGTCGAGCGAGAGCTGCAACACGGCGTACAGCCCGAACACACCCACCAGGACGACACCGGGGGGCCAGGTCCAGATGTAGAGCGTGAGCGCGACGCCAGCGGCCGCGCTGTATATCACCGGTCGGCGGAGCGCGGCCCAGTCGCGCCTGGAGACGAGTTCGAAGACGGGGCGCTCGCGCTCGGCGACCGACAGCGCGACGATAATCGCGAACACCGCGACCCCCATGAGCAACACCTCGGCGGCGTGGTGCTGGAACTGGCCGGCCGTCGACCGCGTGAAGAACTGGCCGGTAAACAGTGCCAGCACGCCGGCACCGACGAGACCGCCAAAGCGCGTGCTGAGGTGTGCCCCGATGTAGTAGACCGGAACGACAGCGAGCGCGGCGAGCGCGGGCACCACCACCATCGCCGCCATCAGGACCTCGCTCTCGCCGGGACTTCCGAGGCCGAGCACGAGCGCGACAAGCGCCACGAACTGGTCGAAGACCGTGCCGAACTGCCCCGGAGTCGTTCCGTCCGGGAACCCGGTCCACGCGTCGAACGGGAGCGTCCACGGGAAGTTCTCGACGGTCCAGTTGGTCGTGCGCCAGTGATACCACGAGTCGACCGCCTGGAGCCAGACCCCCTCGTCGCGTCTGAACGTATCGTAGTTCTGGAAGCGGGTCCAGAACATGAACACCATCAGCGCGGCCAGCACGGGAACGTGGTAGAACCGCTCGAACCGGTCCAGGGTCGTGTCCCCGGCAGCACTGTCGTCTGAATCTGCCATTGTACGTGTGGTGGCTGATTCCGGGAATAAACCTTTGTGTTTGTCCGTCGTGGCGTGTACCGGGCGGTGGATTCGACCCGGCAGATTTAACCGGCGGTCGTACCCCCGTCCTGTATGGACGACACGCGCAGACCACTCGACGTGCTGGAGGCGACGGTCGGGAGCCAGGTGACGGTCGAACTCAAAGGCGGCGGGAACCACGAGGGGACGCTCGCGGGTTACGACCAGCACATGAATCTCGTCATCGAGACGGCCGGAGACACAACGATTATACGCGGTGACAACGTCGTCTCGATACAGCCATGACTGACGGCACGACCGGCCAGGGCACGAAAAACACCACGACACACGTGAAGTGTCGGCGATGCGGCGAGAAGTCCTATCACGTCAAGAAGAAGGTCTGTTCCTCGTGTGGATTCGGGAAGTCGGCAAAGCGCCGTGACTACGCCTGGCAGACGAAAGCCGGCGAGTGACGGGGGTCGTCCCCGCCGCGCGCTCTTGCGTCCGGCAGTGTTAACAGTCTCCCGGACCGATACCGAGACGATGAGTGACGGAGGCGAGGAGGGCGGACCGGAGTTGGCCGCCGCGGCAGGGGTCGACGAACCGGCGCCGACAGGACAGACCCGCGAGACCGCCGACTTCGACGAGCGTGTCGACCGTGCCACCCGTGCTATCCGCGACGGGCAGCGCCACGTCGACCCGGCGACGCGACTCGAGTACACCACCGACCGGCGCGAGCTCCACCCGTCCGTGCAGTACCAGTGGGGGGTCTGGACCACGGTCAGCGGGCTGCTGGTGACGGGGCTGCTCTCGGCGGTGCTCACCGGACTCGGGGCTCCAGGTCCCGTCGGACTGCTCGTGCTGGTTGCGGTGCTCGCGGTCGGGGCGTGGTGGGTGGTGAGTCGCTACCGGCGCTGGGTCTACCAGATCCGGGAGGACTCGCTGTACCTCGAACGCGGGGTGGTCGTCCACCGGCGAACCCACGCCCCGTACGTCCGCATCCAGCACGTCGACACCAGCAGGAGTCCGCTGGAGCGCTCGCTCGGACTGTCGACGCTCGTGGTGTACACCGCCGGGTCACGCGGTGCGGATATCTCCATCCCCGGGCTCGAACCCGACGAGGCGCGTGACCTCCAGCAGCGGGTGAAACAACTCGCGATCGAGGCCGAGGGTGACGACGCCGTATGAGCGGCCAACCCGACCTGATGCGTCTCGCCCCCCGGTCGGTCCCGTACCGGGTCGCCGAGAACGCGTTACAGATCGCCGGGTTCATCCTCCTGTCCGTGTTGCTCGGCGGCACTGATGGGGGGCCGAGCACGGTCGTGCTGGTCGTCGGCATCGTGCTCGCGGCCGCGGCCTACGAGACGGCCTACGTCCGGCGGTTCACCTACCGGATAACCGAGGACACGTTCGACATCCAGTCGGGCGTGCTCTCGCGGCGCGAGCGCGAGATCCCGTTCGAGCGCGTCCAGAACGTCGATATCGCGCAGAACGTCTTCCAGCGGGGACTCGGTATCGCGGAGGTGCGCATCGAGACCGCCGGTGGTGGCTCCTCGGAGGCACGACTGCGATACGTCAGTCGGTCCGAGGCCACCAGACTCCAGGAACTCGTGAGCCGGCGCAAGCAGGGCGGGACCGAGCGCGACCCCGGTGCGACCGACGACATCATCTTCGAACTCGGGGGACGGGAACTGGGGGTTCTCGGCCTGACCTCGGCCAACTTCCGTGTTGTCGGGTCGCTGTTCGTGCTCGTGTTCGTCGTCGGGTCGGCGGGTGCACAGCAGGGCGAGGTCGCCCTTCCGCAGGAGCCCCGGATGCAGGTCCTCCTGTTTCTCGGTCCGGCGGTCGCGCTCGGACTGCTCGTCGTGCTCTGGGTCGTCAGCGGAATCCGGGCCATGTTTCGCTACTACGGGTTCCGGCTCCTGCGTCACAGTGACGAACTCCGCTACGAGCGGGGCCTGCTCCAGCAGTACAACGGGACCATCCCGCTGTCGAAGGTCCAGTCGCTGATGATACGCGAGAACGTCATCGCCCGGCTGGCGGGATACGCCAGTCTCGCCATCGAGACGGCCGGCTACTCCCCGGGGCAGGGCAACAGTGTCGAGTCGGCGATCCCGATTGCCAGACAGGACCGGGTGTTCGAGCTCGCCCGGACGGTCGAGGGGATCGGCGAGTTCAGCTTCGAGCGACCGCCGAAGCGGGCCCGCACGCGCTATCTCGGCCGGTACACCATCGTCGTCGTGAGCCTCGTCGGACTGGCCGGGCTGTACCACGCGGCGACCGGTGTGCTTCCCGACTGGTACCTTGCGGCGGTCGTCTGGGTTCTGGTTCCGCCGGCCGCCCACCTCAAGTGGCGCAACCTCGGCTACTACCACGACGACACACACGTCGTCACGCGCCGCGGGTTCTGGACCCGCCGGACGACTATCGTGCCGTACTACAGGGTCCAGACGGTCTCTGACTCACAGACGGTCTTCCAGTCCCGCCGTGACCTGGCGACGCTGGTCGTCGACACGGCGAGTTCCGGCGGGTTCTGGGGGGGTGAGGCTGTCGCGCTCGATATCGACGTCGATATCGCGCGAACGCTGCGCGAGCGGGTCCACGAGAGCTTCCAGGAGTCGATTCTCCGCCGGCAGCAGACACTCGAGGCGAAGGCGACGGCCGACGGCGGCTCCGAGACGTAGTCCCGGACATCGAACGGCTTTTGTTCGGTCCACGGTAACGGCAGGCGTGCATACGCTCGTCGTCGGGGCCGGCGCGATGGGCCGCTGGATCGGCCGCGTGATAGCCGGTGACCTCGACGGCACGGTCACGTTTCTCGACCGCGAGACCGGGGTCGCCGAGGAGGCCGCGGCGGCCATCGGCGGGCAGGTGGCCAACCCGAGCCCGGACGACGCCTACGACCTCGTCTGTCTCGCCGTGCCGATTCCGGCGACGCCGGCGGCGATTCGAAGTCACGGCCCCCGTGGCCGGGCGGTTGTCGACCTCGCCGGCGTGATGGAAGGCCCCGTCGCGGCGATGAGTGACCTGTCGACCGCCGAGGCGGCGAGTCTGCACCCGCTTTTCGCGCCGGAGGCCGAACCGGGTAACGTCCCGGTCGTCGTCGAACGGGCCGGCCCGACCGTCGAGGACCTGCTCGGGACACTCCGGGAGCGGGGAAACACCGTCTTCGAGACGACGGTGACCGAACACGACCGGGCGATGGAGACCGTCCAGGCCAGAACACACGCCGCCGTGCTGGCGTTCGCGCTCGCGGCCGAGCCGGTTCCCGACCGGTTCCAGACCCCGGTCTCGGCAGGGCTCTCTGACCTCGCCGGGCGCGTGACCAGCGGTGACCCACGGGTGTACGCCGACGTGCAGGCGGCCTTCGACGGGGCGGACGACGTGGCGACGGCCGCTCGACGGGTCGCCGACGCCGACCGCGATGCGTTTGCGCGCCTCTACCGGGCGGCCGGTGACACCGACGCGGAAGCAGACCACAACGGTTAATCGGCACGACACCCAGATACAGGTCCGTGAGTACCGACCAGCAACTCGACGTCAAGTACATCGAGCAGTACCGGGAGGCGGTCGAGCGACCGCTGTGGCAGCTGTTCCAGCGGTACGGACACGGCAGTCGGCGCTGGTTCGTCGCCGGCATCCTGGCGTCGATCGGGTCGCGGTTCGCCTCGCTCGTCGCGCCGGTACTGCTCGGGGTCGCCATCGACTCGGTCTTCGGCGACGAACCGTTCGCACTTCCGTTCGTGCCGGGGGCGTGGATTCCGGAGACCGAGATGGGGCAGTTCTGGTTCGTCGTCGGGCTGATGGCCGTCGCCATGGTCGGACAGGCACTGCTCAACTTCGTGCGGATGTCCTCGCTGAACCTGTTCTCACACCGCGTGAAACACGAGGTCCGCACCGCGACCTACCAGCGGATGCAGCGGCTGGATATGGAGTTTTTCAACGAGGTTCAGACAGGCGAGCTCATGTCGATTCTCTCGAACGACACCAACCGACTGGAGCGGTTTCTCGACAACATGTTCGGCGAGTCGATCCAGCTGTCGGTGCTCATCGTCGGTATCTCGGTCGTGCTGTTCTGGTTCAACCCGCAACTCGCCCTCGTGACGCTCGTTGTCGTGCCGCTTGCGGCCGCGTTCACCTACTGGTTCGTGCAACTGGCCGAGGAGCGATACACCGACATCCGCCAGTCCGTCGGTGACCTCAACAGCAGGCTGGAGAACAACCTCAACGGCATCCAGGTCATCAAGGCCTCGAACACAGAGGACTACGAGGACGACCGCGTCGAGAACCACTCCTACGAGTACTTCCGGCTCGACTGGCTCGCCCTGCGCCTGAACTTCATCTACCGGCCGGGCCTGCAGGCGCTGACCTCGCTTTCGTTCATCGCGACGTTCGTCGTCGGCGGGCTCTGGGTGGTGCAAGACAGTGCCCCGGGACCGCTGACCGGCGACCTGACCGTCGGGACACTCGTCGTCTTTTTGCTCTTGACCCAGCGGCTGGTCGACCCGCTCGCACAGATGAGCAACATCATCGACCGCTACGAGGACGCCCGGGCCTCGACCAAGCGCATTCTCGGCATCATGAACCTGCCGGTCGAGATTCAGGACGCCCCGGACGCCGAGGAGCTCGAGACGGCCGAGGGCGCGGTTGCGTTCGACGAGGTCACCTTCGGCTACGACGAGCAGGACGTGCTCGAGGATATCGACTTCGAGGTCGAACCTGGCGAGACGGTCGGACTGGTCGGGCCGACCGGGGCCGGGAAAACGACAGTCGTCAAGCTCCTCTTGCGCCTCTACGACGTCGACCGTGGCTCGGTCCGGGTCGACGGTCGTGACGTGCGCGAGCTCACGCTCGCGAGTCTCCGCGAGTCGATGGGCTATGTCGGCCAGGATAACTTCCTGTTCGACGGGACAATCGAGGAGAACATCCGGTACGGCGCGTTCGACGCCGACCACGACGCGGTTGTCACGGCCGCCAGACGCGCCCAGGCCCACGAGTTCGTGACGAACCTGCCCGAGGGCTACGATACCGAGGTTGGCGAGCGAGGCGTGAAACTCTCGGGCGGCCAGCGCCAGCGGGTCGCCATCGCCAGAACGTTGCTCCAGTCGCCGGCGATCATGATCTTCGACGAGGCCACCTCCGCGGTCGACACCGAGACGGAGATGCTCATCCAGCGCTCCATCGACGACATCGCCGCCGACCGCACTACGTTCGTCATCGCACACCGCCTCTCGACGGTCCGGGACGCGGATACGATTCTCGTCCTCGAGGACGGCCAGATCGTCGAGCGTGGCACCCACGACGAACTGCTCGCCGCCGACGGGTTGTACGCCAACCTCTGGCGGGTCCAGGCCGGCGAGATCGGCAAACTCCCCGACGACTTCGTCGAGCAGGCGAGCAGACGTGTCGCACAGCAGAACGTCGAGACGGACTGATGGGCACTTCGCTGTATCGACCCGTCTCTCGAACCCCCCTCGCACCGTATCAGTACCGCCGTTCCCAGAGTGTCTCGATGCGCTCGTCGAGATATCCGAAGACTGTCCGGCAGACGTCACGATGGTCTGGCGGCCACCGTGCATCGGTCGAGTCAGCCCGACTCGCGTCCGGTGGTGGGTGAAAGTGGTCTCGCGTGTTGTGGCTGTTCGGGTGGCGATCCCACCGACACTCCCAGACTGCGCCGGGTTCTGTCTCACGGTAGTGGATGCTGAAGTCGTCGTTCCGGTACCAGCGGATCTCGAGCCGACCGGTTCGCTCACCGGGATAGTACTCGCTCGCCACGGTCACGCGCAGGTGGACTCGTTCCGCATCGACGAGTGTTGCCGACGCCACGAGGCGGGTGTCGTCGAGCCGGGACTGCAGGCGTTGCAACACCGCGCGGTCGATCGGTGCCGGGCTCGCACCGTCCGGTGGCGGTCCCATCTCAGCCGTGCGAGGGGGCCCTCGACTCCGTTACCTTCCGGCGGGCACGCTCGTGCAACCGGCGCTCCTCGATATTCGTCGCCCACTCTCCGAGGTCGGCGTAGATGTCGTCGACATCGCCGGTCTCGACCCCGAGAACGTCGACATCGGCGGGTGACTCGGCGTTGTATCTCTCGCGGTAGGTCTCGATGCGTTCGGTCAACTCCGAGACGACCGTCTGCAGTTCTTCGAGGCTCTGTGTTCGGGCGAGTTCGTTCACCCGTCGCCACTCGAAGTAGTCGTCGTTGCGCTCGTACCGGACCGGCCGACCCTCGTGTCGAACGACGATACCGAGGTCGGCATAGAAGGCCAGATGGGTCCGTGCCGAGGCCGCCGAACACTCCGCCCGGTCGGCGACCTCCGCTGCCGTCATCGGCTCCCGGGCGTGCAACACCGCGCCGTAGACTCGCTGTTTCGTGTCCTCGTTCTCGAAGGGCTGCTCGAACTCCGGAGGACCGCCGTCGCCCGTCATACCAGTTCGAACGACCCTGTAACGTATATCTTTGTCGCCCGCAAAAATATCTGTGCGGTTGGGGCGTACCGAGCAGGCGTGTCGCACAGCAGAACGTCGAGACCGACTGACGGGCGCTCAGATGACCTGCTGGAGCGTCTCGGCGAGTTCCGGATACTCCTCGCGGGCGGTTTCGAGGTGTCGTGCGACGGCCTCCTCGTCGGTCCCGAGGTCCTCGGCGATCGCGGCGGGGTCCCAGCGGAACCCGTTGGCGAGCACGAACGCCCGGACGGTCTCGGCGGGCGCATCGGGGTGGTGTTCCCGGACCCGCTCGACGACGCTTTCCTCGTCGTAGCGGTCGTACACGCCCTCGATGCGCTCGACGACGGTCTCCTCGTCGGTATCGAGTGTGGCAGCGATCTCCGGCGGGTCGAGTTCGAACCCCTCGAACAGGAGCAACACCCGCGCCCCGAGCTCGTCGAGCGCGGCGCCGTCGGCCAGTCGCGCCGCCAGCGCGTCGATATCGACCGGGTCGGCGCGTGACCGCACCATCCCGACACTGTTCTCCGAGACCCCATCGAGGTGTACCACGCCGTCCTCGACCTCGTTGTCGGTGACGACGGTCCACCCGAGCACCTCCCGGTCCAGCAGGACAAAGTCGCCATCGAACCGCGCGAAGACCTGCTCCGGTTCGCCGATGGCATCGGCCGGCGTCCCGTAGCGCAACACCGGCCCGCCGTCGGGACGGAGTGGCCGGTCGTGTCTGTCACCTGTTCCCCGCGGATGGTTCGGACCTGTCATACCTGCCGGTACTCCCGGGCGTTACTTCCCGATTGTGCTACTGTCGCGCCACCGACCGCCGATCTCCGAGCGCGGGTAGTCCTGGTAGGTCCCGTCGAGAAAGGTCGTGATGCGACCGTCCCCCTGGCTGAGGGTGACGACCCACAGGACGTTCTCCCGGAGCGAGGTTTCGAGCGCGTTCATCTGCTTCGTCCCCATCCAGTCGGGGTACTCCAGATCCGCGATCGCCGGGACCTCCCGCTTGCTCGGACTGCGCACCCGGACCATCTGCTCCTGGACGGTCCCGTCGCCGCTCACGACGACAGCCCCGTCCCGGCCGTACGCGACCTCCTCGGCGGCCTCGCGAACCGCCTCCAGTGACCGCGTGAGGACGCGACACCGGTCGACCGGCCAGGTGTTGCTCCCGAGCGGGTCGGTGTACGCCCCGAAGTCGGTCTCGGCGACGATCAGAAAGTACAGACTCGGGCCGCGCACGTACCGGTCCCCCCAGCTGTCGAAGTCCAGGCTCAGCGACTCGGCGACGTACCGGATCCGGTCCACGAGGGCCTGACTGGTGGCGTAGGTCTCCAGCACGCGGTCGAGTTCGTCCATCGGTCCGCTCGAGGTAGGAGCCGGACGCTTTTAAACGCTTCAACGCCCGGTAGAGAGTCGCCGGCCGGTTCCAGTAGTATTTTACGCTCGGCCGTACGAGCGGGGGATGTGAAAGGCGAGGAGTGGTACCAGTCGGACGACGTGGCCGAGTCGTACGACCAGAAGCGGTTCTCCCAGGGTGGTGAACTCATCGACCGCCGAGAGAAGCGTGCGGTTCTCGACACGCTGGTCCCTGTCGACGGCAGAGAGATACTCGAGATCGCCTGTGGAACCGGCCGGTTCACCACGATGCTCGCCGAGCGCGGGGCCGACATCGTCGGGCTCGACATCTCGGAGCCGATGCTCCAGCAGGGCCGTGACCGCGCCTGTTCCACCGGTGTCGACGGGGGACTGTCCTTTCTCCGTGGTGACGCCGAGCGGCTCCCCTTTCGGGACGACCGGTTCGACGCGGTGCTCGCGATGCGGTTTTTCCACCTCGCGGACACCCCCGAGACGTTCCTGGCGGAGATGCGCCGCGTCTCCCGCGGACAGGTCGTCTTCGACACGTTCAATCGCCGTTCGATGCGGGTGCTGTACAACTGGGCGTTGCCGATGGGGTCGAATCTCTACACCGCAAACGACGTGCGGTGGTGGCTCCACGACGCCGGTCTCGAACTGGCCGACGTCGAACACGACTGGGTCATCCCGTACGGCTTCTTCCGGGCGGTTCCCAGTCCGGTTGCCTCCGGGTTCCGACAGCTCGACCGGGTGGTCGGTGACACGAGGGTCGGAACACGGCTCGCCTCGGTCTCGTACTGGGACGCCCGCGTTCCCGGCCGGTGACCGGGCCGCGACCGCGGAGTCACTGGCGGCGGGACTCACCCGCCGGGACCGCCGGCGAGGAACCGCTCCTCGAGTTCGGGCGTGGGCATCAGACACCGCTCGCGGGTCCCGAACCAGCGGTACCGCCGCTCGGCCACGAAATCGTAGACCAGATTCCGCAGTCGGGTCGGCACGACGCCGAACAGCCAAAGCGGGCTGTACGGCAGCCCGAGATACCGTGCTGTCCGCAACGCGGCGTCGGACCTGGCGTAACACTCGCCGTCGTCGACAAGTACCACCGAGTCGAGCGTGTCGCCCTCGTAGCCACACGCATCGAGCAGGTCCGTCGCGACATCTGACTGTAGTGGCGCGAACCGGAACCGTGCCTCGGGGTCGCGCTCGATGACGAACTGGATGGACCACTCACAGAGGTTGCAGACGCCGTCGAACAGCAAGATCGGGTGCTCCGCCGAGAGCGCGACCGGGTCGGGGTCCTCGTCGGCCGAACCATCGACCGTGCCGTCCTCCTCCGTGCCGGTCGGCCCATCGACTCCGGCAACATCGGACCCGCCAGGTGCATCGCCCGCCCCACTCCGGCCGTCGGCCGCGTCGGTCATCGCCGAGGGGTACGTTCTCGCGGGTGTTGAGGCTGTCGGCGGTCAGAGGCCGGCAACCTGTCCATCCTTTCGTGGCTCGGTCGCGCCCGAGAGGGTCCCGTCGGTCCACCGGGCGGCCTGTGCGCCGCCAAACTGCAGCGGCGGCAACACCCGCACGTCGTGACCGCGGCGGGCGAGTTTCGAGGCGACACCGGCGTGGATGCGCTCCTCGACGGCCAGGGTACCGTCGGTCCGGTACCGCCAGCGAGGTGCATCGAGTGCGGCCTGCAGCCCCATGTCGTAATCGAGCAGGTTCGAGAGCACCTGCACGTGGCCCTGTGGCTGCATGTACCCGCCCATGACGCCGAACGCGAGCCAGTCGTCCGCGCCGAGTCGTGCGAGCGCCGGCACGAGCGTGTGGAACGGTCGCTTCCCGGGTTCTATGCGGTTGGGGTGGTCTGCCGACAGCGAGAACGAGGCGCCCCGGTTCTGCAGGGCGATGCCCGTCTCGCCGGCGACCAGCCCGCTTCCAAAGCCCGCAAACCGGGAGTTGATGTACGAGACGACGTTGCCCTCGGCGTCGGCAACACACAGTAACACCGTATCGGCATCCTCGCCGGTTGTCGGCGCGTCGGCCTCGGGGTCGGAGATCGGGCGCTCGCCGATTGCGGTCGCGCGCTTGCGGGCGAAATCCTTCGAGTGCAGCGGCGGCACGCGCTCGTACTCGGGGTCGGTCACGTGGTAGTGGCCGTCGTGCATGGCGAGTTTCGTCGCCTCGGCGAACGCGTGGACCCGCTCGACCGACCCGTACGGGTGCTCGCCGGCCCCGGTCTCCGCGGCGATGTTGAGCGCCTCCAGCGCGATCTGGCCCTGGTTGTTCGGTCCGAGCTCGAATATCTCGGCCCCACCGTAGGTCGTCGAGAGTGGCTCGGGCCACTCCACCTCGAAGGCGGCGAGGTCGTCGACGGTCATGAACCCGCCCTTCGACTGGATCTCCCCGGCGATTGCCTCGGCGATCTCGCCCTCGTAGACGACATCGGCCCCCCGTTCGGCGACCAGTTCGAGGCTGTCGGCCAGCGCTGGCAGGCGCACCTGCTGTCCGACCTCGGGGGCTGACCCGTCGACGAGAAACGCCTCGCGGGCGTGGTCGTCGGTGAACAGGTCCTCGGCGTGTTGCCACTGTGCGGCGACAACCTCGGTCACGGGGTAGCCCTCGCGGGCGTACCGGATCGCGGGCGCGAGGACCGTCGCCAGCGACCGCCGGCCGAACCGCTCGACGGTCGCCTCCCAGCCCCGTGCCGTGCCGGGAACCGTGACCGTGTGCGGGCCGTGGTCGGGCATGACGACCCCCTCGCGGCCCCGGTCACCGCCGTACGCCGCCTCGCCCTCGGTGACGGCCTCGCGGACGCGCTCGCGGGTCGCGCCCTCGGGCGCACCACCGCTTGCCCGCATCGCGCCGACCGCGCCGTCTGCGGTCCGGTAACAGGCGAAGACATCGCCCCCGAGGCCGGTACTCGTCGGTTCGACGACGTTCAGTGCCGCCGCGGTTGCAACCGCCGCGTCGAAGGCGTTGCCCCCGTCACGGAGAATTGCGGCCCCCGCCTCGGCGGCGAGTGGCTGACTCGTCGCAACGACACCACGGGGTGCGTAGACGGTCGACCGGCGCGAGTCGAAGCTATCGAGGTCCATACCACCCGTTGGACCGCGAGAGACAAAACCGCCGGGGCTCAGACCCAGGGGAGGTCCTGGTGTGCGTCGAGGGTGCTGTCGAGGTCGGTGTCACAGACCGCGAGCGAGACACCGTCACGGCGGGCGAGCGCCGGCGCGTGCTCCCACAGCGACTCCTGGTCGATACCGTGTAACACGACCGCGTGTGGCGTCGGCGTGACGACCCGGAGTGCGACGAGCGGGGACTCACCGCGAGTCACACCGGTGAACACCAGCACCCGGTTCGTGCTGCGGCCGTAGAGGTCGTAGAACTCCTCGCCGGAGAGCCGCCGGATGGCGCTGATGCTGTCGATGACGGTGTGGCCCGCGACCCTGTTGTTGTCACCGGCGACCAGCCGCGTTGCGCCGACCGCCTTGTAGTATCGCTCCAGGCGGACCGGACTGGGGTACTCCCGGAGGTCGAGAACCGCCTCGCTGTCGAACCCCGCCGAGAGCACGCGGGCGTACCGCCGGATCTGCTCGCCACCCCTGCGCTCGTCGATATCGAGCAGCGCCTCGACCGTCCGCCGGATGACCTGGATACCGGGGTTCGACCGCCGTCCTCCCTCGTAGTCGGAGACGACCGACGGTGAGACATCGAGTGCCGCCGCGAGGTCGGCCTGTGGCACCTCGAACTCGTCGCGCCACTTCCGGAGTGTCGCACCAGGCTCCTCGCTGAGTGCGATCTCGCCCGCGATCTTCTCCGCGAGTTCTTCCCGTGGACTGCCCGACGACTGCTCGCCACCGCCTGTCATATCTGCGGTGAATGCAACCCGTGCTCAAAAGACTGTCGAACAGGATATCGACGGGCGACGAACAACGCGGGACCGACGGTCATTTGTGGGCGTATCGCCGACCCAGAGACATGGATGGCGGCAGCACCGACATGACCCTCGCGTTCGAACTGGCGGCGCTCCAGGCGCTTGCCGACCCACAGGCGGCGTTTACGGGTGCGCGTCGGTGGACTAGCTACCTCGGCGTGATCTCCGAGGAGCCCACCTACGTGGTGACCAACTTCACGCGCAAGCACCGGATTCGGCAGGACTTCTTCTCTGGGCCACGCAGCAGGGCCGAGAGCCTGGTCAACATCAAGGCCCAGTTCGACACCGAGCGGTACGTGCTCGTCGGGACCGACGCCGAGGACGAGGAGCTGGCCGCCGAGACCGGCTGGGAACACGTCGACATCGAGACCGCCGCCGAGGCTGCCGACTGGCAACTCGGAACGGACACGACAACCACTGAGCAACAGGACGAGACACGCGAGGACTGGCCGTGACACATGTCGACAAACGCGCTTGTTGTCGCGGCGATAGCGGGACTCGTCGGCGGGTTCAAGCTGTTCGAGTCGTGGACCGAGTACGGCCGCTACCAGACGCTGACCGCGCTGGCCACCGACCAGCACGGGGCGAGGGACGGAGAGACCGTACAGGGCCCGGTGACGGTCACGGAACCAGCTGACCCGGACCGATGCCTCCCCGACGGACGGGAGGAGAGGTCTACCGGGCACGACGATGTCGTCGACGCACTCGAGGACGGTGCAGCGCCGGCAATCTGTGCCTGGCGCGTGCGCAGCAAGCGCAAAAAGAACAGGGGCTCCACCTGGAGGACCGTCGACTCCGGGGTTGCCGTCGGCGAGTTCGGGGTCGACGATGGCTGGGAAACTGTCGACGTGGCTGCGGAATCGGTCGCCGACTCGGTCGAGGAGCCGTTCGATTCGGACACGCTGTATCTCGGCAACCCGGATATCGACATCGCGCTCGGTGAGCAGACCCGTGTGCAGCAGCTCGCAGACAAGTACCTGCCGGGTGACCCGGACGTGACCATCAGTCCCGGTCCCGGACGGGGAACGATGAGTCCGGACCGGTATCAGGCCACGGTTGTTCGAGACGGGGAGGAGCTTCTCGTCCACGGCACCCGCACGGGGGACTCACGGACCATCCGCGCAGACAACGACACGCCGCTCGTGCTCGTGGACGGGGATCCACAGCAGCAGGCGGACGAACACTACGGCGAGATGCGCCGACAGGCTGCCCTCGGTGTCGTGGCCATCGCGGTCGCTCTCGGGGTCGTCGCGCTCTCGATACTGTAACTCTTCTGGCTGTTCGTTCCTGCAATCGGGGCTCGTTCGGGTTCCGCTGGACTCTCAACCAGTCATCGTGAACCAGTCGGCGTACTCCTCGGGTGCCTCCTCGACGACCTCGAAGAACGCCGACTGTATCTCGTCGGTCACCGGTCCCTTCGTTCCCTCGCCGACCGGCGTGTCGTCGACCGACCTGATGGGTGTCACCTCGGCGGCGGTCCCGGTGAAAAAGAGTTCGTCGGCGGTGTAGAGTTCCCCCCGGGAGATCGTGGCGTCGTCGTGGACGGTGTAGCCCAGGTCGCGGGCGAGTTGAATAACCGTCTCGCGGGTGATGCCCGAGAGAATTGACTCGGACAGCCCAGTGGTGTATATCTCGCCGTCCCGGACGAGGAAGATGTTCTCGCCGGGGCCCTCGGCGACGTTGCCCGCCTGGTTCAGCAGGATGCCCTCGACGTAGCCGTTACCGGTCGCCTCCTGCGAGGCGAGCACGCTGTTGACGTAGGCTCCGGTCGTCTTGGCGTTCGTCGGAATCGCGTCCGAGGGGTACTTGCGCCAGGAGACGACCGTCACGTCGACGCCGTTCTCCAGGGCCTCCTCACCGAGATAGGCCCCCCAGGGCCAGGCGGCGAGCATCACCTGCACGGGGAGTCCATCGGGGTTGACCCCGAGCCTGTCGTAGCCGTAGAACGCCAGCGGACGGATGTAACAGGAACGGAGTCCCTGTCGGTCGAGGAGTTCGAGTGTCGCCCCGGTGAGTTCCTCCCGGTCGAACGGAATCTCCATCTCGTAGAACGAGGCCGACTCGTACAGCCGGTCGAGGTGCTCCTCCCAGCGGAAGATACCCGGCCCACGGGCGGTGTCGTAACACCGGACACCCTCGAAGACGCCGGTCCCGTAGTGCAGCGCGTGCGTGAGGACGTGAACCTGTGCCTCGTCCCAGTCGACGAACTCGCCGTCCATCCAGATGGTATCGACGTCCATCTCCGCGAAGCTCATACCACCACGTTGGTCGGACCAGGCTTAAACGGGTCGGTGCCCCGACGAGCCGGCGACTCCGAACGGGTCACGCCACGACGGGAGTCGGCCGGAGCCGGTGGCGTCGCCGGGGGGCTCCGACAGGGTGAAACCTGACCGCGACGACCCACGGGTATGGATGTCGACATCGCTCCGTCGACGGTGCAGGGTCGAACCCGAGCACCGCCGTCGAAGAGCTACACCCACCGGGCGGTTCTCGCGGCGGGTTACGGCGACGGCGCAACCGTGCGAAATCCGCTCGTGAGTGCCGACACCCGGGCGACAATGCGTGCCGTCGAGGCGTTCGGAGGGTCAGTCGAGTCAGACGGTGACGCGCTCGTCGTCTCCGGGTTCGACGGCGAGCCGGCGGTTCCGGCCGACGTGCTCGACTGTGCAAACAGCGGGACGACAATGCGGCTGGCGACCGCGACGGCCGCACTCGCCGACGGACTGACGGTCCTGACCGGTGACGCGTCGTTACGCTCGCGTCCCCAGGGTCCGCTCGTGCGCGCTCTCGACCAGCTCGGCGGCCGCGCCGAGAGCACCCGCGGCAACGACCAGGCACCCCTGGTCGTCGGCGGCCCGATGACCGGCGGCAGCGCCGCCCTCCCCGGCGATGTCTCCTCGCAGTTCGTGACGGCACTTCTGATGGCCGGTGCGGCCACCGACGCTGGTGTCGACCTCACGCTCCAGACCGCACTCAAATCCGCCCCCTACGTCGACATAACGGTCGAGTTGCTCGACGCGTTCGGGGTTCGCGCCCGGGAGACGAGTCGCGGGTTCTCGGTGGCCGGCCGCCAGCGCTACCGCGCCGACTCCTACACCGTGCCGGGTGATTTCTCCTCGGCCTCGTACCTCCTCGCCGCGGGGGCCGTCGCCGGCGGCCCGGTGACTGTCACCGGTGTCCGGCCGGGCGCGCAGGGCGACCAGGCGATCGTCGAGGCCGTCGAGCGGATGGGTGCGAGGGTTTCCTGGGACCGGGCAGGTGGCGAGCTGACCGTCCGCGGTGACTCGCTGTCGGGTATCGAGACGAGTGTCGCCGACACGCCGGACCTGCTGCCAACACTCGCCGTGCTCGGGGCCGTTGCAGACGGCACGATGACACTCACCGACTGCGAGCACGTCCGTTACAAGGAGACCGACCGGGTGAGCGCGATGGCCGAGGCGCTCGACCGGATGGGTGCGACCGTCGAGGAGTCGACGGGGACACTCCGGATACACGGCGACGAGAGTCACCTGCAGGGAGTGACTGTCGATGGCCGGGCTGACCACCGCATCGTGATGGCGCTGTCGGTGGCCGGCCTCGTTGCCGAGGGAACGACGACGGTCACCGGCGCGGACCACGTCGAGGTCTCCTTTCCTGGGTTCTTCGACGTGCTCGCCGGCCTCGGAGCCGATATCGAGCGGTGATCGCCACGCGCCGAGGTCACAGCACCCTGTCGAGGATCTCCCGCTCGGCCGAGAGGTCGACGTCGGCCCAGGCCTCGAGCTCGTAGCTCACGTCGAGGAGTCGCTCGATGCGCTCCTCGTCGTCGACAGCCCTCGCGGCGTCCGCCCGGAACCGGTCGAGGGCCGCCTCGCCGGCCGCCTGCCGGTCCACGGCCCGCGTCTCGATATCGAGGATGTGCGTGAGGTCCGCCGCGTCCGGCGGCACGGTCGGGAACGCGCCGGGACCCGGCGCGAGCACCGGGTCGTCGATGTCGGCCGTGTCGGCGTCGAGTTCGACCAGATAGTACTGCTCGACTGCCGCCTGTATATCGTCGTCGAACCCCTCGGGGTCGTACCCCTCGCCCTGCTTGTAGGCGAGTTCCGCCAGCGCCTCGCCGAGTTCGGCCCGGGTCAGCGCGCCGAACAGGTCGACCACACCCGCCAGTTCGTCGCCGGAGATGTCCATACCGGCGACTGTCGCCGGGCAAGTTTAGGTGTGTCGTGGCCCGCCGGACGCGCACACCAGGGGCCCCGTCACCGAACCGTCGTCTCCACCTCGGCTATCACGCCACCCTCGACACTGACCAGCACGGTCACCGTCGACCCGCTCGACGGGAGCGGGTCGTTCGTCTCCGCGATGCGGACACCGGCGGTCTCGCCGGCCCGCCAGTCGTCCGTGCTGTTCGTGTTGAACGGCCCGGTCGGGCCACCCTCGAACCCGTCGGCGGCGAAGAACGGAACCGGCGGCTGCTCGTCGAGTCGCGTTCCGTTAACCTCGATTGTTAGGTTCAGCTCCGACACGTCGAGCCTGTCACCACCCTCGTGGGTGAGCGCGACGCGGTCGGTCTCGTCGTCGACCGCGAGCGAGAGTGTCGCCGTCGGCCGCTCGTCGAGGTCCGGCGTCGTGAGCGCCAGACTCACCGAGAGCGCAATCACGACCGTCACGAGCACTAGGACGACAATACCGACGACCGGTGCAATCGCCCGCGACTGTGCCATACCGGTCGTGGTTGCGCCCCCGTATTTCAACCCGCGGGCACCGTCACGCCAGTTCGACGCGGCGAACGACCTGCAGGTCGTAGAGGTCGGTCACGAGCTCACCCGGAAGTTGCTCGTCGGTGATGAGGTACAGCACCGGCTCGTCGGTGAACTCGGGGTCCTCGCTGAGCACCTGCCGCAGCGAGATGTCGTACTCGGCGACCAGCCCCGTCACGGCCGCGACGATACCCGACTCGCTCGCATCGCGCACGATTATCGTACAGACCGATAGGTCGAACACCGGCGCGAGGTCCATCAGACTCGGAACCGCGGAGATGTTCCGGAAGATAGGCCGGAGGTCGTCGTCGGCGAGAATCGCGTCGGTCGTCGTATCGACGACCCGGCGGTCGACGCCGAGTTCGCGCGCGATTCCCGTGTTGGGGATCTCGATGCCGCCGGAGACGACCCGCCCGTCCTCGTTCACCGAGAAGCCCCGCTCCAGGAGCAGCCTGATGACCTGCTGCTGGCTCGGCGAGTCCGCGAACTTCTCCATTATCTCGTCGAACATCGACCGAAACCTCGACTGCCGCCGGTATAGTCGTTGCGTCGACGGTCGACATCCGGGCCCGAATCCACAGATTTAGAACGCCGAGTCCGAACAGTGGTGTATGAACGTCGAAGACAGACTGACCGCAATCGGCGTGGGACTCGGTGCGTTCGTCATCCTTGCTGGACTCGGAACGTTGCTGGGTCTGCCCTGGACGACGACCGAGGATACTGCCGCCGCGGCGGTCCAGATGATCGGTATCGTCGTGACAATCGCGATCGGGGTCGTGCTCATCGCCCTGACCTACGCCGACGAGCCCGGCGGGTCGCTGTTCGGGTAGTCCAGCGTCTCATACTGATTAGTGCGACCGTGTACCGGTATGACCGCCCGTTGTCTGGCGGTCGAGACCGGACTGACTCGCAAGAATCAGTATCAGGCACCGACACGCGCCTCGAACAGTCGCGCCTCGCAGTCGTCACAGGTGACCGCCGCGACATCGTAGGTCGAACAGCACGACTCGACGGTCTCGGAGCCGAAGGCGGGCGCGCCGCCGCAGTTCGGACAGGTGTCGAGAAACAGCCGCAACCCGTTGAGTAACTGTCCGCGCGCCTCGACGGAGAGGTCCTCCCACCCGGGGTAGTGCTGCTCGAAGACCCGCGCGGCGGCGAGATCCGCGAGGAACGCGGCCTCCGACTCCCACTTGCCGACGGTCTCCCCGTCGAACCTGGCCACGAAGGCCTGCCCGAACTCGGCGTACTCCACCTCGCCGGTGTCGACATCGAGCACCGAGAGCAGGTCGTCACGGCCCGCGTCGGCATCGAGCGCGGTCACCTCCTCGCGCCAGGCGTCACCGAACCGGTCGGTCAGACAGAGGTCCTCGCCCTCGGCACACTCCTCGAGTGCACCGACCTCGAGCAGGACCGGTTCCGGGTCGAACTCCTCGTCGGTCTCGACAACCTGGTGCTCGTCGAGCACCGGCTCCTTGCCGAACAGTGCGAGCAGCCACGGCGGGAAGTACCGCTTCGTGATGGTCGGTGTCCCGGGGACGAGATACCCGCGGAGGTAGATCGCGAGCAGTGACATCCCGAGTACCGCCGCGCCGGCGACGAGTCCGACGGCGGTCGTGGTGACGACCGCTCCGCCGACCGCGACTCCACCCGACAGGCCGACAGCGATGACGGTGTTTGCGACCGTGCACGGCAGACAGCGATTCTCACCCGTGTACTCCGGCTGCTTGAACCGCGTGATGACCCCATCCGACGTTGCCATACCCCTTCGTGTGCCATACCAATCAATATCTGTTACGCTCCCCGTAACCTGCGTTCCCCTGTCCAGCCCTAGCTGACTCTCCCCTTGGGCTCGACGGTGCGGTGGGCTTATTACCGGTCCGTGCTACAGCATAGGTAGTGAGCATCAACGTCCAGCGGGTCGCGGTTCCGCCGGGCAGCGACGACCACGTCGAGCGGGCCTGGCAACTCAAAGAGCGCATCCGCCGGCGCGAGGGGGTGTTGCGCCAGCGCCACGGCTTTTTCACGACGGCATACGAGCGCGCGACCGTCTTTCTCTACCGCGACCGGAGTGCCGACCGACTGGTCGGCTTTGCGACCGTCCGCCGGGACGGGTACATCCTCTTTCTGGCCGTCGACCCGGACTACCGGGGCCAGGGGTTCGGGCGACGACTCGTCGCAAGCGTCGCCGACCAGCACGCGGCCGTGACCTGTCACGCCCGGACCACCAACGAGGACGCGCTCGCGTTCTACGAGTCGCTCGGCTTCGAGCGGAAAGACCGCGTCGAGGGCTACTACCAGGACGGCGGCGACGCGTACTTCCTGCAACTCGGCGAGGAACCCAGCATCCGCGAGCGACTCGCTGACCGCCTCAATCTCGGCGACCGTGACTGATATCACGGACGAACTGGACAGGATTCCCCGGACCAGGGTTTATTCCCGAGCTGGTAGTACTCACAGCCGATGGCGATAGAGGCTGATGGGGAGAACGGTCCCCGCCGGGACATCCGACTCGTACAGAATCCAGATGGGCAGTGGACGGCACGCGATCTCGACCACGGACTGACGGCGCAGGGCAACACGAGTCGGGAAGCGCTCGATGCCCTCGACGATGTCGTGGTGGCGGTCCACGGTGGGGCTGGTCACGAACCGACTGACGAGGAGTTGCGCGAACTCGGTGTCGACCCCGAGACTGCCAGAAGCCAGTCCGACGACCTCCCCGACGTCCTCCAATGACGGATGACGACGCGGGACCTTTCCGGTGAGGATATCTACAGGGTCCTCGTCAACAGCGGTGGGTTCGAACACGTGCGCACGGCTGGGGACCACCTGATACTGCGCTGGGATCCACCGGACGAGCACGAGAACCAGGCATTGTTACCGTTCCACTCCACGATTCGATCAGTATCGGCACGCTATTCGATCAGCATCGGCACGCTCCACGATATCGCTGACAGTGCCGGTGCCGAGGACTTCGATGCATTCTGTGAATGGATACACCGAAACCGATGACAGCTACTCGAACAGCGTCGGCACCTCGCCGCGCGTGATATGTCTCGCTGTCAACACAGCCCGCAACCGCCGTCGCCACAGACTTCGAACTCGACCTGGTCTGGGAAGACGGGGGCAGAGTCCCATCATCGGCAGCACGACGGGCCCGGACACCTGACCAGCGCGCTCGCCCGCGTTCAGGACTCGCGTGTGACTCGCTGGATGCTCGCGTGTGACTCGCTGGGCCTGGTTGACCCCGGGCCGGGGTCTGACGGTCACCTCCCGTCGGTCGGCCGGTCACCGGGCC
>OBKM01000197.1_pt1 | contig 30418 bp, 28 predicted proteins | sample 1519691 | NCBI WGS metagenome assembly OBKM01 (sample SAMEA37050418, study PRJEB22526) | metagenome | biome: saline pan; feature: lake; material: water | place: Egypt | collected 2015 | depth 0.5 m
CCGTCTCGTCACTGGGGACGTGGACAAACGAAAGCGTGTCCAAGAACTGTATTGGTTGCGTCTCGGTGCGGTCTCCACTGACCGGTAGCGTAAATCCGGACATAGATGTTTAGTTGAGATCAACCTAACTAAATCTTCCTCTGGTTGACCCCGGAATCTCGGTGGATCCACAGCAAGGTGGACTGAGTATAACAGCCGTTCGTTGACGCCCTCAACTGTATTAATAATCAGCAGTCGAGAGAGTCGATTCTGGTGATCTCGAATCGTGCTCCTCCGGCAGTGCTTTCAGTTACGGTGATGTCCCAGCCGTGCGCTTCGTAAATTTGGTTCACAATAGTGAGTCCAAACCCCGTTCCATCTTCGCTCTTAGTGAAACCGCTGTCGAACACATCTTCCCAGTCCGATGCTGGAATGCCTTGGCCGTCATCAGCTACATAGAATCCCGATTTATGTTCTAAGATCCCAACAGTAGCCGTGACTGATTCACCTCCATGCTGGATTGCATTCCGAAACAGGTTTTCTAACGCTTCAGTAAACCGACTTCGGTCAGCCTTAAGTTTCGCTTCATCATCAATATTAAGTGCTGCCTCGCCTGTCTCCACATTGCGCCAGCATTCTTCGACGACAGTCTTCAGTGAGATTGTCTCTTTGTCTCCGACGGTTTCTCCCTGTCGAGCTAGCAGCAGAAGGTCGTCCATGAGATCCTCCATCCGCGAGAGTGCCCACGTTACGTCGTCTAGATGCTCCGTATCACACTCCTGGGTGGCAAGTTCAGTGCCGGCGGTGGCGACGTTCAGTGGATTACGGATGTCATGGGACAAGGTGCTGGCAAACGTATCAAGCCGTTCGTTCTGCCGTTCCAGTTCGTTCTCGCGCTGCTTTTGCTCGGTTATATCAACAAGATAGCCCAGCATATGGGTGATATCGCCATCTCCTCGGATGTTTTTGGAATGATCAAGCACCCACCGAACGTCATCGTCTGCGGTCAGTACACGGTACGGCTCGTGACTGAACCGGTCCGTCACCGGATCGGAATTTCTCTCGACTTCACGAGCAACTCGCTCACGGTCCTCCGGATGAATGAGTTCCCGATACGGTTTCTCGCCAGTCTCAAGCACGTCGGGTTTGTAACCTAACACGTCCTCAACGTTGTCAGAGACGTACTCGACTGGCCACCCCTCCGCTGCGCGCCACTTGAAAACAACGGTCGGACCCTCAGCAAACATGTCGCGTTCTTCCTCAAGCACTCGTCTGGAAGTTTTTCGTTCGTCGATATCGATGTGAATCCCGACCGCACGAGTCGGATTCCCTTCTTCGTCGCGCTCGAAAATCTTCCCGACATCACGAACCCACTTCCAGCCCCCGTCGGCAGTCCGCATCCGATGTTCGGTCTCGTAGTACTCTGTATCGCCGGCGATGTGTTCATCGAGAGCGTCCTCAACGAGTGCTAGGTCGTCAGGATGAACTCGTTGTTCCCACTCGTTGAGATGGGAGCCGATCTCGTCAGGGTCGTAGCCAAGCATCGTCGCCCAGTTGTCGTTGAACTCAACGTCATCAGTCTGCATGTCCCAATCCCAGACGCCGAGATCTGCGCCATCGACGGCGAATTTAAGTCGTTCTTTGAGGTCCTGAACTTCGTGTTCCTGCTCCTTGCGGTCGGTGAGATCCCGCAGTGTCCCAACTGAGCCATCGAACTCTTCACCATCGTACGGCAGGACTCCCATCTGGTCTTCACAGACAATCGGTTCACCCTCACGTGGTTGGATCGTTACCTCGAACGTGGCGGTGTCTGACCCCTGGTGCGATAGCAACCGCCCCAAGTGATGTTCTGCCTGCTTGACAGCGTCTTCGTCTTTAATCAGCGACGGCGTACACCCGAGAATTGTCTCCCGGTCGTAGCCGGCCAACTCAGCGAGTTCGTCGTTGACGTATGTGAACCGCCCGTTTTCGTCAAGGACGTACACCGCGTCGGTGAGCGCCTCGATGATCGTCTCGTACTCTTCAAGTTCCTCTCGGCGCGCCTGTCGGTCAGTAATATCGAGTCCAGCCCCTCGGAGCCTCTGCACTTCCCCGTTCTCGATAACAGGCGTAATAGTTACCTCCAAGAGACGTACATCGCCGCCATCTGACTGAAGTCGGAGCGTCCCGGATAGCTTCTCGCCCGTCTCGAAAACGTTGTTGAGGGTTTCTTGGATCTGTTCGCGGTCATCAGGATGCACCAGTTCCAACCCTTCCTGCAGGGAGAGCTCGCGTTGGTCAGGACGCTCGATTAATCGCCGAGCGCCGGCCGTCAGCCTGACAGTGTTGGTCTCTCTGTCCAGTTCGAACCCGCCGGTGTCACCGGCAAATTCTGTCAGCCGCATCAGCTGTTCGTGTCTGTCGGCTCGCTTGGCTTCCCGGTTGGCACGAACGGCGTTCCGGATTCGATTAGCGAGAAGTTCGTACTGCTCGGACCCCGTACCCTTCTGAAGATAGTCTGTCGCATCTGCAGCAATGGCGTCGCTGGCAACAGCCTCGCTACCTTTGCCTGTATAGAGGATAAATGGGAGGTCAGGGAACTCTTGGCGGACAGCCTGCAAGAATTCGATGCCATCTAAACCGGGCATCTCGTAGTCAGACACCACACAGTCAGGCGGCCGATCACTGACGATTTCTAGTCCTTTCTCGGCGTTGGGTGCCGTCTCAATGGTGAACTGGTCATCCTTGCGTTCGAGAAACGTCGCCGTCAGGTCTGTAATTGAAGATTCGTCATCAACATGCAATACCCGGACCGATCGAGTCATATTATCATTCATTTCGGATCACCGAACGAAAAGTGTATGGGACAGTGACAGTGAATTTCATTTTCAATGGGAGTGTGTTCGACTAGCAGTACCATTGAGTACGACCGATGGCGCTGACATGGGCACTGACAGTCAGCAACGTATCTTTTTATCCCCACCGCGACTGAGATGAGCTATGACACTCGACATTCAAGCACCAGCGTCAGGGGTAGTCGAACGTGGCTTTCTTTACGTAACTGTTCTGCCAACTGGCGCAACCGAACAACTCCCCTATATCGTCGCAAACGGTGAGAAAGATGGGCCAACGTTGTGGGTCACCGGATCAATTCACGGTAACGAAGTAACGGGGATGGCCGTCTGTCAGGATATCATCCACGACAGTCTCACGGCGTCCCTGTCAGGTCGTCTCGTCGTCCTTCCGAATCTGAGCCCATCGGGACTGCGCAGGAACAGTAGACACTCCTACTATGATGACGACGACCCGAACCGCAAGTTTCCAGACATAGAGTACGTCAACTCGGGGGCCAGCCCCGAGGAGACTGTCTCGGGACCACGACCACCGAATCAGCAGGAGATTGTCTGTCGTCGCATCTTCGATGCCTTCGCGGACGACGCCGATTATTTGCTCGACATGCACACGGCCAGCTCAGGAGCATATCCGTTCGTCATCAAAGACCGCGTGCTCTACGGCCGTGGGCTTCGTGACGAAGAAGAGGCTCGTGCACTCGCTGACGAACTGGACGCTCTTGCGGAGACGTTTGGCCTCCCAGTCGTCTTCGAGTACCCCGTCGAGGAGTACATCGATCAGGGGTTCCAATGCTCGACTGCTGGTGCTGCTCTGAATCAGGCTGGAGTTCCCGCACTCACGATCGAACTTGGCCAACACAACGTGGTCGAACAGGAGTGGTACCAACAGGGGGTCGCGGGAACCTACCGGGTGATGGAACACATCGGGATGGTCGAAGACGCCGAAACAGCCGCGTCTGGAGTTCTCGATTCATTGCCCAACCCACTCAAGGCACCGAGTGACGGCCAGACACGTCGATACGTCGGTCCACATGTTCCACCGGAGAAAGCTGGTATCATACGGCACGAGGTGACCGCAGGCGATGTCGTCGAGGAAGGGAGTGTTGTCGCACGGATTGTTACTCCTCATGGAACAGAAAAAGCCATCATCGAGAGTGAGCACGATGGGTGGATTATCCAGCGCCGTGCCGGCATTGCGGGCTATGAACACAGTCCCGTCGCCTCGATGGCCGTTGCGGATGACGGCGGGGATAGGATCGGAACGCCTTCCGAAGATGAATGACTCAAGTGATTACTGGAGCTGAATTGGACAGTGCCAGTCTTGAGATGTTCACTTCGATCGTGGACAATCAGGATCGTCAAGCCCACATTCGGTGATCACTAAAGAGCAAACTAGGAACGTACCGGGAGGGTCTGCGAGACGCGGTAAGTCGAGCGGGGTTTTTGCCGGGGCGCCGTAACCGACCGCTGCCTCGGTGAGGGGTCTTCACTCCACTGTCGGTTCCTCGACGAATGCAGCACTCACGTCACAAGACGTGTAGACCCGAGCGGTAATACGACAATGACAAACACAGAATCAGAAGAATACATCGCAATCATCGACCAGTACGAGGTCACCGATGAAGTGCAGAATATCGCCCTCAAGTACGACCCGCTGAACCGATCCGGATACGAAGGTTTTCATGTCACGGACGAGGGCGAACTCCACATCGACGACGCGAAGGTGATGGCCGAACACAAACTCATCGAGAAGAAGATTCCCAACGATGCGATCAAAATCCTTCCGCTCCCATCCGCGAGTGGCCAGCTCGTCCACCAGTACGGTGACAACGGGTTCCGACTGCACAACCTCCCTGCGCCCGTGGAAGGGGAAGTCGTCGGGCTGCTTGGTCGGAACGGGATTGGAAAGAGCACGGCACTTCGAATCTTGGCCGGCAATTCCATTCCAAATTTCGGCGCAGAAGAGGAACTCGACTGGGAGCAAGCGGCCACATCGTTCCGCGGGACGACGCTTCAGACCCATCTCGAACGGCTTCGAGACGGGGAGATTACCACGGCCTACAAGGAGCAGCGTGTAGACACCCTCCCCGACGAAGCTGACGGGACGGTCCAGGAGCGTCTGGCTGGTCGGATGGATGATTCCGAACCGCTCGTCGACGACCTCGGACTGCGACCAATCCTGGAGCGGTCCCTAGCTGATCTATCCGGAGGCGAACGCCAGCGGGTCGCAATCGCGTCGACGTTGGCAACCGACGCTGACCTCTATCTATTTGACGAGCCATCCTCGTTTCTCGATGTCAAGCAACGAACCACCGTTGCACGGGCGATCCACAAGCACATCCGGGAGTCCAGTGCGGCGGCGCTCGTCGTCGAGCACGATCTTGCCACACTGGATCTGGTCTCGGACGGGATTCACGTCCTGTATGGCGAACCGGGTGGCTACGGTGTCGTCTCACAACGACTATCGGTCCGGGACGGCATCAACCAGTTTCTTGAGGGGTATCTGCAAGGCGAGAACGTCCAGATCCGACGCCGATCCATCGAGTTCGCTCAGGCCCTCGAAAATCCGTTCTCCGATGCGGAAGTGGTGTTCGACTATCCTGAACTAGAGAAGTCGTTTCCGGGATTCTCGCTCACCGTCCACGCCGGAGAGATTGACGCTGGTGAGTCCATTGGAATTGTCGGGGAGAACGCGCTCGGAAAAACGACGTTCGTGAAACTCCTTGCAGGAAGCCTTGACGCCGATGGCGGGACCGTTTCAGTGACGCCGACTGTCTCGTACAAACCACAGCATCTCAGCACAGACAGTACTCGAACGGTTCGGAGCCAGTTCCAACAGATCACCGATATCCGCTCACAGGCATTCATCACTCGGATCCGTGATCCCTTCGAAATCGAGTCGTTGTACGACCGGTCGCTCGACTCGCTCTCCGGTGGAGAACTCCAGCGAGTCGGCATCGCGCTCTGTCTCGCTCGTGATGCGGACCTGTACCTCATCGACGAGCCATCCGCGTTTCTGGATGTCGACCGGCGGGTCTCGCTCGCCGAGCAGCTCTCTCGATACAGCGATCAGACGGACAAGCCGGTGCTTGTCGTCGACCACGACCTCTTCGTGATTGACCGGGTTGCCGACCGGGTAATCGTGTTCGAGGGGACCTCCGGAGAAAGCGGCTGTGCAACCCCGCCACAGTCACTCCGGGACGGCATGAACGCGTTTCTCTCCTCGCTCGGCATCACCTTCCGACGTGACGAAGAGACGGGCCGACCACGGGTCAACAAGCCGGGAAGCCAGCTCGACAGGAAGCAACAGGTTAGCGGCGAATACTACTACAAGGAGTGAGTTCGCCCCGCCGAGCAACGACTCGGAGCGGATTCGCGCATGGCTCGCCATCGTGGTCGTCGATGGTGCGAGCACTCGTTATGACTGCTCACTGCGCAGATCGAACTATCCGGTCCGAAGTTCCCGCGCACAGCGTCGTGTTCGGGGTCGGCTGGCATTACCGACCGTGCCACAGGGACCGCGATTGACGATCCCGACGGTGCCGATGAATCGGATGACGTGGGCGATACTGATACCACAGACGATGCTGGCGAGGACGATCCGGCCGAAGAGGAGAGTCCAGACCACGACGGGAACGAGGACGACGATGCAAGTCCCGGACCGGGAGTGGTCGGCGCGATAGCCGGTCTGGGTGGAGGTGGGTACCTGCTTCAGCGACGCCTCTTGGGTGACGAATCGGACTCGTAAGCTTCGTTTTCACTGCTGGGAAAGCGAACTTCGCTCATCCGTAAAATATTGGTGATACAGTTACCGCAAAAGAGTTGGGATGGCAGATGACGGTCTAACTACCCACCGAGCCGGTGTTGATCCTACGTACTCCAGTTCAGCACCGCAAAGACACTACATCAACAATATGCTACGCATGATCGACTATTATCGAGAGAGAAATTCAGGTGAGGGATCATGCTGTGACGTTCACTGGTTAGTCTGGCCCATATTTGTGGAGGTGATCGGTTCCCGCCCGAGGGTCATCCTCGACGTAGATTCGTTCAGTTATTTTGACTGAAGAGTGACCCATAGCCTTAGACACTTCCCACAGTCCGGCATCGGTTTCGTTGATCATGTAGGTGCCAAACCCATGACGAATGTTGTGGGCGGTTATGAGCCACCTGTTGGGAATGCGATCGCCATTTTCGTCAACGGCAGCGTTAGCGTCTGCGTAGATTTTTCGATTGAACCCTGCTTCATCAGCGGCATCAATAACAATCTCGTTGATTCTCTCCCCCGATAGTGGTGCGCCTCGCTCGCCGACGAACAATCGAGAGTGATCAGCAGTGGCTGCCTTTTCGTCCCGATGCCCATAATCCAGCCATTCTGTCATCAACCCATCTAGTGACTGTTGATATGCAACAACTCTCTCTTTGCCATTTTTAGCAATAGCTGCAGGGATTTTTATTTCTCTCTCTTCTCGTTTAATGTTACTGATTGCTAACCCTGATGCTTCGCCGCGTCGTAGGCCTGTCTGCCAAATTAATCGTATAATAAGCTGATCTCGTACGGGATTTTGCCCTACGTTCTCTTCCATTGCCCGTGTCTCTGCTTGGGAGACAGCATACTGTTCGGCTTCCTTGAGACGACTCGATTGTTCGGAGCTCTTACTGAACCCAAATAGTTCGCCCTTGTCGTTGTTCCACCGCTCAAACGGATTCGAACTGGTATAATCCATTCTCACCAGCCAATCGTGGAACGCGTTTATCCGATCCCATCGATACAAGTCAGTTGTCCCATTGAATTCTCGCGCCAATGTCTGGCCAACTTCATTAGCCTGAGCCGACGTTACATCCACCGGTGAATTGACTTCAGCGTCGTCCAACCAGTGGTCGTACCATCGTAGATCCTGTTTGTATCTGGTAGTACTTTTTGTATCACGCAGCTCTGAATTATCGTCGTCAGTTCCTGTTTCCAACTGTCGTAGATACTGGCTGATTTCCGAGCGACATTCGTCGACGGCTTTGTATTGTGGTGGCAAAATCAGTCACCCGATTTTTTGTAATATCGTCGCACGGTGCTCCGGTCCTGGTTGGATGATGCAGGATACCGAGGTTGGGATGTGGTCTGATCAGTCGACACATCTGTATGGCTTGGTGGATCTTCGACGCCAATATCGTCGTGACGAGGTATGTGACTATCTGCACCCCCTGTCGTGTCCTCAATGTAGGTAACATCTGGATAGTACTCTAGCATTCGTGCGCAGGCGCGGCGTGTATCAGCAAGATCTTCGTCGTAATACTGCGCCCAGACATCCGGCGTAGAAATCGATTTGGCTAATGCTAAATCACTAGGAGATTCGAACTGGCCGATTTCGCCGAAGTCAGGCAGTCCATTTGTGTCGGTATGGGCTGGAAGCGAAGAGTAGATATCGCGTGCTAATCGGTCGATGTTATCGTCATCTGAGACGTTCGAATCGATCGAGAGGACATGATCTTCAATCCTTTCGAGTCGGTCAGAAATCGGAGTAACCGCTGAATCTACGGCGTCAATGATTTCCTCCGGATCAATCGACGACTCTTCGTCTGCACCAGCCATGTATCGGTACGCTGCAACACGTAAAAATCGGCTCATACTGTTGAATTCGCCCTCCTCACGCAGGAAGTTCTCAAATTCCTCTCGTTCTTCCGGCGTGAGCCGAACCCCAACAAACTCCGTTCTATCTGTCACAGTAAGCCAATCTATGAGCGCATTCATGTTAAACGCTTGTGTTACGTCAGCATCTAGAACCGCGTCATCTAACGACAGCGACCCGACCTGTTTTTTGCCCGGAAGAAAACCCGATCAGTCCTCTGGCCGGTCACGTGCATCGGGGGCAGTTTGTGACTCCGATGCTGAGTGCAACCTTCCTTTCGAACAACTCAGACTGCATCGGGACGATACTGCCGGCTTACCCGTTTCCAGTCGCCCTGGCGGAGCCTGTAGAGGTTGAGTGCTGCCCGTGTGCCGGGAGCAACGACGAACGCAGCGTACAGTCCGGTGACGGCAAGAGGAGTCACGAGACCGATGGCTGCCAGTGGAAGGGCAACGGCATACTGAGCAACGAGGGAGACGTAAAACGGCCACAGCGTGTCGCCAGCCCCTCGAAGTGTCCCCGTGATGGAGCCATCGATTCCGAGAAAGACGACGCTCACGGCAGCCAGTCGGACGAAGGTGACGGCGGGATCGATCGCCCCCGGGCCGGGATCGAACAGTAATACGATCCACGGCGCGGCGACGACAACTACGACGGCGGTGACAACGTAGATTACTCCGGAAAGCCGGACGATCGACCAGCCGTACTCGGCTGCCGATCCCTCCCTGCCCGCGCCGAGCTCCTGGCCGACGAGCGTGCTAGAGGCGATCGAAAAGCCCCAACTGAAACTGTCCAGAAGCGCTCGGACGCGTCGGCCGATCTCGTACGCTGCGACGACCGCGGGGCCAAAGGACGCAGCGATAAACAGTAACGGAAAGGTCACGAGATGCTCAACGACGCGGCGGCCGACCAGCGGTGCTGACACCGAAATCAGCTGACGGGCAAGCGTTGGATCGAACGTTCCCAACCCACGATGTGTTACTGGCGATGCAGCCATCCCCGGGACAGGATACGGCCGCCCCAACAGTCCCCAGACCAGGACGACAGAGACCGCGCCTGTGGCCAGTACCGTTCCGAGTGCAACGCCGGTGACCTCGAGGTCAGCACCGAACACTAACACGGTACTGGCACCGGCGTTAACGATCCCACCACCTGCACGAACGACCATCGGTGTGAACGTATCGCCAACCCCCGCGTACGTCCGACTCGCGATCAGATTGTAAAACTCGAAGCCGAGTGCTGGTGCAACGATAGCCAGATACGTGGCACCGTGTTCGACGGCCGCGCCGCTGTCGCGTGCGATCAGGTTAACTAGGGGGTATGCTGCCTGAGTATACAGTACAATGAGCGGGAGACACGCAATGGCCGCCAGCAGGACGCTGACGTCGAGTACGGTTCCTGCACGGTCAGCTGCCCCGCCGCCGACGTTCTGTGACACGAGACTCACAGTCCCACCCGCGAGCCCGATCCCGGCGAACTTCGCGACGGTCCAGTACGCCTGTGCAAACGCCAGCCCTGCGATCGCAGCGGCCCCCACCGACCATCCGACCAGCACCAGGTCGACCGTGGACTTGGACATGAGAGCGACCCCTGTGATGATCCGTGGCCACGCAAGGTCGATCGTTTCGTGTAACCGCTCTGGCGTGATGATGCCAGCACGATCAAGCGCAGCCGCGACGCGGTCGGGGATCGGAGCCACACCGTTTCGTTCGTCTCAGCCGGCTTCGACCTGTCGACTGCGGAACCATCAGGATCGGCACGGTAACGGGCGACCCACTCAACTCTCCCGAGCCGCAGACGGCTTCTCAGTGGCACGCTCCAGAAGGTCGTCGACCAGACGCGTAAACCGGTCGACGAACCGATCCGAAACACGTGGTGTCACGGCCGTGAGCATCGTCGCAGTCCGCTCCCGATTGCGCAGGGTGAGCGTCACACGGTTGCGTTCGTCGTAGCGTTTTTCGACGACGTCCTGTTCGACCAGATGATCGAGATGATGTTCGAGCGTGCTGCGCGCGATATCTAGCCGATCAGCTACGTCGACGGGAGCCGCGGGTTCTTGGTCTATCAGCTCGACGACGATCGATCTGGCCGTCTCGCGACGAAAGAGTGCCAGCGTCCCCTGCTCCCACTCGTCGTGTGACGGCGGGTAATAGTGTGTTCGGCCGTAGAACTCGGTGCGAACGACTTCGCCGGCGTCGATGAGTCGGCGGATATGATACTGCACCTGACCCGGTGCGTACTCGGACTCACGAACGAGTTCGTTGAAATGGATCCCAGCATCGTCGTGGATATGCGCCCGGATCGCTGCTCGTGTCTGGGTCATCTGTTATCAGGGCCGTCTATCCAGCCTTAATAGCCCCTCAATATAAGCCGTTTCGTTTCTTCCTACGGGCTGGGAACGGTGACCGAAGAGCATACTACGATGCCGAGATAGGTAGAAACGGATGTATCCGGAGCATCGCTCGGCAGTGGAACTGTGGTACGCCACGACGGGATCACTCTGGGGCGAGTGGATGGACCCACAGCTAGCGCCCGTACTCGTCGGCATTATTCTACTGGCGGTGCTAGGAACGACAGTGCTCTTTTTTGCAGGCGTCGTCGCGTATTCGCGTCGACGGACGCCGAGATATCTGGTTATTACGGTCGTCCTCGGTCTCCTCGTTGCTCGGTCGGTCGTCGGACTGGGTACAGTGCTTGGCATCGTCCCGATGACCGCTCACCACCTCGTCGAACACGGCTTTGACTTTCTGATTGCGGTCCTCATTCTCTATGCGGTCTATCGGAGCGCGGCGGACAGTGATCGACAGACAGTCGAGCGATAAGCAGTCGGAGCCGGAATCTATAACTCGATTCCCCACACCGTTCGGGACATGCTCGAACTCGGTCCTGTCTTCGCCTCGGCGACCGATCTGCTGCGGCTCGTCGCCGTTCCCGTGTTCGCGTGGGCCGCGTGGCGGGACATACGAACGCGGCGCGTCCCGAACGTCACGTGGCTCCCGCTTGTCCTTCTCGGCGTGCTGTTATTGCTCTGGGACGGCTGGACCGCCTTCGGGATCGGCGGCTACGACTGGCAGCTGTTTCTCGTTACCACCTCGATCAGTCTCGGCATCGTCGTCCCGCTCTCGTATGCATTCTGGTGGATGGGTGGGTTCGGCGGCGCGGACGCGAAGGCGTTGATGACGATCGCCGTCCTGTTTCCGGCCTTTCCCACCTACTACATCGGGACGAGCGTCTATCCGGCAGTCCAGACCGATGTCGGCGTCTTTTCGTTTACCATCCTCACCAACGCCGTGCTCGTCGCGGTCGCGTTTCCGGTCGCCCTGACGGCATACAACGCCGCACGTGGGCGGGTCGCGCCAGCGATGGCCGTAGGGTGGGTACGCCACTGGGCGGACCTGCCGACTGCCCACGGCCGAGTGATGGAAGAGACGAGCGGGTTCACGCGTGATGGGCTCGATCTCGACGCGCTCAGAATGTATCTGCGATGGCGTGGGCTGACCCTCGGGGAGTTGCGTGAGAACCCCGACCTGTACCGAGATCCGGAAACGTTGCCCGACGATCCGAACCCGGCGACTGACGGCGCGGTAGCTGCGGACGAGGCCCTCGATACTGACGACGTGGGGTCACTCGGGGGGAACGATGCTGCAGAGCGAACCGAACCCACAGCGTACGACGATCCGTGGGGCGCGGCGGCGTTTCTCGACAGCATCGAGACGTCGGCATACGGAACGACACCGGAGAAGCTCCGGAACGGGATCGAAACGCTCGTCGAGCGCGAGCGGGTGTGGGTCTCACCCGGTATCCCGTTTATCGTTCCGATCTTTCTCGGGCTCGGTATCGGGCTGTTGTACGGTGATCTACTCTTCCGGCTGCTGGAACTGCTCGGTCTGGTGTGATCGGACAGCCGGATGCTCCCGACCAAAAAGCCTACCACCGGGAGCCGCTTTCTCACGGATATGAGCGAGACTCGCGCGGATGTCGATCTGGAGTTCGGCGACGACGGGCTGATCCCGGCGGTGGCACAGGACGCCGAAACCGGCGAGATACTGATGCTCGCCTACGCTACCCGGGAGGCCGTCGAGCGAACCCGGGAGACCGACCGCGCTCACTACTACTCGCGGAGCCGCGACGAGCTCTGGGAAAAAGGCGCGTCGAGCGGCCACCTCCAGCACGTCGAGGAGATTCTCGTCGACTGTGACGGCGACGCGATCGTCTATCAGATCGAACAGGAGGGCGGGGCCTGTCACACCGGATACGACTCCTGCTTTCACCGGACGATCGACGGGGAGATAGTCGGCGAAAAAGTGTTCGATCCGGACAGTATCTACGAGTAATCAGGGGGACGATGAGCGAGCACACAGCCGAGGAGTTCGAGTCGGTTGCAGCCCTAGAACGTGCACACGACGAGCTACAGGCGATCCGATCCGAACTCGAGGAGATCGGCGAGAGCGAAGTCGAGAACGCGGTCGAGGCGTACCGAGATGCACACCGGATCCTCGACCGGTACGCCGACGACGCGACCGGCACGGGTGATTTCAAATCCTACGTCCAGTTCCGGGGACAGTACTCGACGTTTGTCGAGAACCTCCCGGAGTGGCTCCCGCGACGGGACGTGTTCGAAAACTCGCTGGACGCCGTCGACAAGCGACGGCTCGGCGAGGACGATTTCACTCGTGCACGGGAGCGTCTGGACGGCGTCACCGATCTCGTGGAGCTGATCGAGAACCGGACCGCCGCACAGGAACGGTATCACGAGGCCCGTCTCGACGCCATCAAGCGGGTTGAGGAGATCGACGAGGAGATTGCAGCGGTCGAGCAGACTCTGGAGCTCGGTGACGCGGATCTCGACGCACCGATCGAGCGGCTTCGTGACCCGATCGAACGGTACAACGAAAGCGTTCGAGAGGTGTTTCGGGAGTACCGAAGCGAGGCGAGTGCCCGTGAGTTCCTGACCTTCGTCGAGCGGACGAAGCAGTTTCCGCTCGTCCCGCTCCCGCAACCACCCGCGGAGCTACTCGAGTACGTCAGGGAGAGTCCCGACGGCACCGAGTCAGTCCCGACGCTTCTGGAGTACGCCGACTACAGCCACTCCAAGCTGGTTCATTATGCGGACGACGCAGACACGCTCAAGCGGAAGATCGCGACACAGCGCACGTATCTGGATCGGCTGGACGCCGAGGCGCTGACGCTATCGTGGCCGCCCGAACCGGCGGGAACGGTTCGGTGGCGCGCCGACGAGTTACGGCGCGTCATCGGTCGGTTCGCGCCGGAGTCGGCGATCGCAGCGCTGCGTACCGTGCAGGATCTGGCCCGTGACGAGTCGACGTTCGAACGCCTGCGTTTTGCGGCGATCGCGATCGACGAACTCGACGAGCGAACACGCGAGCGACTCGCATCGGGGGCTGTAAAGCGGGAGCTCGAACAGCTTCGGGCCGAGAAAGAACGACTACAGGACCGGCTCGACACGTTACCAGAGGCCTGATCAGTCACTTTCGACCGCGTTCTAGCGCCTCCCGAACGTTCTCGGCCAGTGTCTCCGCCCGTTCCCTCTCAGCTGCCTCCGCGTACAGCCGTATCAACGGTTCCGTGCCGCTCGCACGAGTGAGCACCCACGCATCGCCGTAATCGAGTCTGACTCCGTCGGTGGTCGACAGCTGTGCGTCCACGTCACGAGCCCATTCCGCGGCGGCGTCAAGCATTGCGTCGCGCTCGGTCCTGTCCGCGTATTCGACGTTGACCCGGACGTTGTGATAGCCCGAGTACGGCGCGACGATCTCGCTTGCAGCCCGGCTGGCGACGAGTTCGAGAAAGCGTGCGGCAGTAAACGCGCCGTCGCGGGCAAGCCGGTACCGCGGGAAGAAGAGCCCGCCGTTCCCTTCCCCTGCGACCGGAACGGAAACACCCTGCTCCTGTAGTTCCCGGATCCGGCTGACGATGTACGTGCTACCGATCGGTGTCAGTTCTAGTTCGCCATCCGCCGCGGATACCGCGTCAACGAGTCGCTGTGAAACGTTGACCGCGGATACCGTCGTCTCGCCCGGATCGAGTTCTGCGGCGACGAGCGCGGCCAGCGTCGCGTCGCCTTCCATATACTCGCCAGTCTCGTCGATAAACACCGCGCGGTCGCCATCACCGTCGTGAGCGATGCCGAGATCCGCATCGGTCGAGCTGACGAGCCGACAGAGGTCGTCGAGGTTCTCGGGGATCGGCTCGGGATCACGACCGGGGAAGTGACCGTCGGGCTGTGCGTTGACCGTCACAACGTCACAGCCGAGCGCGCGGAAGAACTCGGGGCTCGTGAGGGATGCCGCCCCGTGGCCCGGATCAAGCGCGACGGTCAGACCAGCCTCTGCGATCCGATCGATGTCGACTGCGTCGTGTAACTCCTCGATGTACTCGTCGTTGGCCGTCTCCACACGTCGCGATCTGCCGACTGCGTCCCACGTCGTCGTCTGCGAGTCGTCAGCGAGAAACACCGCCTCGATCCGTTCGAGCTCGTCGACTGAGAGGCCAACGCCATCGGAGCCGACAAGCTTGATCCCGTTGAACTTGGGCGGGTTATGCGATGCAGTGACGATGACGACCGGGATCCCAGCGCGCTCGGCGTAGGCCTGTGCAGCGGGGGTCGGGGTGATGCCCAGCCGGTCGATATCGGTACCGACGCTTGCGAGTCCGCTGGCGACCGCATCGGCAAGCATTTGCCCGGTAACCCGTGTGTCGCGAGCAATCCCGACTCTGTCGTCATCCCAGACCGATCCGGCGGCCTGTGCGACGTCCATCACGAACGCAGGCGTCAACGACTCGTTGACAGTCCCACGTGTTCCGCTCGACCCGAACACTTCCATATATCTGGACGTGTGTCGGCAATACTCAAAGCCGTTCCGCACCACAACTGTGGGCGTCGGCACGAAACGCGAGACCCGAATAGTTGATGAACGCGGGTTGCTAACCAACGGGATATGAGCACGAAACGGTCGAGGCGTCAGTTTCTGGCCTTCACTGCGGCCGGGATCACCGGTACAGTGGCCGGGTGTCTGAGCGACGAGGATGATCTCACCCCCACCGGAGAATCGGTCGACGAACTGCCGACGCCAGTACAGGGCAATCCTGATGCGGACGTGACGGTAGCAGTCTACGAGGACTTTAGCTGCCCCGGCTGTCAGAGTTACAAACTGACAGTCTACCCGGATATCAAAGCGGAGTTCGTAGAGACTGACAGAATCAGATACGAACATCACGATCTGCCGGTGGTCAACGAGGACTGGTCGTATCAGATACCAAGCGCCGCCCGCGCGGTGCAGGATACCGAGGGCGACGACGCGTTCTTTGCGTTTGCTGAAGCGATCTATCCCCATCAGGGAGAGTACTCGTTCGATACTGTTGAAGAGGTCGCCACCGAAGTCGGTGCCGACGGCGATGTCGTCCGTGCGGCCGCGGAGGACCTGACCTACCTGCCGGTGATCGAAGCGAGCAGCGAAGCGGGACAGGATCGCGGAGTCAGCTCTACCCCGACCGTGGCAGTAAACGATGAACTGCTCGTCCCCCAGCAGGGCGAGGACTTCTATCAGCAGGTCGCAAGCGCTATCGAATCCGCCGAGTAGCGCCGCAGAGACGGCACGTTTTTTCGACGGACGATCCAAACGGTGATGATGACCGATCTCGACGCAGCGGCGACCGCTATCGAGGCTGGCGATCTCGTAGTGTATCCGACGGAGACGGTGTACGGGCTGGCCGCGGACGCACTGGATCCGGCCGCCGTCGAACGAGTGTTCGAGGCGAAGGGCCGCGACCGGTCGAAGCCGATCTCACTGGGCGTCCCGGACGTTGATATGGCCGGCGAGTGCGTCCGAGCCACCGAGCGTGAGCAGGCGTTCATGGAGGAGTTCCTGCCCGGTCCCGTGACGGTCCTGTGCGAACGCCGCGAGATGGTGCCGGACGTGCTCACTGCCGGGAGCGATCAGGTCGGGGTACGGGTGCCGGACCACGACCTCGCGCTGGCACTGCTGGACCGGACCGGACCGATCACGGCGACGAGCGCGAACGTCAGCGGTCGTCCGAGCGTGCGCCGCCTCGCGGAGGTCGACGAGGAGATCACGGAGGCAGCGAGTGTCGTCCTCGACGGTGGCACGACCGGCGGCGTCGAGAGTACCGTCGTCGATGTCGAGCAGGGTGTGATCCATCGTCGGGGCGTGAGAGGAGACGAGATCGAGGCGTGGCTGGGCGAGCACTGAAACTCGGGCGGCGAAGGCGCCGGTACTAACCAAAGCCAAGCAGCGACCGAAGCGTCCGCGTCTCGACGCCGCACTGTTCGCTGTACTCACAGGCGGAACACTTCGTGTCGTTCTGGAGGCGTGGCGGCGGCGAACCAAGTGACTCGACGGTCCGGATCGCGTCACGGTACTGTGCCTTCCGGCGGCCGTTGATCGACACCGATCGAACGATGCCGTGAGTCGGATACTCGATGTAGGCGTGCTCGACTGTACGTTCCCCTTCCCACGCGAGCGCTTTGGCTGCGGCGACGGCGTGAACTGACTGTGGCTCCCAGACACCCTGCTCCGGTGGCGTGCCCGTGGCGACGAGCGAGGGGGCCGGCGGGTCCTCCAGACACTTGTGGACGACCCCGCGACACTCCCGGCCGGTCAGCAGTACCTCTCGACGAGAGGGCTCGACGAGAGCATCGAACCGGTCGATCCGATCGCGGGTGCGCCGGAGGTTCCGGCGGAAGGCACGCGGGGGAAGATCGATCGGACACTCCGACAGGACCGCATCGTCGGCGTCGATCAGCTCCTCGTATCGGTACGCGAGGTCGCGTTGACGTTTGACCTCGGACGGCGGTGACCGGTCACCGTCCTGGCGTGCATAGTACAGCTGACGTGGGCAAAAGGCGACGCGGCGAAGATCGCTAAACGCGTGTAGGGTCATAGAGGGAGTGGCTCGCGATCCGGTATGAACTGTCGGAGTACACCCAGGCCGAACAGTTAGGGTACGGAAACGAAGGCGATTCACAGGAACGGGGAGTTCAGGGGGCGATACGAGAAGACCGACGGGAGTTCAGAAGGATACGTCCGTCTCCATCCCCTCCGTTGCATCGTCGAGACCGTCCTCCTGGACGTCCTCCGTCAGGTGCGCGGAGAGATCGGCCTCGCCGATGATGCTGTCGAGTTCGTCACGATACCGGTCGTTTGCCTGCCGGGACTCGTTCTGTGCGGCGACGACTCGCCGATACCGGCGGACAGTCGACTCGCTGACGTCGAACTCCTCGGCGAGGTCCGACGTCACCGGGTCCTCGTTGAGACGGCGGCGGAACTCGTCGAGATCGAACGGTGCGTCCAGGTCGCGGCTGTGGATCAGATGGAGGTCGAGGCGCGCGCGAACTACGGTCGTACGCGATTCGTCGATACTACGGGCGATCTCGGCGTCTGACTCGTCGGCGTAGAAGCCGTCGACGACCTCACAGTACTGTTCGTCGGTGAGGTCGGTCTCGAACACGTATCGCTCTTGCATACTTTCGATGACGCTCTCGATACGCTCTTGAACCGCTTCGTTGTCGACATCTGTGATCGATCCACGAGTGTCTTCCTGTGCTTCAGTGACGGTTTCTTCATCAGTCACGTCGATGAAGATATCGCGGAGCTCTTCGGTCTTCTCGTCCATCGGTACGCACTGTATCAACAGGAGAAGATATAAAAGCTTGTTTGGCCACGGTTCGTAAACCGATGTATTAAAGTTGGTTGACGAAGAGCGATCAGGTATGAACGAAACACGGAGTGGCGTGGATCTCGTCGACTCCGAAACGGTGGTCGGGATCGCTAGCGCGGCACTGATGGCAGCGTTGACCGGTGTACTGGCGTATTTGGCACTGCCGTATCCCTGGTCGCCTGCGCCGATCACGCTGCAAATACTCGGTGTCTTCCTGGTCGGCCTGTTCCTCGGGGCGAAGTGGGGCGGCGTTTCGATGGTGTTGTATCTCGTTGCCGGGGCTCTCGGCGCGCCGGTGTTCGCACACGGGCAAGCGGGGGTCGGCCATCTCTTTGGCTCCTCCGCTGGCTATCTGTTCTCGTTTCCGATCGCCGTCGTCGTGATCGGACTCGTGGCGTACGGTGATACCGGAATAGGCGATCCCTCGTCGGTGGACCTACCTCGACTGATCGGTGGCCTCGTCGCCGGAGCGGCGATCATCTACGCACTCGGGATCGTCGGGCTGATGGTCGTACTGGAACTGAGTCTCGTGGAAGCCGTGATCGGCGGTGCCGTCGTCTTCTTCCCCGGGGAGGCCGGAAAGATGGCTGCGGCGATCGCCATCGCTCAGAGTGGGCACGTCGTCGACTGGCCGCCCCAAGGCGTCGGGCAGTAGGGGATGATCGAGACTACCGACCTCGTCTTCGAGTACGGCGATGTGCGCGTTCTCGATGACGTCTCGCTCCGGATCGACGACGGCGAGTTCGTCGTACTGGCAGGCGCAAACGGCTCCGGGAAAACGACGCTCGTCCGCCAGTTCAACGGACTGTTGACGCCCGATCGAGGCGAAGTGGCGGTAGACGGAACGCCTGTCACGGAGGATCTGCTTGGGGCGCGCCGGCGCATCGGCATGGTGTTTCAGTCGCCGCGCGATCAGTTCGTCGCGACAACCGTCGGCACCGACGTGGCCTTTGGCCCGGAGAACCTCGGACTGGCCCACGACGAGATCGACCGTCGGGTGAGCGAGGCACTGTCAGCAGTCGGAATGAGTGGCCGGGAGAACGAGCGCATCGATCAGCTTTCGGGCGGCGAACAGGAACGGGTCGCCATCGCCGGCGCACTCGCGATGGAGCCCGAACATCTGGTGCTCGACGAGCCGTTTACCGGGCTCGACGAACCGGCACGCCAGTCCGTGCTCGAGAAACTGGCGACGCTGGACGAGAACGGAACCGGCATCGTGATCGTTACTCACGATCTGCGGGACGTGCTCGGACTCGCGGACCGCGTCGTCGCACTGGTCGACGGACAGGTCAGGGTCGACATCGCCCCCGAGTCGGTCGAGACGGCACTCGATGGGATCGGCGTCCGAGTACCGGAACGGATGAGTTAGCAGTGATCGGACACCCATGTTGACATACGAACCTGGTGGGACGGTTGGCCATCGAGTCGATGCGCGCGCGAAACTCGGATTCCAGCTCTCCTTCGCGATCGCCGCGTTCGCGCATACCACTCGATCGGGGCTGGCCGTGCTGAGCGTGCTGGCGCTTGTTGTTCTCGGGAGCGCACGCATCTCACCGCTCCGGGCACTGTGGTCGATTCGGCTCCCGCTCGTGCTCCTCGCGTTCGCCCCGCTGCTGGCGGCTGGAACGCTCGGCCCGCCATGGATCGACATCGACGACGGGATCGTCACGGCGCTCGCGAGCTATCGGGTCGTCCTGATACTGCTCGTCAGCACCGCCTACGTGGTGACGACCGCGCCACGGGAATCGCGGGCAGCGATACAGTGGGCGGTTCCCGGCCGTCCCGGCGTCGTCCTCGGGATCGGTGTCTCACTGATCTTTCGGTTCCTCCCGGTGCTCCAGTCCGATCTTCAGCGCATCCGGAACGCGATCGCTGCACGGGGCGGTAAGAACGCGAGCCTTCGTCGACGTGCCGAGCTGATCGGCGTCCTCGGCGTGTCACGAACGTTTCGCCGGGCGAACCGCCTCGCACTTGCCATGCAGTCCCGGTGTTTCTCGTGGAACCCGACCCTGCCACCGCTGTCGGCAACTCGACTTGACGCCCCGATTGTTGCGGTGAGTGGTGTTCTCCTGTTGTCCCCACTCCTCTGAGTCGCTGTCCGGGACACGTCGTGAGCAATAAACTAGGAATCCGTTTGTGATTCGTGCACGAGGGAAGTGTGATCCAGGCGTGTTCGTGGGAAGATTTATTGGTGATGTACACCCGTGATAATACATGACATTTATCGCGCAAAGCGGTGGGGAGGCGACCCGCCCGACGTTCTATCAGATCGATCTCGTCGGCGAGGTGATCTTCTACTATCTCGCCGCCGTTGCGATCATTATCTTCCTGTACGGAGCGTACGATCGGGTACAGCGGTATACGCAAGGTGACGAGGACTGGTTCGACCGACTGGACGGGATCGGTGGTCGAATTATCACGGCCGTAAAGCTGGTCGGTTCGAACCGGCCGCTGTTCGATCGGGACCTCTACGCGGGCGTAATGCACACGTTCATCCTCTGGGGATTTCTGACCCTGTTGATGGGAACGACCATCCTCGCCATCGATATGGACATCTACCGACCCCTGACCGGGGAGTCGTTCTGGGTCGGTGAGTTCTATCTCTCCTACCAGTTCGTGATGGACGCGATGGGCCTGCTCTTTGTCGTCGGCGTCGGGATGGCGATGTACAGCCGGTATGAGGTCCGAAAGGCCCGACTCTGGGGGAAACACACGAGTCTCGAAGACGACCTCTTTATCTGGACGCTGTTTATTCTGGGCGTCGGTGGTTTCCTGCTCGAAGCGCTGGGAATTCTGGGGCGTGGGTTCCCCGGTCACGAGACCGTGAGCTTCGTCGGTTACTTCATCGCCGTCGTGCTGGGTGCGGGCGGGATGACGCCCGAGGGTGCACAGGTCGCCTATCCAGTGGTCTGGTGGCTCCACGCGATCCACGCGCTTGCCTTTGTCGCCGCAATTCCCTACGCCAAGCCGTTCCACATGCTCTCCTCGTTCGCAAACGTCGTGACCCGCGATGAGAAGTCGGGCGCGCGACTTCCCGGCGTTCCTGCCGATCTCGACGCCACCAACGCCGAGTCGATTGAGGACTTCACCTGGAAGGAGATTCTCGACCAGGACGCCTGCACGAAATGTGGTCGCTGCTCGTCGGTCTGTCCGGCGAAGGCATCGGGTCGCCCACTCGATCCGCGCGACGTGATCCTCGATCTGAAAGCCTACCGCGAATCGCTGGAGGGTGACGGGAGCGGAGGCGGTGGGCAGAAACCCATTATCGCTGATGGTGGGACGTCGGTGATCGACAGCTCCACGATGGAGTCGTGTCTGTCCTGTATGGCCTGTATGGACGCCTGTCCGGTCGAGATCGAACATCTGAACTCGTTTACTCGGATGAACCGCCAGCTCGTCGACGAGGGCGCTGTCGACTCGAACATGCAGGACGTCTTCCAGGACGTGATGCAGAAGGGCAACACGTTCGGGGAGCCACAGCGCAACCGGGCAGACTGGGCCGACGAGCTCGACGTCGAGCCGACCGACGCGCGCGATGAGGAGGTCGAGTTCCTCTGGTACGTCGGCGATTACCCGAGTTTCGACGAGCGAAACAAGAAAGTTGCCCGCTCGCTCGCCCGTATTTTCGAGGAAGCAGACGTCGAGTGGGGGATCCTGTTCGACGACGAACAGTACGATGGCAACGATATTCGACGAGTCGGCGAGGAGTTCCTCTACCTCGAACTTGCCGGGCATCACGTCGAGACGTTCGAGGACTGCGAGTTCGAGCAGATCGTCTGTACCGACCCCCACAGCTACAATACGTTCAAAAACGAGTATCCGGAAGTCGATTTCGAGGAGTTTGCCGATGACCCGATGATGCCCTTCGAGTACGACGAACAGTGGAATGGGGACGGCGAAATCGAGGTAAAACACTGGACGCAGGTCGTCGAGGAGCTCGTCGACGCAGGGCGACTCGACCTCTCCGGCAACGAACTGGACTACACCGTGACGTATCACGATCCCTGCCATCTCGGCCGGTACAACGACGAGTACGAAGCGCCGCGGGAGTTGATACGTGCTACTGGCGCGGATCTCCACGAGATGCCCCGAAGCCACGAGGATTCGTTTTGCTGTGGCGGCGGCGGAGGAGGCCTCTGGATCGAGGTCGAGGAGGATATCAAACCAAGCGAGGAACGACTGCGGGAGGCCCTGGAGGATACTGCGGTCGGTGACGAGATCGAAAAGTTCGTCGTCGCCTGCCCTATGTGTACGACGATGTTCGAGGACGGTCGAAAGACCGGCGACTTCGAAGAGGAGATCGATATCGTCGACGTGGCGGAGCTACTGATCGAGGCGATCGAGGCGTGACGGGACAATCCGGGATGGACGGCGACTACCGGTCCTCGTCGCCACGCCACGCGTCCGGCACCTCGATAGCGTAGCGGCCGTCTTCCATCAGTGAAACGATATATTCTTCGCGGTCGTACAGCTCCATCAAGTTGAGTTCGTACTCGCCGGGACGAACGATCTTGATGCTCTCGAACTGCTCGTTGAGTTCGGCTCGGAGTGCTTCGAGGTCGGGACTGTCGTCGTCGGGCGTACTCGCGACACGGCCTTCCGACCGTTCCGGCCGAGGTTGCTCGGTCGGTGAGTCGTGGCGGTGCTGTCTGTCGTCGCCCGACCGTGTCGGCGGATCGTCAGGCAGCTCGTCGGGAGAGACGATATCGGAGCGTGCGCTCGCCTGTGCCGTGTCCTCGGACGTGTCGGCAGGTGACTCACCGTCACGATCGGGGGCGGTCGGGTCCTCGTGATCTGGTCGCTGACCGACATCCGGCCACTCTTCTGGTTCCGATTTTTCCGGCGTCGATTTCTCTCTGTACGGATCCTCGAAGCCGTGATCCGGCCATTCGCTCGATGCTTCCTCCCCGAGATCAGGGCGAGCATCACCGGGATCGGTGCTGTCCGAAGCGGGAGTACTGCTTGCCGATGCGGCCGAGCCTGCGTCGGAGCCTTGAGTATCTGTCGCGGAGTCCGATCTCTGGCTGGACGCGCCGGACGACTCGGCCGTATCCGGCCCAGGAGATGCCGGGTCACCATCGGTTCCGGTAGAAACGTCGCTCGGGGGTGAGGACTCGTCGCTGCTCACCCAGTCACGGACCGTTCGTGTCGCCTGCGATACTGTGCTCGCGACGCTCGATGGTGAGTCCGGCGGTTCCGGGCTTTCGGGAGCCTCCGGGGTATTCTCAGCAGAGCGTCCGGATGGCTCGAACTGAAACTTGTTGCCGCCACAGTCCGGACACCCCGAGAGCATCTCCTTGGAGCCGTCCGGAAACGTCCGACCACAGTTCGTACACTGATGTGGCATTATTTCCGGGAGACCAGAGCGCTAATGAGCGTCTCGTCCTTGTGGAGCGTCTCGATCTGGTTGGCTGGCCCGATCACGGTCAGTTTGGATGCTTCCTCCTTCCCCATCAGGCGGGAGAAAAATCCGCCATCCGTCTCGCCACGGGGGTACGTCTCGATCTCGATGCCGTTGAAATCCTCCGGATCAGCGGGTGTGATCTCGGTCATCGTCACCTCGATCAGTTTTGACTCCTCGTCGGGGGTCAGTCCCTGTTCGAGGATGACGATGTTACCGTCCCGAACGCCGTCGAGGATCATTCGAATCTTCTCCATTCCGGTCATGCCTTCCATCCTGTCACCGCTGATCAGGTCGATCTGCACGCCGTCCGAGGGATCTTTCACTTCAGGCATTATCCGAAGTACTCCGCTATTTTGTCGTACACTTCGTCCATATTGTCCCCCTCCAGTGCCGAAAGCTCCACTGTCTCGTGTTGTGGGAAGGCGTTTGCGATCTGTTGGACGTTCGATCCCTCGAGATCGATCTTGTTCGCGAAGATCAGTACGGGCAGATCCTGGCTCTCGATGATCCCGACGAGCATCGTGTTCACCTGAGTGAACGGGTCCTCCGTGGAGTCGAGCACGTAAATGACGCCGTCAACATCCTCGCGAAGCCAGTGCATCGCCTCGGCGACGCCCTCAGTCGCTTCACGGGAGCGCCGGACGGCATCCTCCTCGTCGATATCGTAGTCGAGGAACTCCTCGTAATCGACTTTCGTCGTCACACCCGGCGTATCGACGATGTCGATCGAGACTGACTTACCGTTGCGTTCGATCTCGACGTTTTCCTTTCGGCGGGCTCGGCGTGTTTCGTGTGGAACGTGACTTTCCGGTCCGATCGCATCACCCGTCCAGTCGCGCGCGATGCGGTTGGCGAGCGTGGTTTTTCCGGCATTCGGCGGCCCATAGATCCCTATCCGCTTCTGTTCGTCCTCGGAAAAGAGGCGGCCTGTGACGCGGGATACGCTATCCCTGAGTTCTGTAAATAGTCCCATCCTTGAGTTCACCCCGCACCCACGCGTGGGTTTTGGTGTGTATGGCGCTACAACGTCGCTGTATCTACTTAAGGTTTGGTCAGACGTGTGTTACGATGGTTACATTACTGAGTCACATACACGCGAGATCGTTGCGAGTTTTCCGAGGTCAATGCGAGTCTTCCGAAGTCGGTGCATGCCCATTGTCGAGTGGTATCATGCCGGCCCACACTGCCCCCCACCCCTTCGTTTCGAGTGGAACGCGGAGATTCACCCCACCCCCGTAGAGAGGACTGGAAGGATCCGCGGTTCCGTGACGGTGTTCTCTAGAATCTACTAGAAATATACTAGACAGTATGTAGTTATTCTGTTACTCTTACGGCAGTGCGGATATTGTTTTACAGCCGGGGTAATAAAGCTTCACATCCAACTAGGTTTCGCCTCGAGTTCACCCCCTCCCCCACGGCAGATTAGCGTTCCACCTGAAACGAAGGGGTGGGGGGGTCGGGGACAGGACGGACCAACCCCTCCCTTTCAACTGGAACAACGGGACGATCAACTCAAACCGTCACGTAGGTTCACCGTCGATCTACTCAGACTCAGTGCCACCACCAACGGATGAGCGGAGGTCCCTGAAACCGCAAACGGCCGGTTTCACACTCTGTTCGACCACGACCATCAGCGACGACCCCCGTATTTCGGCTGGAACTCCAGCTCGAACCGTCACCAGTGACGAAAAATCAGAAGAATTTAAGACCCTACTCCACCTTGGGTTCGTTTGCATCAACTGGACCACCTCCCACTCACCGCATCGCGTATTTCCGCGGTACAGGGTAGTAACTTGCAGGTCTACCGCGATGGGGGTTAGAGTCCACGTGAAATGGAGGGGTTGTGCAGCGGAAGAACGCCGGAGCGATTGACAGATGGCCGACAACCAAACAGGCACCGACGACGAGGATGAACCGACGAACAGCGCACAGTCATTCGACGTTGATCTCGACGAAGTCGTCCTTGACGATGGCCCTGCCGAAAACAATCAGGGGCTGTTCGACGACCTGCTCGACAGTGAACCCATTTTCGAGAACAAAGAGGTTCTCAGACCCTCGTATACGCCACACGAACTCCCGCACCGAAAGGAGCAGATCAACAAGATGGCGACGATTCTCGTCGCTGCACTTCGTGGAGAAACACCGTCGAATATCCTCATTTACGGTAAAACGGGGACCGGTAAAACTGCGAGCGCAAAGTTCGTCAGCCAGGAGCTAGAGAGCACCTCACAGAAGTACAGCGTCCCGTGTGACGTCGAGTATATTAACTGTGAGGTGACGGACACCCAATACCGCGTACTCGCACAGCTGGCCAACAAGTTCATCGATAAAAACGAAGAGCTGATCGACGAACGACTTGACCAGTTCGAGACACTGCGTGAGGAGATTTCGGAGAATGGGAGTTCGGACAACGGCGAGAATCGCGGAGCCCCTGATGAATCGCCTCCGCAACGACTTGCCGATACCGAGTTCGATTCTGTCGACGAACTCGACGAGCGGATCGAGCAGCTACGGGCGGATCGCGAGGGGATGGAGCAGGTCCCGATGACGGGATGGCCCACGGATCGCGTCTATAGCGTCTTCTTTGAGGCGGTCGACTACCGCGAGCGTGTGGTCGTGATCATGCTCGACGAGATCGATAAACTGGTCGAAAAAAGCGGCGACGATACGCTGTACAACCTCTCGCGGATGAACTCCGAGCTTACCAACTCTCGGGTATCGATTATGGGGATTAGCAACGATCTGAAGTTCACCGATTTCCTCGATCCTCGTGTCAAGTCCAGTCTCGGTGAGGAGGAGATCGTCTTCCCCCCATACGACGCTAACCAGCTCCGGGATATCCTCCAACATCGCGCTGACGTTGCGTTCAAACCGGATGCGCTGACCGATGACGTGATCCCACTCTGTGCTGCGTTTGCAGCCCAGGAACACGGTGACGCGCGGCGTGCGCTCGACTTGCTTCGGACGGCCGGTGAGCTCGCGGAACGCGACCAGCAAGATAATATCCTCGAAGAACACGTCCGGCAGGCTCAGGACAAAATCGAACTCGACCGGGTCGTCGAGGTCGTCAGGACGTTGCCGACACAGTCGAAACTCGTGCTTTTCTCGACGATTCTACTCGAAAAGAACGGTGTTCACAACATCAACACCGGCGAGGTGTACAATATCTATAAAAGCCTCTGTGAGGAGATCGACGCGGATGTTCTCACGCAGCGTCGGGTTACGGACCTAATATCGGAGCTCGATATGCTCGGGATCGTCAACGCCGTCGTCGTCTCCAAGGGTCGATACGGCCGCACCAAAGAGATCAGCCTCTCGGTACCAATCGAGGAGACCGAGGCTGTGCTTATGTCGGACTCGCGGATTGGTGACATCGAAGACGTTCAGCCGTTCGTTCAGGCGCGGTTCGATAACTAACGGGATACAATCACAGAGAGACCACTACGCCAAGCAGGAGGTGTCCTCACCCCCCGAAAACTCCAGTCGAATACAGCCGAGATACGGTACTCGGACTTCAGCAGTTCCCTCAACCCACTCCGGTTTGACAATCTGGTATCGATTGTCCTGGTCGTAGTGGCGGTTCGTCGTCGGGTTATCCCCTTTTGTTACGAACCCGCTGTGTGGCGCTGGACAGCTCCGTAGATCGTCGCAGCTGTCGGCCTGCATATACTGCTCGTCCGCCCTGTCATACCAGTTTTCGCCCTCCTCGACGTACAGGTGTGCCCGGTGTATTATCGGTGTCCGTTCCTGTCCATCCGGTCTGAAGATGATCACGTCGCCGTGATCACCGAACTTCGTGTATCCCGTTTCCTGTCCGACCTCGTGAGTCACGACACCCGCCGCGACGGCTTCACTCGATGCCAGTCGTTCGTTCTCCATCAGAAAGACCAGATCACCCTTCTGCATGTGTGGTTCCATGCTACCGCTCTCGATTGCGACCAGTGGAGGCCAGACGCCGCTGATCGCGAACAACACGAGACCGATTACGGCGACGATTGCGATGCTACTGGCGATGTCTTTGAACAGTAGTACGGAGCCGTTTTTCGTGTTGAAAAACCAGCGAACCGGATTTTCACTGGGTGCCGGGACGTCGTCGCTGTGACCGCCCGTAGAACTCGGCGTGCTATCGCCGCGCCGGGGAGGGTCCGATTCCCGCTGAGTCTGTGTGGGTGCCTCGTTCGAGTCGACATCGTCTCCGACTCTCTCCGATTCGAGTACATCGCTAATGGGGGAGGTAGAGGCGTCGGGGTTTTCGTCGCCATTGCCGTCGTTTGACGGGAATGGGGGGTCTGATTCATCGCCGTCCCGCCTATCGTTCATTGCCACTCCCTATACGGCCCCCCAAAATCAACCTTCTGCTCGGTAACGGTGTAGTTCGGCACGCTTTTGAGCGACTGACGGTATGTTGATTGTAGTGCCGCTGGAAGCGCCTGCCAGGATCGTTCGAGAGCTCGCCCAACACGGCTACAACGCCGATCGAGAAGCGGTGACGCTGATCGCGTCGACGGATGATCCCCGCGCAACACTGGAAACTGTGGTCGACACGACCCCGGACGACGCGCTGACAGTTACCACCGAGCAGGTGCAGCAAGTAATCGAGGACGCGAAGAATAACCCCTCTGTTTCAACTGGAACCCCGGGGTCAAAACACGATGAAGACGGGCAGACTATTCCACCTGAAACAAAGGGGGAAACGGACAGCCCCGAGTCAGTCACTGCGAGGGATGCGTCGACCGCATTTGGCGGCGGTGATGGCGCGGATCGCGGCGGTACGGCCCACCGATCGGTCGATATTGCCAACGATATGACCGGCCAGAGCACTGGTACCGGCGAGTACGACGATTTCGTCGATGTGTTCCGTGATCGATTCGAGCGTCTCAGTGGACAGCTACGCGGCCGCGTCAACCACCGACCGACGGATACGCTCGAAGCGATGGGGGGCAACAACGATGCCGCAATCGTCGGGATGATCAACGACATCCGATCGACAGCGAGTGGTCACTGGTTGATCGAGCTCGAAGACACTGCTGGGACGTTCCCGTGTCTCGTAATGAAAGACCGCGAGTTCGCTGACCTGGTGGACGAACTTCTGATGGACGAGGTAATCGCCGTCGAAGGGACCCTCGCCGACGACGGCGGAATTCTCTTTGTCGATTCGCTGTATTTCCCCGACGTTCCACGCACGTTTGAGCCCTCGACCGCCGACCGACACGTACAGGCGGCCCTCATCAGCGACGTTCACGTTGGCAGCCAGGAGTTCATGGAAGACGCGTGGAACCGGTTTGCAAACTGGCTCCATACCGAAGCTGCAGAATCCATCGAATACCTGCTGATCGCGGGGGATATGGTCGAGGGTGTGGGCGTTTACCCGGATCAGGATGACGAACTCGACATCGTCGATATTTACGACCAGTACGAGGCGTTCTCCGAACATCTCAAATCCGTCCCCGGTGATATCGAGATTATCATGATCCCCGGGAATCACGACGCCGTTCGGTTGGCCGAACCGCAACCCGGGTTCGACGAGGAGCTTCGCGACATTATGAGCGCTCACGACGCCCGAATTAGCAGCAATCCGTCAACGGTCACCATCGAGGGCGTCTCTGTACTGATGTACCACGGTGTCTCACTCGACGAGATTATCGCCGAGTTCCCCGACGAGAAAGCCAGTTACGATGAACCCGAAAAGCCGATGTACCACCTGCTGAAGAAACGCCACGTCGCGCCCCAGTACGGTGGTCATATGCGACTTGCCCCTGAAAAAAAGGATTATCTCGTCATCGACGAGGTGCCTGACATCTTCCATACCGGCCACGTACACAAACTCGGCTACGGCAAGTACCGGAACGTCCTCGCGATCAACTCCGGTTGCTGGCAGGCTCAGACTGATTTTCAAAAGAGTGTCAACATCGATCCCGATTCCGGCTACGCACCGATCGTCGATCTCGACACGCTCGAAACGACGATCAGAAAATTCTACTGATAATAGCTGCTGATTTTCACTATATACTGAAGTTTTCACTCCATTCATACTGCAATATCTCTGAATGGGGAAAGTTTTATGTATTATGCCCCCGTGTGTACTGTTAACATGGTTTCCTGTGAAAACTGCGGTGACGACGTCCCACACCGGTTCGAGCATCGCGTACGGGCGGATGTGATGACACATCGACGAGTCCGCCGTGTCTGTGCGGACTGTCACCCGAACCTGGCGGCGGACCTGAAATACGAGGCTCCAGTCGGTACGAACAACCGACCGAACCATACAGCCGACTGATACACGGACCCGGCTTCCTCGCATCGCTACCCCTACGTTTCCACTGGAAGTTCAGGTTTCGAGTCGGTACCGTACCGTTCCTGTTCCGTTGAACGTCGGTCCCCGACCCGCGGCGTCGAATCCGAGTTCCTCTGCAGCCGTCGCTACCACAGGTTCGGAGTCGGGTGCGAGGAGTTCGACCGCCATCCCCTCCCGTTCGGCGAATCTAATCGGTTCACCGAGTAGCTTCCGGCAGGCCTCGGCTGTACCGTCCAACTGGGTGACGTGTACGGTCTGTTGTTTGGCATCGAAACTGACGAACCCCAGTAGTTCGCCGTCCGTTCGATCAGTATCGGCGTTTGGGTCAGTCGTGGTTCCGTCGCGTTCCGCGACGCGGACTGTTCGATCGTGGACGAGATTTCGCATCACATCAGTCGGCGAGTCGGCGATCGCCGCGATCTCGTCGGCGTCCGCTTCAACTGCGTCCCGGATCTCCATGCAGTATGCTATTGACCCACGTGGATAAACCGTTTGTGACAGCTCCGGTGGACAGCTTTATTAATCAGTTTATACAGAATCAAGGAGAATATCTGCGCCTTTAGGCGCAGGATGAATCCGACAACTC
>OBKM01000198.1_pt1 | contig 30330 bp, 32 predicted proteins | sample 1519691 | NCBI WGS metagenome assembly OBKM01 (sample SAMEA37050418, study PRJEB22526) | metagenome | biome: saline pan; feature: lake; material: water | place: Egypt | collected 2015 | depth 0.5 m
GAAGCGATTGAGGCGTACGAGGATGCAGGGTTCGAGAAGGTGGCGGTTCATCAGGTCGGTCCCGATCAATCCGGGTTCGTGGAGTTCTACGAGAACGAAGTGCTCCCGTCGTTCAACTGATGGTCGAACGTCGGACCACGGCGGTCGGTCGACCTCGGAACCCGCAGTATTTTATTTACGAGGGGCCGTGCTACGAGCATGACCGAAGCCGAAGGGATCGTCGGCGAATTCAATTCGCTGAAAGCCGACAGCGACGCCGACGTGCTCGCGATGCAGGTCGGCGATTTCTACGAGTTCTTCGACGAGGACGCCAAGCTAGTTGGCGAGGAGCTCGATCTCAAGACCTCCAAGAAGTCCTCCGGCGGCGTCAAGTACCCGATGGCGGGGGTTCCCGTCTCGGAGTTGACGCCGTATCTCAAGGCCCTCGTCGAGCGGGGCTACCGGGTCGCCGTCGCAGACCAGCGCGAGACCGAGTCCGGCCACGTCCGCGAGATCACGCGCGTCGTGACGCCCGGCACCCTGCTCGATGTGACCGATGCCGACGCCCGCTACGTGGCAGCCGTCGTCGAAGACGACGGCGTCTACGGGCTCGCCTTTGCCGACGTCACGACCGGCCAGTTCTCGGTGACGACGGTCGACGACGAGGATGCCCGCGACGGCGCGCTCACCGAACTCTACCGGTTCGATCCCGTCGAGGTGCTGCCCGGGCCGAGAGTTCGGGAGGACGACGACCTGCTCGGGACGATCCGCGACCGGACGAGTGCGACGCTCACGCTCCACGAGTCAAGCGCGTTCGCCCCGGGACAGGCGAGACACGCCCTCACCGAGCAGTTCGGCGCGGCCAGTCTGGAGAGCGTCGACATCGAGGCGGCTGCGACGGTCGGGGCCGCGGGAGCGATCGTCGACTACGTCGAGGAAACCGGAACCGGCCTGCTGGCATCGATAACGCGGCTGCAGCGCTACGGCGACGCCGCGTTCGCCGAGCTCGATTCGACGACCCAGCGCAATCTGGAGCTGACCGAGACGATGCAGGGCGGGGTCGAGGGATCGCTGTACTCCGTTCTCGATCACACCGTCACCAGTCCGGGCGGGCGACGGCTCAAATCGTGGCTTCAGCGTCCTCGCCAGTCCCGGGACGCGCTCGACGAGCGCCTCGCCTCGGTCGACGCGCTGACCGGGGCGGCGCTGGCCCGTGAGGAGCTCCGCGAGGTGCTCGGGGACGCCTACGATCTGGAGCGCCTGGCAAGCAAGGCGACATCGGGCAGCGCCGACGCGGGCGATCTGCTGGCGGTGCGGGACACCCTCGCCGTCCTGCCCGCCGTCGAGGAGATCATCGAGAACGCACCGCGGTTGACCGATTCGCCGCTGCGGGCCATCGCCGAGCGGCCGGACCGCGAGCGCGCCGCGGAGCTGCACGAGGCCCTCGACGACGCGCTCGCGGAGGACCCACCGAAGACGGTACAGGAAGGTGGCCTGCTCACTCGCGGCTACGACGAGGAACTGGACGAGCTGATCGAGCGCCACGAGGAGCTCGAACGGTGGTTCGACACGCTCGACGAGCGCGAACGCCGCCAGTACGACCTGCGCCACGTCAGCGTCGGCCGGAACAAGACCGACGGCTACTACATCCAGATCGGCAAGTCGGCGGCCGACGAGGCCCCCGACCACTACGAGAACGTCAAGACGCTGAAAAACTCCGAGCGGTTCCGTACCGACGAACTGGCCGAGCGCGAACGCGAGATCATGCGGATCGAGGAACGCCGCGGCGAACTGGAGTACGAGCTGTTCTGTGAGCTCCGCGAGCAGGTCGCCGACTGCGCGGAGACCCTACAGGACGTCGGGCGGGCGCTCGCCGAGATCGACGTCCTGGCGAGCCTCGCGGTCCACGCCGTCGAGAACGACTGGACATGTCCGACACTCGCCGCGCCGGGCGAGGGCATCGACATCGAAGCGGGCCGACACCCGGTCGTCGAGCAGACGACCGACTTCGTCCCGAACGACCTCTCGCTGTCCGAGCAACGGGCCTTCCTGATCGTCACCGGCCCCAACATGTCCGGGAAATCGACGTATATGCGCCAGACGGCGCTGATCGTCCTGCTGGCCCAGATCGGCAGTTTCGTTCCTGCCCGATCGGCCCGGATCGGGCTGGTCGATGGCATCTACACGCGTGTCGGCGCGCTGGACGAACTCGCACAGGGTCGCTCGACGTTCATGGTCGAGATGCAGGAGCTCTCGAAGATCCTCCATTCCGCGACCGACGAATCGCTGGTGATCCTGGATGAGGTGGGGCGGGGAACCGCGACATACGATGGGATTTCGATCGCCTGGGCGGCAACCGAGTATCTGCACAACGAGGTCCATGCGAAGACGCTCTTTGCCACACACTACCACGAGTTGACGACGCTCGCGGATCACCTCGACCGTGTGGCGAACGTCCACGTTGCCGCCGACGAACGCGACGGGGAGGTGACGTTCCTCAGAACGGTGCGAGACGGCCCCACGGATCGCAGCTACGGTATCCACGTCGCCGATCTTGCCGGGGTTCCCGGTCCGGTAGTGGATCGTTCGAACACCGTCCTCCAGCGCTTGCGGGAGGAGAAGGCCATCGAGGCGAAAGGCAGCGGCGGTGGTGGGTCCGCGGAGACGAAACAGGTCGTCTTCGACGTTGGGAGCGGGCAGATGACGGCGGCGTCGACGGACGGTGGGGACGCGGCAACTGCTGACGCGGCGGATTCGGGCGAGACAGGTGGCTCGGACCCCCTTACCGAGCAGTTTGGCGAGGACGCGGCCGACGTGCTCGACGAGCTGAGCGCGGTCGACGTCGCCGAGACATCGCCCATAGAGCTGATGAGCGCGGTCCAGGAGTGGCGTGAACGGCTCGACGACTGAGCCGACTCGTCGACGTGCTCGATCCTGTCGCCGAACATGTTCGGTTGTGTCCTCACCGAGCAGGAGCCGGTTTCGTCTTTTAGGGTGCTGTAGCGCCGAGCCGCTGGTGATGCACTGTAACCAATGCGAGCAGACCCCCGTCGGGGGCTGTACCACCCGCGGCGTCTGTGGCAAGGAGCCGGATATTCAGGGCCTCCAGGAGCTGATCACCTACGGAATGAAAGGCGTCGCCGCCTACGCCTCCCACGCTCGCAACATGGGCTATCAGGATCCCGAGGTGGATCAGGTGCTTCACGAGGGGCTGTACACCTCGCTTACCAACGTCAACTTCGATCCCGACGCCCACTTCGAGGTGGCGATGGACGTGGGCGAGGCGGCGGTCGGCGCGATGGAACTGCTCGATGAGGCCCACACGACCGAACTCGGGATTCCCGAACCCGCCGAGGTGCCACAAAACGAGGTGGAGGGCCATCCGATTCTGGTCACCGGCCACGACCTCTACGCGCTCAAGCGGCTGCTCGAACAGTCCAAAGACGAGGGCGTCACCGTCTACACGCACTCGGAGATGCTGCCCGCCCACGGCTACCCCGAGCTCGCCAAATACGACCACCTGAAAGGCAACGTCGGGCAGGCCTGGCACGATCAGCGCACGCTGTTCGAGGAGTTCCCCGGCGCGATCCTGGGCACGTCGAACTGCGTCCAGCCGCCCAAAGAGGAGTACGTCGACCGGTTCTACACGAGCGGGATCGCCGGACTGCCGGGCGTCGAGGAGGTCGACACCGACGACTTCGGCCCGGTCATCGAGACGGCAAAGGACTCCCCAGAAGTCGACTGGGACGGTGACGGGACGATCTCGACCGGCTTCCATCACGAGCCGCTGCTCGGCCAGCTCGATGCTATCGTCGACGCCATCGAGGCGGGCAAGCTCCGACACTTCTTCGTGATCGCCGGCTGTGACGCCCCGACGCCCGGCCGCGAGTACTACCGCGAACTCGCGAAAGCGGTCCCCGAGGACTGTGTCATCATGACGACCTCCTGCGGGAAGTTCCGGTTCAACGACATCGACTACGGGACGGTGCCCGGCACCGATATCCCGCGGTACATCGACTTCGGCCAGTGTAACAACTCCATCTCGACCGTCTCGATGGCGACGGCGCTCGCGGAGGAACTCGACTGTGGCGTCAACGATCTGCCCCTCTCGATCGTGCTCTCGTGGTTCGAGCAGAAGGCCATCGCCATCCTGCTGGGCCTGTTTTCCCTCGGCGTCGAGGACATCTACCTCGGTCCGACCCTACCCGAGTTCCTGACGCCGAATCTCGTCGAACAGATCCAGGCGGAGTTCGGCCTGCAGCCGACCGGCGATCCCGAGGAGGATCTCGCCGAGATGCTCGGTGAGGAACTCGTGAGTACCGTCTGAAGCGCCCGGTCATCACACTACAAAGTTCGAAGTAAATAGCTACAGTTTTCGAAGTCAAGTGCCCGGAGAGTGCAGACAGCCCAGCGAGCAACAGGGTTCTTGAGTGCCGGGACGTAAGCAACCGGCAACGACGACGCCGACGGGAGCGTCGGACCCATCATGACAGACACGGATATCAAGGAGTTAGACGAGCGAACCGTCCAGCGAATCGCCGCGGGCGAGGTCGTCGAACGGCCCGCCTCCGCAGTGAAAGAGCTGGTCGAGAACAGCCTCGACGCCGACGCCTCCCGGATCGACGTCGCGGTCGAGGCCGGCGGCACCGAGTCGATCCGGGTCCGGGACGACGGCCGGGGGATGAGCGAGGCCGACGTCCGCGCCGCGGTCCGCGAGCACACGACGAGCAAGATCGACGACGTCTCCGATCTGGAGGCCGGCGTCGCGACGCTTGGCTTCCGTGGCGAGGCCTTACACACCATCGGCGCGGTCGCCCGACTGACGATCACGACCAAGCCCCGCGGTGCGGAGGGGGCAGGGACGGAACTCGTCTTCGTCGACGGCGAAGTCGAGTCCGTCGAGCCTGCGGGCTGTTCCGAGGGGACCACCGTCGAGGTGACGGATCTGTTCTTCAACACGCCGGCCCGGAAGAAGTACCTCAAGACCGAGACGACGGAGTTCACCCACGTCAACCGGGTCGTCACCCAGTACGCGCTGGCGAATCCGGACGTCGCCGTCTCGCTCGAACACGACGGCCGGGAGGTGTTCTCGACGACGGGCCGGGGGGACCTCCAGTCGACAGTCCTCTCGGTCTACGGCAAGGACGTCGCCACGGACATGATCGAAGTCGACGCCGAGCCCGCGGTCGGCTCCGAGTTCCCGGAGGGGCCACTCGACGGCATCTCGGGCTACGTGAGCCATCCCGAGACCAACCGGAGCACACGCGAGTACGTCTCGACGTTCATCAACGGCCGCTACGTCACCTCCGGCGCGGCCCGCGAGGCGATCATGGACGCCTACGACGGCCAGCTGGGGAACGGACGCTACCCGTTCGTCGTGCTCGATCTGTCGGTGCCCGCCGACACCGTCGACGTCAACGTCCACCCCCGAAAGATGGAGGTCCGGTTCGACGACGAGGCGGGATTCAAACGCCAGCTCGAGGCCGCGGTCACGGACGCGCTGCTGAATCACGGGCTTGTCCGGTCGTCCGCACCGCGGGGACGGTCCGCACCGGCCGAGACGGAGGTGCAACCGGGATCGGAGCCAGCACCGGCCGAGCGCTCGGACACCCGCTCGGACTCGATGCAATCGACTGCGTCGGCGGAGACGACGGAGTCGCCTGTTGAGACCGGTGCGGACGCCGACCCCGCCGGAGCGGAGCGGGGCGGGAACGATACCGCGGAGGTCGATCGCGAGCCATCGACCGCGGATGGACCAGCGGCGGACACCGTCCCAGGGGAGGGCCAAGAGACGGCCACCGACGAGGCCACCGTGGGATCGAGCGACGGGATCGTCGGAAGCGATCCAGCGGCTGCTGAGCAGTCCGTGGAGCGCTCCGATGTGCAGGGTACGGAGTCTGTGTCCGGCACGGAGCCAAGCGCGGCGTCGGGGACGTCAGACTCGGACCGACGGCAGACGCGGACGGCGAACACGCCACAGGCTCGGAGCGAGAGCGACTCGAAGTTCACCGAGCCACACGACCAGGAGACGCTATCGGGTGATGTCGCCACCGCAGCGGCGAGCTACGACAGCCTGCCGCGACTGCGCGTGCTCGGCCAGTTACACGACACGTATATCGTCGCCGAAACTGACGATGGGCTGGTACTGATCGATCAGCACGCCGCCGACGAACGGGTGAACTACGAGCGACTGCAGGAGGCCTTTGCTGGTGATACGACCGCTCAATCGCTGGCGCAACCGGTCGAGATCGAGTTGACGGCGGGCGAGTCGGCGCTGTTCGACGCCTATCGTGAGGCGTTGGCATCGCTTGGCTTCTACGCGAATCGGGAGGGTCGCACCGTCAGCGTGACCACAGTGCCCGCAGTGCTCGATGAGACGCTTGCGCCCGAACGGCTCCGAGATGTCCTCTCCTCGGTCATCGACGCCGACGAGAGCGCGGGCGAACGAGCCGTCGAGTCACTTGCGGACGGGTTCATCTCGGATCTCGCGTGTTACCCCTCGATTACGGGCAACACGTCGCTTCAGGAGGGATCGGTGATGGAGCTGCTCGAACGACTCGACGAGTGTGAGAACCCGTACGCCTGCCCACACGGCCGTCCGGTCGTCATCGAAATCGATGGCGAGGAACTGGAAGACCGGTTCGAGCGGGATTATCCGGGGCACGGAGGATAAGCAGCACAAAGCATATGGCAATTGTCGATGGTAACTAGAACGCGGCGATGTCCGCTGCGCCGCAGGCCCCCACTGGTCTCCCGTCGAGTGGGGAGCCACACCCCCGGTTTTGGAGGAGTAGGTGAACTTATAATACACGCGGTCGTTAGCCGAGCCAATGAGTGACATCGTCACGTTCGGCGAAACGATGCTTCGGCTCTCGCCTCCACGAGGCGAACGGGTCGAGACGGCACGTGAACTGGAACTTCGCGCCGCGGGCGCGGAGAGCAACGTCGCGATAACGGCGGAGCGACTCGGGGCGGTCGCGACGTGGCTCTCGAAGGTCCCGGACTCCCCGCTTGGCCGCCGGGTCGTGTCCGGACTTCGCCAGCACGGTATCGATGTCGACGTAGTGTGGAGCGATCAGGGACGACAGGGGACGTACTATCTCGAATACGGCGGCGAGCCACGGGGTACTAACGTCATCTACGACCGCCAGGGGACGGCGGTCCAGACCACCCGGCCCGACGAACTGGATCTCGATGCAATTCGAGAGGCACGGCTGTTCTATACCAGTGGCATCACGCCTGCACTCTCGAACCGTCTCAAGGAAACGACAGCCCAGCTGCTAAAGACCGCGAAAGAATCCGGGACGAAAACCGCGTTCGACGTCAACTACCGATCGAGTTTGTGGTCGCCACAGGAGGCCCGGGAGACGCTCACCCGACTGTTTCCGGCGATCGATATTCTCGTCGTTCCGTACCGCGATGCCCAGCAGGTGCTGAACTACGAGCGGAACTCGCGCCAGCTTGCCCACCACCTCGCCGCAGAGTACAATCTGCAGACGGTGGTGGTCACCAAGGGCCAACAGGGATCGCTGGCCTGGCACAACAATACAGTGCACGAACAGGATATCTATGAAGCTGACACCTACGATGCGATCGGGACCGGTGACGCGTCGGTCGGTGCATTCCTGGGCCGGCGACTCGCCGGTGATGGCGTGCAGCGAGCGTTGAAGTACGCGGCGGCGACCGCCTCGCTCAAACGGACGATCGCGGGCGATATCGCGACGGTGACAAAAAAAGAGGTCGAAGCGGTGATCGGCGACGACATGGAAGCGATCTCCCGTTGACTGGCCGCTATCGGCTTCCAGTTCCGGTTGTGCACGGTGTCGGCCAATCGGACGAACTACTAAACCAGTCGGAGCCCGTTTTCTGGCATGGTACACGTAGCGATCGTCGGCGCGTACGGCAGTGCCGGTGTCGCAGTCGCTGGCGACCTCGCGGACGTAGCGGGCGTCGAGTTGACTCTGATCGACGACGGGGAGCCTGGTGGCGGACTCTGTATTCTGCAGGGCTGTATGCCTTCCAAAGAGCTACTCTCGGCCGGTGAAGCGCGGTTCAAAGCGCGCCACGACCACCGGATCGAGGGGACGCCCGAGATCGACCTCGGGCAGGTCGTCACCACGAAAGACGAGCACACCCTCGGCTTCGCCGAGCACCGCCGGACCGCCGTCCACGACCTCGCCGAGCGTGAGACCGTCGAGTTCATCCACGACACTGCACGGCTGATCGACGACCGGGTGCTCTCAGTTGGCGACCGAACGATCGAGCCGGACTATCTGGTGATCGCAACCGGCTCGACGCCCAACGTTCCTGATCTACCCGGTATCGAGGAGATCGATTACTCGACGAGTGCGGACGTACTGGACGCAACCGAGTTTCCCGACTCGGGGGTCGTGATGGGCTTTGGCTACGTCGGGCTCGAACTGGCACCCTACATCGTCGAGGCGGGCGGGACCGATCTGACGGTGATCGAGCACGATGCAGCGCCGCTGGACGAAGCCGATTCCGAGTACGGCGCTGAGCTGCTGGATATCTACGAGGAGAACTTCGACATCGACGTCAGGACCCACACCCACGAGCGTCGACTCGAACCGACAGCAGACGGCGGCGTTCGGCTGCACGTCGATCACGACCCCCCGGATGGGGAATCGGTGAGCGATGTCATCGAGGCGGACGAGCTGTTCCTCTTTGCCGGTCGCAAGCCCGCACTGGACGGGCTTGGCCTCGACCGGACCACGCTGGAGCCAGGTCCAGACTGGGTCGAGAAGACGATGCAGGCACGTGCCGACGAGCGTGTTTTCGTCGTCGGTGATGCCAACGGTCACGAGCCAATTTTGCACGTCGCAAAGGAACAGGGATTCAAGGCCGCCGAAAACATTCTGGCACATTCGCGGGGAGAGCCGACCGAGCCCTACGAAAACGTCCATCACCACGTCGTCTTTTCGGGGCTGGGTGTCTATCCCTACGTCCGCGTCGGTCATTCGGAAACGAGCGCCGACGAGGCAGGAATCGATCACGTTGCAGTGTCTCGGGCGGCGAGCGACGACGGCGTCTTCAAAACGAAAGCTGTGCCGGAGGGACGGGCCACGCTCGTCGTCGCGGCGGACGGCACGGTGCTTGGCTATCAGGGTCTACACTATCATGCAGACGTAATGGCAAAGACGATGCAGATAGCCGTCGAGATGGGGCTGGACGTCCGGGAAATCCCGGATCGCGCGTATCATCCGACGACCCCGGAGATCATCGACGGTCTGTTGCGGGACGCAAACGCGAAGCTGAAGTAACGGCTCTCACTCGCGCACTGCGACCTCGTCGCCGACCCGGAGTGTCGACCCGGCGGCGCCGTCTCCGAGGCGCGTACAGACCATCAGCCGGAAGTAATGGTCGTACCAGTCACGGTCGACCCACTCCGGAAGCGTCGCTTTCCGGCGCTCGACAAAGCGCTCCCGGAACCCCTCGGTCTCCTCGCCGGTGTCGGGATCGCGCGTCGGGACGACACAGCGCTGACAGGGGTTGACACCGTCGAGAGCGACATCGCCAAGGCGAAACGGGATGACAGAATCACGGTCAGCATAGAGGCGGTCCTCCCAGAACGGTTCGCCCGCCTCGATGACGACGTTCGGGCGGAGCCGACGACGCATCTCGGTCCCGCTGATGCCGTCGAACCAGCCCGCGACCGCGTCGAGGGTTTCCCGACTGATCACCGTGGGTCCCGATGCGTCGGTATCGTCGGGCATCCCGCCCGAATCGCGGATGACGCTCACCGGGTAGCCGAAGTACTCGGAGAGCCAGGCGTTGAGCGAGCCCCGTTCGGCGTCGAGGCTGAACGTCGCGGCGTCACGGTCGGGTGTGCTCACCGTGAGTGCGCGCTCGTCCGGGTGGAACGTCGAGTCGATCCGATGGACTGCCTGTTCGCGTTTTCCGTTGACGTACTCCCGATCCTCGTCGACGATGGCGTACTGTCGATCGCCGTCGAGTGCGCCGCTCTCGCGGAGGCGAGCCGAGTCCACGCGGTGAGCATTCAGGGATTTGACCGGGTGAACGAACAAGTGGGAGATTTCGGGCATATGTTTGACTCGCGCGTCGACCGGCAAGTAGATTGGCTTCGGCGCAAGAGTGGGTTTGCTATCTGTGTTACAGTTCCTGCCGAAGGTAGATCCCGAGATACCCGCCGACGATGCTGAGCCCGACCGTATAGACGGAGCCGAACGCGATCGCAGCGAACACGAACACGCCGAACGCCGACTGGGCAGCCATTCCCAACGCAAAAACGACCACGAACATCGCCGCAAACAGGTACGGAATCAGCATGACCAGGCCGGCCGCCAGCCCCATCCGGAGACCGTCACCCGAGGTGCCACCCTGCAGGTACGCAGCAACGCCCCCACCCAGTAGCGGGGCGAAGGGGACAAATGACAGGAAGATCCCGACTATTGCCCCGATTATCGCGTTCGCGATGGGGTTGGAGAAATCGTCCGTCTGCGCGGGCTGTTCCGTGGAGGACGTGTCGAACTTGTCGGGGGACATAGATGACGGTACTGCCGGTTTCCTGATAAACGCTCGGTCAACTACCCGGTCCAGCGAGCGTCGGCCAGCGTCCGCTGGACGACATCGTGACCGACCGCCTCGGCGAGCGTTTCGAAGCCCGCGCGCTCGCTCCGGTCGTCGGCGTTGGCGACCAGCCGGGAGACGATAAATTCCGGCGTCGAGCGGCCGACCGTACCGAACCGGGGCTGGTAATCGACCTCCAGTTCCAGCTCCGGTGAGAGCCCCTCCGCGAAAATACCGTCCGTGCGCGCGGCCTGGGGCAGCGGTTCGAGGTCATCCGCGAGATGGGTGACGAACGCTCCGAGCGCGCCGCGGTCGACCGTCAGCCGGACGAGCCCGTGTAACAGATCGGCGGCGCTGCCGGGTTCTGTGATCGCCTCGAACTCGTCGACGAGCATCAGGGTGCGCTCGTTGGTCGAGACCGGGGGGACGATGTTGCGCAGCGTCGATTCGAGGACGCCCGCGTTGAAACTCGCGTGGCGGCGATGGAAGACGATCGAGTCGAACGGTGAGACCTGTGCTCGACTGGCAGGCACCGGGAGTCCCATCTGGGCCAGCAACACGATCTGGCATAGCGTCTCCAGCAGGGTCGTCTTTCCACCGCTGTTGGCGCCAGTCACTACGGCGACACGGTGGTCGGCTGGCGGCGTGCGGTCGTCGGCGCGGGGCGGAACATCGTCGTACTCCGGGAGCGTGTGCTCGCCGATGGCGTAGGTGATCGGCTGGACGGCCTCGTCTTCCGCCGCGAGCGAGAGGTTGAGTGCATCGACGACGCCGACGGTCTCCCGGTCGGCGGTGACGTACTCGGGACGACACATCTCGTGAGCCAGTGCGAACCGGGCCAACGAGAGATAAAAGGCGATATCGTCGACCGTTTCGACGGCGGCGTCGACGTCGTCCCGGGCCGCCGCGACATCGCCGCGAAGGTCGCTGGCGACCAGCTCGCGACGCTCGGCGACGGCGCTCCGGAGATCGTCGGAAAGCTCTCTGAGCGTGGTCCCGACGAAATCGGTCGCGTCGATGGCGTCGCCGGGCATCGCGTCACGGATGCGGTCGATCGTGACGTCGGCTTCCGATCGGACGTGCTCGACGAACGCCGACTGGAACTCGTCGGTTCCACCCACCCCGCCATCGCGAAGCTCTTCGATGACATCGAGCGCGTTCGCGTCCAGTCGCTCGACCACCGCGAGCGAGTTCCGGAGCGAATCGAGCTCGTCGTCGACGCCCTCGACGACAGTCCCGCCGTCGAGCCCCGCGAGCGCTGCGCTTGCGTCGGCCAGCCCCTCGCGATCGAGCTCGCCGAGCGGCGCGAATATGTCCTCGCCGTTCCCCGCGGTGGCTTGCTCGCTGGCCGCGACGACGCCCGCGTCCAGCAGGGCCAGTGCGGCCTCCACTGCGGCGCGTTCGCCCTCCTCCGCGTCGTCGTACGCCGCGAACGCGTCGAGGACACGGTCGCGGTCGGCAGCGTCGAGCGCCCTCCAGGCGTCCCGAGTTGCCAGTACGGTGTCGAGGCGTGCCGTCATCTCGTCGGTATCCAGCAGCGGCGTCAGGACGCGAATCCGGTCGGCCGCGCCGCGAGTCACTGCATGGGTCTGTATCAGGTCGAGCAGTTCCTTGTACACGTCGCGTGCGTCACCCGTCGCGAGTACGTCCATCCCCTCGCCGCCGTTTGCTCGGCGAAGGATCCGAGTTGCCCGGCCGCGGGAGAGCCCCGCGTCGGTCAGGGCCCGGACATCGCCGTTCTCGATGGCCCGAACGCCGTCCTCGACGCCGATCGACTCCGTCAGTAGCTCGCGGGTTTTCGGCCCGACGCCCCAGTACTCCTCGAGTTGCATACCTCAACGTATCACGGTGGTAGTATCAGTGTGGTGTTCCGTCCTCACAGCGTGGGTTGCCGGCAGAGGGGTCAGGCGTAGGTCCGCTCTACTAGCTCCAGAATGTTATCCGACTCGGCCATCGTGATCCCGCGGTCCTCGTCGACGAGCACCGGAACGCCACGCTGACCGGAAACGCGCTTTACCTCGTTCCGATCCGAGTGCATCGCGTCGACCCAGATCGACTCGTACTCGACGCCGATCTCGTCGAGTCGGTCGGCGACTTTCTCGCAGAACGGACAGCCATCCAGCTGGTACAGCGTAATACTCATACACACGCTTGGGGCGCGGCGCCCAAAGAAGTTTCTTCGGAGGAGACACAAGGCATATATCGAAGATCGACGTACGGGCGACCGATGATGGCGACTACCCACGGCTTCGTCGGCCTCGCGATCGCCGGCGTCGTGGCCGTGATCGCCCCCGAGTTCGCGATCGTCGCCGCGATTGCGGGTATCGCTGGCGGCATCTTCCCGGATCTCGATGTCCTCGCGGAACATCGTCGTACTCTCCACTTTCCGGGCTACTACACGATCCTTTGCTTGCCCGCCATCGGTGTCGCATACGTCGCCACCGATCCGGTAACAGTGGGGGTCGCCATGTTTCTGGTCGCCGCGGCGCTCCACTCGCTGAGCGATGCCCTCGGCGGTACGCCGTCAGCGACCCCGTGGGAATCGGAGCTCGAACATGCAGTCTACTTCCACCCGAGGGGACAGTGGCTGCCAGCAAAGCGGTGGGTCCGGTACGACGGCGCACCCGAGGACTTTGCCGTCGGTGCGATCTTTGCCGTCCCCGGACTCGTGGTGTTTGATGGCCCGATTCGACAGCTGGTGGTAGCCGGAATTGTCGTATCTCTTACATATACGCTCTTTCGCCGCCGGATCGGTCGGGCGGTTGCTCGTCGCTGATACGTTCGTCCGGTCACCACGCCAGAATGTCGGTTCGATATCACGTCACGGCACGAGAGCGGGCCAGACGGCCGATGCGCAGGTACGGAAATTTATTTGTACGTGGAGAAAGCTGGAATAGTGTATGGAGCGGAACGAGTCGTCCGGGACGGATCCGTACGTAGAGACGAGGATACCCCGGGAGCTACACGACCGTGTCGAACGATTGTTCCGCGAGTATCGGGGGTACGAACCGACCTCCGTACAGGAGAGTCTGAGCGTTATCTGTGATCTGGCCGCAGCCGAGCTCGAAAACGCCGAACCGGAGCCGGAATCTCCAACGGCTTCGACAGCCGAGACGGAGGAGTCACCGACCGAGCAGACGGAGAAGACACCGACCGAGCAGACGGACGAATCTCCGGCTACGCCCGGCGTCTCGACGGGTGAATCATCGGATACGGTCCGAGCTGCGATCGATCACGTGTTCCCGGCCGACTGGGACGCAGACGAGGGGACAGCCGACAAACTGTCCCTGATCGTGCGCCACTACCTCACCGCCGACGGCTCCACCCGAGTCGAGCGCGAGAACACTGCGTTGTCAGCGGTCGCGACACGACACGGAACGACGCCCGAGGCGCTTCGGACGGCTGTCATCGACGATATCTACGGGACGGACACCCTTCCCGGCGATCTGGCGTCCGAATTTTTCAGCGAGGCGCTCGGCAAGGTTGAACAGCGTCTGGAACGCGCCGAAACCGATGTTCTCTCGGCAGTCGAACTCGTCGAGGAATCGCCGACAACGGAGTCCTCGACGACTGACAGCCCCGAACAGCCGGACTCCCCGCTCGACCTCGGCAGCGGGAGCAGCGAACTCCCGGAGGGACTGGCCGACGACATGGCGAGCGACGGCGGGGCTGTCCAGAGCGTCGACGAGCGCATCGACAACCTGTTTACTGGGCCGAACGGTCTTACCGAGATCGGCATCGAGTCGTTAGTCGACGGGGCGGCGACCGACTGTGAAGTCTGTGGCGAGCAGTACTCGGTTGTCGATCTCCAGACGACAACCGAAGCGAGCGACGACCGGCGGGTCAATCTGGTGTGTGCGGACTGTCTCCCCGAGTAGCGAGCGCGGACAGCAAGCCTGATACACCCCCGCTCAATACATCCAGTCCATGACGTTGGTTGATGCAGTAATGATCACCCTTCATCAGGTGTTCGCTGCTGTCTGGGCCGGTAGTGTCGTATTCATGACCGTCGGCGTGTTACCACTTGCCAAGGAAGGCCATCTCGAACCGGAACCGGTCGAGATGGTAACCGGAACGCTCCGGTCCGTCTCCCGGGCCAGCGCTGTCGTCCTGTTGCTCACCGGCGGTCATATGGCCGCGAACTTCTATACTGTCGCCGATCTGACCGGGACAGTGAACGGCTGGCTCGTCCTGGCGATGCTCGGGCTCTGGCTTGTCCTGATCGGCCTGATCGAAGTAAGCGGTAGTCGTCTCGTCGACGGGTTACAGGCAAAGAAGGTTCGTGCACCCGCCCACGAGACGCTCGGCTGGTTCCGAGCAGCGTCGGTCGTCGCGCTCCTGTTGCTGGTTATCGCCGGGTTGCTGTCCTCGGGTGCGCTCGTCTAGCGAGGAGCGTCAGATAAAGTTAGAAAAATATTTACAACAAACGATCGTAGAGCGCGGTATGTCGTCACACGAACGGGTTACCTCGATCCCATCCGGCATCCGGGGCATCTGTGTGCTGGACGCCTATCTCGTCCTGTTGGGTATGGCGCTTGCAATGCTCGGTATCGCGGATATGGATGGAACGGCGTGGCTGGACTTCAGCCTGGCCGGAGTGGATGGTATCACATGGTTCATTTTCGGAATGTTAGCACTGGTTGCGGTACAGCTGTACGTCATCCAGGGCGTCTGGAACATCGAATCGTGGGCATGGGGTGCTATGATGGTCGTGCTGGTCGGACAGGTCGCGATCCTCGCCGGCCTGATCGCGTGGGTACTCACCGGCGAGAGTATGCCAATCAGCTACGCTGATGGCGTCGTTCGATGGGCAATTCCGCTGGTCGTCCTCGCTGGCTCCGCAGTTTACCTGTTCGACAAACGCGACTGGTTCACCGAGCTGTAGTACGTCCGTCTTTTTTCGCCTGTCGTGGGTTTACCGAGTGAGTGGCGCCTCCGCTCTCCTCCGATCGAATCGCAACGCATAGGCCCCCCGGGCATGGATCGAGTAGTATGGAACTGGGCGTTATCGGTCTCGGCCGTATGGGGCAGATCGTCGTCGACCGCGTGCTCGATGCGGGACACGATGTCGTCGCGTTCGATCTGGATGAAGAAGTCGTCGCAACGGCAGTCGACGCTGGCGCGACCCCGGCGGAGTCAGTTGTCGATCTGGCCGAACAGCTGGGAACCGAAAAGCGGATCTGGTTGATGGTGCCCGCAGGAGGGGCGGTCGACGCCGCGCTCGACGACCTCGAACCACATATGGACGCCGACGATATCGTCGTCGACGGCGGTAACTCCTACTTTCAGGATTCCGTGCGTCGCGCCGAGTCGACGGAGGTGGCGTATCTCGACTGTGGCACGAGTGGCGGCCCGGCCGGTGCCGAACTGGGCTTTTCGCTGATGATCGGCGGTCCCGAATGGGCGTACGAGGAACTGAGGCCCGTATTCGACGCCGTCGCCACGGGTCCCGCGGGACACGATCGAATGGGTCCAGCCGGAAGCGGCCATTACGTCAAGATGGTTCACAACGGCGTCGAGTACGCGCTCATGCAGGCCTACGGCGAAGGGTTCGAGCTTCTGGCGAACGGCCGGTACGATCTGGACCTCGAAGCCGTCGCGAACACGTGGAACAACGGTGCAGTGATCCGTTCGTGGCTGCTTGAGCTCTGCGAGGAGGCGTTCCGAGAGGAGGGCAACGACCTCGGCGACGTTGCCGACCACGTTGCAGGCGGCTCGACGGGAACGTGGACGGTACAGGAAGCGCTCGAACAGGAAGTCCCGACACCGTTGATCTACCAGGCGCTCGCCGAGCGCTTCGGCAGTCGCTCCGATCGGTTCTCCCGCCGCCTCGCGAACCGCCTTCGGTACGGGTTCGGACGACACGACGTGGCGCGGACGCAGTAGAAAGCGGATACTGGCATTTTTCACTCGGTGACGTAGACATCGTCGCTTCGTTCGTGCTCGATCGCCGTCGCGACTTCATTCGCGATCGCTGGGCCACAGTGTCGTTCCACGACCCACAACGCCAGATCGATGCCGGACGTGACGCCGCCCGCGGTCAGGAGGTCGCCGTCGTCCACGATGCGTGCGTCGACCGGCACTGCGCCGTGATCCGATAGCTGGGCGTGAGTCGAGGCGTGTGTCGTCGCCGGGCGGTCATCCAGCAGGCCCGCAGTCGCCAGGATCATGCTCCCGGTGCAGACGGCGGCGATCGTCGTTTCTGCGTCGTGGTGACGGCAGAGCACATCGAGCGCCGAGTCGTCCTGAGCGAGCGCCCACGCACTGTCCGCACCGCGTGTGTTCCAGCCGCCCCCCGGGACGACGAGAACATCGGGACTGTCACCGAGCGTTCCGTCGGGCTCGATCGTCAGCCCGTGGCTCGCAGTGATGCGATCGTTCGGAGACAGCGTCACGAGGCGGACCTCGATCGGGCAACCACACTCCGCGGCGGTGGCGAAGACCTCGAACGGTCCGACGACATCGAGTTCGTCGAACCCATCGTAACAGAGTATCTCGATCGTGTCGGCCGGTGTTTTCTCCATATCACCTGGTCGCTGTCGGACCGTATCAAACCCCGCCTCCGCGGTGAGGAGCCGTCAACAATCACAATACAATTAAACCCGCAATCCGAACCCTCTGCCATGTTTAACGAGCTGGGAATCGCGATCGGGTTCAGCCTGACCCTGATCGCCGTACTCATGCATTTCTCCCGTGGGACGGGGTGGACCGCAAACGAGGATATCTCCCAGGAAGTCATGGAACGGCGCGCGGCATCGGTCTCCGAAACGGAGTTCCCGGAGCCGATGAACCGATCGATCGGCGGCGGCGCACCTGCCGGTGCGATCGGCGGCGGTGAGGCGGGCGGCGAACTCGCAGAAGGGGGTGAAGCAGTCGAAGAGGAGAGTGGCCCGGGCGATATCCCCGAAGACGAGATCGAGTACTACGAGATCGACTTCGTCAAGGAGGGCGAGACGATCGAGGTCGCGAACAACGAGACGATCCTCGATGCGGGCGAAGACGAGGGGTGGGATCTGCCCTACGCCTGCCGGGAAGGCTCCTGTGTCTCGTGTGCTGGACAGATCGACGGCAACACGAAGGACTTCATCGAGCACGACGACCAGTCGATGCTCGGCGACGCGGAGCTCGAAGACGGCTACACCCTCACCTGTGTCGCCTATCCGCGTGGCGAGTTTGCGATCGAAACGGGCGAGCAGCCCTGAACACAGCCCGGTATCTTTGTTCTCGCGGCGGCTCTCAGTCAGTAATCGAGTCGTCGATCCGTTCCGACAGCCGTGCCCGGACCGCGCCGAGGTCCGCGTCCCCTTCCACTACTGCTCGATGCTCCTGTCGGAGCAGCCGGTCAAACAGGTGTTCGAACAGGGTGTCCGAATCGGGAGCGAGCCCGCGGTCCGAGAGCGCCGATGCCGCGCGCTCCAGCCGGCCCGACGCGGCGAACTGATCGACGATCTCCACGGGAGGGACGGAAGTCGGTCGCGCCCTCCCCTGGTCACGGAACTGCTCCGCGTGGATTGTCGCACGGCGACCGGTTTTCGAGCGAACTACCACACCGTAGGCCCGTCCGTCGTACCAGTCCGACTCGGGGACAGTGTACGATCCGGGATCGAAATCGACCGCACGAACCTCCTTTGCGAACGTATTGACCGGGTCGAGGCCGAGCCGCTCGAAGACCTGCTCGACGGCGTCCGGCGGCAGGAACCGTTCGCCGTCCCAGATATCGATGCCCAGCACCGGTGGGAGCCGATCCCAGTCGTACGGAACGGTCCGCTCGTGCGTGGCAACGCAGTAGAAGACGACGCCGTCGAGATCGGCGCTCAGAGCGGCCTCGTAGTCGAGGGTTCGTTCAACGAACCGCGTGGCATATCGGTACTCCGGTGGGATATCCCCCGGCTGAAAGACGGTCGTACGATCGCCGAACTGGAGGCCGCCCGAGTCGTCGATCCGGAACCGGAGCAGGTCTGCGTCGATCAGTTCCTGAATCCAGAGGTGTCCATCCTCGAGTAACTCGTCGGCAGCCGAATCGAGTGACGGGATCGACGGATACGAGTGCATACCTCCGGAGAGGTGCCCTCGGGTATTAACCGTGGTCAGTGCAACGTCCCCTCTCGCTTCTCGACGTCGTAGGCAAACAACGCGTACCCGACCTCTGCAGCGGAGTATCCGGTGTCCGCCGCAATATCGCGGATCGGGCCGATCATCGTCACGTAATCGTCGGCGTCGAACGACTCTTTGCGCCCGTCGAGATAGCCAAGCCTGTCGAGCGAGGCCCAGACTCGGGTGTCGACCACGGCGTGACGCTCCGGATCGAGCGCAGCGAGGATACAGGACGCTGTCGGAGCCTTGAATCCCGAAAGGCCCGTCAACAGCTGGATCTGCGAGAAGTCGTCGTCGAGTTGCAAGACGTTTGCAGTCACCGTCTTACACCGCTCCTTTGGATTCGTTTCGACGTGATAGGCGCTCCGGGTGGATGACTCGTAGGCGATATCGTACAGCTGGTCGCGCGTGAGATACCCCTGCTCGCGGAACCGTTCGCCAAACTCGTCGAGCCGTTCCGGCAGCACGCCCTGTGTCTCGGCGTACCGATCGAGATAGGTTTCGACGTTCACAGCCGAGCGTTCGGGGTCCCAAGTGACAGTGGTTTCGGTCGGGGCCAACAGGTACTTTTGTCCGGGGAGAGCCATCACAGGTATGTCCCAATCGGACAGCCGCCTCCAGAATGTACCGCTGGTCCAGGGCAGCGTCGCTGGACTGTTGACGTGGGTCCTCGGCTATCTGTTCACGTATCTGATCGCCGGCGACGGCGTGCGGGAATCCCCAATAAACCAGTTCGTGGACTTCGTGGAGGGTGACCCCGCGACCTACGAAATGGTCGGGTGGGTGTTTTATAACGCTCACTTCGTCGACACGGTCTTCGAGAACGTGCCTTTTTTCGGTTCCGAGGCGTTTATCGGCGGTGAGGACGGTTTCTCACTGTTGCTGTATGTCATCCCGCCGCTACTCCTTATCGGCGCAGGGCTGGCCGTTGCACGGTACAGCGCAGCACGGAACGCTAACGAGGGTGCAATCGCCGGGCTGAGCATCGTTCCTGGTTACTTGCTCCTCTCGATTGCGGGCGTGTTCCTGTTCGAGGTCACGGTTGGCAACGCGAGCGTCGCGCCCGATCTCGTTGCCGGTATCTTCCTCGCTGGACTCGTCTTCCCGGCGCTGTTCGGGGCGATCGGCGGTGTCATAGCTGGCGAAACCGCCGAGTAGCTTACCGGGTGTCGATCCCCGGGAACGACCGGTCGGGGTGGCGTACCGGGAGCTCGGAGTCAGCTTCCTCCTCGACGAGGACGAAGCCGGAGTCGCCGGAGTCGTCCGGCTCTTCGACGATCACGAACCCAGTCTCGCCGAGCGATTCGACCGGTTGGAGTCCGGGATACCGCGCATCGGCGTCCGGTACAGCGACGAGCTCCGTCTCCACCTCCTCATCTACGAGCACGAACTCGGTCGGTTCCTCGTCATCCAGGAGGACGAATCCTGTTTCTTCATCGTCGTGGCCCATATGATGTGTTACGAACTACCATGATATTAGTCTACTGCCAGCTTCGACACCACTCACGGCACGTCTCGTCACCGGGAACCGGCACCCCCGAGAGAGTTTTCCATCTACCACCCGTACTGTAGTCTATGTGTGGTCGCAGCTCCCTGTTTGCCTCGCCCGAGACACTGAGCTCACGGTTCGACGCTGCGGTCCCCGCCGCGTACGAGCCGTCCTACAACATCGCACCCGAAGACCGGATCCCCGTTATCCGCGACGAAGCGCCCGGGCGTGTCGAGCTCCGCTCGTGGGGCTTCGTTCCGCACTGGGCCGACGACCCCGGCGAGTGGAACGGGCTGATCAACGCGCGCACCGAAACTGTCGACGAGAAACCGGCCTTTCGTGACGCGTTCGCGCGGACCGGGCAGGGAGACCGAGATAGACCGATTGGCGGTCACTGTCTCGTGCTCGCGGATGGCTTCTACGAATGGCAGGAGCGCACTGACGGCAAACAGCCGTTTCGAGTACAGCGGGCGGACGACCAGCCGTTCGCGATGGCCGGACTGTGGTCGCGCTGGACCGACGGCGATCATTCGACGATCACCGTGACAGTGCTGACGACGTCACCGAACGAGCTCATGGAGCCGCTCCATCACCGAATGCCGGTCGTCTTCGACGCCGACGAGGAGCGGACATGGTTGAGCAAGTCGCCACAGTCGAAAGCGGAACTGCTCGACCCACATTCGGGTGACGACTTCGAAAAGTACCCAATCTCCGCTGCGGTGAACGATCCCAGAAACGACTCCTCCGACATAATCGAGCCGGTCGACGCGCCGGGGAGTGACCCGCAGACCGGTCTCGATCAGTTCGGGTAGCCGACAGCTATACTTACCATAGGCCAAAACCGAACACGAGATGCCAGTACGGACTGGCGAGATCGGGCCAACGGAGCCCGAAGTACTCGCCCACACGAAGCGAGCACTGTTCCCCGGCGACCACCGGGAGCGCGGCTACGCGGTCGTCGACACGCAGTTCGCGACCGACCACTGGCTCGCCGAGCAGCACGTCGACCCCCGAATCAGGGAGTCGCTGTCGCCGTTTAACAGAGTCGAGATCGGGACGGGGTATCCCGACCTTGTCGGCGTTGGCTGGCTCGACGAGGAGTGGGTGTTTGGCGACCCAGCGCGGGACCACCCACCGCTGATCGCCGTCGAGGCGAAGGGGTATCGTGAGGACGAGTACGTCGATGTCGAACAGGGGATCGTGCAGGCCCACGACCGGATCGCGGAGGCAAATGCCGCCTATCTGGCCGCCCCTCGCGACGCGATCAGTGCCGCCGCACAATCGCTTGCCCAGGACCTGAACGTCGGCGTGCTCGGGGTCGCAGGAGCCGGCGATGTCGACGTGCTCGAAGCACCTCGACTCGTCGGTGCCGAGTCACCGACGACTGCCAGCGCGGTCCGATTCCAGACGACTGCACAGGGTGTTGCCGAGCAGTCGTTCGGGCTGAACCACCCGAAGAACTACCTCGCCTACCCGTTGGCCGTGTACCACGATGCGCCCGCCGACGAGTTGATTGCGGAGCACGTGGTTGGGGCAGTCGAGAGCGCCCGAACAGGTGCGGAGTTTCTCGGGCTAGTCGACTCGGATCCCCGCGGCGATGTGTCGGTCACCGGACTCGGTCGCGAAGTAGTCAGGTTCGCTCTCGAACGATACGATGGGTCGCTCGAGGACGCGCTGTCCCAGTTCGACGACTGGCGGCGGACCCAACAACGGTTCGCCGAGGAAGCGCCCGCGTGGGGGCAACTCACACGTCGGGTGCTCGCAGAGTATCCCGCGACGCCGCTCCTCGTCGAGCAGCTACAGACACTCGCCGACGGCGGGGTGGTGGAGCCGTCGCTACGGGAGCTAGTGCTTCATCTCCACGAGCACCATCCATCCTTTTCGATCGAACTCTTCGTTCGCGGGACCGAAGACGCCCGCCAGCGGGTGTTCGTTGACGAGACCACGCTCGATCGGGACGCTCTCGCCGACGGGAACGTCTACCATTCCGCGACCACGTTCCAGCTGAAGGCGTTGCTCTATCACGCCGGCGTGCTCGCCGAGCGCGGTGCGGAACCCCACCGGATCGACCCAACGACTGACTCCTGGGCGCTGGCGACGCCGCTGTAGACCGTGTCCATCCCCCGCAGGTTTATACACTGAACCGGGGCAACCAACGATATCCCCCGCCAACCCACCCGCTGTGGACTGCCGTAGTGCGACACCCACATCGGACCACGCCCGGGTCGCCTGTTCGCCAACTTCACCCTCCGCTATCGTCCCGAAGCGCCTGAAACACTGGCATCTCCTCGATCCGTTCGGCATCGAGCGACGACCAGTCGATCCCGTCCGACCGTTCGTGCTCTGTCCGGGTTTCGATCGTCCGCTCGGGCGTCACGACCAGATCGAGCGGGACGTCGTGCCTGTCGACCGCAACTGCCTCGTCGACGACCTGTAACTCGTGGACGGTCGTGACGACTGGCGTCGTGTCGTCGACCAGCCCAAGCGTGTCGAGTAGTGCGTACTCCAGATCGCTGTACCCTTCCCCCTTCCCGATCCGCGCCCCGGACTCGGTGACTGCGACGCTCCCGGAAACGATTAGATCGACTGACTCGATTGCGTCGGGACCGACCTGCACGCCGAGTTCGCTCGATCCCGAGATCGTCGTGGCGCGATCGTAGTCGTCGATCTCGTCGGGAGCCAGCCGGAGAAAGCAGTCGGGATCACGGAGCCGCGGGACAGCCATGTACAGCGTCTTTCCGGCCTCGAGTGCACGCTGACGAACCGGACGCTGTGGCGAGTCGGGGTTGATTTTGATCCGCTCCGCCGCGGCCCATTCGGGGCGTTCGACGAGTCGCTCTGCGGCGACAGCAGCGTCTGCAAAGTTCGGGATTCGGCCGTGTGGCGGGAACGGAAACCGTGCGTCACCGCTCTCTTCGAGGTCATCCCACACACGCTCGCGAAGCTCCTGTTTGTCCATAGCCGGATCTGGGGCGGCATAGCCCTCAATGTTTCAGTCTTCGATGGGGACGAACTCGATCTCGTCGGTCTCAGTGTCCACGATCGCGATGGTTCTGTGTTCCTCCGGCACCATGGGGAAATGCGCACCCGGGTTCAACACAGTCGTCCCGTCGACCTCACGTTCCTCGGCGGCGTGGTGGTGGCCATAACAGACGTAGTCGTACTCGCCGGAGTTCGCGTGTGCCTCGACGTCGTCCAGGCTCTCGCCGTGGAGGACGGCAAACGTCGTCCCATCGACTTCCAGTTCCCCAAAGCGTCCATGGAGCTTGCTTCCGTTTCCGAGCGAGCGAAACGCCGACTCCAGCCCGTCGAGCTCTCCGTCGTTGTTTCCAAGCACTGCGTGGACTTCCAGCCCGTCGAATCGTGAAACGACGGGCGGAGCAATCACGTCGCCACAGTGGACGACCGTTTCGACATCTCGCCGCTCGAAGACCGATACGGCGTGGTCGACAGCCGACACGTTGTCGTGCGTGTCCGAGATGATACCCACTAGCATGTCCGTGTGAACTGTAGCTGACGAGAGAATACAGTAGTTCTGGTTGCGGAGCGGATATGCCGGCCAAAAACAGCTGAGCCAGTCAGCTCCGGGACTGAATGAGCTCTTCGATCGTCTCTCGGACGTTTCCTGCGGGAGCCGAGAGCGGAATCGACTGGATCTGTTGTTCGATGTCGCGCTGCTTGAAGTGATTCGAGAGTGTGAGTATCGTCGGTGCCCAGAGACCAACAAAAATACCCAACTCGCGGTCGCCGCGCGCAAAATAGGCGTATAGTGCCAGCCCGACCGATACCACTGATGCGATGAGAGCCGTATCCGCACCGGCTTCCATCGTGGTACTTGTCTCGTCTGACGACATGGTTTGACTCATGTGTTCCGAGCGTCATTACTTCCGGAGCCCTCTTAATGCCGGATAACTGTTCACGGAAGTATCAGGAGCAGTTTCCTGATGACCTGACGATTAGGAACTGTTTACTCCGATCCGTCCCCTCCTCCGAGAGTGACACCGTAGGTCTCCAGTTCGAACGACCACGAACGCATCCCGTGAACGACCCCGAGGCAATCGCCTTGCAATTCTGTAAACGTTCACGGCAAAGTAGGTAGTACCTACAGGTTCTCCTCCTGATACGATCCGTCGTACGCCCCGACGTGTTCGGCACGCGACAGGACGAGCTGGGCGATTCGGGCGTCCCGCTGTAGTTCGAGTTCGTGATTGACATCGAGCAGCCCCTCACCGCGGCCCGTGTAGCCGGCATCCCAGACTGCAGTATGGAGCATCGCGGAGTTTCGCATGAGCGACGATCGCGGCAGGACGAACCCGACGTGTCCCTCGGGGATCGAAATCGTCTCGCCGTACCGGGCGATGTAGTGGCCGGGGGCGAGGTGATACATGTCTGTCGCCGGGTCCGGGTCGATCTCCCGTCGGCCCCCGATCGATTTCCCCTCACGGTCGATCCGCCCCGGCTCCGTCTGCTCGAACACCGTCGCGACGGTGAGGTCGACGCCGTTCGGCTGGATCTGCTCGTCAGTAACGGAAGAGAGCTGTTCGGCAACGAACGTCCCTGATCTGAACATACGCTGGAAGGTCGTCACGCCACAAAAAATCCTTCGGGACGGCCGATCGGCCGTGACGTGCGTGGGGACGAGGAGATCCGTTTGGCCACCGGTGACCGGTGGTAGTCAACTGCCGACTGCTCGCGGGCATCCCGAAGCAAATTTTGGTGTCTGTCCCGGCGACCCGGAACGGCTGGACTCGGTCGAGATGACATGTGGTGAAGACGAGGAGTGAACAGTCCTGTTCGAGAGTCGCCACTCCGAGCGGACTCGTGGCAGCTCAGAAGTGCCTAGGGAGGGCTCCGAACGACGAGGAGAGCAAGCTCTTCTCTCCTCTGCACGCTCCGCTCGTGTAGATCCTACGGGTTCTTCACCCCACCCCGGCATTTCCGGAGTTGTCACTCACACGAGGTTCGTGTCAGTTGAAAATGCCCGGGGAGGGCTCCGAACGACGAGGAGAGCAAGCTCTTCTCTCCTCTGCACGCTCCGCTCGTGTAGATCCTACGGGTTCTTCACCCCACCCCGGCATTTCCGGAGTTGTCACTCACACGAGGTTCGTGTCAGTTGAAAATGCCCGGGGAGGGCTCCGAACCCTCGATCTCCGCATGTCCCAGGTTCGAGGCTCGGCAGTCCTCGTACGGACATGAGAGGTTTCCAAGGTACCGCACCGAATCTCTGAACCCTATGAGTGCGGCGCTATGTCCAGCTAAGCCACCCGGGCTCGTCTCCGAGTTGTCCGCTGATTATCTTTAAGCTTCTCATCTCGTCCGGGTTCGTGTGTGATTGATTCACACTGGGAACGGAGCAGGCGGTTTTAAGCCATGTGGGAAAAACACACGAGCATGAGCGAACCCGGTGTTGTAGAATCCGCTCTCGACGGTGAGACCGTCGCCGCGACGGTGCCACTGGGCGGGGAGGACACACTGTACATTACGCCGACTCGGACGTTGATCTATCGCGCCGAAGGCCTGTTGAGCGACGAGTCGGTCGAGGAGTATCCACACGACGCCGAGCGGCTGACGGTCTCAGAGGGTCGTCGCAAAACCCGGTTCAGCCTCGACTATCCGGTCGATGGAACCCGGGAGTTCACTATTCCATCAAAACGTGCCGACGACGTCGTCCACCCTGTCGTGGCGGGAATCATGAACGCTGCTGGAATCACTGATCCCGGCGAGACGGTGCTGTCGACCTATCGCTTTAGCGAGCTGACGCTGATCGTTACGAGCGAGCGGCTTGTCAAGCATATCGGAGCTCCGGTCTGGGACACCGAATACGAGGAGTTCCACTACAGCGACGTTACCGACCTGACTTTCGAGGAGGGGAGCGTCGCGACACAGGTAGTGCTCGAAGTCGATGGTCGCCAACAGCGGATCAAGGCCCCGAACGACCAGGCCCGGGATGTCGAGAGCAAGCTCTCCGACGCGTTGACGGCGTACCACGGTGTCGACGCAATCGAGGAGCTACGGTCCGCGAACGCTTCGGAGGACGACGAACCGACCGAGCAGTCAGGCGCTGGCGGCGTGGCCTTCGGCGAGGGTGTCGACCCGCTCGAAGCGAACCCACCGTCGACCGAAGGCGACGAGGAGTTATCCGCCGAACAGGTGATCGACGAGACGGCTGGGACCGAGACGGCACCGGAGGAGGGAGCAGCCGACACTTCGGACGACACTGCTGTCTACGAGTCGGCGGACGAGGACGTCCCCGAACCGGACCGTCAGTCCGGGGAGGCCAGTCCCGAATCGGCGGCAGAGGCCACGCCTGCGGACGAGGCGTCAGAGGAGACATCCGACGACGGGTTCGACTTCGAGGATGTCGGGTTCGAGCCCGCGGCGAGCGACCCCGACACCGAAGATATCGCCGAGGAACTCGCCGAGCTTCGGGCGGTCGTGGAACATCAAAACGAGCGGCTCGACAAACAGCGCGAGGCGATCGAGCGGTTGATCGAGGAGCTCAGTCGCGGCCGGTGACCTTGCGGATACACGAGGAGCCAAAGGGCCCCAACTCGCCCGCATCGTATTTGATGAAGTGACCTGTCGAGAGGCTCGACCCACAGCGCTGACACTCGAACTCGCCTTCCTTCCGGACGACCTGGCTCTCGTAGCTGACGAACTCGCTGCTTTTCGGCCGGATAATCCCGTCCTCGCGTTCGATGATCCCGCGTTTCTCCGCGGTGTCGAGGACCTCCCTCGTGACTACCGGATGCGTCGAAATTGTCTCCAGTCTGTCGACCGCGTCGGCGACGCTCAGCTCGTCGTGCTCCAGCGAGCGCAAGAGATCGAGTCCGAGTTCGATCCGGTCGTCCTGCATCTATCCCCGAGTGCTCGGCCGAGAGAATTAAACGTTGCGTGGTGGACACACCGATCAGTCGTAGTGTTCCCGATCGACGCGTGCGTCGAACCGCCGGGAGAGGAGCCTCGTCACCGGTCCGCTACCGATCTCGATCCCATCGAGGGTCTCGATGGGGCGAAGCTCCCACGTCGAGTTCGTCAGGAACGCTTCGCTCGCGGAGCGAACGTCGTCCGGCGTGCACTGGCCGGTATATATCGGTATGTCAGCCTCGTCGGCGAGTTCGATCACGACTGTTCGGGTGATCCCTGGCAACACCGGGCCGTCGAGACTCGGCGTGTGAAGCCCATCTTCGCCGACAAAGAACACGTTGCTCGTCGCCCCCTCCGCGACGTAGCCGTCTGTGTCGCGCACGAGCGCCTCGTCGGCATCCTCGATCAACTCCATTCGTGCGAGGATCCCGTTGAGATAGTTATGGGTCTTGGCATCGGCGGGGATCGCAGCGTCCGGGATCCGGCGGGTCATCGTCGTCTGGACCGTCGCGGGGCCATCCCAGACAGGCTCCCCGTCCGTTCCCCCGCGGGGCAGTTCGGAGACGATAACGACGACTGTCGGGTCCGTGGTCGGACCGGGCGTTAGCTTGCCTGGCTGGACACCACGCGAGATGGAGAGTTTGACGTATGCGTCGGTCAGGTCGTTGGCCTGGAGCGTGTCCAGGACGCGCTCCCGGAGCTCCACGTCGTCGATCCCGTGGTCGATCCCGAGCGTCTCGCAGGTATCGGTCAGTCTGTCGGCGTGGGCATCCCACTCGAAGATGGACCCGCCGTACGCACGCATCGTCTCGAAGGCAGCATCTCCGTACATAAATCCTCGGTCGCGAACACTCACCGTCGCTTCCGATTCCGGAACGAGCTCGCCGTCGACGTGGTACTTCATGGTTCGGTGCCCCCGTCGACACGTCTCGCGAACGAACAGAAGTTCTCGACGAGGCGTTTCCCGATCGATAGGTCGAGGCCGTCACGGTCGTCGTCACGATCGACCGGGCCGGTCAGGATGCTCTCCGGGTGGAACTGGACGCCCACGTGTGGGCGCTCACGGTGGCGCACTGCCATCAGGATTGATCGCTCGTCGTCCGTCCGCGCAGTCTCCGCGAGCGGGTCCGGGAGATCCTCACGTTCGACCGCCAGTGAGTGATAGCGTCCAACCCGGAACCGGTCCGGCAAGCCCTCGAAAATTCCTCGCCCGTCGTGATCGATGGCCGACGGTTTCCCGTGGACGACATCGGGCGCGTGGATCACTGGCGCTCCGTGGGCCGCACACAGCGCCTGATGACCGAGACAGACGCCGAGGGTCGGATACGTCGTCTCGGCGAAGATCGGGATCGAGACGCCCGCGTCGGCCGGCGTGCCGGGACCGGGAGAGACAACGATCCCATCGGGATCGAGATCACGAATTCCCTCGATATCGATATCGTCGTTTCGCCGTACGACGACGCTGTTGCCCGCGGTATCGCCGTCTGCGGTCTGGGCTTCGGCCTCTGCGACGAACTGGACGAGGTTGTACGCAAAGGAGTCGTAGTTGTCGATGACCAACATCACGACCCCTCACCTCCGGCGTCGAGCTCCATCGCGGCCTGCTCGCCGAGCGCCTCGTCGAGCGCCCTGACGAGCGCACGTGCCTTGTCGAGGGTTTCGGCGTACTCCCGTTCCGGCTCCGAGTCGTGGACGATTCCCGCACCGACCCGGAGATGGTACTCGTCGGTCTGTCGGACGAGCGTCCGGATGACGATGTTCAGCGTGGCCCGGCCGTCGAAACCGATGACGCCGATCGAGCCGGTGTACGGCCCCCGTCTGGTCGCCTCGACTTCGTCGATCAACTCCATCGTTCGGGGTTTCGGTGCGCCGGTGATCGTCCCGCCGGGGAAAACCGCCGCGATGGCATCGGCGAGTGTGGCATCCGCCCGCATCTCGGCTTCGACGCGAGAGACGAGATGCATTACCTCGGAGTACCGATCGACGCGCCGGTACTCAGAGACGTCGACGCTCCCGTACTGAGCGACCTTCCCGAGATCGTTGCGTTCCAGATCGACCAGCATGGCGTGTTCGGCCCGCTCTTTCTCGTCGCTCGTGAGTTCGGCTTCGAGCGCTTCGTCTTCCGCGGCGGTCGCACCCCGTGGGCGCGTCCCGGCGATCGGTTCGGTCTCGATCCTGTCGCCCTCACGCTCCATAAGGAGTTCGGGGCTGGCACTGACCAGATCCGCGGCGGGAAACTCCAGTAACGCCGAGTAGGGGGCTGGGTTGACAGATCGAACGGCGGCGTAGGTATCGACCGGGTGGACCGCCGCTGGCGCGGTCAGCCGCTGGGAGATGTTCGTCTGGAAGGTGTCCCCGTCACGGATGTACTCCTTGATCGTCCGGACGCGGTCGGCGAACGCCTCCGGGCCGCAGTCGCTCGTGAACTCGGCGGTATCGCTCATTACTGGTGGCTGGCCCACCGTCGGATCACCGTCGATGGCTGCACTCGCGAGCGCGAGCGCTCGCTCCCGGCCCGCCTCGTACGCCGTATCGGGCTCGGCAGGATCGACTGGCGGACAGGCAGTGATCCGAAGCGTCGTTGCTTCGTCCCGCGGTTCTTCCCAGGCGGCGACCCGGTCGTAGACGCCGACCTGCAGGTGTGGGAGGGATCGGTCGTCGGCAGCCTCCTCTGGCAGCTCTTCTATCTCCCGGACGAGATCGTAGGAAAACCAGCCGAACGCCCCACACGGATACGGTACTGTACAGCCGGAACGTTCGAGCTTCTCCTCGTCGAGCAGTCCCTGAAGTGCGGCCAGCGATGGCGAGTCGTGACCGGAAACGTCGATCCCCTGTTCCCGGTTCGATTCGTCCCATACCGTGGCATCGGGACGTGTCGTCATTGTTTCGAGCGGATCGACAGCAAAGTAGCCCCACCCCGGTTGCCCACCGGTCGTTTCGAGGAATACGCCGCCGGGGCCATTGCGGGCCCGCCGATACGCATCGAACGGATCCTCGACATCGACGCGAAGCTCGATCGGAATCCGTGTTCCGGCATCGACATCCGTGGCCGCCGCTCGGAACTCCTCGCGGGTAGTTACGACCGACGGTGTGTGCATGCCTATGGGGAAGGCGGCGCGGAATAATGATCTTCCGGTTCGATGGATATCTTACCGGACTTTCGCCTGCTCGACCCAGTTTTCGACGCGGGACTCCGATAGACCGGTATCGGCTGCTATCTCGGCGGGGTCGGCGTCGGCGAGCTCCGCGATCGATTCGATCCCAGCCTCGCCGAGACGCTCCGCATACGCCGGGCCGATTCCTTTGATATCTTCGAGTTCGTCGGTGTCGGTCGTCGGTCGTGTCGGTTCCTC
>OBKM01000199.1_pt1 | contig 30318 bp, 32 predicted proteins | sample 1519691 | NCBI WGS metagenome assembly OBKM01 (sample SAMEA37050418, study PRJEB22526) | metagenome | biome: saline pan; feature: lake; material: water | place: Egypt | collected 2015 | depth 0.5 m
TAATAAACGCTATCCGTCAATATCTGCGTTAAATGGTCTAACGCTCGCATCCCAGATGCATTTCCCACTATATGTGTCATCATAGGCATTGGGCGATATACGCACGTTTTCTATGACGCACTGACGAGGCGACTACGCAATCGCAGTTGCTTCCAGCGCGGCGTCAATCTCGCTGATAGCGTCGGTAACCGCTGCGAGATCATCAGCGACAGCGCCGGAGGCGACGCGCTCAAACTCCTCGTCATCCAGCCGTGATTTGGCCTGGGCGATCTCTCGGAGTTCGTCGTACGCCGCGGTGCGGCTGAACCGCCAGAGCCGGCGACGAGCGATCTCGATGCGGTTTGTCCCACCAGGGAGGTCGGCAGTAGTGTCTTCGGTCTCGCCTGCTTCAAGCGGCTCAGTAAACACGCGATCAAGCCGACGGGTGATCGGTCGGAGTTCATCAAGCCGTGCCCGAAGCGTCGCCGCCTCGGCAGGCGGCCACCCAACATGCAGCGGCTCGCTATCGAGCCGGTCGAGATAGGTTCGGTGTACCGAGACGTTGGTTCGGAGCGCGCCGGGATCTTCGACGTAGTGCTCCAGTTTCGACGGTGAGTAGTCGGCGTACTCAAGCAGGGTCGCCAGCGGTTCGGTACCAGCCGGTGAGCTATCGATGTAGTCGACCAGATCACTCGGCGGGCGACGCACGTCAATCAGTGGCCGGTCAGCAGCGGCGGCAAGAATAGCAAAAAGCTCCCGGGCAGCGCGCTGGCGTCGAACCTGCCGGAAGGCGTCGCTGACAGCGTCGTTGTACGCCGAGACGCGCTCGCGGAGCGGTTCGAGCGAGCGGTCGAGATCAACATCAGCAAGCCGTTGGAGATCGCGGAGGCGATCAGCCTCCGCCTGGAGAGTTTCGCGCTGTTGTTTTGCGGCCTGTCGCGCTTGTCGGTAGGCTTGCTTTGCCTCGTCGCGTTCTTCGAGGAGTTCAATCGCCTCGTGGGCGTCTTCGATCTGCTCGCGGGCGTAGTTGAAATCCGATTCGGAGAGTCGGCGTTTGTCGAGGCGGTCGCTGACGCGCTCGAAGGCTTCAGCCGCGAGAATATCATCAGGCAGCGATTCGACAAGCGCGAGAAACTCGTTTTCGAACTGGAGATACCCGGTGAAATCGCCTGTCCCGGTCGCGCGATCCTCGTAGCTATCGAAGAGCCGAATCGCCTGTCGGTAGGCATCGGCCGCAGCCTCAACGCTTGCTTCGCCATACTCGTCGATGGCAGCCTCAGCCTCCGCAACGCGGTCGGCAGCAGCCTGGAGGTCGGCAACGACCTGTGTGGCATCCTTAGCAGCCATCGGTTTAGTAGACGGCATCGGGATCAAAAACGCGGTCAGCGACTTCCGTGCCGTCGATTCGACGATAGAAGCAGGTTTCCCGGCCAGTGTGGCAAGCGCCGCCCTCCTGGTCAACGAGATACAGCAGCGTGTCAGCATCGCAGTCAACCCGAACTTCGCTGACAGCCTGGGTGTTGCCGCTTGTCGCACCTTTCTCCCAGAGTTCATCGCGGCTGCGAGAGTAGTAGTGTGCTCGGCCGGTCTCAAGCGTCTTTTCGAGTGCTTCGGGCGAGACGTAGGCGAGCATGAGTACGTCCTTTGATTCGGCGTCTTGGGCAACGGCGGGGACAAGACCGTTGTCGCCGAAATCGACGTCAACGCGATCAGTCATTGGCTGATCGAAGCAGCCGAAGGCGAATAGGCCTTTCTTGTTTCCTCGAATTGTCGACAGCTTAGGCAACCGGAATCCCCAGCGATCCAAGCAGACTGAACAGCAAGTCGCCGTAGATGAAGGCGACGACAAGCGCGACAAACAGCGGGACGACAAAGGGGAGTCCGGGCGAGACCCAGACTGTCTCGCCGTCAGTTTGGGCAAGGAGCTCCAGGCCCTCTCGAAGCTGCTCCCGGTCAGTGCCGTAGGTCGACTGCTCGATTGAGTCAAAAAAGCGGTCAACACCCCATGGATCGTCACGCTCAGTTGCTGGTGGCTCGGCGGCAGCCTCGGGAGCCAGCGAGGCATCCTGCCAGTCGATATCGTCGGCAACGTTGCTGCGGCCATCAGTTGGATCGTGAGTGGCGTCGATGCTATCCGGGTTGCGTGCAGCGTCGGGAGCCGCCCGCAGCCCAGCCAGCGAGAGCCCGCGCCACCGCAAATACATCCGCAACACATCGAGATCAAGCCCGTCGTGTGTGAGGCCCTCTGGCGTCTCAAACAGCCGCCCGTGGCGATCCGGCAGCGAGTCAATGCTGACCGGGCGGGCCAACAGCATCACGGTTGGTTTGAACTGGCCCCGAAGCAGGTTGGTAGCAAACAGCCCCGCGGGCGCGATAAGCGCGATCAAAACGGCGTTTGTGAGGATCGTCAGCGAGAACACGCCGACTGCGGTGTCAACCAGTGGGAGTTCGATTCCACCTAGCGCGTAGTTCGGAAACGTCGGCAGCAGAATTGAGAGCGTGATCAACGCTTTTGCATCCGCCGCGCCGAAGGCACCAAACCACCAGAAAGCATAGCCAAGCGGCCCAACAAACAGGATGCTGATGGCAACCTGGAGCAAAAACAGGTCGCCGCCGAGCTGTCCAAAGACGAAATACTGGGCCGCATCCCACAGCAATAGCACGACGCCAAGCCCAACAAGCGGCGGCCACAGGCTGTTCGGCACCCGCCGGGTGTGGATATCTTGCCACGCGGCCCACGCGAACACCGGGATGATGACGAGCCGAAGCAGATCCGGAATCGTTGCAACCATTACCACAGTTCGGAACGGCATCACAAATAGGTGTTTAGGTGTCGATCACGGCTGAGTTGCGAGACGCCACAGCAAACAACGGATGTTTTTCATTCCCCGACCGCCAACAGCCGGTAATGAGCCTCATTGCGTTCGATTTCGATGGCACGCTCTCAGACTCCGAGATGACCGTCCTGCTTGGCGAGCAGCTCGGTGTGGCCGACGAGATGGCCGAAATTACCGAGCGAGCGATGAACAACGAACTCAGCTACGCCGAAAGCCTGCGGAGCCGCGCAGAGCTACTGTCCGGGCTCTCAGCGGAGGCGGCCGAAGCGTCCTACAGCGAGGTGGTGCTCCGCCCCGATGCCGCCACGCTCATCGACCGACTCCGGGCAGATGGCCACACCGTTGCGATCTTTACTGGCGGGTTCGAACGCGGCGTCGAACACGCACTCGATAACGCCGAAACGGCTGTTGATCGGATTGTCTCGAACGCGCTGCCGATTGAAAACGGGGAGCTCACTGGCGAGGTCACTGGCCCACTCATCGAGGGGACGAAAGATGACCAACTGGCAGCGTTGGCAGATGAAATCGGTGTCGAGATGAGTGAGACAATCGCTATCGGTGATGGGGCGAACGATCTGCCGATGCTGGAAGTCGCTGGCGTCGCAGTTGGATTCGAGCCAAAGCCAGCCGTCGAGCCATCATGTGATGCAGTGGTGACAACAATGAACGAGTTGGCCGAGTTGCTTGAACAGCAAAGCGTGCTCTCAGCGACTGTCGACAACAACTGATTGAAGACGGGCGGGGCTGAACAGCCGACTGTATTGCTCTACAGCACTGCCCAACAGCACACAATACGCAGATGAACCCCTCAACTTGGTCACGGAAAACGGTGCTCGGGCGGCTGACGATGACCGCGCCGCTTGCGGTGATTGCACTCGTCATTCCGTTCGGGCTGGCGATTGGTGAGCTGCCACGAACAGTCGAGTTCGCGCCGTTTGTGGTGAGTGTATTGCTGTTTGGGCTGCCACACGGCGCGGTTGATCATCTCGTCCCTCTCCGGCTTGGAGAGGCCTCACTTCGCCGGTCACTGCTGGTGGTGACAGCGGTGTATCTTGTGTTGGGTGGGATCTATCTCGCAGTGTGGCTCATCTCGCCGGCTGTCGCGCTGGTGGCGTTTATTCTGATTACCTGGTTCCACTGGGGCCAAGGCGATGTCTTCGCACTGCGGGCCTTCGGCGACGGCACCCACATCAAGACGCGGAGTGATCGCTGGCTTGGCGTTGCCGTCCGCGGTGGGTTGCCGATGCTTGTACCACTGCTGGCCCAGCCGGCGGCCTACCGCGAGGTAGTCGAGGGGATTATCGGGCTGTTCAACCCGGCGGCTGCGGCCGCGCTTGCACCTGTGTTTCAGGTTGAGACGAGACTGTGGCTCGGAGCTGGTTTCGGCCTGCTGTGTCTGGGGAGCCTCATATGGACAGGGCGACACGTCTACAACGGTGAGGCAGGCGTGGCTGGAGTTGGCTGGGATGCAGTCGAAATTGGGGTGTTGTGGCTGTTCTTCTGGACGGTGCCGCCGGTGTTTGCGGTCGGGCTCTACTTCGCGCTGTGGCATGCAGTCCGGCATATCGGCCGGCTGGCGATTATCGACGCGCTGTCGCGGCAGGCACTTTCTGTCGGCGGCTGGACGACCGCACTCAAACGGTTTTATCGGGATGCGATGCCGCTGACAATAGTGACACTCGGGCTGTTCGCCGCGCTGTATGTGGCGATGCCGACGGATGGCTCACTGGAGGCGTTGCTGTGGGTGTATCTCGTCGGCATCGCCGTGGTGACGCTGCCGCATGTCGCTATCGTCACGTGGATGGATCACAAACAGTACGCCTGAGTGTTTTACCTTCGCCCTGCTGCGGGAACGCTTAACCCTCACGGCCTCTAACCCCGACTAATGGCGGCCACCGAAGACGTAGGGTATATTGAGCATCCGCTGCTCACCGAGTCGTTCATCGAGGAGCGACGCTACCAGCTCCAGTTGGCCGAGGCCGCAAAACAGGGCCATACACTGGTGTGTCTGCCAACAGGGCTTGGGAAGACAACGGTGAGTCTGTTGGTGACGGCCGAACGCCTCCATGAGGTTGGTGGGACGGCACTGCTGCTCGCGCCGACGAAACCATTGGTGCAGCAGCACGCTGAATTTTATCGGGAGGCGTTGCAGATGCCCGACGAGGAGATTGTCGTCTTTACTGGCGAGGTACGACCCGAGGATCGCGCCGAGTTATTTGAATCCGCACGGGTGGTGATCGCCACACCACAGGTTGTCGAAAACGATCTTGTTGGCAACCGCATCTCACTGGCTGAGGTGACACATCTCACCTTCGATGAGTGTCACCGCGCGACCGGCGAGTACGCCTATGTCTACATTGCCGAACGGTATCACGCCGACGCAAACGAGCCGCTGGTGACAGCGATGAGTGCCTCTCCCGGCGGCAGCAAGGAGGAGATCCAGACCATCGGCGAGAATCTTGGGCTTGAGGGTGTGGAGGTGATGACCGAAGACGACGCGGATGTGAGCAAGTTCACCCACGACACGGATGTTGAGTGGAAACGGATTGATCTACCCGAGGAGCTACTGGAGATTCGCGATGGCATAAACGAAGTAATCTCGGATCGACTTGAAACGCTCCGGGAGTTGGGCGTCACCCAGGCATCCAGCCCCGATATCTCCCAGAAACAGCTCAACAAAATCGGTGCCGAACTCCGAAAGCTGATCGACAACGATCAGTCTGAGGGGTATGAGGGGATGTCAGTCCACGCCGAGATCATGAAGCTGCGGCGGGCGGTCACACTCGTTGAAACCCAAAGCGTCGAGTCGCTGCGGCGGTATTTTGAACGCCAGCGCAACGCAGCCGAGAGTTCGGGGGCCTCAAAAGCCAGCCAGCGACTCGTCTCCGAGCCAAAGGTGAGAGAAGCGATGCGGGCTGCGGAAGCCTACGACGACCGCCACCCTAAATTTTCACAGGCCCGAATTTTGCTGGCTGAAACACTCGGCATCAACGATGGCGACCGCGTGATTGTGTTTACTGAATCCCGCGATACAGCCGAAACGCTGACCGAGTTTCTGGATGAAAGCTTCGAGACAGAGCGGTTTGTCGGCCAAGGCGACAAAGAAGGATCGGATGGGATGACCCAGACCGAACAGCAGGAAACCTTAGATCGATTCCGGAACGGGGAGTTCGACGTGTTGGTCTCGACCTCAGTCGCTGAGGAGGGGCTTGATGTGCCGGAAGTCGATCTCGTGTTGTTTTATGAGCCGGTGCCGACAGCGATTCGATCAATTCAGCGCAAGGGCCGAACCGGCCGACAGACAACCGGACGCGTCGTTGTCCTCCTGGCAAACGACACCCGCGATGAAGCCTACTTCTGGATTTCTCGGCGCAAAGAAAAGCAGATGGAATCCGAGCTTCGCGAACTGAAAGGTGTGGCAGATGAGGTCGAAGAGGAGTTGGATGACGCCCAGTCCGCACTTGATCAGTTCGATGGTGACGAGAGGCAGTTTGACGGTGACGACGATCAGCTTGAAGACGGTAGCGATAATCAGGATGACGACAGTGGCGACGCAATCGAGACAGCGACAAACGGCGGCAGCGACGGCCAGCCTGGGTTGGCTGATTTTGGAACACGCGACGAGAGTCCGGGAGACGCTGGGGATGAAAGTAGTGACAGCAAGGCGGGCGACGACGCCGACAGCGGTGGCAGCGACGACACCGAAAGCGACGATTCTGGCAACAGCGATAGTGACAGCGGTGATACCGACGACGAAGCAGATGGAGTCGTCGCAACCGCCGGGAGCGACGACGGGGTGGAGATTGTCGCCGACCAACGCGAGTTAGAGTCGACAGTTGCCCGCGACCTCTCGAAACGGGAAGCGATCACAACGCGGTTGGAGACGCTGGCAGTCGGTGACTACGTGCTGTCGGATCGGGTCGCCGTCGAACGCAAATCAGTCGCGGACTTCCTTGATACCCTCACCGGCGGCGACCGATCAATGTTCGAGCAGGTCGGCGATCTTGTGCGGAACTACAGCCGGCCAATCGTCATCATCGAGGGAAGCGATCTTTACGGAGAGCGAAACGTGCATCCGAACGCAATCAGGGGTGCAGTCGCCAGCCTCGCCGTCGATTTCAACGCCAGCGTGCTCCGGGCCGAGGATGAAGCCGAGACCGCAGAGCTGCTGGCAACGGTCGCTCGCCGCGAGCAGGAGACCCGCGACCGCGAGGTGTCGGTTCACGGCGAGAAGTCCACGAAAACAACCGCCGAACAGCAGGAGTACGTTGTCGCCTCGATTGCCGATATCGGCCCCGTGACTGCGCGATCACTGCTCGAAGAGTTTGGCACGGTTGAAGCCGTGATGACCGCACGGGAGGAGGATCTGCGTGAAGCCGATGGCGTTGGCAAAGTGACGGCCGAAAAAATTCGGGATGTGGTTGGCAGCGAGTATAGCCCGTAAGCAGCCGCGTCGTCCGTCGGGAGAGAGACAGCGAAGCGGCGTCGTCGAAATTTCTCGAATGGGTTACTGCTCAACTGCGCGCAGCGTTTCGGCAGCCTCTCTGGCGGCCGATAAGAGTTCTTTCGCCCGTCGCGGATCGTCAGTTGCTGCTGCCCGCTGAGAGAATCGCGTGACAGTACCGATAAGGGACTGTCGGGCAGCCGTCAATCCTTCTGCGGATGATTCAGACGGGTTCGGCGGCTGGGTTGGTGATGGGCCAGCGGGTGACTCAGCAGCGATATCAGCTGGCGTCGAGTCAGCAGCAATATCAGTTGGTGTCGGATCAGCAGCATCGGCAGAGGCCGAGGACTGGCCGTTTGTGACAGTATCGCTGGTCTCTGAGGTGGGTTGGGATGGCGGCTGTGAAGGAGCGGAGGGTGGAGTTTCCGACTGAGAGTGTTCTGGCGATGTCTCTGCTGTCGGTGCCGATGGCGACGGTGAAGACTGGGCTGTCGACGCAGGCGACTGCTGCGCAGCGTCGGGTTCCTGGCCATTTGCTTGGCAGGTCGGACAGAAAATCTGGCCATTGTGGCGGAAGAGTGGATCACTGCACGCATCGCAGTGCTGGTTCGTCATCGTCGCTCCCTTCAGCAGTAGCTCACTCATCCGCTTGGTATCAGCCCGGCTTTCCTCATCGTCGGCGTACTTCTTCCGGAGTTTCTCGCGTTCGGCTTCCTTATCGAAGTCGCTCATACCGGGTGAAACGGGTGGAGTCCGGAAAAACTCTGCCACTGATTTTATACTGATGTATGCGGTACCAACCCACATGGAGATTCGGGACGCCGTCGAAGACGATGCCGAATCAATCGCGGCCGTCGCCGACGTACCGGCCGATGTGGTTCGGAATCTCGTCCACGACCGGAGCGTCCGCGTCGCCGAACGACCGCAAGACGGGAACGACCCGAACGTCGATACAGACAGCCTCGACAATGAGTTGTTGGGCTTCGTCAGTTTCGATGTTCACGATGATGCTGTCCATGTCACACAGGTCGGCGGGACGAAAGCCGCCTGCGAGCAGCTGTTGGGAGAGCCAGTGCGGTTCGCTGCAAGCGAAGGGATGGCTGTCGAGTTACTGGTTGAGGCTGACGCGGCGACGCTTCAGACAGCAGCCCAATCAGCAGGGTTCGAGGAGAAAGGCACCGGCCCGATGTTTGGTGGGAAAGAAACGATTCGGTATGCGAAGACTCCCTGAAGAGAGCGTTGGAAAAGGGTTTCTAAGCGAATTTGCGCACGGTCATATCGAGGGTGTCGAGATCAACAATCGGAGCGTGGGCCACATCTGGGTCGATGTTGACCTTCTTTTGGAAATCAGTCTGGGCCTGCCAGCAGCCGCTGTTGACTGAGAGGACGTTGTGATACTTCCCCCAGCCGAGTTTGTGAACGTGGCCGGTATGGAAGATATCGGGAACCGTGTCGATAGTGAGATAGTCCTTTGTTTCGGGTGCAAGTCGCATTTTCCCGCCGTACTGTGGGGCGACGTGGCGTTTCTTCAGTAGTTGGTACATCGCCTTGTGTGGGTTATCGTAGCTGGCTTTCTCTTCTGGGAGTTCGGCGATGACTTCATCCAGCGAAACGCCGTGGTACATCAGCACCGAGACACCCTCAATAGTGACCATCGAGGGGTTGCCCGTAATCTGGGGATCGTGGGCTGACATGATGTCACGGAGTTCCGCATCAAAGCCGGGCTGAGGTTCGGCCAGCCGGACAGCATCGTGGTTGCCGGGGATCATCACGATCTCCATATCCCCAGGGACGGCTTTCAGATGCTCCGAAAACGCCTCATACTGATCGAAGATATCGATGATGTCGAGCTCTTCGTCCTGGTTTGGATAGACGCCGACACCTTCGACCATATCGCCAGCGATGAGCAGATACTCGACAGATTCGGCCTCCTCAGTGTGGAGCCAGTCGGCGAACCGCTGCCATGCTTCGGCCATGAACTCCTGGCTGCCAACATGGACATCAGAGATGAGTGCGGCTTGGACATGGCGGTCGGCAGTACTCGGGCGGAACGTCCGGGGTACATCCGGGAAATGAATCGAATCAACAAATAGGATGCCGGCGTCGTCAGCGAGCGTGCCTTGGACGGCAATACACTCATCAAGCAGGAGTTCATCGACCAGCTCCGCGATTGGTTTGTCTTTCATCACGAGTGCCGGAAACGTCCCGGTCGTGTCTTCGAGTTCGATCAGCCAGTGGCCGCTGGCTGTCGAGCGAATGTCGTTGACGAGACCGATCATCTCGGCGTCGCTCCCGCCAGGCATGTCGGCTATCGCTGACGCCGGGCGGTGGTTGACACGACCGCGGAGTAGCTTCGAGAGCTGTTCGTAGCGATCCCGAAACGTCGAGACGAACTGGTTGTACTCGCCGGTGCCGGTGCTTCGGCCCGTGATGTCGCCAGCGATCTCGGCGGGCGGTGGATCACGTTCACCGCCGCGGTCAGTGGCGGTATTGCCTGCTGTCGATTGAGGCGTCGGTTCTGATTCCGCCGTGGCGTTTGATTGAGTTTCTGCGGAGGTGGTTGACTCCGATGTGGCGTTTGGTTGGGTTTCTGCGGAGGTGGCTGCCTCCGGGGTTGATTCAGTGGCTGTCGAGGACGCTGATGCTGGTTCGGCGTCAGCCGTGGTTTCTTTATTCCCGGTTGTTGATGACCCCAAAGTTTCGTGTGGAGATTCTGATGCTGTCGTGTGATTTTTTCTTTCGGACGTTGCAGTCGAAGAGGTGGTTGATTCCGGCTTGTCAGGAGGAGCAGCATCAGTCTCAACAGTCGCGTCAGTCGCAATCGTGTCAGTCGCCGTCGGGTCACTATCGAGGCATGCCCGGACATCACTGGGTGTGATCCGGAGCGTGTCCTCAGGCGTCGCCTCGACGACGGCTGCGATTGCGGCGTCCGGATCGGTGGTGCGGGCAAGCAGCGTCACTGCCTCGCGGTCGGCGTTGTAGCCGCGGCGGGCCAACGCTTGAACGATCCGGGCTGGCGTTGCTGATGGCACTGCCGGGAAGTGGAGTGCTCCAAGCAAAAACGTGCCGACCGACGACTCCCCACGTAGACAGAAGCTTCAAACAGCCCGCCGGCAAACGGGGACACAATGAGTTCTGGGGATCGTCAGCCATCCGAGGAGGAAGACGATTCGGTCGACGACGAAAGAGAGTCAATGGCTGACGAGACGACTGCTGAAGCGCGAGATGCCGGAATCACTACTGAGGAGACCGGTGCTGGAGAAGACGGTGCTGAAGAGGATGGGACTGGAGCGGTCGACCCTAGAGAAGACGACCCTGGAGAGATCGATGTTGGAGAAGACGGCACTGGAGTGGACGACAACGACGTGCCGGTATGGAGAAAGGTCTGGGAGGCCGAAAGCGGGCCACTGCTGTTTCTCAAAGACGGGATTGTAAGCATCCTGATTGTGACACTGATCGGGATTGGCCTCTTCGCCATCAGTGGCGTGTGGCCCCCGATGGTGGCTGTCGAAAGCGACAGTATGGAGCCAAACATCAACCAGTACGATCTGATTTTGGTGACTGAAGCCGGCCGGTTCGCACCAGAGTCAGCCAACGAACAGGGGTTGGTGATGGCACAGGAAACAGCTGATCACAGCTCCTTTGGACACGCTGGCAGCGTCATCGTCTTCGATTATCCCGGGCGGACAGGCTCGCCGATAATCCATCGCACGCAGTTTGCCGTTGAGGAGGGCGAAAACTGGTTTGAGAGGGCCGATCCTGACTCGATTGCCGCCAGCGACTGTGGCGAGTTGATGAACTGTCCCGCGCCACATGATGGCTACATTACCCAGGGCGACAACAACGGCCAGTACGACCAAGCAAGTGGGATCGCTCCGGTTGTGAAGCCCGGGTGGGTGACCGGCGTGGCCCACATTCGGATTCCGTATCTCGGCTGGCTGCGGCTCTCACTGGTTGGAAGTGCCAGTGGCGGGATCACAATACCAGTCGTTGAAACGGCAGCGATAGCGGACTCATTGCCGTTGATTGGGGCAACACCGACAGCAATGGTTGAGTCAACACCAACAACATTGGCGGGGACAACATCGACAGCAATGGTGGAATCAACGCCGACAGCAGCGACTGCCGGGTAGTCGGCTGAGAGAACGCCTCAGAAAGAGATTGGATTAGTTATCGAATTTAGTTATCGAATCGGGCTTGGACGAAGGGTTGGACATCATCGATATCGCCGAGTCGGGAGTCACTGAGAAGCACAGCCTCCGTCTCATCAAGTGGAACTGAGAGGCTCATCTCCTTAGTGCGGCCGTAGCGGCCTTTTGAGACAACAACCGCGTTGACGATGCCAAGCATATCAAGCTCGCTGATCAGATCAGTAACCCGGCGTTGAGTGAGCACGTCGGCATCAATCTCCTCACAGAGGCGTTTGTAGATGTTGAACACCTCGCCCGTGTTGATGTTGTGGACGCCGTTTTGTTCAAGCAGGATAATCGAAAACAGCACGATCTTGCTTTGGGTTGGAAGCGTGCGGACGACCTCGACGACACGATCCAACTCGATTTTGTCCTGGGCCTGGCGGACGTGTTCCTCCTCGACGATATCTGCTTGGCTTCGCTCAGCAAGCTCGCCAGCGGTGCGGAGGAGATCGAGTGCCCGGCGGGCATCACCGTGTTCTTGGGCTGCAAACGCCGCACACAGTGGGATGACGTCGCTTGTGAGTGCGTCAGGTTTGAATGCGACATCTGCGCGGTGTTGCAGGATGTCGCGGAGTTGGGTGGCATCATACGGCGGGAAGACGATTTCTTCCTCACCCAGCGATGATTTCACCCGCGGATCAAGGAAATCAGTGAACTTGAGATCATTCGAGATGCCCATAATCGAAATCCGGGAGTTGGTCAGTTCGTTGTTCATCCGCGAGAGGTTGTAGAGCGTGTCGTCACCGCTTTTCTCGACGAGTTTGTCGATCTCATCCAGCATGATGACGACAACGCGCTCGTTGTAGTCGACGGCCTCGAAGAACGTATTGTAGACGCGATCCGTTGGCCAGCCAGTCATCGGAACCGGCTCCATCTCATCGGCATCCGCACGAAGCGACTCAATTCGCTCCGCAACAGCTTCAACTGAGTCGTAGCTCGCCTTGGCGACTGGAAGGCTCCCCTCGGGGCTGTCGTCAGGAGTGTCGCCTTCGGCATCGGGAATAGGAACAGGGTCGCTTTCGACATCGCTGAGTGCGACTGATTCTGTTGTTTCGGCGTCAGTGCGTTGGATTGGGCTCCCCTCAGCCTCGTCGGTCTCGTCAGCGTCGTCATCGTCCGCCTCGTCAGCGTCGGCTGTGGAATCCGCGGCGAGTTCGTCACGGACAGACTCCAGCGTCTCGATGCGGGACTCAATCAGCGCGACATTTTTCTCGATGAATTTGTTGGCGAGTTGGGCGAGAACACGGTACTGCGTGTCGGTGACCTCGCAGTTGATATACTCAACCTCACAGGGAACATCATACTTCTCAGAGGTTGATTCGAGCTCCTGGCTCACGAACTTCGCGCTCGCGGTTTTGCCAGTGCCGGTTTTGCCGTAGATAAGAATATTTGAGGGGGTATCACCGCGGAGTGCAGAGACCAGAATTGTCGCCATCTGGTTGATCTGGTCGTTGCGGTGAGGGAGTTCATGCGGGGTGTAGGAGGGACGAAGCACCTCTTTGTTCTCGAAAATCGGCTCGCCGGAGAGGAGATCATCGAACAGCCCCTCGCTGTCGTCCTCGTCAGTGGTGTCATGGTCGAGGACGCTGTCGATATCCAGCTCTGAGGAGGCTCGAGAGCGATCACGACCCGACTCGCCCGCGCCCGCGGAGTCTGGTATATTCAACGAGCCAGTCGTCACCGGGCTGTCGTCGGGGTTGTCGTGATTGTCGTCGTGATCAGATCCAGCAGTACTGCGAGCAGCGTCTTCATCTTCAGCGGCGTCGACCTCGCTGTTGTCGTTGGCTGTCGCAGTATCAGCTGCCGCAACATCGCTAGTAGCTGTCGCAGCATCAGGATCACTGTTCGTGCTGGTATCGGTGCGTGAATCGTTGGTATCAGACGATGGCGGTGGCTGTTCGTCAGAATCTGGGGCTGGCGTGGCAGCATTGGACGCATCGTCCGACTCAGTGTGTTCCTTCGTCATCCTACCCCCAATTTCAGGTGAAATACCCAACAAATATCACCCAAAGGCAGTAGAGGAAGCCGCATACGCTTGATTCTGTTTGGGTGACCAGTGTTGGCGTATCCAAGTAGTGCAGGCGAAACAGAGGAAGAGATGGTACAAAAACGTTCTCCCTTCGGCCCATATTTGCCACGTAGGCATTGGGATAGCTCACCAGTCGAGCATTGCGATAGATTGCCACGAAGAAAGAACATGGTAAGAGACAAAGAGAGAAGCCTGTTGTCGAAGGGTGAGGATGAGGGGAGAAGCCTGTTGTCGAAATGAGAAACAGGGAGAATTGGGGTGAATCGAGGACAAAACAACTCAGTTGAGACGGATATCTAGCCCCCCACCCCTTTGTTTCAACTGGAACGTGAGAATACGGACACCCCTCTGAGAGTGTTTTCTAGCTCCCAAAATCTTTATTATACATAACCAGAAACAGTACCCGTACTGTGTCAAAAACAATTATATCTATCCGTTTTGTTATTTATATTTAGTAGTGAAACAACTAAATAATCTATTTTGTCTCAACTCCCCCGCCAGTTCTTGATGTTCCACTCGAAACAAAGGGGTGGGAGGTCACCCCACAGAGTATCGGCAACTATCCTTCGACTGGTAGCTCGATTCTCGAAGCTTACCCACGGTTGACGCAGTGTTTAAGTGTTCTCGGCATGCAAATTCCGTCATACGCCCTTCCACGCGAAACAGCGGGAGGCGCGGGAGTTCAGGATGGGTCTACTCACAAATCTCAAGGACAGCGTCTCGCGGGTCACCGACCGGCTGTTCGCGTCCGACGATCCAAAACGGATCGGTATCTACGGACCGCCGAACGCCGGGAAGACCACCCTCGCGAATCGTATCGCGCGTGACTGGACTGGTGACGCGATTGGACCGGAAAGCCATGTTCCACACGAAACACGCCGCGCCCGCCGAAAGGAGGGCGTCGAAATCGAGCGCAACGGTCGCTCAGTCACGATTGATGTCGTCGACACCCCTGGTGTCGCCACCAAGGTCGACTACAAGGAGTTCCTTGACCACGACATCGACAAAGACGACGCAATCCGTCGCTCTCGGGAGGCAACCGAAGGCGTTGCCGAAGCCATGCACTGGCTTCGAGAGGATGTTGACGGCGTCATCTACGTCCTCGACTCGACGACCGATCCGTTCACGCAGGTCAACACGATGCTTATCGGGATCATCGAGAGTCGGGATCTCCCGGTGCTCATCTTCGCTAACAAGATCGATCTTGAGGAGGCCGATATCAAACGTGTTGCCGATGCGTTCCCACAGCACGAAACCGTACCGCTCTCCGCCCTTGAAGGGGATAACATGGATGAAGTATACGACAAAATCGCGGAGTACTTCGGATAATGCCTGAAGCAACACCCTCAGACTCAGCCGATCCGCAAAACGGTGTCCAGATCGACCTGATGAGTGGGTCGCGGATGGAGGGTCTCCGGAGTATGGAGAAAATCCGGCTGATACTCGATGGCGTCCGCGACGGCAACATCGTTATCCTCGAAGAGGGACTCTCGCCCGACGAGGAATCAAAGCTGATCGAGGTGACGATGACAGAGATCAGTCCTGACGATTTCACCGGGATTGAGATCGAAACCTACCCGCGCGAGGAAGCTGGCGACCAGAGCTTCCTTGATCGCCTCATGGGTCGGGAGTCGACAAAGAAACTCACCGTCATCGGCCCGGCGAACCAGATTGAGACGTTGCACAAGGACGACCAACTCATCAGCGCGCTTGTCTCACGGAAATAGCGCATGCCCCATCAGTGCACCAACTGCGGCCATGTTTTCCCCGATGGCTCCAAAGAGATGCTTTCGGGCTGTCCCGAGTGCGGTGGCAACAAATTCCAGTTCAAACAGGGCTCGACTGACGAGATCAAAGCCGGCGAGCAACAGCAGACAACGCTTGATTCATCAGGGACTGATGAGGCTGACTCCTCAGCAGCCAAATCTACTTCCCAGCCGTCGACCTCCGCGCCACCTGAGGAACCACAGACAACAACTGATCCGGCATCGACAGCTGATCCCTCACAACCGACATCGACTACTCAGTCCGCCACCGAAGAGACTGACGCCGAGTTACTCAACTCCGACCGCGATGACACGGGAGAATCCCCGGCCCAGTCGACCGCACGCTCTGATGTTGTTTCGGAGGACGAACTCCCAGAAACCGACCGCTCACAACCTGCAGCAACCGACACCAGCTCCAGCACAACCACTGAATCCCCAGAAACAGATACTGACGACGACTCTAGCCTGAATCAACTCCGACAGGAGCTCAACGATCAGTTCGAGAGCATCCGAATCGTCAGTCCTGGAGAGTACGAGTTGAACCTGATGGAGCTCTACGACCGCAACGAGTACATCATCTCATTGCGTGAGGATGGTCGGTACGTAATCGAAGTCCCAGACGGCTGGGGCGAGTAGCGCTCTCCACTCATCACGCTAATGGCGTCCGATCATCACGCTAACGGCGTTCGTTCAACGACTGTCCCATCGACGGTCGGATACTGCTCGATGATTTCGCCTTCACTCACATCTCCTTCTTCAACCATCTCCTCAAGCAGCCACCACGCCAACTCGACGTGATCGGATTTGACCGTGTAGAACTCCTCGGGAACACCAAGTTCTTCGAGTCGTGCCTCCGGCTCCCAGGTTTTCCCGTAGACGAGTGTTCCATCGTCGGTGATCTCATCGAACTCGCGGCTGATCACGCGTGCCATCCGTTTCAGCCGATTACGGTGCTGTGCGGCGTCTTTGAACACGCTGGTACAGAAGTAGACTCGCTCGTGGTCGCCCATCGTCTCAAGAATCGCCTCTTTCGACCCCTCAATGGCCGACATGTGACCATCTTGGAGTTCGTAGCCTCGCTCCTGCATCCGGCGATAGTTCCCATCGCTCATCTCGAACTCGTTGATGTTACAGAACTCGGCTGCGCCCTCATCGAGGAACTCAAGGAACTCCTCTTCAGCGCGAATCCCCGGAATCTCGAAGGCCGGCGTCATTCCCTCCTCGCGGGCGATGTAGAGAATCTCTTCCCACTCGGTTCCGTGTAGCTCACCCCACTGCTCATACGGCGGGTGGAACCGAATCTCATCAAGTCCTGCTTCGGAGAGCCGCCGCATGTTCTCGCGCCCGCCGGTAATTCCTGTGTAGAGGTGAGTGTGGTGATCCTCGCCAAACTCATCTTTCAGCAGTCGCAGATACCGACAGGTCTTGTTCATCGCCTCTTGTGGTTCCCCACCCGTAATCGAGGTTCCCAAGGCGTCCATTCGGTGGGCTTCCTCGATGATATCCTCGTCGTCTTCGACAAGTCGCTCGTTGGCGTAGACGTCAGTGACGTTTTTGCGGTTTTCTCCAAGTGGGCAGTAAAAACAGTCGCGCTGATCGCAGTAGCCGTAGACAAAAAGCACCATCTTCCCGCCTTTGGCACACTGTTCACAGCACCATCTTCCCGCCTTTGGCACACTGTTCACAGCCTTTGGAGATCATTCGTTATCTTCGATACCCGTCCGGGCCACAAAAACTGTCCGAAACCGAAATCAGCGCATCTCCAGACTGAATCGCCAGAAAAGTCTTAACGACTGGCTCGCGTAGCTTCCAGTGTGCTGCTCGTCCTCTGTATCGATCTCGACGACGATGTCGGCCGGAAAACCGGCATTGAAACCCCAGTCGTCGGGAGCGAGGCGGTTCGGGAGGCTGCGGTGAGTCTTGCGACTGTCGATCCAGAGGATTCCGATCTCAACGTCATGTTTCAGGGTCTCTCGACGTATGAGTCGCTTCTGGCCGAAGAAGACGAATCTGTCGAGGTCGCCGTCGTTACTGGCGTTGAGGGTAAAGATGTCACCGCCAACCGCGAGATTGGCGATGAGATCGATACCGTCTTAGCCGGCCTCCAGACTGGCGAAGAGGTTCGGGCGATCATTATCACCGATGGCGCGCAGGATGAGTCGGTCATCCCGATCATCCGCTCCCGTATGCCAATCGACGGCGTCCAACGCGTTGTCGTCCGCCAGGCTCAGAACCTTGAATCGATGTACTACACGCAATCGACGGCGTCCAGCGTGTTGTCGTCCGCCAGGCTCAGAACCTTGAATCGATGTACTACACGATCAAGCAGGTGCTTGCTGATCCCGAAACCCGTGGGACGATCCTCGTTCCGCTCGGCATTTTGCTTCTCATCTACCCACTCGTTGTCATCGCCGGCGCGTTCAACATCGCGGGCGCGGCCGTCCTCGGTGTTATCTCAGCCCTGTTAGGACTCTACACCCTCTTTCGAGGGCTTGGCTTGGAGGAGACAGTCGATGCCACCGCCGACCGTATTCGCAACGGACTCTATGCCGGCCGAGCAACGCTGATCACCTACGTCGTCGCCATCGCACTCATCATCGTCGGCGGTGTCCAGGGCGTCTCGATGATCGACACTGTCGATACGGCTGCCGGCGGCTCGTTGGCTGCGATTACGGCTGGGGCTGCGTTTATTCATGGCTCCGTCCAGTGGTTTGCTGCCGCCGGAATCACCAGCAGCCTCGGGCAGGTCACTGATGAGTATCTCGCTGGTCGGTTCCGCTGGCGGTATCTCAACGCGCCGTTTTACGTTGTTGCGATTGCGATTGTCCTCTATGGCCTGTCGGGCTTTTTCCTTCCCGACGTGGAGGGAATCTCAGCGCTGTCGCTGCCGGATCTGGCGGTCGCACTCACCATCGGCACGCTGCTTGGTGTGTTGAGCACGCTGACGTTTGCGGTCGTTGAATCGCGGTATCCGGCTGATCCAGACCCAGCTTGAGGTTTCAGTCCAACTTGAGTCCAGATCCAGCCTGATACTCTTCAGCGATCAGCCAGTAGCTCGCTGGCAGTCACCAGCGACTCAAGTTCGAGATCATGCTCGGCCAACTGCTCGCTGGCTCCCTCTTCTCTGTCGACAACGACGAGCACGCGGTTGACAACAGCTCCTGCCTCACGCAGTGCTTGGCTTGCTTCGATAGCCGAGGTGCCTGTCGTGGCAATATCTTCAAGGACAACGACTTCCGCTCCCTCCTCAAGTCTGCCCTCGATTCGGTTTCCGGTACCGTACTCTTTGGCCTGCTTGCGGGCGATCACGTAGGGTCGTCCGGTTTCGACGGCGGTCACGGCAACCAGTGGCACCGCGCCAAGGGCGACGCCAGCGAGTTTTGGCTCATCGATTTTCGCGGCGAAGGCCTCGGCAATAAGTTCCAGACAGCGCGGGTTGGTCTCGAAGAGATATTTGTCGACGTAGTAGTCGCTTGTTCCGCCATGTGAGAGTTCGAACTCACCATACTGCACTGCATCAGCATCCCGCAGGGCAGCGATAAGCTCCTGATTGGTCATACGCGTGGTCGGCCAGCCGTCGGCTTAAACGGGCCGGATTGTCGGTTCCATGCTTACTTCGTCTGATCCACAGACGATCTCTCAGACCAGCACATGCACATGCCGAACCAGCGAGCCATGGACGCGCCGTTCGAATCGCCGATCAACCCGCCAGCCAGCCGCTCTCGCTGGCTCCTCCCATGATTGATCCGCAACCATCACAGCTTGGGGTGCGATCCGCGCTGCTTCCTGTAATGCGCCCTCAATCAGCTCAGCCAACTCGTGGCGGGCGATTTTCGACTGTCGACCGTAGGGTGCATCGAAGACGACAGCATCTGCACACCCATCAGTCAGCGGCAGCGCGGTCGCATCGCCGCGAATACTACTTGTCTCACCATCAAACTCCCACTCAGCTTCAAGCGCGGCAAGATTCGTTTCGGTGCCGCGAGCCATTTTCCACTGCGCATCGACGCCGATCACGTTGCTGCCGACGAGTGCGGCCTCCAACAGCAACCCGCCTGTTCCACACATCGGATCGACGACTGTCGCGTCTGGTTCCGCACCTGCGATGTTCACGAGCGCGCGGGCGTCTAAGGGAGCCATACTCCCCGGCTGCACAAACGGTCGCTCCGTTGGCTGGCGGTCGCCGTAGCCGCGCCTGCTCTCGATAGCGAGCCAGCCGAGCAGACAACAGCCGTCGGCCTCCTTGCCATCGCTTTCCTCCTCGGCTTCGTTGCCTGCGAACAGTGCCCGGAGTTCATGATCCGGATTCTCAAGATCAATCTCGAACCCGCGTTCAACGAGTACTGTTCCGAGTCGCCGTTCGGCTGCCTGGGTATCGACTCCCGTTTTCCCCCGCACATCTCTGGCTCGCACTGCGACTGAGCCACTTTGTTCGAGTGTTGCGGCTTCAACTGCGAGTTCGGCGGCCTCGATATCCGCACTCGTCTTGGCGAGTAGCTCACTGGCGGCGTGGGTGAACGCGAGTTGGCGCAAGCGGTTGGGCTCGATTCCACGGGCGGTTGCCACACCGCCGCCGACAACGCTGACGCTGCTTGCGGCACGTCGGGCTTCGTAGGCCGCAAACTCGTCTTCGTTGCCAGCAAGCTCCAGACAGTACACGCCTCGATACAGTCCCAGGCTGGCAATCAGCGTGTCGGTCTCTCCGCCGTGAGCGAGTTTTCACCTCGTCGCGCGCCGGAGCGTTCTTCCCGCTTGCCAGCAACAGCCCGATAATGGCTGCTTCGGTGTTGACCACCACGCTGTTTTTGACTGACCGCGGCTGGTGGCTGCTTGCGGTTCTTAGCTACGGTGTCGGCGACTATCTCACAACAGTGGTTGCTGTCCAGCGGTATGCTGTTGTTGAGGCGAACCCGGTTGTCCGTCGACTGCTTTCTGCGACACCCAGCCCGCTTGGGTTTGCGGTGCTCAAACTCACGACGCTTGCTGTCTGTTTTGCTGGCTATCTGGTGATTGCTGAGACGCTGCTTGGCATCTGGGTGCCGATTGTCATCACTGTCATCGGTGTTATCATCACAACGCTCAACCTTCGGGCGATTGCAACGAGTCGCACTGCCTAAACTGCTCACCATCGCCAAACGATAGATTCGACACCCTCCAGTTCGTTAGGTCTGCTATGGTGGCTCTGTCGCTGACTTCCCTCATTCTGCAAGCACCACCCAGTCCGATTGCTGTGTTGGGAACAGTTGGGCTGTTGGCCCTGTTTTTATCACTCACCGCGCATCTGGCTGCCAGAAACGTGATTGGCGATGTCGACCCAATCAAAGCCTTGGGTGTCGGCGTTGTCCCCGCGGTTGTCTCGCTGGCAACACAGCTACTGAACCTTCCAAGCGGTATCGGGGTTGCCGTCGCACTCCTGCTTGATGGGGTGGCGATCCACTATCTGTACGACCAACCTCGCCGGATCAGCATCTACACCACTGCCATCCACGTTATCATTACCATCATTCTTGGTGTCGTTATCGGCGGGATCATCATTCTGGTTGGCACCACACCTGGATAACGTCTCCCGCTACTCGACAAGTCGTTCGATTTCGGTGACGAGAATCCCGGTTGCGCCGACGGATTTCAGATCGTTGATCACCTCGAACACCTCGTCTTCGTCAACAACAGCGTGAACCGCAACATCGTCGCTTCCGGCGACATCCATCACTGTTGGCCCACCCAACCCGGGGATCACGTCTCGAACAGCCTCCAAATCCTCGCTGGCGACATTCATCATCAGATACCGCTTGTCGCTGGCGGCCAACACCGACTCCAGTGCGGTGACAAGCTGCTGGACTTTGGCGGTCTCCACTGTGTCTGGCCGCCCGAAGAGTCGGACTGAGCTATCAAGCACCGCATCAATAATCGCCAGCCGGTTGACCGCCAGTGTCGTGCCCGTTGAGGTAATATCGACAATCGCGTCTGCCATCTCGACGTGTGGCGTCAACTCGGTCGCGCCGGTGACTTCGACGATTTCTGGCTCAATTCCTTGCTCCTCAAAATACTCCCGCGTAATCCGCGGAAACTCGGTGGCGACAGTTTTCCCTGCCAACTGGGCTGGCTCGGTGATCTCGCCATCCTCCGGGGCAGCAAGCACCAACTGGCACCGACCAAACTCCAGATCGACCAACTCGGTGAGATCGACTCCCGATTCACGCTGTTGATCCAACCCGGTGATCCCAACGTCGGCTGCCCCGTCAGCAACGTACTCAGGAATGTCGGCCGCCCGAGCAAACAGCACTGTCACCTCGGGATCGACCGTCTCGGCGTACAGCTTCCGGTCGGCTCCGTTCTCGATCCGAAGCCCGGCGCGTTCGAGTAGCTTCACCGTCGGCTCGTGGAGACGCCCCTTGTTGGGCACGGCGATGCGCATACCCGAACCTCTTGCTGCTGTGGCAACTGTCTTTCCCTCTCAGTTGCGGCCACACCTCTTTTCGTCGCGCTGCTTCTCTCCTCACGACGCAAGCGGAACGGCTATGGCCTCGTCGCTGCGAACGATGGGTATGGTCGGTGTTTCGTCTCTGTTGGCCGTGAGTCCCCTCTCGGCTACCGCGTTGGCGACAGCGATACATCCACTCTGGTTTGTTGCGGCCGCTGTTGTGGTGTTGCTGGCAGCGGTCATCGGTGGGCCGCTGCTCGCGCTGTCGCTTCGAGACAGCCGGGAACCGACGAGCGAGGAACACGACCGCCTCACCGAGTTGCTCGCGGCTGCCGAGTACACGCCGGAGCAGATTTTGGTTGTCGAAACCGTCGGTGAGAACTCGGTACAGACCACGCTCCGCGGCTTGCCCGGTCGCCGGAGGCTTGCTGTCTCCGATTACGCACTCCACGATCTCGATGATGAGACACTGACCGCGTTGCTCACTGCGGAAATCGAACGCGCTCGCCATGCCTACATTGAGTACCGCGGTCTTGCAGCCACCGTCGTTATCGCCGTCGCAACAGCCATGTTCGCTGGATTGCTCTCCTTTTCAGATGGCATCTTTGGCCTGGCTGTTGCTGCTATCGTGCTGTTTTGGCTTGGTCGCCAACTCCAGTTTGCGGCCGACCGCGCGGCTGCCAACCGTGTCGGCCCAGCCGCGTTGGCTGATGCGTTTGCGGCGATTGCCGACATCCGCGGTGTTGAACCCGAAACAGCAAGCTGGCGAACCTACTTTGAGGTACAACCCCCGCTCGGGCAGCGAATCGAGCGGCTGCGTGCGCGGGCGAAGCGAGATCAGTACTAACTGCCGACCACCCTCTCCTCAGTTGCCCACCCTCTCCTCAGTTACTCACTCTCTCCTCAGTTTTCGCACTCACGTCTCACTGCTCCCGTCCCACTGCTCCCGTCCCACCGCTCACATCCCACCACTCCCGTCCCACCGCTCGCGTCAACCCTGGCCGATTAAGAGACCAGCCCTCCAATCGCGGGTATGTCCACGACGGATCCCGACGATCTGTTTGCAATCGAGGGCGGTCATATCCTCACGCCACAGTTCGAGGTACGCGCAGCTGACGTGTTGGTTGACCGCGCGGCTGGCGAGGTTGTCGAGGTTGGGGATGTGAGTGCCGCAGAAACACTGGATGCGACTGACTCGCTTGTGATGCCCGGCCTCGTCAACGCCCACACCCACGTCGCAATGACGCTCCTCCGCGGCCATGCTGACGACAAACCACTCGATGCCTGGCTCCAGGAGGATATCTGGCCGGTTGAAGCCGAACTCACGCCCGAGGATATCCGGATCGGCACGGAACTCGGCCTCGTCGAGTTCATCAAAAACGGGATCACCGGGTTTGCTGACAGCTACTTCGAGGTGCCCGAAATCGCTGCTGCCACCGAGCAGTCTGGGCTGCGGGCCAACCTCTGTCATGCGTTTATCACTCTCGGCAAGGATGACGAGGCTGCCCGCGCCGACGCACAGGAAGGCCTCGATATCGCACGCGAGTTCGATGGTGCTGCCGACGGTCGGATCACGACCGCACTGATGCCGCACTCACTCACCACGGTCGGCACCGAGTATCTCGAAGAATTCGTTCCACAGGCCCGCGAGAGCGACATCCCACTGCATTTCCACGCCAACGAGACCGAAAACGAGGTCGACCCACTCGTCGAGGAACACGACAAACGACCACTCGAATACGCCGACGATCTCGGCATGCTGACCGAAGATGACTTTCTGGCCCACTGTGTTCACGTTGAGGAGACCGAAATCGATCTGCTTGCCGACCGCGGCGCGAGCGTGATCCACTGTCCGGCCTCGAATATGAAACTCGCCAGCGGGATCGCGCCGATCCAGGAGCTGCTTGATGCGGGCGTCACCGTCGGTCTCGGCACCGACGGCGCGGCCTCGAACAACGATCTCGATCTCTTTGATGAGATCCGAGACGCGGCGATGATCGGCAAACTCGCTCGCGGCGATGCGCGAGATGTCGCTGCCGAGTCGGCAGTACGGATGGCAACCGAGGGCAGCGCGGCGGCAATCGGTCTCCCAGTCGGCCAACTCGAAGCCGGCGGCGTCGCCGACATCGCGGTCGTTGATTTCGACGCCCCGCATCTGACGCCTGTCCACGACCACATTAGCCACCTCGCCTACGCTGTCCGGGGATCGGATGTGCGGCATACGATCTGTGATGGCGAGATACTCATGGAAGACCGCGAGGTACAAACGCTGGATGAGCAGGCGATCACACAGCAAGCCAGCGAGGCCGCCGCCGCGCTGGTCGACCGCGCCGGGTAGCTGGCCGTACCCTGGGACTGCCGCCCGATGAACGACTACGTCATATCAAAACAAGAACCTCGTCGCTTCGAGCTATACGTTCGACCCAAGATAGCCGCGAACTGCTGTAAGCACAGTTGCAGACGTTTCTGCTCTGACCCGCCCGATACCCTGTTCGATATCGGCATGTTTGAGCGTCGTTACAAACCACGGCGAGACGTAGCTATCCTCAGGCAGACCGCCGATTTCCCAGGCCGTCGTCGGGAGTTCGACCCCCTCCTCGCGTGGCGCCGTCGTAATACCGGCGACGAGATACTCCTCGCCGTGAAACGGGTTGTCGTCGGTGCTGAGCACGAACCACGGTCTGGCGTTCGTTCTGAACAGCCCCGGATGCCAGATGACATCGCCGCGGTCGAATGCCTCCTGTTCAGCCATTGTCGCCCTCGGTGTCGACAGTTCGTGGATCGACAGCGGTCTCCTGCCAGTCGCCGAAATCGTCGTCGCCGAACCGCTCTTCGGCAGCTTCCACGCCGTGGATCATCGCGCCGTAGCTAGCGAGGCGGTCGTCGTCGCCAATCGCCCAGTATGGCTCCTTGTGCCGGACGAGTCCACGGTCGTGGAGCCGGCTGAGTGTGGTACCAACGCTCCCTCGCGGAAGGTCGGTCGCGTCGCTGATCTCTTTGGGTGTAAACCCCTGTGCCGGATGGTCGGCGAGGAACGTGAGAATCGTGTGCGCGTTCGATCCCTCCGTGAGCTGCAGCGAGTGGTCGTTGGGATCGTATGATTTGAAATCAACAGGCATACACAACTGTTTGTAATCAATTGTAATAGCTACTGTGGTGAGCAACCGCCGCTGCTGTGGGCACAACACCCAACCCGCTGTAGTGTGTACATCGATGTATACATGGCAGACAAAACGATCCGCGTCTCCGAGGAGACGTGGCGGAAGCTCCGGGCGCGGAAACAGGGCGATGAGAGTTTTGAGGCCGTCATTCAGCGCGAACTCGAAGACGACGACCCACTGGCGGGCTTCGGTGCGTGGAGCGATACCACTATCGACGAATCGGTTCAAGAGGTCAAACAGGAGATGGACGAGGACTTCGAGTCCACACCATGAAACTGCTCGATAGCAGTTTCTGTGCGGATTTCCTTCGCGGTCGGGAGTCGGCCAAAGAGTACCGACTGGCCAACCGAACCGAGAGCCTCCTGCTTACGCCTATTGGGCAGTACGAGCTATACCACGGGGCGGTGAAAGATGGCCGCGATCCCGTCTTGGTCGATACCGATCTGCCATGGGTCGAGACAGTCGAGTACACCGCTCAGCACGCACTGGAGGCGGCCCGCATCCGCCACGAGTTGGCCGAAGCGGGCCAACGACTCCAACATCCTGATATGCTGATCGCTGGTGTCGCTCGCTCGATTGGTGTCCCGCTTGTCACCGCCGACAGTGGATTCGATCAGGTTGACGGACTCAGTATCGAAAACCACCGTGAACCGTACTGAGTCGACGTGGTATCAACTACCCCGGATACTGGTTTTGGTGCTGACGGCTTCGGTACCGTTTTCACCGCTTGCTGTCTCTACCCTGTATGACCGACACAGCATATCAGCCGGTCTCTTCACATCTTGCGGATGTCGAGACCGCCCAAACTGAGGGGCGACGAAAAATGGAGTGGGCACTCCAGCATATGCCCATTCTGCAGTCACTCCGCGAGGAGTTCGAGGCCGACCAACCGCTTGCAGGCGAGACAATCGGCATGGCGATGCACGTCGAAGCCAAGACGGCAAATCTGGTTGAACTTCTCGCCCTCGGCGGTGCGGAGGTCGCCATCACTGGCTGCAACCCACTGTCAACTCACGACGACGTGAGCGCAGCCCTTGATGCCCACGAGAATATCACCTCCTACGCCGTCCGCGGCGTTGACGACGAGGAATACTACGACGCTATCGACGCCGTCATCGACCACGAACCGACGATCACCGTTGACGACGGCTGCGATATGATCTTCCGGATTCACGAGGAGTATCCCGAGTTGATCGACACAATCGTCGGTGGCTGCGAGGAGACGACCACCGGCGTCCACCGGATTCGGGCGATGGAACGCGACGACGCGCTTCAGTACCCTGTCTTCGCGGTCAACGACACGCCGATGAAGACGCTGTTCGACAACGTCCACGGCACGGGCGAGTCCTCGCTGGCGACGATTGCGATGACAACCAACCTCTCATTTGCCGGCAAAAATGTCGTTGTCGCGGGCTACGGCTACTGCGGCAAAGGCGTCGCCAAGAAGGCCGCTGGCCAGAATGCAAACGTCATCGTCACCGAGGTCGACCCCCGCAAAGCACTTGAAGCCCATATGGAAGGCTACGAGGTGAAACCGATGGCTGAGGCTGCCGCGGCGGCCGATCTCATCATCACGACCACGGGCAACCGCGATGTCGTGGTGGAGGAACACTTCGACGAGATGAAAGACGGCATCCTCCTTGCGAACGCCGGCCACTTCGATATCGAGATCGACCTTGTCGCACTCGAAGAGAAGGCCGTTGATGTCTACGAGGCCCGAGACGGGGTTGAGGCGTATGAACTCGAAGACGGTCGCCGCCTCAACGTGCTTGCCGAGGGTCGACTCGTCAACCTCGCCGCACCAATTGCTCTGGGCCATCCAGTCGAAGTGATGGATCAGAGCTTCGGCGTCCAAGCCGTCTGCGTGCGGGAGTTGGCCACCGACGGCGACGCATACGATCCGGGCGTTCACAACGTTCCCGACGAGTTGGATCGAGAGATCGCCGAGATCAAACTGGCTGCTGAGGGGGTCGACCACGACTCGCTTTCCGATGAGCAGCAGGAGTATCTCCAGAGTTGGGATCACGGAACGTAGCCGAGATTATCCAACACAATGGGATCGTGGTGTTTTTAGCCCCGCTCGGAGAGATACCGGTATGAAACTCGGGGCAACGTACTTCGCGCTTGCAGGCATCTTCATCGTCGGCGCGACGCTCCTGATTCCGGACTCCTATCTGCTCGGCCATCTCCTCTTACTGCCTGCGGCTGGCTTGGCGTATCTTGGCTCGCAGGAGTTGACGAATCCGCGCCATCTTGGGATCGCGTATCTCGGCACCTCTGTGCTACTTGTGCTTGTTGGCGTCTATCTCGGGCTTGATCTCGGTGATGGCGATTTTATTGTCGGTGATCTGCTGTTGCTTGCCTCACTCGTCTTCATCTATCTTGGGTCGACCTCGCTGGCAGAGGATAATGAGGCAACCGCTGAGGAAGACACTGAGACAGCGGACGCAGAGTGACACCGGAGATGCGTGGATCTTTGAGCCTGTCGCACGTAAACTACGCATGCGACGCACGGAACAGCCGCGTCAGCCACCCGGATCACGAAACCCATGAGTGCTAACCGCAAGGGCGACCGCCGCGAGCGCGAACTCGTCAACCAGCTTGATGAGGCTGGCTTTGCGGTGATGCGCGCGCCGGCCAGCGGGAGTGCGACCGACCGCGAACTCCCGGATGTGTTGGCTGGCGATGATGGCCGGTTCTACGCCATTGAGGCCAAATCCTCCAGTGGCAAGCCAATCTATCTGGACGGTGAGGAGGTCGAAGCTCTCATCTACTTTGCGCAGAATTTCGGTGCGAAAGCCAGAATCGCTGTGCGGTTTGACCGGGAGGATTGGTACTTCTTCCATCCCGGCGATCTCTATGTGACCGATGGTGGCAACTACCGGGTGAAAAAAGAAACAGCTCTCGCTGAGGGGACGGATTTCAAGGAGCTTGTCGGCCACAGCGAGCGAACAACGCTGGATGAGCTGTAACCTGTTGGCCGGGCTGTTTTTCAGCTATAACGATCAGACTCACCAACACTTTTTTGTCAATGGCTGAGGCATAATTAGATGCCGCTTTTGCCGTACACAGCGGCTGTGTTGAACCCACCCAACGCCGGTCATGCTGAGGCACCCTCGGCCGGCTATACACAAACACCGTGAGAACTGACGCTGTCGACTGTTTTGCTGTGTTGTTGCCGTTGTTGCCGCGTTGTCGCTGACTGTTTTGCTGTATCGTCGACGCCGTTACTGTGTTTCCGCCTCCAAACACGGAACTATCTCTCTATTGAACATTCATTTCACAGAGAACAACAGTGATAAATAGATTCAGCCCCTAATTCTAGGTGGTCGCTCCTTTGAACAGGGAACGATCGGGCCAGTGTTGAACACTGGTATTGCTTCACGCTCAGAGGGAGGTTTCCTCCCTCTACCGTGTCCGGGCATGTTCCTGGCGTATTTTATCCGCTAAGCGGTTGGTGTCGGCTGTTTTGTGTCACGCGTTTCGAAGCCCTTTTGCGATGGCCACCAAAATTCGGCGTATGGATATTGACGCGGAACTTCGCCGGCAGACGTTGGTTTCGCTGGCTGCCGTCGGGCTGTTTTCCGCTGTCCTCGTCGGTATTGGTGTCGTCTACAACGGTGCTGATGGGTTTTCTGAACTCGGCGGGCTGGCGGTTGTCGGTGCCCTCGCCGGCTTTATTTTGTTGATGACAGTTGTCGGCTTCGGGCTTGATCGCGCTGGCGACGACGAGTCGTAGCTACGCTTGTTCCCGCCAGTCGGTCAACTCCTCGTCGGCTGCCTCAAGCTGTGTTTTGTAGTATTCGAGTGGATGGCCGGCGACTTTCCAGTGGTCGTCTTCGTTGTGGCAAATGCCGTAGGCACTCAGGGTTTCACACGACGGCGGTGGGTACTGTGTGCCTCGGTCGTCGGTCAGATACTCAGTCTGGTAGCGAATGCCGGCTGGATCGAGCGAGGAGGACTCACAGAACGCCACGATCTCGTCGGCATCCATCCCGATCCCGGTGAGAAACGCCATCAGCGTAAACTGCTCAAACGGTTCGAGTTCGATCCCGTCTTCGGCTTTCTGCAGCAGGTTCTCGATACAGGGTGGGAATAGCTCGCGAGCGACAAAATCAATCTCGCCGACAGCGGTTCGCTCTGAGAGCAGTCGCCGAAGCTCAGTCAACTCCTCGTTTAGTGCTGCGGCGAGGCTGCTTTCTTCACTGAGTCCCTCAAACGGCAACCCTGATGCAACCTGTCGCTGAATCGCGGTTCGGAGCAGCCGAAACAGCTCCTCGCGTTCGACTCTCACCTCACCTGCGACCAACTCTCGGTTGACCAGTCGCCACGACTCGCCGCGACACTCACCGGCGAGTTCGAGATACTGGCCGACCTCGATGCGGAACCAGTCAGCCTCGCCGGTCGTCGTGGGGCTGTCGGCTTCGGCTCGAATATCGCTGTCGAGGCCTAGCTCCTGTATCAGCGTGGCTCTATCAATCGCTGCTGATTGTGTGCTCCGAAGCTCGCTGCCAGCGTTTTCGATATCTTCTTGCAGCCGCTCGATTGCGGTTGTCGCCTCGGCAGCGGCGTACTTCTCAACGGCTGCCGGCGACTCCAGCAGCGAGACCAGAATGCGGGCAATCGGGTAGGACAACAGCTCGGCGTCGGTTCGCCACTCGTCTGGCGTCTCGGAGTCAACCTGGCCAGCCAACAGCGCGCGTTCGACCCGCTCCCGACCGCGGTCGACAGCCGGGTCGTCGTTAGCGATCAGGGTTTCAAGATCGACACCCGTCTCGGTGACAGCCTCGCGGGCTGTCGACAGAAACGGATACCGGGCGTCGCGGGGGCTGATCGCCATTATGCCGTGATTCAGTAGCATGGTGAATAAGCCCGACGGTCTGTGCTATCACCGCGGCAACCCATACCGACTAGCTGGCTCACCGTACTGTGCATCCCAGATCACAAGCTCCGAAACCGTCCAGCTAATCGGCTCGAACGCTGTCGCCTGCAGTTGGTCGATTGTCTGCCGATTGTCTGCGGCGACCCCCCACGACCGAGGGTAATGTGTGGCACGTACGCCTCGCCCTCCAGCTCCGGTACCGCGCCGAAGGCATCAGTCAGCGTCTGGTGAATCTGCTCTAATCCTGGACTCTCGACAGCCAGATACACCACTGGCCCCTCGCCGCGTGCTGGCTGCTCAAACGTCTCAATCCCGCGTACGCTGGCCTCGACAGCCGGTGTCTCGCTAAGCACTGGGCGCAGTCGCTCCTGGAGCCGTGCGAGCTGTGTGGTTGGCTCACCACCACCCGTCTCTGGAAACCGCTTGAGAACAAGGGTGTGTTCCTCCCGTACCATTTCACAGCCGACAAGCTGTGGCTGCAACTCATTGATGCGTTGGTGGATGGCTCCCGGCACTGGCACGTTGAGGCTAAACACAGCAGCACTCGATTGCCAGCAGACAAAAACACTCGCTGTTGGATTCAGTGCGTTCCATTGCTGTTGGATT
>OBKM01000200.1_pt1 | contig 30298 bp, 33 predicted proteins | sample 1519691 | NCBI WGS metagenome assembly OBKM01 (sample SAMEA37050418, study PRJEB22526) | metagenome | biome: saline pan; feature: lake; material: water | place: Egypt | collected 2015 | depth 0.5 m
AGCCCGGCCAAGGCGGTTGCTTCGAGAGCAACTGTCCGAGAGGACACGTGAGTTCAAATCTCACCCTCGGCGCTTTTCGGTTCCGTGGCCACCGACCGAGACGAGCAACGGCGCTGCGTTTCGCTCCCGATCTCACCGCCCGCCGTCGGCCGCCCCGCCCCCACCCGCGAGCCCGCCGCTGATGGCGATCCAGCCGAGTGCGGACACGAAAACGACCGGCGGGAACAAAAGCGCCCCCCACACCGGGTTGAGTCCCCACTGGAGGATCAACACGACGTTTCCGGCCCCGAGAACGAAAAGCGGGATCACGACGACTGCGGCCTTCTTTCGCTTGCCCACGCCGCCGGAGTCGCCGTCGTCAGCCATACGGACCGATCGTCGCGAGTGATAAAAAGGGCCCCGATCGGCTCTCCGCCCGACCGGTTGGCAACCGGGTACGGAGTCCCCCGTTCACAGCTCGGCGAACCCGACCTGTTCTCCCGGGAGTGCGGTCCCGTTGCCGCGACGGCTGCTCCGGCGGGCCAGCAGGTAGCCGTCGGCGTCGGTCCGATCGAGCGGGTGTGCGTCCTGCACCCACAACGTGTGGCCCTCGGGACCCGCTTTTTTCGCCCACTCCCGCGCGGCCGCCTTCGACTCGAACCGCCGACAGCACCCGGCGTCGACGATCCACTCGCCGACCGCGCCACAGACCCGCCGTGCGGAGGATTTCGCGGCGACGACATAGCCATCGTCCATACGGGTCGGTAGTCCCCGTAGGCGAAAAGCTTTGGTCGCGGTCGCCAAAACGCTATCTCATGTCACACGAGGCGACCGTTCGCGGACTCGGGGTCAGCGTCGACGACGAGGGGACGGAGGGGGCACCGGTCGTCGTGTTGGAAGCAAACGGGCGCGTGGTCCCGATCTTCATCAGCGCCGACCAGGCGAAGTCGATCTCCCACGCTCTCGAGGGCAAACCGTTCGAACGGCCGCTTACGCACGATCTGTTCGTCGGGATGTTGACCGAGTTCGGCGGCGCGCTCGATCGGGTTCGTATCGACGATCTCTCGGAGAACACGTTCCTCGCGAAGATCGACGCCGAGCAGTATTCGGCGGGCGAGCGCCGGGAACTCACCTTCGATGCCCGTCCGAGTGACGCCATCGCCCTGTCGCTCAGAGCCGAATGCCCGATCCTCGTCTCCGAGGCGGTCCTCGAGGAGGCGGGCCGCCCCCCGGACGCGTTCGAACTCCGGTAGCTACCGGCAGGCCGCGACTGAAGCCTCCTGGCCCTCCGGTACCGCGATCCACGCGTCGTCGGTCGCGACGTCGGCGATAATGAACGCCGATTCCCCCTCACAGTAGTCGTAGGCTTCCTGTACACGTTCGCTGCCCCCTTTCCGTGTGGATCTGTCCGCTTCGGCCATTATATTTGGACGAACATGCTGTAATAGCAATAATCTTTCGGAGTTGTCCGGGCCGTTGTGCGGGAAATACTCCATGAATGTCAAATTATGGCCCTTCGTCAGGCACAGTATCGTTCAACCGTCGGATCGGCGTCCTGACCTACGTTGTATGCCCTTCTCCGTCCCGATCGCCCTCCGTCGATCCTCGGCGCGATCACTCTTCGTCCCCGTATCGGTCGGCAGCCGACTCGAAGGCCAGCTCCGAGCGCTCCTTCGAGCGCCGACCTTCGGCGGCCGAAATCGCCGCCGGATCGGGCTCGGCGTCGTCGTCGACTCTCGCCCACGAGTTGTGGATCTTGGCGTGACACCACCGACAGAGCGACACCGTGATCTCGTGTGGCAGCTCCTTCCGCTCGTCGTCGCCGTACTCGAGGTGGTGTTCCTCCAGCAACGGCCGTGCGTTCTCGCCCGCTAGCCGCCGCTCCTCGAGCCCGCAGCGCCGACACTCCCGGCCAGCGTCGGTGGCGCGGAACTTCGGGCAGTCCGCCCACGTCCACTCGCCCTCGGGGTCGGCTGCCGGACACCGAAGTTCGTCAGCACGGCGCTTTTCGGCGAACTCGGGATCGTTGTGCCCGTACTCGGCGGCGTACCGACACCGCCCCGCCGAGGTGAGGAAATCACACCGCTCGATGACCTCGTAGGGATCGTCGATGCCCACCGACGTCCCGCGCGGGGTCTTCTCCATACGTGCTCGTCGTCGCCCGGCTACCTGAACGTTCGGCCGTCCCCGCCCCCGTCCGGGCGACGCGTCAGGCTGATACGACCCCGGCCCGATTTCCGGGTATGGACGCGGCGTCTGTCGGGGAACGGGCGTCGGAGCTGCCCACGGAGCCGGGGATCTACCGGTTCGAAACCGCCGACCGGGTGTTGTACGTCGGGAAGGCGGTCGATATCCGCGATCGGGTCCGGTCGTACGCCGACCCACGCGGCGAGCGGATCCGTCGGATGGTCGAATCCGCCTCCCGGATCGACTTCGCCGTCACCGACACCGAGACGCAGGCGCTTTTGCTCGAGGCGAACCTCATAAAACGCCACCAGCCGCGGTACAACGTCCGGCTGAAGGACGACAAATCGTACCCGCTCGTCGCGGTGACGGACCACGACGCCCCCCGGATCGAAGTCACCCGAGACCCCGACGACGGGGCGACGGTTTTCGGACCGTTCACCGACAAAGGTCGCGTCGAGACGGTGCTCAAAGCGATCCGGCGCGTCTACGGGCTTCGGGGCTGTTCGGATCACAAATACGAGGGCCGCGACCGTCCCTGTCTCGACTACGAGATGGGGCTGTGTAGCGCGCCCTGCACCGGTGAGATATCGATCGACGACTACGCGGCCGACGTTGCATCCGCGGTCCGGTTTCTGGAGGGCGAACCCGGCGTGCTCGCGGAACCCCTCGAACGGCGGATGGGGGCGGCGGCCGAGGCCCAGTCCTTCGAACGCGCCGCGGCGCTGCGGGACGAACTCGACGCCGTCGAGGCGTTCCACGGCGGCGGCGGCGGAGCCGTGGTCGGTCGGACCGAGGAACTGGTCGACGTTCTCGGCGTCGCGATCGAGGGCGACGCCGCGACCGTCGCACGCCTCCACAGCGAGGACGGCAAGCTACTCGACCGCGATCGCCATCGTCTCGACGCGCCCGAGGACGGCGCCGGCGTCGCGGCCGTCCTCGCCGCCTTCATCCCCCAGTTCTACGCCGATCGGCCGCTGCCGGACGCGCTTCTGTTGCCGGAGCGATACGCCGATCCGGATCTCGACCGGTGGCTCGAAGCCGAGGGCGTCTCCGTCAGGGTTCCCGGCGCGGGCCGGGAGGCGACGCTCGTCGAGTTGGCGATCAAGAACGCCCGCCGTCGAATCGGCGACTCCGACGGGTCGACAGAACTCGCCCGTCGGCTCGGAGCCGGCCGCATCGATCGGATCGAGGGGTTCGACGTGAGCCACACCGGCGGCCGATCGGTCGTCGGCAGCAACGTCGTCTTCACCGGCGGGTCGCCACGGAAGGAGGCCTACCGGCGGAAGAAACTCGACGAGACGAACGACGACTACGCGAACATGCGGACGCTGCTCCGGTGGCGGGCCGAACGCGCACTCGAGGGGCGGGACGACCGTCCCGATCCGGACCTACTCCTGATCGACGGCGGGGAGGGGCAGCGAAACGCCGCGGTGTCGGCGCTCGAAGCGGTCGGGTGGACCGTTCCGGTCGTCGCCTTAGCGAAAGCAGAGGAGCGCGTCGTCACCGCCGACGGGAGCCACGACTGGGGCGATGACGATCCGGCCTTACATCTGTTACAGCGCGTCCGGGACGAGGCCCATCGTTTCGCCGTCCAGTACCATCAGACGGTCCGCGATTCGGTTTCGACGCCGCTCGATGCGGTCTCAGGCGTCGGTCCGGAGCTCAGAAAGCGGCTGCTCGGGCGGTTCGGGAGCGTCGAGGGGGTCCGGGCCGCCTCGCCCGAGGAACTCGAAGCGATCGACGGCGTCGGCGAGGCGACGGCCGAGGCGATCGATCGAGCCTTATAACTACGCTGACGGCGGCTGCTGCGGTTCTGCGGACGCTTTGAGCCGCGGGGCGGTCACTCCCAGGAGACGCGTCGCCGGACGCCTTTCAGCGTCCGGGAGATGGTCCAGACGACCACGAGAAACGGCACGAGCGGAAGCAGGACGACGAGCAGCGCCGCCGCCGCCGCGATCCTCGGGTTGGCCAGTTGGTCGTCTCCCGTCTCCGGGTGCCGTATCGAGCGGATCGCCCCTCTCAGCCGACCGGGTGTGGTATCTCCAACCATACCGTTCGTTCGTGCCGCAAACGTATGGCTTTTTACCCTGTTCTCAACTCGTGGACACGGCACCGTCGGATGGAAAGTTTAAGGGCCGAACCGCCGGAACGTCGGGGTAACTTCCTCTCCATGTACGACGACGGATACGACCACGCCGCGGTCGAACGACGCTGGCAGGAGGCGTGGGACGACGCCTCCGCGTACCGGACCGAAGACGACGTCGAGGATCCGACGTACGTCCTCGGGATGTACCCCTACCCGTCCGGACAGCTCCACATGGGCCACGTCCGGAACTACACGATCACGGACGCATACGCCCGGTACCGCCGAATGTGCGGCGACGACGTGCTCCATCCGATGGGGTGGGACGCCTTCGGGCTGCCGGCCGAAAACGCCGCCAAGGAGCGGGACACGAACCCCCGCGACTGGACGTTCGACTGCATCGAGACGATGAAAGGACAGATGGAGTCGATGGGCTTCGGCTACGACTGGGAACGGGAGATAACGACCTGTCGCCCGGAGTATTACAAGTGGAACCAGTGGCTGTTTTTGCGCTTTCTGGAGGAGGGCCTCGCCGAGCGCCGCGACGCCGAGGTCAACTGGTGTCCCGACTGCGAGACCGTCCTCGCCGACGAGCAGGTCGAGACCGACGCGGAGCTCTGTTGGCGCTGTGATACGCCCGTCGAGACCCGCGACCTCGAACAGTGGTTTCTCTCGATCACCGATTACGCCGACGAGCTCCTCGAGGCCATCGACGACCTCGATGGGTGGCCGAACTCGGTCAGACAGATGCAGCGCAACTGGATCGGTAGACAGCACGGGACGGAGCTTTCTTTCCGGGTGAGCGGGCCGGAACACGGTTCCGACGGACGCGGCGCTGACGACGAGTCACGGACGTACGGCGACGTCGAGGCCTTTACGACCCGCGTCGATACGGTCTTCGGCGCCACCTTCTTCGCGCTCGCGCCGGATCACCCGATAAGCGAGGATCTCGCCGAAACCGACGGGGGGATCCGGCGCTTTATCGAGACTGAGGCCGACCCCGACGGCGACGAGCCCAACGGGATTGAGACCGGCCTGACAGCCACGAACCCGGTGACGGGCGAGGAGATACCGGTCTACGTCGCCGATTTCGTCCTCTCGGATGTCGGGACCGGCGCGCTGATGGCCGTTCCGGCCCACGACGAGCGCGACCACGCCTTCGCGAAAAAGAAAGGCATCGAGATCCGACCGGTCATCGCTCCCGAACCGGACGGCGATGCGGATCCGACCGCACCCGACGTCGAGTCGTCGGCGTTCACCGACGACGGCGTTTTGATACACTCCGGCGAGTACGACGGCCTCGACAGCGAAACCGCCCGCGAGCGACTCACCGCCGATATCGACACCGCCGAGCCGGCAAAACAGTATCAGCTCCGCGATTGGGGGATCTCCCGACAGCGCTACTGGGGGACGCCGATCCCGATCGTCCACTGTCACGACGACTGCGGGGCGGTCCCCGTCCCCGAGTCGGACCTCCCCGTCGAACTCCCCGAGTTCATCAACACGACCGGCAATCCCCTCGATGCCGCCGAGGAGTGGAAACGAACGACGTGCCCGGCGTGTGGGGGCAACGCCACCCGCGAAACGGACACGATGGACACGTTCGTCGACTCCTCGTGGTACCCGTTGCGGTACGTCTCGCCCGACCTCGATGAGGCCCCCTTCGATCTCGAACAAGCCAACGACTGGATGCCCGTCGACCAGTACGTCGGCGGCATCGAACACGCCGTGATGCATCTGCTCTATTCGCGGTTTTTCACCAAGGTGTTGGCCGACAACGAGGGGCTCGACCACCGCGAACCGTTCACCAATCTGCTCGCCCAGGGGATGGTCCAACTTGACGGCGAGAAGATGTCGAAATCGAAGGGCAACGTCGTCTCGCCGCAGGCGATCGTCTCCGAATACGGCGCGGACACCGCCCGGCTGTTCATGATGCAGGCCGCCCAGCCCGAGCGGGACTTCGATTGGTCCGAACAGGGCGTCCAGTCTGCCTACAACTTCCTCACGCGGCTGAAGGAACTCGCCGATGCCTACGCCGCCGGGGATATCGAGACGACGGCCGAACCGGGCCCGATCGCCGACTACATCGAAAGCGAGACCGACGCCGCCGTCGTCGTCGCCACGGAGGAGTACGACGAGTTGGTGTTCAACACCGCCGTCCGCGGGGCAAAGTCGCTCGTCGGCAGCCTCAGGCAGTACCGCGAGTACGCGGCGGTCCACGGGCCGACGTTCGAGCGCGCGCTGTCCGTGTCGGTCCGGCTGCTCGCGCCGGTCGCCCCGCACCTCTGTGAGGAGCTGTGGGAGACGCTCGGCAACGACGGCTTCATCGCCCACGCCGAGTGGCCCGAATCGACGGCCGACCGCGACGCCGTCGAGAAGCGCCGCCGTCTCGTCGAGAACACCCGCGAGGACGTCCGCCAGATCGTCGACGTCGCGGGGATCGACGATCCCGAACGGATCGATATCGTCGTCACGCCCGGGTGGAAACACGAAGCGCTGAACGTCGCCATCGACAGCGACGCGCCGAACGTCATCGGCGAACTGATGCAACACGACGAAATCAAGCGCCACGGCGACGCGGCCGCCGACTACGGCCAGGACCTCCAGGCGAACCGCGAGGCGCTCCAGCGGACGCTCGATCCGGAGACCGAACTCGCCGCGCTCGAGTCGGCCGCGTGGCTGATCGAGCGTGAGTTCGACGCCGAGGTCCGCGTCCGCACCGCCGAGGAGGCCCCGGACGACGTGGCGGCGAACGCGGAGCCGTCGCGGCCGGCGATCGACATCGAAGAGTGAGCCTGCGCCGGCTTCCCCGCGGCGGGATTTATAAACCTGTCCGGACTGGTTCCACCCCTGCTTCCGGGTCGGCCGCGCCGCCACCGGTACGGTGACAGACCGGATCTCCGCGGTCCGGCGGGGGATTTTCCCGCCGATCGTCTCGTTGCTCCCCTTTCATTTCCGTCGACCGTCCCGTATCCCCTTCGAGAAGCTGAGAAGCGTCTTGCGGACGAACAGAAACACGGCAAAAACGATGAGCAAAAGCACCACGATGATGCCGACGAGAACGGGATCGACGCCGAAAACGAACGCGGGCGCGGCCTCGGTTGCGGGAAGCGTCGGGACGGATGCCGTCATACGCTGGGGGTAACGCCTCCGGAACAAAGTGGTTTCGGGGATCGGATTGTCGCCGGGTGCGCCGACCGGACCGGCGATGGACACGCCGCCTCCCCGACCGATGTAAAAACTCATGGACTCGGGGGTAATACCCCCCTTCGATGGGCCTTCTGCCCTCCAGCCCCGATATCTCCCCGGACGGCGAACCGCGGGTCGTCGGCCTCGACAGCGAGGCGGCGGACGACCTGATGGCCGCGCTCTCCTCGGAGACGGCCCGCCGAATCCTGGTGGCGCTCCACGAGGAACCGGCCCCGCCCGGCGAGCTCGCCGACCGCGTCGAGACCTCCCTGCAGAACGCTCAGTACCACCTCGAGAACCTAGAAGACGCCGGCGCGATCGAGATCGTCGGGACGGCCTACTCCGAGAAAGGGCGGGAGATGTCCGTGTACGGCCCCACCGACAGCCCCCTCGTCATCTTCGCCGGCCGAGAGGAGCGCGCTTCTGGGCTCCGGGCGGCCGTTTCGCGGCTCTTCGCCGGCTTTCTCGCGCTCGGTGTCGGCGGAGCCGTGATACAGGCGCTCTTCGGCGAGGCGCTACTCGCGGACGATACAGACCCAAGCGTCGCGCCGGCCGACGACGCCGAACCGACGCCGACTCCGGAACCGGAGCCGACGCCGACACCGACGCCCGGCCCCGACGACGCGGACGCGTTCGATGCCCCCGAGGAGGCCGCGGAGACGCCAGCGCCGGACCCCGAACCGGAGCCGACACCGACTCCCGCCCCGGAGGCGGAGGACGCGGCCGCGGAGACGACTGACGGCGTCCTCGCCGTCCTCGAGGGGCTTTTCGCCGGCGGAATGTCTCCCGGTCTCGCCTTCTTTCTCGGCGGCGCGGTCGTCCTGACGCTCGTCGTCGCCGTCTCGTATCTCCGGACGCGTCCCCGATAGCGGCCTCTGGAACATCCCTCGCGTCGCTTACCGGCGTCAGTCAAACGCCGATTTGAGCTTCCGGTGGCCTCTTTATATCCCGGCGTTACGTTCCGGCTGCGCTGAACGCTTCGGCCCTCCGTCGCCGCCCTTGTACACCCCCCTATCCTCCCCGCCGGGCGTTCGGCGCGCTCCATCCCCTCTGTCGTGTCCGAACCGCTGGACCGTCCTCGACCCGATAGCCGGTCGTCCTCCCCTCGAGTGACGGTCACCGGACCGCACGCGGTTCGACGGTAAACCGCTCGAAGACCGTTCCGGACGGCTCACAGAGCCGTCCGTTGGCGACCGCCGCGTCCCCGTCCCACTCCAGTTCGGCGTGTCCCGGCCGGTTCCAGCGCGGGTCGGCGTGGCTGCCGGGGTTGAGCACCGGAACGGCACCCTCGCGGAACGACGGCTCGTGGGAGTGGCCGACGACGACGAGGTCGGCGTTCGACTGCCGGCCGAACATCAAAAGCGCCGTCTCGGTGTGTTCGTGGCCGTGGACGACGGCGATCCGGAGGCCCTGCCAACGGAAGACCAGATCGGTCGGGACGCGCTCGCACACCTCGGGGGTGTCGTTGTTGCCCGAAACGCCGTACACCGGGCCGTACGACTCGAAGTCCTCGAGCACCGACGCGGTCATGAAATCGCCTGCGTGGACGGTCGCCTCCGCGGCCTCGACCGCTTCGGCGGTTCGTCCCGTCAGCCGGGCGTCATCGCGGCCGTGGGTATCGGAGAGAACGGCGAGCATACCGACGGTTTGTGGCCGACGAGTAAGTGTCCACCGGCGGGAACGCCGATCCCACCGGATCGACGTTTCGCGCCAAAACGACCCGTATCGAGCCCTTTTTTTCTCCGAACGGCCAACGAGCCGTATGCTCAAAGCGGGCGTCATCGCGGTCCAAGGCGATGTCGCCGAACACGTCGAAGCGATCGAACGCGCCGCGGACCGCCACGGCGAGTCCTGTCGCGTCGAGACGATCCGCTCGGCCGGTACCGTCCCCGACTGCGATCTGCTTTTGTTGCCTGGCGGGGAGTCGACGACCATCTCGCGGCTCCTCGCGGAGGAGGGGATCGACGCCGAAATCAGGGCGTTCGCCGACGCCGGCAACCCCGTACTCGCGACCTGTGCCGGCCTCATCGTCGCGAGTTCGGACGCGAAAGACGACCGCGTGACGACGCTCGATCTCCTCGACGTGAGCGTCGACCGGAACGCCTTCGGCCGACAGAAGGATAGCTTCGAGACCGACCTCGGCGTGAGCGGCCTCGGTTCGCCGTTCCCGGCGGTGTTCATCAGGGCACCGACGATCGACCGGACGGGTGCGGGCGTCGAGACGCTCGCTGCGGTCGAAGGACGACCGGTCGCCGTCAGACAGGACAACGTCCTCGGCACGTCGTTTCACCCCGAGTTAACGGACGATTCGCGGATCCACGGGCTGGCTTTCTTCGAGTGAACGGGTCGGTTTTCGCCTCGCTACTGTCGTGAGAGACGCCTACGACCGCCTGGGTTTTTACGCTCCCGTCGCTTCCTGACGGTATGGACGCACACATCGAGGGCGTCCGCGTCGCCGAATCCCCGTCGGGGGTCGTCGCCGTCGTGACGCTCGGCGTCGAGGACGACACGGACGTGTTGCCGATCTTCGTCGGGTTCGAGGAGGCCGCGAGCATCGCCCGCGGGCTCGACGCGACCGACATCGGCCGCCCACTCACCCACGATCTGTTGCTCGACGTGACGGAGGAACTCGGCGGCCGAATCGACCGCGTCGCCGTCTCGGCGATCGAGGACGGCACCTACATCGCGGACATCCACCTCGATACGCCCCGGAAATCGGTCACCGTCGACGCCCGCCCGAGCGATTCGCTCGCCCTCGCCGCGCGGACGAACGCCGAAATCGATATCGACCGCGCCGTGTTCGACTCGGGGCGGGAACCGATCGGGGAGTACGACGGCCTCGAGGACATCAGGGAGATGATGGGCTCGTGAGCGATGAGACCGACGCGGAGGGGGCCGCCGAGGCGGCGATCCTCGATGAGCTGTTTGCGGTGATCGAATCCCGGAAGGCGGAGCTCCCGGAGGGTTCCTATACGGCCTCGCTTTTCACCCACGAGAAGGGCGAAAACGCCGTGCTCGAGAAACTCGGCGAGGAGACGACGGAGCTCATCCTGGCCGCAAAGGACGACGACGAGGGGGAGATGGCCCACGAGGCGGCCGACATCGTCTATCACATGCTCGTGTTGTTGTCGATGAAGGGGATGGACCTCGAGGATCTCCGTTCGGAGCTCCGGAATCGGTACTGACCGGTTCCGACGGCCCCCGCCGCTTTCGATCAGCCACACCCCGGGTGGGCTTCGATACGTCCCCGATCACTTCCGCCGCGGCCGCCGAACCCTTTTATTCGAAAGCGACTAACCGGTACCCGTGTCGCAGTCGGACGAACACCGGCAGTATTTCCCCTACGACGAGCCCTACGACCACCAAACGGAGGCCATGGAGGCGATCCGGGAGGCGCTCGTCGAGGAGCGGGACGTGCTCTTCGAGGGGGCCTGTGGGACCGGCAAGACCCTCGCTTCCCTCGCGCCGGCCCTGGAGTACGGGGGCGCGGCCGGAAAGACGGTCGTCATCACCACTAACGTCCACCAACAGACCCGCCAGTTCATCGAGGAGGCGCGCGCGATCGCCGAAACCGAGCCGCTGCGGGCGGTCGTCTTCCGTGGAAAGGCCTCGATGTGTCACATCGACGTCGGTTACGAGGAGTGCCAGGCGCTCCGTGATACGACCCGCGAGTTGGTCGATACGGAACGGGACATCCGCGAGCTACGACAGCGGGAGGGTGAACTCCTCGAGGAGAGCCGCGAGGGCAACGCCGACGCCGCCGGGGCACGCGGAACCGTCCTCGAGGAGCTCGAAAACCTCGAAACCGGCGCCGAAGCGATCCGCGAGGAGCAAAACATCTGCGAGCGGTACTACAACAACCTCACCGAGGACACCGACGCCTTCTACGGGTGGCTCTACGAAGACGTCCGAACCCCCGAGGAGATCTACGAGTACGCCCACGAGCTTGATCTCTGCGGGTACGAACTGCTGAAGGAGGGGATGGAGGGGATCGATCTCGTGATCTGTAACTACCACCACCTGCTCGATCCGGGCATCCGCGAGCAGTTCTTCCGGTGGATCGGCCGCGATCCGGAGGATATCGTCGTCATCTTCGATGAGGCTCACAACGTCGCCGACGCCGCCCGTGATCACGCCACCCGGACGCTCGCCGAACGGACGTTGGACGGCGCACTCGACGAACTAGAGGACGTCGACGACGCCCGCGCGGAGCCGGCGGCGAACGTCATCGCCGCCTTCCGGGAGGCGCTGGTCGGGACGTACGAGGACTCCTTCGGCTTCGGGGACCGCGAGTCCGTCGGCGAGGAGTGGGCCGACGTGGCCATCGACAACGAAAACGGTCGTGACGACCTCTCCGTTTTCTTCCTCCGGAGCTACACCGGCCAGGGCTTCGCTGCCGACCTGGAGGAGGCGCTCGCGCTCGGCGAGGAGCTCGATCGCCGCTACGAGCAGGCCTACAAGGAGGGCGAGGCGACGACAAGAAAGGACTGCCCGACGCTTTCCGCTGCGGCCTTCATCGAGCGCTGGATGGAATCCAGCGTCGCCCCCGGCCAGTACCCCGTCGTCGGCGTTCGCCGGACCGAAACCGGCGTCGTCGGCCGGGCGGAGCTATACACCTGTCTGCCGAGACAGGTCACCGAGCCGCTGTTCGAGGAGCTCCATTCGACGATCCTGATGAGCGCGACCCTTCGCCCCTTCGACGTCACCGAAGACGTTCTCGGCCTCGATGACCCGCTCACGATGGCCTACGGCGAGCAGTTCCCCGAATCACGGCGACGGACCTACGCCGTCGAGACGCCCGCCCTCTTTGCGAGCAAACGCGACGACCCCGGCGTCCAGCGATCTGTCGGGAACGTCATCGAGGATACCGTCCGGTTTACCCCCGGTAACACGCTCGCCTTCTTCCCGAGCTACGCGGAGGCGGAGCGGTACTACCACCGGTTTTCCGGCGAATCGACCCCGTTTCTCGACGAGCCGGGGACCCGGGCGGAGGAGCTCAGACGCGAGTTCGTCGACGCCGAGGACGCGGTGTTGTTTACCTCCCTCTGGGGAACCCTCGCCGAGGGCGTCAGCTTCGACGACGACGACGCCCGGAGCGTGATCGTCGTCGGCGTCCCCTACCCCCATCTCGACGAGCGTATGGAGGCCGTCCAGCGGGCCTACAAGGGTGCCTTCGGCGGCGGTGACGGCGACGCCGGCTGGCGCTACGCCGTCGAGATCCCGACCGTCCGCAAAACGCGGCAGGCGATCGGCCGCGTCGTCCGCTCGCCGGAGGATTTCGGCGCCCGTGTGCTCGTCGACGAACGCTACACACGGTCGAAACGGTCGGAGCTCGAAGAGTACAGCGTGTATCCCAGCTTCCCGCCGGAGGAGCGCGGCGACCACATCGATATCGCCCCCGAGAAGCTGAAGTTCGCGATGTTGAACTTCTACGGTGACATGGACGCCTACGACGAGGAGCCACCGTCCCCATGAGCCCGAAGCCCGATCTCGAACCGCGCGCGGAGGAGCGTCGGACCCGAGACGGGAGCGGTCCGCGCTGGGATGTCCTGCGGCAGGAAGTCATAGACCGCGATGGCGACACCTGCCAGCGGTGCGGCTACGAACGCGGTTCGATGCCCCCACGGGAACTCGAAGTGCACGATACCGCCGCACTCGGCTCCCCTTCCTTCGATGATCTCGACCGACTCGTGACGCTTTGTCGTCCCTGCCACGCGACGCTTCACGGCGACGACCCCGCGTACGGCGATCTCGGCGACGACGCGCCGATGTTTCCGACCCCTGACGCGCCGCCCGCCGTCGCGACGATGCGCTCGGAGCGACAACACGTCTGTGAGCGGTGTCAAGTGGCCGTCGAAGACGCCTCCGGGCTCGCCGCCTACACGGCCAGCGACCGGCCGTATATCGTCTGTCGACCCTGCGCCGGGGCCCTGCTTTCGGCCGGATACGACCCGGCGGCGTTCGAGGTCGCCGGGGAACTCGACGCGGACGCGCTCCGGGCACGCAGCGGGGAAGCGCCGGTCCGCCCGGCGCTTTTCGCGTCCGGTCCGGTCCGGGCAACCCGTCCGCCCGAAACGCGGACGGAGCGGTTCATCCACGACACGCCCATCCGGTACGTCGCCAACCCGATCGGGGTGACTGTGCTCTTCGTTTTCCTCGGCGTGCTCGTCTCGTTTTATCTCTTTTGAGTGTTCGTCGCCGCCTTCCCGGGCGCTCGCCGTCCATGGCTTTGTTATCAGACCGGATACTCGGCGTCCGGATCGACGACCCGGTCGGCCTCCGGCGGCATCCGCCAGTCGGTAGCGAGTTCGAGAAACTGCACCAACATTCGCCCGGTCGCCCCCCAGACGGTGTACCCGTTGACCCGGAAGTAGTGGATCCGGATGTCGCCGTAGTAGGGGTGGTCTCGGCGCTCGGATTCGTAGTTTTCGAGGTTAGTGAGGCCGGCAACCGGCAACAGAACGATCTCGGCGACCTCCCGCTCGTCGGGGATATACTCCCGGTCCGGCACCCGCGCGACGAATGGCCGTACCGAGTAGTTCGACACCGTCGGGATGTCGTCGAGCCGGCCGACGATCTCGGCCTCCTTCGGATCGAGGCGCACTTCCTCGAACGCCTCGCGCTTCGCCGTCGCTTCGAGCGTCCCGTCTTCGGGTTCACGCCCCCCGCCGGGGAAACTCATCTGTCCCGGATGCTCGCCGAGGTCGTCCGCGCGCTTCGTAAAGAGCAGGTACGCGCCCTCGGGGCGGGTAACGACCGGAACGAGGACCGCGGCCTCCTGATCCCCATCGATCGCCCCGGACGGCTCGTGATCGATGACCCGCTCCCAGTCCATACGCCGGATAGGCACTCGACCGTTAACAGTTTGTAGGTCTCCGTGTCGGAACCGAAAGCCCCCGCAGTCCCGACGGGTGGCGTTCGGCTACGGTTCCGCGTCCCCCGTTCGTTCCCTGAGCCGTGTCCTGACATCGGATAGATCGCGCCCACCCCACGCTTCGATATCGTAGCTGATCTCGACGAGCGTCGCCGCCCGATCCCCGGAAAGCGAAGCTGGATCCTCGGCCTCGGATCGGAGCCGTGAGACGGCCGCTCGTTCGATCGCGTTCCGCTCGACCGGACGGCGTTTCTCCTCCAGGATGTGCGGCAGATCCGCCGCGCCCTCCGGTAGGGTCGGGAAGGCCGCCGGCCCGGGGCCCAACACGCGGTCGCCGTCGTGTTCGAACTCGATGAGTGCGAACTCCGCAAGCGCGTCTTCGATGACACCTTCGGGCGGCTCCTCGCCGCGACGGTACGCCAACTCCGAGAGCGCGGTCGCGGTCGCCTCGGGCGATAACGCGCCGAAGAGATCGACGACTCCGGCCACCTCGTCGGGCGTGAACATGGGTTGTCGGCCACTCGTCGGTCGACGGCCCTGAAGCTTCCGGCCGTCGCCTCCCGACCGGTCGCTTTACTTTCCTGCCGCCGTCAGTCGAGGTATGATCCTCTCCGATTCGGACATCCGACGGCGGCTGACGGACGGCGACCTCGTCGTCGAACCCCTCGCCGATCCGGAGTTACAGATCCAGCCGGCGAGCATCGACCTCCGGCTCGGCCGGGAGTTCCTGGAGTTCCAACGCACGAACATCCCGTGTATCCACCCGAACAGCGAACAGGAGGTCGACGAGTACGTCGAGGAGACATACGTCGAGGAGGGCGAGGAGTTCATCCTCCACCCCGGCGATTTCGTTCTCGGGACGACCAAAGAACGCGTCGAGATCCCGTCGGATCTGCTCGGGACGGTCCAGGGACGCTCCTCGCTCGGCCGGCTCGCGGTCGTTATCCACGCGACCGCCGGCATCGTCGATCCGGGGTATCGCGGCCAGATAACGCTTGAACTGTCCAACCTCGGGACGGCACCGGTCGCGTTACAACCCGACATGCGGATCTCACAGGTCATCTTCACCGAACTAAAAACGGCCGCTTCGGAACCGTACGGCACGGAGCGCGGCTCGAAGTATCAAGACCAGACCGGCCCACAGGCCTCCCGCATCCAGTCCGACGAGGAGTTCAGCGGGGAACAACTGGATCGATGAAGTTCCTCGAGGAGATCGTCGTCGAGGAGTTCCTCCCGACGTTCCGGACGATGCTTGCCGGCGAGCTCCGCGAGCGCGGCCGCACCCAAAGCGAGGTCGCGGAGCTTCTGGGTATCAGCCAGAGTGCGGTCTCGAAGTACGCCCACGGCGAGGTCGAGACGAACGACGACATCGCGGGCGACTCCGACGTGATCGAACTGGTCGACCGGCTCGCGGACGGGCTCTCGGACGGCGACGTGAGCCGGGCACAGGCGCTCGTCGAAACCGAGGTGTTGATCAGGCGGCTCGAACGCGGCGGGGTACTCGCCCGCCTCCACGAGAACGCCTATCCGCCGATCGCCGACTACGACGGCCCGATCGACATCCACGACCCCGACGGGGAGTTCCGGATGGCAGAACGGGTCCGTTCGTCGGTCCGCCGCGGCGTCCGGACCCTCGAGAACACGAGCGGGTTCGCGACGCATATCCCCGCCGTCGGCTCGAACCTCGTCGAGGCGCTGCCGGAGGCGACGACGATCGACGGCGTCGCCGCCGTCCCTGGGCGGATTCTCGATATCAAAGGCCGGGCGACCGTCCCTGGGGAGCCGGAGTTCGGCGTCTCCGAACACGTCGCCTCGCTGCTTTTGGCCGCCAGGGCGGCCGGCTCCGAGGCCCGCGCCGCGTTGAACGTCAGCTACGATCCGACGGCGATCGAGGCCTTCGAGGCCGCCGGGTACGGGACGGCGGAGTTCGACGCGGAGGCGGATCCCGAGGCGGCCGTCGGCGCGGTCGTCGCCGAACGGCCGGACGTCGACGTTCTCTATCAGACCGGCGGGTTCGGTGTCGAGCCGGTCTGTTATGTGCTCGGGCCGGACGCATCCTCGGTCGTCGAGGCCGTCAGACACGTCATCGAATGACGCCCGATATCCGGGAGGTCGCGGGATTCTACGGCCGGTGGGCGACGCTTTATGACCGCATCGCGGCCGCACCGGGCGTCGACCGGTGGCGACGGGCAGCCGCTTCGGGGGTCACGTCGCCGGGCGATACGGTCGTCGAGATGGGCTGTGGGACCGGCGTGAACCTGCCGTATCTCCGCGAGCGCGTCGGGCCGGACGGCCGGGTCGTCGGGATCGATATCACCGGACCGCTGCTCGGGTTGGCCCGCGAACGCGTCGCAGCCTACGACAACGTCGCCGTCGTCCGCGGCGACGCGACGGCGCCGCCGATCCGGGAAGCGGACGCCGTCCTCGCGACGTTCGTCTGTGGGCTCCTTTCGGACCCGGCAGCCGTCGTTGATCGGTGGTGTGACCTCGTCGGCCCGGGCGGCCGCGTCGCGGTCCTTGATGCGACCGCGAGCGACGACCCCAGGGGCCGGATGCTCAACCCGCTCTTCCGGGCGTTTGTCGCGGCTGGATCGCCGACGGACCACGTTCGGGACGTGTTTCGCGCTCCATTCGAGGGGGGAACCGAACTCCTCTCCCGTCGCGTCGACGCCTCCCGAACGGCGCTCGCCGAGCGGACCGTCGGCCGACGCTACGAGGAGTTCGCGCTTGGATTCGTCGGCCTCGCAAGCGGGACGGTCCGGGACGAACCGGCGCCTGAAAAATGAAACGAGCTCGTCTCAGTCGTCCGCGGGCTCGGGAGTGACCGACATCTCGACGTCGGGGCCGTCGACGCCGAGTTCGTCGATCGCCGCCTGCGCGGCGCGTTTGCCGGACAGGAGCATGGCGCCGAACGTCGGCCCCATCCGCGGGAGGCCGTGGGTCGTCGCCGTCGCCATGCCGGTCGCGATCAGGCCGTCGTGGACCAGACCGGTGTGTTCGACGACCGCGTCCTCGCTTTCGGCGACCCACATCGAGTCATGACCCGGGGAGTCGTGACCGGGCGCGCCGTACTGGCCCTCCTCGGTGTTGTCCATGCCCGTGTTGTGCTCCTCCGCGTGTTCGATGCCGGGCGCTTCGAGGACGCCGCGCTCCTGGAGTTTCGAGACGGCGACGGCGTCGTGGCCGGTCGCGTCGATGACGAGATCAGACTCCACCGCGATGGGGTCGACGCAGGTGATCTCCCGCGGCAGGGCGTGAACCGGCGTCCAGTTCATGACGATCCCGCCGACGCGGTGGCCGTCCCGGATGACGATGTCGGTGAACTCCGTCATGTTCTGGATCTTCGCACCGGCGTCACAGGCGGCCTTGATGAGTCCCGAACAGGCCTCGGGGCCGTTCGCGACGTAGAGGCCCTCGGCCTCGTCGGTGTCGGTGTAGTCGACGTCGAGTTCCTCGAGTACCGTCTGGGCCGGGTCCCGGACGGTGACTTTGTTCATCAGGAAGCCGCCGAGCCAGAAGCCGCCGCCGAGGTAGTTGTTCTTCTCGACGACCATCGTCTTCACGCCGCGCTCGGAGAGCTCCTTGGCCGCCATCAGTCCGGAGGGGCCGCCGCCGATGATGATGACGTCGGACTCGGTGAAGTCCATGAACTCCTCGGACCACTGGCTGCCGATCGCGCGCGTTACCTCCGCTTCGCCGACGTCGCTGAACTCGCTAAACTCGGTCATACAACTAAGTAATATCTCACGCACGCACTAAGCCGTTTCGGTCGTTCTGGTCTGAATCGGACGCTCGGCGGCTGGCTCGGGTGCTGTGTGATCCCGATATCAAACCACGTACAGGACGATCGCCTGACAAAACAGCGCGAAGGAAGCGCCGACGCCGAGCATGGTCGTGTTCGCGCGGGGGTTCGCCGCCGGCGTCACGTCGAAGCTGTGGTGCCACGCCGATAGGGGATAAAAGGGCCGAATCCCCATCGGCGTGATGCTGTCGGCGAGGATGTGTGACCCAAACGAGAGCCCCGCGGAGACGCCGACGGTAGCCGCAACCGCGCCCGGCCGACCGACCGCGATCCCGGCGACCGCTCCGAGAGACGCGGCGATTATCGCGCCGCCGCCGACGAACCAGACCGTGTGGGTCGGCCCCCGGTGGTCGATCGGGAGATGCTCGTCGGCGTCGGGGACCGTCGCACACGACACCGCCACGGCCGCTCCGAGCGCGGCGAGTCCCGGTTCGCCGGCGCGGCTCAGCGCCGCCCCGACGGGACCGTAGAGGAAAAGCGCCGCGCCGACGTGTCCCCAGCGGTACATACCCCACGTTTCGTGTCGGATCGTATCAACGCTGCGGGCCTCGGCCGTGGGGGGTACCCGCCACGAACGGGTGGACTATTCCAACCGACGCCCGGGTTTATGAGTTCGCATCCTGTATCCGGAGCACGGATGTTCCGAGATGTATAGACGCGGGCTGTTGTCGGCGCTTCCAGTCGCCGTCGCGCTCGCCGGCTGTTCGGACGCCGAACCGGCAAACGGAACGCCACCGGACGCCGACGAGGAGTCCGACGATCGGGTCGATATCGAAACGCACGAGCTCGTCCGGGCCGATCCGGAAACCGACGAGGAGACGGTCGCGATCGAGGGAACGGTTCGGATCCACGAAGGTGGGCTCCAGCATATCGAACTCCGGGGTCGGTTTTTCGACGCCGAGGACGGACTGCTCGATACGACCTTCGAGCGGCTCCGGGAGCTGACTCCCGGTACGCAGCGCTTCGAGGTCCGCTATCCCGAGGTCGGCCCCGCCGCCGCGTCGGTCGAACGCTACGACATCGAGATCACGACGGTCGTGTAGCGTGCCCGACTCGAATCACGATCCGGCCACCTATCGACCGCTCCATCGGGGGCGACCGTGAGCGACGAATCGGAGCGGGGGGCCGCCGACGGGCCTGCCGGATCGGATCCCGACCGAACGGCCGTTCTGGCGAAGCAGGGCTCGATCACCTTTGCCGGCGATGTTATAAAAAAGACGTTCGGATTTCTCATCGTTGCGGTCATGACACGGCTCGTCAGCCCCGGCGTCTACGGCCTTTTCGTCATCGCCGTCTCGCTCGTGTTGTTCATCCAGACGGTTGCGGGGCTCGGCCTCCCGAAAGCGGTCGATTACTTCGTTCCACAACACCTCGGCGACGGCGACGAAGCGAGCGCCCGCGGCGTTATTTATACGGCGAGCGTGATCGTGCTGGTCGCCTCGACGCTCGTCGCGGGGGTGCTCGTCGCCACTCGTTCACAGATCGCGGCGCTTTTCTCGGAACCGGCCCTGGCCTTCGCGCTGTTGTTGCTGGCCGTGACGCTGCCGCTTTTGGCGGTGTATAACGTCCTTCTCGCGAGTTTCAACGCGATCAAGCGGCTGAAATACCGGGTGTATATGCGGGATTTCGTCCGCCCGACCGTCCGCCTTCTGGCGACCACGGGACTCCTCGTGGCCGGTTTCGGGCTCATCGGTATCGTCGCCGGCTACGTGATCGGCCTCTTCGTTGCGGTCTGTGTGGGTGTGGGGCTGCTCATCCGGAACGCGCCGGAGTTGGTTCGGGGGCCGGTAACCGCCGTTGCTCCGCGCCCGCTGGTTTCGTATGCCGCACCGTTGGCCGTCGCCGGCCTCATATACGTCATCCTGGGACAGATCGACTATTTCATCATCGGGTTGCTCGGGACCGCCGAGGGCGTCGGTATCTACCGCGTCGGCTACATGCTGGCGGCGAATCTGCTCATCGTGTTCACCGCCGTCTCGCCCGTTTATAAACCCCTGATCGCGGAGGTCAGACGCGACGACGATCGCGTCCGCCGACAGTACCGGACCGCAACGCGGTGGGTCGCCGGCCTGACGCTTCCGCTCGCGCTCACGCTGTCGCTCGGCGCGAGCGCGTATCTCTCGCTCATTTTCACCGCCCAGTACACTGCCGGAAGCCTCGCCGTCGTCATCCTGGCGGCCGGCTATCTCGTCAACGTCACCTGCGGCGGTCCCGACGGGGCGCTCCTCCAGGGGCTCGGTTACTCCCGGCTCGTCTTCGTGAACACCTCGTTGCTCCTGTCGATAAACGCGGTCGGAAGCGCCCTTCTCGTGCCGAGATTCGGGATCACGGGCGCGGCGATCGGTACCGCCACCGCCCTCGTTATCGCCGGTGTCGCCGCGATCTCGGAGGTGTACATCGTCCGCGGCATCCACCCCCTCACCGCCAGCCTCGGGAAGCTGTTTCTCTCGGCGGTGCCGGCCGGGCTCGCGGGAACCGCCGTCGTCGTTCTGTTGCCGCCGATCGCCGTCGCGGTCGTTCTTCCGGTTGTCGTCGCTGCCGTGTACGGGGTTGGCGTCGTCCTCAGCGGCGCGCTCACCGACGCCGACGTCGCCTTCGCCGCGCAGTTCGGCCCGACGGTCGAGGGGCTCGTCGCGGCGGCGGCGGATCGGTAGGTCGAAAGGATTAGGCCGGAACGGATGAAAGAGGGTGCCATGAGCGACACCGACGAGGAAGACGGCCCCGCCGTCCCGCTGGGCGAGGGCGATCCGGTCGAGGGCGCACCGGTCGCGCGGGTGGCCTCGCGGCTCCACTACGCGATCGGCAAAAGCGACATCGTCCGCCGCGAGGGCGACACCGTCGTTCGGACGCCCAACGGTCCCCGCGAGCTGGCGTCGATCCTCGAGGAGACCGACGAGGTGTATTTCGACACGAAACGGGCCTTCGAGGGTGCCGTCCGCGATGTCATCGGGACCGGCCCGGTTCCGACGACCGAGGGGTAGCGGCCGTTCCGTTTTCGGCCCCGCTCCGGCACTCTCTGCCGTTTCGCCGTTCCTTCCCCCGGCACCATTATCGGTTTGCACCCGCCGCTCCCCCGGCACCATTATTGGTTTGTACCCGCCGGTTATACGTGCACGTATGACCGATACGCGTGTCGCCGACCCGACGGAACGGCCGGTCGTGTTGACCATCGCCGGTAGCGACTCCGGCGGCGGGGCCGGCATCCAGGCCGACCTCAAGACGATCGAGGCGACCGGCGGGTTCGGAACGTCGGCGATAACGGCCGTGACGGCCCAGAACACGACCGGCGTCGAGTCGAGCCACGTCCTGCCGGTCGGGGAGATCGCCGCACAGATCGACGCCGTCCGATCCGATTTCGACGTTCGGGCGGTCAAAACGGGTATGCTGGCCACGGCCGAGGTCGTCGACCGTGTCGCCGACTACGCCGCCGACCTCGAGGTCCCCGTCGTCGTCGACCCCGTGATGGTCGCCGCGAGCGGCGATCGATTGCTGAGCGAGGAAGCCGAATCGGCCTACGAGACCCTCATCGCCGAGGCGGCGCTCGTGACGCCGAACGTCGACGAGGTCGCCGTCCTGACCGGCCTCGAACCGACCGACGAGGCGGGCGCGATCGACGCCGGTGAGGCGATCAGATCGATGGGCGCCGACGCTGCCCTCATCAAGGGTGGCCATATCCCGGGGTCGGCTGTCCTCGATGCGCTCGTTACCGCCGCGGGCAGTGAGACGTTCCGACACCCGCGGGTCGACACCGACGCGACCCACGGCTCCGGCTGTACGCTCTCGGCTGCGATCGCGACCCGACTCGCCCGCGGGGACTCCCTCGTCGAGGCCGTCGAGACGAGCGTCTCGTTCATGGCGCGGGCGGTCCGATACCACCACGCCGCCGGCGAAGGCCCCGGTCCCGTCCACCACCTCGTCGGTATCCGAAACGACGCGGCCCGGACCGCAACGACCGAGACCGTCCACGACGCCGTCGAACGTCTCCCCGGTTCCGAGACGGATGGCCTCCTCGCCGATCCCGACAACGTCGCCGCCGCGACGCCGTACGCCGAGACGGTCGAGGATGTCGCGGCTCTCGACGACGGATTCCCCGCGAGCGACGGCGGGGGTACCGAAAGCGGTGCGGTCCGATTCGGCGTGGCTGACGACATCGCTCGGGTGTTGCTCGACGCGCGCGAGTCCGACCCGTCGCTTCGCGTTGCCCTCATGTGCGGGCTCACGACCGAACTCGATGCCGCCTTAGCCGATGCCGGCTGGGAACGCCCCGGACGCGACGCGGTCGACGACGGCGGATTCGCGACCGATTCGGGGCCGATCGCGGTTTCCGGCGGCGATGGCTCCGTCGTTCCCGAGGAGGACGGCTCCGTTATTCCCGACGAGGACGGCTCCGTTATCCTCCTCGCGGGCGCGCTCGACCCTATCCTCGATCTCGTCCGGGCGGGCACCGAAAGCCACGGTTCGGCGTGAGACGCGGCCGACCGGTTCGACTTCATGTCGCCGCCCGGCCGGAACTGTTTCGTCCCCGCCGGTCCTTCGAGCCGGCATGGATCTCGAACGCCTCTTCCACGTCGCGATCAAAACCGACGACCTCGAAGCCAGCGTCGCGTTCTACCGGGACGTCCTCGGCGGCGACGTGCTCGAATCCGGCGACGCGGGGTCGGGATTCGAGTACGCGGCGCTGTCGGTCGCCGACAAGCGGATCTACTGCTTCGAACAACCTCCCTACGAAATAAACGGCCTCGCGGCGGATCTTCCGACCGGCATTCTCCATTATGGGTTCGTCGTTCCGGACGTCGACGCCGCCGTCGAGGAACTGGAGACGGCCGGCACGGAGATCTTCATGGCCCCCGAGACGTTCGGCGACCTGCGGATCGCCTTCGTCTACGGCCCCGACGGCGAGTTGATCGAGTTCATCGAGGAGACGTAGGCAGTCGGGGTCGCCGACGGAGCGTCCCGCCGCCCCGGACCCGTCACGTTTTAGCGGCCGCCACTCCCCGGTTCGGGTATGAGTTCGGGTATCGTCGGGGAGTTCTTCGAGCTGAAGGCCGAAAGCGGGGCCGACCTGCTGGCGATGCAGATGGGCGATTTCTACGAGTTCTTCGGCGAGGACGCCGAGTTGGTTGGCGAGGAACTCGATTTGAAGGTTTCGGAGCGCTCCTCCGGCGGGGAACACTACGCGATGGCCGGCGTCCCGGTCGACGAACTGACGCCGTACGTGAAAGCGCTCGCCGAGCGCGGCTACCGGGTCGCGGTCGCGGATCAACGCGACGCCGACGGCGACATCGTCCGGAAGGTGGTTCGGATCGTCACCCCCGGAACGCTCGTGGAGACGGACGACGCCGACGCCCAGTATCTCGCGAGCGTGACCGCCGACGGCGACGAGTACGGGCTGGCGGTCTGTGATATCACGACGGGACGGTTCCGGGCGACGACGCTTTCGGGGCCGGAAGCGGCCGATCGGACGCTCTCGGAGCTGTATCGGTTCGATCCCGTCGAGGTGTTGCCGGGGCCGACGGTCCGCGGCGACGACGGGTTCCTCACAGCCGTTCGCGAACAGCTCTCCGCGCGGCTGACGCTCCATCGGACTGACGCGTTCGCCCCTGGGCGGGCGAGACACCGGCTCTCCGAGCAGTTCGGCGACGCCGCTGAAACGGTCGGCCTCTCGACGATGGCCGTTGCGGCCTCGGGCGCGGCGATCGACTACATCGACGAGACGGGGGTCGGCGCGTTGGCATCCGTCACCCGGATCGGGGCCTACGAGCCCGACGACCACGTCGCCGTCGACGCGACGACACAGCGGAACCTCGAGTTGACCGATCCGATGACCGCCGGCGGACGGACGCTTTTCGAGACGATCGATCACACGGGGACGAGCGCCGGCCGACGCCTCCTCAGGGAGTGGCTCGTTCGCCCCCTCCGGGGAGTCGAGACGCTCGAGCGCCGCCACGAGGCGCTCGAAGCGCTGCTCGAGGACACCCTACTCCGGGAGACGATCTCGGAGACGCTCGCCTCGGCCTACGACGTCGAACGCGCCGCTTCCCGTGCGGTTTCGGGCAGCGCCGACGCCGACGCCCTGTTGCGTGTCCGGGAGACGCTCGAGTTGGTACCCGACCTCTACGAGCGGATCGACGGTTCGCCGGAGCTGGAGGACTCCCCGGTCGCGGCGCTGTTCGAGACGCTCGATCGCGCCGCCGTCGCGGACCTCCGTTCGGAACTGGCGGCGCTGTCCGAGGACCCACCAAAGACGCTTCAGGAGGGTGGCCTCATCAAACGCGGGTACGACGAAGCGCTCGACGAACTCGTCGCCCGCCACGAGTCCGCCCTGACGTTCTTCGAGACGCTCGCGGAGCGCGAGAAGCGACAACACGGCTTCTCACGCGTCACCGTCGACCGGAACAAAACCGACGGCTACTACGTCCAGATCGGGAAATCCGAGACCGATTCGGTCCCCGACCACTACGAGGGGATCAAGACGTTGAAAAACGCCGAGCGGTACGTCTTCGACGAGCTGCGCGAGAAGGAACGCGAGATATTCCGGCTGGAGGACGAACGCGGCCAACGGGAGTACGAGGCCTTCTGTCGCCTCCGGGAGGCCGTCGCCGACCGCGCGGAACTCCTCGGTTCGGTCGGCCGGACGCTCGCGGAACTGGACGCCTACTGTTCGCTTGCGACCCACGCCGCACGGCAGGGGTGGACGCGCCCAGAGCTGACCGATGACCGCGTTCTCGACGTCGAGGCCGGCCGCCACCCGGTCGTCGAGACCGAGACCGGCTTCGTCCCGAACGATCTGTATCTCGACCGCGAGCGCCGCTTTCTGCTCGTTACGGGGCCGAACATGTCGGGAAAGTCGACGTACATGCGGCAGGCGGCGCTCGTGACGCTGCTCGCACAGATCGGCTCGTTCGTCCCCGCCGACTCGGCCCGTATCGGCCTCGTCGACGGGATCTACACGCGCGTGGGCGCCCTCGACGAGCTCGCCGGCGGGCGCTCGACGTTCATGGTCGAGATGGAGGAGCTCTCGAACATCCTCCACTCGGCGACAGCTGATTCGCTCGTCATCCTCGATGAGGTCGGCCGCGGGACGGCGACCTACGACGGCATCTCGATCGCGTGGGCGGCCACCGAGTATTTACACAACGAGGTCGGCGCGTTCACGCTTTTCGCGACGCATTATCACGAACTGACGACGCTCGCAGAGGAGCTACCGCGCGTCGAGAACGTCCACGTCGCCGTCGCCGGCGAGCCCGACGCCGAAGCCGACGGCGAGACGGCGGACGGAGAGACCGCCGGGGAAGGTGTCACCTTCCTTCGGACGATCGAACCCGGACCGACAGATCGCTCCTACGGCGTCCACGTCGCCGATCTGGCCGGCGTTCCCGATCCCGTCGTCGACCGGGCGGGCGAGGTCCTCCGGCGGTTGCGGACCGAGCGTGCGATCGAGGCGAAAGGTGCCGGCCAGGAGACGGATTCCGGGGAGCCCGTTCAGGCGGTGTTCGATCTCGGAAGCGGGGAGTTCCGAGGGGTCGGTGGTTCGGGTGGAGGGGTCGGTGGTTCGGACGCGGATGCGGCCTCGGACGACCGAGCCGGCAGCGACCCCGCCGACGGTACCGCTTCGACCGACCCCGCCGCCGACGTTCTCCGCGAGCTCCGGGAGGCGTCCCTCGCCGAGACCTCGCCGGTCGAGTTGATGAACCGCGTCCGGGCGTGGCAGCGACGCCTCGACGACGAGTGAGCGAAACCGTTAGGCCGGCCGCGGCGTACGTCCGTGTACGGAAACCATGACACCGGAGATCAGGGAACTCGACGACGAGACGCGCGATCGGATCGCAGCCGGCGAGGTCGTCGAGCGCCCCGCCTCCGTCGTCAAAGAGCTTCTCGAGAACGCCCTCGACGCCGACGCGAGCCGGATCGAAATCGATGTCGAGGCCGGCGGCACGGATCGGATCGTCGTTTCCGATGACGGCGTCGGGATGGACGGGTCCGCGGCGCGGCTGGCGATCGAAGAACACACGACGAGCAAGCTCCGTTCGGTCGAGGAGCTCGACTCGATCGGCACGCTCGGTTTCCGCGGTGAGGCGCTCCACGCCATCGGCTCGGTCTCCCGGCTCCGGATCGAAACGAAGCCGCGGGGCGGTTCCCGCGGGACCGAACTGATCGTCGAGAACGGCGAGCTCATCTCCTGTGCTCCGACCGGCTGCCCCGAGGGAACGACCGTCGAGGTGACGTCGCTTTTCGGCAACGTCCCCGCCCGACGGAAATACCTCAAAACCGAGGCGACGGAGTTCGACCACGTCGCCCGGATCGTCACCGGTTACGCCCTGGCTCGCCCCGACGTTGCCGTCTCGCTGTCGCGGGACGGCCGCGAGACGTTTGCCACCGCAGGCGACGGCGACCGCCGGAGCGCGGTGTTGGCCGTCTACGGCAGCGACGTCGCGAGGGAGATGGTTCCCGTCGACGGCGACGGCGGTGACGGCCCGCTGGCCGGCGTCGAGGGGCTCGTGAGCCACCCCGAAACCAACCGGGCCGGCCGGGAGTACGTGACGACGCTCGTCGACGGCCGCTACGTCACCGCAAGCGCCGTCCGCGAGGCGATCGTCGACGCCTACGGCGGCCAGCTCGCGTCGGATCGCTACCCCTTCGCGGTCGTCGACCTGCAACTGCCGCCCGGCGGCGTCGACGTGAACGTCCACCCCCGGAAGCTGGAGGTGCTTTTCGCCGACGAGGCAGCGATCAAAGCCGCCGTCGAAGACGCCGTCGAATCGGCGCTTTCGTCGGCCGGACTGCTCCGCTCTCGCGCGCCGCGGGGGCGGTCCGCCCCCGACCAGACCGAGGTGTCGCCGTCGGGTGCGGATACGCCGGCGTCCCCGGAGCGGGGCCGGCGCTCGGAACCCCCGGATGCGGTCGAAAGCGACGAACAGGGATCGAAAGACGGCGTCGACCCGGCGGATCGACCCGGCGGCTCCGGGACCGAACCGACGGCCGCCGTCGGAGCGGATGCCGCCACGGGCCCGGACTCGGCCGCCGATCCGGGATCGAACGACGCCGAAACGAGCGCCGCCGAGTCGGACACCGCCGGCCCGGATGTCGGCGGCTCGAACACCGCGGACCCCGGAACCGCCGGCCGGAAGCGTCCGGATCGAACCGCCGACGCGGACCCCTCCGCCGTCGGTTCCGTGTCGGGGCCGAGGACACAGCGAACCCTCGACGGCGACACGGCCTCGGGGACGCCCCCGAGGCTCGAAGCGCTGCCCGTCCTCGAAGTGCTCGGGCAGTTCGACGACACATACCTCGTCGCCGAATCCGACGACGGCCTCCTGTTGATCGATCAACACGCCGCCGACGAGCGGGTGAGCTACGAGGGCCTCCGGGAACGTTTCTCCGGAAACGTGACGACCCAGACGCTCGCGGATCCCGTCCGCGTCGCCGTGACCGCCCGCGAGGCCGCCATCGCCGACGAGTACGGCGATGCGCTCTCGCGGCTCGGCTTCCGGACGCGGCTGGATGACGAGCGAACGCTGTCGGTGACGACGGTGCCGGCCTTTTTGGCGGATCACGTCCCCGACGCCCCGGCGATCGCCCGGGACCTGCTGGGCGAGTTCGTCGACGGTGACCCAAGCGGCACCGTCGAGTCGGTCGTCGACGACGTGCTCGGCGATCTGGCGTGTCACCCCTCGATCAAGGGCAACACCTCGCTCCGGGAGGGGACGATCAAGGGACTGCTCGAAGCGCTCGATAGCTGTGAGAACCCCTACGCCTGCCCCCACGGCCGACCGACGGTGATCGAACTCTCGACCGGCGAGATAGAAGACCGCTTCGAGCGCGATTATCCCGGCCACGGCGGCCGCCGACGCTAGGCCCTGTCGGCATTATAAATGAGCTCCTGTATGGTCCGGCGAAACAGCTACCTGTCGTGTGGGATGGACCGACACTGGCTGCTGAAGAGCGGCTGAACCTACCGGAGAAATCGGTCGTCGGCCTGTTCTGATTGAATCGTCGACTTTGAGGCAGTAAGCCACCCGGTGTCCGCGTCGGATGGGACATCGAATTCGGGAACGAACGGCTTGATATCCAGCAACGGTGTCCGATCGACGACATCGACTCCGTTGACGCTCACGTTTCCATCCGCGACGGATTCGATCCCGACAACTGAGAGACCGATCGGATTCGGACGCTGGGGGGCTCGCGTCGCAAAGACCCCTCGTGGCTCGTCATCGAGAAACGGCTCAACCTGCAGCGAAACCGCATCCGTTGACGCATGGAAGTGGTACAACAAAATACAGTGCGTGAAACCGTCGAGATCAGCCACCCCATCGGTGTACTCGTCTCTGAGCTCGACAGTCCCCGTTGAACTCGCGTTTCCGACCGGCTGAATCGGCATTCCCTGTGGTGATTCGAACGGCGTTCGGATCGTTCCGATCGGCTCGTAGGTGATCTGGTTTTCGGACACAGCCGCAGTTGGGGGTGCATCGGGAAATCAATTCCTGCGCGCTTTCCGTCTCGCTGCCTTCCGTCTTATCAGGGCTCCGAACGGAATCACAGCGTCTGTTGAACGAACTGCGACACGATACGGTCCTCAGCGGTTCGAAGCCGATACTGCACGGTCGATCGAGGCTCATCCAGTATCGATGCCAGATCGGAGACGGAAACTGCCCGTGGTCGTTCGTAATAGCCGTGTGCAACGGCAGCCCGTAATGCCTGGCAGTGTTCCGGTGAGAAATCCGCAGCGACCCTCTCAGTCGCGCTCCAGTTGCCGCCGCTTGTGATATGAGAAAGCGAAAGCGACACTCCGTCCCGGAGCTGTGATTTTATTCTGTCATACACCTCGCCGATGGGATAGTCGCCGGGGAAAAGAACACGCCAGCGGTACTCATCATCGACGCGTTTGGACTCGAACACCGTCCCCTTCCGGACGTGGTCCAAAATAAAATACGGGACCGAGCGACACTCTTCGATATCGCGACGGAGCGTGTAGATCGTTCGGCTCGCTTGTCGACGGTCGAGGACGTGGTACGTGCGCGCCGTGTCACAGTATCCGACATCGAAACACTCGTTGCAGCGACCCTCATCCAGGAATACCCCGTCGAACGCATCCAGCGCCTCCTCCGTTCCTTTCGCGTGGTCGAGTCGCCACATATGACGGTTGCTCACGAAGATAGACGACGACCACGAAGAAAGAGATTCATACTGCATAAAAACGTCCATTAGCTCATCGACCCCTGGTTCGAACCGGAGAACGAACTCGAACTCACGCGTCTCGTCTACTGTGTGGGATTCAGTATTCATGTTGTATATTGCTAATTAGTGAAATAACAAAAATCTGTCGTGCATAACCATCTGATCAACTCTCTCGAAAAAATTTAGCTCATGCTAAGCCAGAGATGATTATCCAACCAGACATACGTATATCTGTAATGTCCGAGAAAAACGAGTACGGAAACGGTGTTGTTGAACCGAGCGAAGTGCTCTGCTCGATAACTACCGAATCCGATGACTCAGCCAACTCGGCTGACAGTCATCTCTCCGGACCACATCCTGCATCAACACACAGTCATCGAACGAAACGGAGATCGTCACGGTCGTTGTCTCGGAAAAATCGTTGCCGTTAGGATGAGGCTCACGATGCTAGCTTCATTCGTTGTACGGTATAGCCGTATGTGGTGGTCTGCTCTCATCGAACGACAATACACCGATTCGCTCGGCCTCAACAGAACACTCGCCAACTCGAAACTTGAGAAATAATATGCACGACAACATCATTCGAACCGAAACGGATCGTCAGTCAGTCAGTAGTCCTTGGTCACGCGACCAGAACACCCAACTTGTCTTTTTTGACGGGCAGACCCCTGACGAGGAAACAGCGCTGAATCAGGGAATTCAGCGACAAACACTCGCTACTCTCGAAGATGTTTGCGCTGTGGCAGCTGAATCCGGTATCGAGGATCAGGACCTGTTGCGGACAACAGTCTACCTGACAGACATGAACGACTCAGATGCAGTTGAGCGAGCGTATGACGAGTTCTTCGAGAACAAACGACCATCATTAACCCTCGTTGGTGTTGAGGCTCTGCCGAACAGCGCAGCAGTACAGATCGAAGCCACGGGAGTAGATCGATGAGCACGCAAAACTGCCAATTCGTTCGACTGAAACAAACGGACGGGATCGAAGTATAGTACTGTGTACGTA
>OBKM01000201.1_pt1 | contig 30267 bp, 24 predicted proteins | sample 1519691 | NCBI WGS metagenome assembly OBKM01 (sample SAMEA37050418, study PRJEB22526) | metagenome | biome: saline pan; feature: lake; material: water | place: Egypt | collected 2015 | depth 0.5 m
TACGTCATGCCGGGCGAAGAAACGGATGAGGAGAAAACTACAGTGGAGGTTGGTTCGTCCGCTTTCCTCACGTAGATGTTCCTTGTTTTGTAGACGTAATACGGGATGGCGTTACGCACCTCATCCAGAGAAGTAGAATACTCCACAGGCACTAGCGCCCTGCGGTCGCGTCGCTTCGCTGCGCTCAGGGTTGCGTGCAGGTGAAGCTACTTATCGAGTGAATGCTCGCTCAGTTTTTGGCCGAAGCAGGAGGGGAAAGAGACAGGAATAGGACAGCTAGGGAGAGCTGGACTTCAATCGTTTATCGTCCGCCGTCTATCGTCAGAAGATTCCTCACCGCCCCCAGGCGTCGTGGTCGTTCGGCCCGTCGGGTCCGATCTGTCCGCGCGCCGCTTCCAGCAGCCGGTCGGGATCGTAGAGCTGGCCCGCCTTCATGACAAGCTCGACCTCGCGGGTGTTCGTGATCTGATCAAGCGGATTGCCCTCCACGACCAGCAGGTCCGCCAGCTTGCCGGCCGCGACGCTCCCGAGCAGGTCACCCTTGCCGATCGCCTCCGCGCCGTTTCGGGTCGCAATCCGCAGGGCCGATGCTTCCGGAATGCCCGCTCGCACCAGCGCGTGGAGCTCGCGGTGGGCGCCGAAGCCCGGCAAGTAGTCGCCCCAGGCGGGCTTGTCGGTGCCGAGGGTGATCAGGTGGCTCCCGCCCGCGTCGTAGAAGGCCTTCGTGGTGCGAAGCATCGCCTCGTGGAGGTTGTCCATCAGCTCGCTGCCGGTCGCTTCGCTCTGACGCTCTGTCCATGTCTCGCGCACGTGGGGCGTGAAGAATTCCTGCTCGCCGGCCCAGTCGTCAAACCCCGGCGTCCCATCCGGGTCGGCGAAGTACACCGGCGCCGTGAGCGTCGGGGTGAAATGCACCTCGTGGTCTACGAACATCTGGGCGATCGCTCGAAAGTCGGCGTCGGTCGTATCGACCTCGTTCCAGACCGGATAGGCCGGTCGCTCGGGGTCGAGCGCGTGGCCGCCGAGGATGTGCTCGACGCGGTCGATGCCCATTTGGATCGCCTCGCGGGCGTTGGTGGTGCCGCGGAAGCCGGAGTCAAGGTGGCCGGTCACGGTGAGGCCGTGCTGGTGGGCCCGCCGGATGAGCGGTTCTAGCTCATCCGGTGAGGCGCCTTTCGCCTTGAGGCCCTGAGCCCCTCGCTCCGCCCAGGTGTCAACCAGGTCGTAGATGGCCTCCGCGTCCATGTCGTCGGTCCACTCGGGGTTGGAGCTTCCAATGTACGGCCCCGAGTTCAAAACGCGCGGGCCGAGCTGCTCGCCGCGGTCGATGCGCTGGCGCATCTCCATCATGGGCTCAGGGTCATACTCGCCCGCCGGAAAGGTCGTAGTGACCCCGTTGGCCAGGTAGATCAAGGGGTTGTAGGCGGTCTCGTCGACCCGCCCCTCGCCGACGAGGTCCATGTTGTAGTGGGCGTGCAGGTCGACCAGGCCCGGAAGGAGGTACTGGTTGTCCTCGAGTTCGACGGTCTGGGCGGCGTCGAGCGTTTCGGCGCTTAGCTCCATATCGACCACCTGAAAGCGCCCGTTGACGACGAGAATGCCGCGGTTGGGCGTCGCCGCACCGCGCTCGAGGTCGACCAGCTGGCCGCCGACGATCGCGACGCTGTCGGTGGAAGCAAACCCTGGATCGACCTCCGGCGGCTCGGCGTGAGGCTGGGCCTGCGCGAGGGTGAGCCCTGCTAGCAGCCAGATCATGAAAAGGAGAACGCTCGTGCGGGTCATGACTGGATGGGGAAGCATGTGGGTCACAGAAGACTGGGTCACAGAAGACGCTCGATCTTCGTTTGGGCGGCGTCGAGGTGGGCGCGCGTCTCGCGGTGCTCGACCGTTTCCAGCGCTTCGCCGATGGCGTCGTGCAAGAGCGTCAGCTGCTCGCGCAGAAGCGGGCGCACGTCCGATTGCTGAATATGAAACTCCGTGCGCAGCTCGACGCTGTCAAACGCGTCGCGGTCGATGTCCGGGCGGTAGTCGCCGGGCGGTGGCGGCGCTTCGCCGGACGCTTCAGTGAGCAGGTGCTCGACCCGTTCCAGGTAACCCCGCTGCAAGTTGCGCCGGTACGTATCGATGGCGCCGCCCTCGTCGAGCTCCGACCAGAGGCTGGCGCGGAGGTCGTCGAGGAGTTCAGCGACGGAGTAGGCCTCATCGTTGAAGGCCTGCTGCTCGATCATTCGTTCGAACCGGTCCACGTCGAGCAGCTGGTTCACGGCATTTACCTGATACCAGCGCACACGCTCGACGGCGCCGACGTGTTCGAATTTGCGCAGCAGCTCCTGATCGAGGAGCCAGTGAGGCGTCTGGAAGACGTGCTCGTCGAGGAACTCAAACGAGCGGCGCTGGTCCTCCGGATCGAGCTCGTGGTAGAGCGGGCCGTCCTGCCCGTGAACTTTCAGTTCTTCCTCGAGGCCGCCGATGGCGCTCGTGACGCGAGTGATAAACCGGTTCCACTGCGCGAAGACCTGCATGTAGCGCTGCATCACCTCGAAGTAATTGTCGCCCTCCACGGCGAGCCAGTCGACGAGGTTCGGCACCACGCGCCGGAGGTTTTCCATGCCCAACTCGCTGGCCTCAACCCATTCGCGCCCGATTGATTCGGTCTGCTGGTACGGGTCGAAGTCGTTCCCGTAGCCGAACCGGTAGGTGGGATCGTCGGCGCGCTCGCGCACCCATTCGTCCAGAATCGGCCGCTCGTCCTCGGCAGATTCCGCCTCAGGAATAGGACGATACGCCCATTTCACGGCCCACTTGTCGTAGGGACCCACTGCGCGGTGCACGCGCACATCGCCGTCGCCGGGCTGCGCGACATAGTTGAAGCGCGTCCGGCCGACGACCGACGACGAGTTGCCCCACTCTTCAGTAAACGCCGGCGAGCGGAGCGAGTCGACCGGATAGGCCGAATTACCTTTCTGGTTATGAGGATAGCCCAGCGCGTGGGCCATCTCGTGAGAAACCACGTAGCGCAGATATTCGCCCATCTCCTCGACGGGAAGGTGAAGGTTTTGCACGGCGTCGTTGCGCGGGCCCGTTTGCGTGAGCGACCACCAGTGCAGCCGCTTCATCACATTGTGGTACATGTTCATGTGAGCACGGATGGTTTCGCCCGATCGCGGATCGATCACATCCGGCCCGGCGTTGGCCGAGTGAATCGGATTCGCGACGTAGCGGATTACGGAATGGCGCGCGTCGAGCAGACTGAAGTCGGGGTCGTCGGTGGGCGCCATTCTAGCCTCGACGGCGTTTTTGAAGCCGGCCTCTTCGAAAGCCGCGTTCCACTCCTCGACGCCTTCTTTGAAGTAAGGGCGCCACTGCTCGGGGGTCGCCGGGTCGATGTAGAAGACGATCGGTTCTTTCGGCTCGACGAGCTCGCCGGCTTCGAAGGCCTCCATATCAGAGGGCTCGAGCCGGAAGCGCGTCACGTACTGTTGCGTCTTAGTCTGCTGCGCCTCGTGACCGTAGTCAGTCTGCTCAACGCTGATCATGCCCACCCGCTCGTCGTAGAGGCGCGGCTCCATGGGCTCTTCGGGGAGCAGGATCATGCTGTGGTTGATTTCCAGGGAGAGGCTCCCGGTGCGCGATTGGGAGGGCGGGTTGTCGGCCTCGTAGGTCACCACCTTGCGCACCTCGATGTTTTCCGGGAAGCTCTGGATGGATTCGATGAACGACCGGTCGCGGTCGAACCCGCGGATCTGATACTCCTCGCGTTCTGCCGGGCTCAAGCCGAAGAGGCGCAGGTCCTGCAGGTAAAAGTCGGTTACGTCGATCGTGACGGTGCCTGCGTCCTCCGACTCAATTGGGAACGCATGGATGATCGGCTCGAAGTTCGAGTTTTCGACGGCCCGGTAGACGGGCAGGTCGTCGTCGGCCGCGTTCTCATACGAAACCCCGCGAAGCAGAATGCGATCGCCGCGCCGTTCCCAGCGCACGAGTTGCTGCTGGTCGAGCCGGTCGCCGCCCCAGCCGTGTCCCTGTGCGGTGCGAGCAATCCGACTCAGGATGACCATGTCGCGGCCGAGCAGGGCTTCTGGGATTTCGAAGCGGTATTCACCTTCATCCTGATGGACAGCGAAGAGGTCGTCATCAGAACTGGCGCTTTCCTCAGACGGCGTCGAGGCCGCATCCGTCGCGTGAGCGGAGAGGGGCATGCCCATCAGCGAAAAGGCAAAAAAGAGGAAGAGGCAGAGGTGCGATATAGAGCGCATGGGACGAAAAAGGTCGTGGAGAAGCCGAGCGGATAGCTAGACCTCCAGGGTATGCAGGGATAGGCGGAGTTGCAAGCAGGCGAGGCCCGGCCCAATAGAAAAGGCCTGCATCCGCTGCGATGCAGGCCTTCGCTTGTAGTGGTAGTAAGGGGGAGGCGAAAGTCATTCGGCCAGCTCCTCTTCGGACACCGGCTCGCCCATGTCCTTCACGTAGTGGTCGAGCCAATCGGCCCAGCGGCGCCAGAGGTCGAGCAGCGTCGCTTCAGCGCTCGGGCCGTGGCCCTCATGGGGGTACATATACATCGCTCCCGTCTTGCCGATGCCATTCATCGCGTGAAGCATCCGCTCCGAGTTGGTTGGCCAGGTGCCTACGTTCTGATCCTCCTCGCCGTGGTACATAAGGAGAGCACCGTCGAGACGGTCAACCCAGAAGATAGGCGACATCTGCAGGTAGCGATCCTGGCCGCGCCAGAGGTCGGCCGGCTCGCGCTGAAAGCCCATGGGTGTGAGCGTACGGTTGTAGTTACCGTTGCCTGCAATACCGGCGCGGAAGAATGAGGTATGGATCATCGCGTTGGCCGTGCCGAAGGCGCCGTAGCTGTGCCCGCCAATCGCCAGGCGATCGCGGTCGATGTAGCCGCGGCGCTCGGCTTCGTCAATCACGGTCGTCGAGTTCTGCACGATGCTCCAGACAAAGTTGTCATTGGATGAGCCGCGCTCTCCGGCGATGGGCCAGTCAGCGCGGATCACCGCATACCCTTCTTTCACCAGAATCTCAGGGGTGCGCGTGCCAACCGAGGGAAAGGAGTTTTTGTTGTGCCAGCGCGCGCTCTCGTTGTAATCGTCCTGGTCATCGTATTCGCGCGGGTAGTGCCAGAGGAGTCCGGGCAGCTCTTCTCCGTCCCAGTCCTGAGGGACAATGACTTCGACCCAGAACTCGAAGCCGTCGGACCGCTCGACCTTAAAGCGGTCGCGCTCGGCCTGGGTCACGGCTTCGTTGTGGTCGACATTATCGGTAAGCTGCGTAAAGTCCTCAGCCGCGCGGTCGTAGCGCCAGGAATCGGGATGCGTGTCGGGGTTTTCGCGCTCAACAGTCAGGAAGTTGGCTTCGTCATCCATCACAGCGAGCACGTCTTCATACATCTCCTCGCTGCTCTGGAAGAGGCGCTCGGTCTCTTCCGACTCGATTTCAACGCGATCCAAGAACGGGCGCGGAGCCTCTTCATCGTAGTCCTCAAAGCGCTCCGTGCCCGAGAGATACACATGCTCGTCGCCGGGCGAGGTGCGCACGACGTCGACGCCCATCGAGCCGGTTCGGGTGACCAGGCTTCCGGGGTCGTCGTAGAAGTCGTCCCGGTCGTGGCGGTAGATCGTGTAGGTCTCCTCGGGGTCGTCGAGGAAGACGGCGTAGAGGTGCTCGTCGTCGCCGGGCCGCTCGGTCAGGAAGAGGATGTCGGCCGCGTCGGAGTAGTGCACGTCGTGCGGCTCGTTCTCGGTTTCATAGATAACGGTTTCGTCCTCTTCGCCAAAGGGCGGCTGCCAGTGGACGACTTTATAGTCCTCTGTATCATCATTCTCGTCAGCAGCGGCAGATGCCTCGAGGGCGCCTTCGCCGTTGTCATCGTCTTCCTCTTCGCGGGCTTCGACGTCGAGCACGAAGCTGAGGCCATCGCCGTCAGGGCGCCATGTGATATCTTCGCGGCCGAAGTTCTCGATGCGGTCGACATCGGGAACGCCGAGGTGGGCATCGGCCTCCCGAACCGTGGCAAGCATGTCGCCGTCGAGGTCCCAGATTTCATCATTCCACGCAAAACGGGATACCGGGACAATGTAGGAAAAGGGCCGTTGGATCGTCTCAACGCGCACATACTCGCCGCTCGGGGCTGCGTCCATGTTGCGAATCATGGAAGGCTCTCCGATCGGCGTGTGGTCGCCCGCATCCACGTCGATCCGCGTGAGCTGTCCCGTGGTGTAGTATTCCAGGAGTTCTGCCTCATGGGAGTTCTCAAGCAGGCTCTGATACGTGCGAAGCCGGTTTTCGTCTTCTGTCGTTTTACGGACCTGCGGCTCCGTTGGGACGGCCGGCTTGGCCGGCTCTTCGCCAAAGTCTTCGGGCGTGAGGACCGCAAAGACGTGCTCGCTGTCGCCCGACCACTCGAGCGAGGTCACCAGTGTTGGCAGGGCGGGTCGGTCGGTGAGGCGGGTCGACTCGCCGCTTTCCAGATCGGCCACGTAAACGTGCGAAGCGTCATCGTAGTGGGCGAAATACGCCACCTGCGTGCCATCAGGCGACCACGCGTATCCGCTCAATTTCGCATCGTCCGGCGTGTTGATGTCGTGGACGTCTCCGGTTTCGGCGTCGATGCGCTCGAGCCCGTCATCGGTGACGGTCGACATCCAGCGGGCCCGGTTGGCCTGTGGGTCAATCTGCAGACCCGCGATATTGTAGTGCTCCCGCGCGTAGTAGCTCAGTTGGGGAAGGCCGGACTCGGTTGTGTTGAGAAAATATTCCGCGTTGGGACTCTTGTTGTTGAGCGTGACGTTTTCGTGGCGCGGCGCGATAACCTCTTCCTCAATGCTTTCAGGAGGCGTGAGGTAAGCCTCACGAAGCGGCTCGTCCTGCGCCAGCACGTCGGCTGCGCCAAGACTCAGCAGCAGAATGCTCACACAAAGAGCCGTTCCGATGGAACGAAGCGTGGCGAAGAAACGCATGATAGTCGGGTGATAGTGAGAAATCAGGATGGTTCAGAAAGTCAACGCCCATGATACAACGGATCGGTTACGATGGCAATTCAGCGGTTGAGTCAATGGCAAAATATTTTCGAATCCAACCGGAGAAATGAAAGGTGCGCTACTAGTCGGCCGCTAAGAAGACCGTCGGATGGTCCCGGAGGGCGCGAACTGGCAGGATCGCTCGGGAGGCGGATCGGTGTGCTCCTAGGACTCGTGTGTCTGCTCATCGCTTGTGAGGTAGAAGAGCCCGCACCGCCTGGCTCAGATCGCACAGCCGAAGAGCAAGCCGATGTCATTGTCGCGGCAATCGCTGAGCAGGACTGGGCCACGGTCGCCGAGCATGTGCATCCAGATCGCGGGGTCCTCTTTTCGCCCTACGCCTACGTCGAGCCTACCCATCGCCGGTTCCATGCGGAGGGCGGTCTCACGATCGATGCGCTGGGCCTGGGGCAGCATCGGGAGTACAGGCTTCCGCATCTGACCGATCCAGGCGACTTGATCTTCGACCGGAACCGCGTAGCTGTGTTCGGGGACGATACGACCACCTACACATGGGGACGCTACGACGGAAAAGGAACGCCGATTGATCTTACCGTGGAGGAATACTGGGAGGAGTTTCTGTACCGCCACGACTTTGCGGCAGCCGAGCGGGGAGCGCCCAGCGAGGTGTTGGAGAGCGGCAATACGATCAACAATCTGCCCGACGTGATGGGAGAGAACGCCCTGTTTATTGAGTATCACGTGCCAGGCAGCGATGAGTACAGTGGCATGGACTGGGGAAGCCTGCGCGTTGTCTTTGAAGAGACGGAGGCGGGGCGCTACCTCGTCGCCCTCGTCCGCGATCAGTGGACGATCTAGCGGGGCCCTTGGCGAAGCGCGTCAGGCAGCACAAACTCAAGGCCCTCATCGGCCAGCTCGCTCAGGATGATTTCGAGTGCTTCCACGGCAACGGGGCGGTCGTGGATGAGAAGAATGTTGCCATCCTGCAGGCTCTGCAGCGCAAGGCGCGCCACTTCTTCGGCATCGGCTTCGACCGTCTCGCTTTCATCCTCGAACATCCAGTCGTACGACTCGGCCGACCAGCCCATGGAGCGCATGGATTCCTCCTCCACTACGGAGTCGACGGTTGGAGAGGAGACGCCGTAGGGCGGTCGGAAGAATGTTGGTGAGTAGTCCGCGTGGTGGGTAAGCCAGTTGTTGAGCCGCTCAATTTCGCGGCGCACGGAGTCCGGCGGGAGTTCAGCCAGGTTTGCATGGCTCCACGTGTGGTTGCCGATAGCATGGCCGCGCTCAAGAATAGCATCGATCAGTTCCGGATGGGCGGCGGCCGGCTCTCCGACAATAAAGAAGAGCGCCGGCACGTCATGGGCGTCCAATAGCTCCAGCAGGTCGGGCGTCGTATCGCTACGCGGACCGTCATCGATCGTCAGCAGCGCAATGTTCTCGTCCGAGCCATTCTCGGCATTTCGGATGTGCCAGGATACTGTATCGACGTAGTACGACGGCTCTGGTTCAGTTGCGCTAGCCGTCTCGGTCGTGTCCGGGCTTGTCGCGCCAAGGAGGGGAAGGGCAAGAACGGAGCACGTAACGAGAGTAAGGAAGGAAAGCATGCGTCGAGGAGAGTCGGCAAGCGGAAGATGAACGCCTGCTATACGTCCCGGCTTTCGTTTTATTCCAGCAGGAGGCGCGCTGAGGCAGGTGGCCTTGTAGAAGAGCAGGCCAACCCGTATATAAAACCCTCCACGGTCTCGGTGGCTCGTGGCGCTTTTGAATGACCGATTGACGACATGATGCACTGTACTCACTGGGCGTGGGGGGTCGTCCTCGCGCTCACATTTGTGGCCTGTGATCCGGCCGAAGAGTCCACCGAAGCCGTGCCTGAGCCTACGGCGGAGCAGACTTACGACTGGCACGTCCACGGCGGTACGGTGGTCGATGGCACGGGCCGCGCGGCGCAGGCCGCGGATGTCTTGATCCGCGCCGACACTATCGCACACGTCGGTCCGGCCGATCCCGACACCATCGACGCTGCCAGCCGCGTCGACGCGTCGGGGCTGCACGTGGCACCCGGATTTATCGACGCCCACGCTCATGGCGATCCGCTGGAGACGCCGGCGTTTGAGAATTTCTTGGCCATGGGCGTGACGACGATTCTTCTCGGCCAGGATGGGAGCAGCCCGGAGGTGCAAACGCTGGACCGCCATCTCGACGACGTGGCAGAGGCGGAGCCGTTCGTCAATATCGCCTACCTCGTCGGTCATAACACGCTACGGGTGGAATCCGGCATTGGCTACGATACGCCGAGCGATGCTCAGCTGCAGGAGCTTGTCGCTCGTGTTGAGGCAGGGCTTGAGGCCGGGGCCTTCGGGCTGTCGCTCGGGCTGGAGTACGACCCGGGCGTGCAGGCCGAGCAGCCCGAGCTCGAGGCGATCGCCGAGCCCGTGGCCGAGCGCGACGCCATCGTGATGAGTCACATGCGCAGCGAGCACGCCGACGACATCGAGGCTTCCGTGGATGAACTCATCGCGCAGGGGAGGGCCACCGGCGCTCACGTGCACGCCTCGCATCTGAAGATCGTGCTGAGTGACGACCCGGAGCAGGCCGACGCCGTGCTCGACCAGATGCAGGAGGCGCGGGATGACGGGCTTCAGGTGACGGGAGACGTGTATCCCTACACAGCCAGTTTCACGACCATCGGCCTCGTCTTTCCCGAATGGGCTCGTCCGCCGAACGACTACGAGACCGTCCGCAGTGAGCGCGAAGACGAACTGCGCGCGCATCTGATCGAGACAATCGAGGAGCGCAACGGTCCCAATGCCACGCTTTTTGGGACCGGTCCCTGGTCCGGAAGGACGCTCGCTGAGATTGCCGACGAGGAGGGGCGCCATTTTGCCGACGTGCTGATGGACATGGGACCACGGGGGGCTAGCGCTGCTTATTTTGTAATGGACGAGCGCGTCATGCAGCGCTTCCTGGCCAGCGAGCACACGGTGGTCTCCTCGGATGGAAGTCCGACGATGCGACACCCACGGGGGTACGGCGCCTTTTCCCGCGTGCTCAGCGAGTACACGGGAGCGGAAGGGCCGCTGGGGCTCGAGGAGGCCATCCACCAGATGACCGGAAAAACCGCGTCTATCATTGGCCTCGATGATTCGAGCCGAGTGACGCCGCCTCGAGGACTTCTGCGCGAAGGCTATGCAGCGGACCTGGTAGCATTTGACCCTGCTGACGTGCGCGACCGGGCCGACTTTGAGGAGCCGCACCAACTCGCAGAGGGCATGAAGTACGTTTGGGTAAATGGTACGCTCACGCGAAAGGAAGAGGCGCTGGATGTCGATCGCGGAGCCGGGCAGATGCTGCGTGATCGAAAGTGAGCGCTGGAATCGTCTAGCGGGAAGGCCGGTTAAAAGAAGCAGGTGAATGAAAGCAGCTTCTCATCGCAATCTATCTATTTGCCGACCACTCCGACGAAGTCATGGATGATTACACGGTGTCTCCTTCGATGTGGCGCGACCGGCCGTTTTCGTTTGCACTGACCGTTGTCTTATCCATCGGGATCGTAGGATTGGCCATTCTGATTCCGTGGTGGCTCATCTACCGAAATCGCCAACTCACCATTACCGAGAGTGCGGTTCGATATGAGGAGGGAGTGTTTACGAAGCACATCAGCGAGATGCGCTTGCGAGATGTGCGAAACGTACAAGTAGAACAGGGCCTCATCCACCGGCTGACAGAAGCGGGCAACGTGCAGATCGCCTCAGCCGGGTCGGCCGAGGCCGAGATCGCTGTCCAGGGTATTCCCAATCCGAAGGGCATCCGCCGTCAGATCGACTTCCGCCAAACGAAGCAGGCGACGCGGGAGACTTCCGACTAGGTCCCCAACTTTCTAGTTTTTCTTTGTTCGGAAGAGCCGATAGACGAGAGGCAGCTGCAGGGCGGTGACGTCCGTTTCAGACGGCGCAATCTCGCAAAAAGAGCAGGGGCGCGTGCAATACCGGTAGATGAATCCGAAGTGGAGGCCGGCGCCAAGCAGGACCAAAATGTGAAACACCTCGTGGGCGCCAATGACGCCCGGCCATAACACCGGCCAGTTGACGGCGAAAATGATGGCCCCGACGGAGTAGGCAATGCCACCAAGCACGAACAGCTGAATCCATTGCCAGCCTACGGTACGGCCGATCATGACCAGACCCATGCTTCCCAGCCATCCAAGCGTCAGATAGATGGATGCCGTAAGCCACGGCTGCATCGGCCACAGCGTCAGCTTGAGCACTATACCCAGCCCTGTGAATGCCCAAAGCAGGCCTGTAAGACGCCTGGCCCAGACCGTTTGAAGCGATCCGTAGATAGCCGTGCCCGTTCCGGCAATCATCAAGAAGATGGCCGCGTGGTCCAGCTTGTTGAACAACTCGTACCGAGCAGAGGCCGGATCCACGTAGTGAAAGAGAGCGCTCGCCCCGAAAGCAAGTGTCATCGAGAGTCCGTAGATGCCAACGCCCAGTCCGCGCAGGCCGTGCCGACGAGCGCGACGCAGGAGGTACACCGTGGCGATCAGGCTCAGTACGGCCCCGAGGAGGTGGCTTCCCATGCTGAATGGGTCGCGGCCCAGCGATATGGACACGGCTTCGATATACACGGTGGTAGCCCGGGGATGAATTTCAGGGAGCGCGTTCGGTTGCTGGGTTCGCCCTCCCCATCAACCGTTACAATATGTTATCGTGGATAGGTCACATAATCTTTAAGTTGTTGCTAGGTTCTGCTGTAGCGTCGGTCTTCGTTTTGTGAGGATGCGTGAGCGTGGCGCGTGATGCGTGTTGCGTACTGCTTGGTGTTTAGAGTCCTATTATCCTCCCCTGAGTGCGGGGTCAAACTACTCCCAGAACTCCATCCAGAAGAGCAGGGTCAGGACGATCATGACGATACTAATCAGCAGATTCGTGGCCGTAATCCAACCGTCGTTCATGCTGTCGAGCTTGTAGAGGCACAGGTCGTACGCCCGATCGTAGGTGCGTTTGACGCCGGCGACAGCCGGATCGATGGTATTTGTGACCTGCGTGTCTATCTGGTCGCTTTTCGAGATCGAGAGGGCCAGTTCCTCAGCGTCCTGCTCCAGCTCGCGGATCTGCTGGCGCGCGTCGTGCAGCTCGTCGAGCAGGCGCTGCAACCGGCGCTTGCCGGCTGCGCTGTAAAACGGCGGCTGGCAGTCGTAGACCCGTTCGAGAATCTCGTTAAGGTGCTGGTCAATTCGGTACGACTCGCGGATCAGCCGAGCAAGCGAAGTCCAGTGATCCTCGGCTGATATATCCGGTTCGGTGCCTTCAAGAATTTGGCCCGAGTACGAAGAGTCCTCTTTGGGATCCTCCTCGCCGGTTGAAATCGCATCGAGCGGATCACCGCGGTCGTGTAGCGACGCGTCGCTGGGAGGCATGGAGCTGACTTTGATCGGTGGTAAATCTGTCGAAAGGGAGGTTTAATCCAGGTTGTGGTCTACGTAGCCGTCCGTCATCCCGACCTCCTCCGTGGGCCCAATCGGGAATCTCATTAAGGATCCCGTGCGCCACTTCTACCCCTTCCTGGGGAAATCACCTTCGGTTGGCACCAAGGGCATAATTTGCAATCCTCGTCGGGGCGTCCCTGGGTCAAGCGGTCAGATGACAGACACCCTGGGCATATCAATAAAATAAAAAACACGAGGAATGGATAACCCTGATACTCCTTCGTGCTTATTGCAGATCCTCTTCCGCTCCTTTTATACTGACGGTTCAAGGAGCTACGCAATGCGCTCAAATCCTGCGTACGAGTGGAGCACTTCCGGCAGATGGACGGATCCGTCATCCTGCTGGTAATGCTCGAGGAGCGCGGCGATCACGCGCGGAAGCGCGAGCCCGCTGCCGTTTAGGGTGTGCACCGAGTGGGTGGGGGCGTCGGGATCCGAGCGGTACCGAATGTCCATGCGACGTGCCTGGAAAGCCTCAAAGTTGGAGATCGAGGAGACCTCCAGCCACTGCTCCTGTCCAGGGCTCCACACCTCCAGGTCGTACTTCTTGGCCTGGGTGAATCCCATATCTCCCGTGCACATGAGAAGGCGCCGGTAGGGGAGACCGAGCTCGCGCAGCGGACGCTCGGCGTCTTCGCGAAGCGCCTCCAGTGCCCGATAGCTCTCGTCTGGGTGGACGATCTGCACGAGTTCTACCTTGTCGAACTGATGCAGCCGGTTAAGGCCGCGGACGTCTTTGCCGTACGAGCCGGCTTCGCGTCGGAAGCAGGGCGTGTGCGCGCAGTACTTGAGCGGGAGATCGTCCGCGTCGAGAATTTCGTCGCGGTGGAGATTTGTAATGGGGACTTCGGAGGTCGGGATGGGGTAGAGTCCGTCCTTCGGGATCTCGTACATCTGCCCTTCTTTATCTGGAAGCTGCCCCGTACCCATGGCGCTGTCGGAGTTGACGAAGAGTGGAGGCTGAACCTCCAGATAATCCTTTTCACGAGCCAGATCCAGGAAGTACCGGATGAGAGCACGCTTCAGTTGCACACCTCGGTCGCGAAAGACGGGAAAGCCCGAGCCCGAGACCTTCGCCCCGCGCTCGAAGTCGACCAAGTTGTGGGCTTCAGCAAGGGTCCAATGTGGCTCCGGGTCGAAGTCAAAACTGGGCTTGTCGCCAAACGTCTCGAGGACCTCGTTTTCGTCCTCCGTGGCGCCAACGGGCACGCTGGGGTGCGGCAGATTAGGGATCTCCAGCTCCAGCTCCCGCTGTTTGTGTTCTAGATCGTCGACCTGCTCCTTGAGCACCTTGATAGTTTGCTTGAGCTGGCGCGTCTGCTCAATGTGCTCCTGGGCTTCTTCCTCGCGCCCTTCCTGCTTCAGCTGACCGATCTTCTGCGATACATTGTTGGAGCGCTCCTGCGCATCTTGCAGACTGGTGATTTTCTCGCGACGCTTTTCGTCGGTTTCGATGAGGTCATCAACGATGCCGAGATTATCGAGCCCTTTCGCGCGCATCGCTTCTCGAACGCGCTCCGGTTCATCGCGAATGGTGTCCAGGTCAAGCATAGAAGAGAGGAAAAAGAGAGGTTACTAGGAAGATCCGACAGGAAGATCAAGCCGCGTGCCGAGATGCCGCAGCGCCTTGCGCAGTGAGCGAGGCGAGTATCCAAGTTCGGTTTCGGCCTTCAATATGATGAAGCCCGTTTCGGGCGGACGAGGGGCCGCGTCCTCGAAAAAGTCGCTCTCTACCGGATGGATGAGCGAGTCGTCGAGTCCGTACACGTCGGCAATGGTTTCGGCGAATTCATATACCGAGAGCAGTTCGCGTCCCGACAGGTGGAAGATGCCGGTCTTCTCGTGGTGCACAAGGCGCTCAATACCCACGGCCAGGTCGTTGGCGTACGTCGGCGTGCGAATCTGATCCGTAACGACGTGGATGGGCTCCTCGTTCTGGAGCTTTTCGATTACCCAGAGCGCGAAATTCGAGCGGCTCAGCCGATGGCCCGTGCCGTAGACGAGCACCGTGCGCACGATAGCCCATTTGGAAAAGCCCATCGATCGCGCGGCGTTCTCAGCGGCCAGCTTGGTGCGGCCGTAGTAGTTCACCGGATCGGGACGGTCGTCTTCCCGATACGGGCCGTTCTGGCCGTTGAAGACGAAGTCAGTAGACAGCTGAATGAGACGTGCGCCATGATCGGAGCAGCACTTGGCCAGATGCTTAACCGCCTGCGCGTTTACCGCCCAGCACGCGGAGCGCTCCTCTTCGCACCGGTCGACCTGCGTCATGGCCGCGCAGTTGATAACCACGTTCGGCGCAAAGTCCTGGAAGGTGGCCTTGACGTTGTCGTGCTCGGTGATGTCGAGGTACGTGTAGCCGCACGAGCTGTCGAGAAACCGCGGCTCATCGTCACGGGCCGTCGCCAGAATATCGTATTCCGGAAAGCGGCTCATGCGTGACACGAGCGCCTGGCCCAGCAGGCCGTTAGCTCCGGTAATGAGGATGCGGTTGTACAGCATGCGGCGGGACGTCATCCGTGGATGAAATGGAGGAGGGTCCTCCGAGGACGGATCTCAATCTAATGGCATTCGGCTGACGAAGTCCACGCTCAGGCGTTTTTTCATCTGCGCTCCGTTGAGGGCGCCTCCGGCGGTTCGGAAGATGCGTGGGATTGCTTGAGGGCCTGCAGCATGTCCTCCTTGATGCTGGTCACGTCGCTCAGGTCGAGCCGACCGGCCAGTACCAGGCGGATCTCGCGTCGTTTGGCGGCCTCTTCGTAGCGCTGTTTCTCCAGGTCCGTCTCGGGGTGGATTTCTGGAACCGGCGCGGGCTGGTCCGACTCCGAAAGTGCCACAAAGGTGTAATACGCCCGGTTGCACTTGCGATGCGTCTCTTCGCGAGGATTCTCCGCCCACACGTTGAGCTCGACCTCCATCGAGGTCTGAAAAGCACGGTTGACCTGACTTTCGATAACCACCACTTCACCCTCGTGAATAGGAGCCCGAAACTCGACATTGTCTACCGAGGCCGTAACGCACACCCGGTTGGCGTGGCGCTGCGCAGAGATAGCTGCGCACTTGTCCATGAGGTGCAAGAGGCGCCCGCCCATCATGTTGCCGAAGCCGTTGGTATCGTTCGGCAACACGATTTCGGTCATCATGCACTGCGACTGGCTGACCGTCTTGAAAGGTTTGTCTGTGGGATGGTCGCTCATGAATCGAGGAGGGGAAGCAGGAGTGAGAAGAAATCGACGTCGCTGAGGTTATGTGCGCTGCTCTTCTTCCTCAGCAGCAGGAAAGAGAATATTATTTAGGATAAGCCGGTAGCCGGGCGAGCTCTGGTGCAGGGAGAGGTCGGTGGGCGGATCTCCGACGAAGTGCTCGTAATCCTCCGGGTCGTGGCCGGCGTAGAACGTAAAGGTGCCTTCGCCGAGCGTGCCGTGCAGGTAACGCACGTTTTCGCGCTCGGGCGCCTCGGCTAAGATGACGACATCGTCTTTGATCACGTCCGGATTAAACGCCGTAGATTGCCCCAGGAAGCCCTTCACGGTCGAAACGTGATTCTGCGTTAGCATGGTAGGCACCGGGTCCCACTGCGCGCTGAATTCGAAGAGGGTAAAGTAGTCGACCGTCGGGTCGCGCATGTCGGAGGGTGGCGGCCCAACATCGATGTCCGAGTGCTCGTACTCATACGGGTTCATATTGGGCGTAAAGTCGGTAAAAGCAAACGTCCGCGAGTAGTCGAGCTGGTTCGGAGCATCCGGATCGGGCGGTCGGCCGTCATACTCGGACGGCACGATGTCCGTATCATGCGCTGCCAGGGCGATGTCGAGCGTCGAGGGCCCCGAGCACATCGCAAACAGGAAGCCTCCGTTTTCCACATACTCCCGAATCGATTCAGCGACGGCGAGCTTGAGCTCAGGAATCGTCTGAAATCCGTGGCGCGCGGCAATTTCTTCGAGCCGCCGCTCGTCTTCCTGGTACCAGTCGGTGTTCTGGTACGGAAGGAACTTGCCAAGCTGTCCGGTGAAGTCTTCGTGGTGCAGGTGGACCCAGTCGTACTCTTCGAGCTGGCCGTCCAGTACCGCATCGTCGTAGATGACGTCATGCGGCACGTCGGCGTGCTCGAGCGCCAGGCGCACCGCGTCGTCCCAGGGGAGGGCATGGTCCGGGGCGTAGACGGCGATTTCAGGTGCTTCCTCGAGACGAACAACCGACGAGTTGGTGCTCTCGTCGTCGACCTCGGCGAGGATACGGCTCGCCTCGTTGCCGCTTATCGTTTCAAAGGAGACGCCGCGGACGCGGAGCTCCTGCTCCACCTCGGGCGTGGCGCTCATCATGAAAGAGCCGCCGCGGTAGTTCAGCAGCCAGTCGACCTCCTGCCCCTCTTCAAGCGTACCATACGCTACGCCGTAGGCTTTCAGGTGCTTCTCCTGCGCCTCATCCATCGGAATGAGAATATCTTGGGCGCCGGGCGAGCTCCAGCTCAGGGTCACCATCAGAAGCAGGGCAAAACCGCACCAGCGAAGTAGGGGGCGAATCGACAGCATAGTTCCTATGGGGTTGCGGATAATGAGAATGTATACCGAGGACGTACGCCCGTGCGGCTTTAACGCCGCGGCCCACGGAGCGCTTGTATCTGCGACCGGGTTTGGGACGCATACATCGAGTCCGGATAGTCGTCGAGCAGGCGCATGTAGTAGTCAATTGCGGTCTCAGAATCGTCGAGGTGCTCAGCGTGGAGTTCGGCGGCATGGAAGAGCGCCCGGTCGGCCAGCGGGCTACGCGGATGGAGATCCGCGAGAGCGCTGTAGGCCTCTGCGGCCTCGTCGATCTCATGGGCGTCTTCCAGAATTTGAGCGCGCAGGAACAGGGCGTCCTCGATGAGCGAGTGCCGGGCGTGGTTCGTCGTCAGGGTGTCGAGCGTAGCTAGCGCAGCTGTATGATCGCGCTGGCGGTACTGCAGTTCGGCCTCGCTGTAGAGCTGCAGCGGCGTGTCCAGCGAATCGGGGCCACGGTTCTGGAGGATCAGCGCGTCCAGTTCAATAGCGTTGTTCGCAACATCCTCGCTCGTGTTCGGGGCGATGCGCCGCAGGGCCTCCGAGGCCTCGTCAAAATCACCCCGATAGAAGTCGATGCGGGCCTGCTCGTACCGGGCGCGTTCAGCTAAATCGCCGGTTCCGAGGCGGCTGGCGAGCGACTCAAACGTATCGGCGGCTTCGTCGAGTGCACCTTGTTGCAGGGCGATCCGGCCGAGATCAAACTGCGACTGGTCGGCAGCGTCCGTGTCGGAATGCGACTCGATAATTCGTTCGAGAGTCGTGCGCGCTGCATCGAGGTCGCCAAGCTCCTCGAGTTGGATGGTGGCTACCTGGCGCAGCGCCTCGTCGCGCTCGGGAGCCTCCGGATAAGCGTCGAGATATGTGCGATACGCCTCGAGAGCTCGCTCGTAGTACGCGCGAGTTTGCTCCGGATCATTGACGGTACCGGCCCAGCGCTCGTACAGGTCCCCCAGGTTGCGCCGCGCCTCTGCTGCACCCGGCGTGTCGGGATGTTCATTCAGGATGGTTTCATAGGCCTCGATGGCAATGTCGTACGCCTCGGCTTCCAGGCTCTGGCGCGCAAAGCGCAACAGCCGCTGTCCTTCCCCTTCAGTTAGCCGGTCGACCGTCCGGTAGGTGTCAAAGGCAGCGCGGTAGTTCTCATCTTCCATATATAGCCAGGCGAGGAGCAGCTGAAAGGTAGCATTCTCTGCGTTCGCCTCAACAGCCGATTCGGCCGCTTCGATGCTCGTGGCTCGGGCCTCTTCGTTGCGACTGACGAACGATTCGAGCCGCCGCTGCACGAATCGAAGTCGATTGGGGCTTTCGTCAAGAAACGCGAGGTACTCCTCGGTGGCCCGGGCATGCTCTCCGATCTGATTATAGAGGTCGGCGAGCTGGCTCCGGAAAGCACCGGGCTCATCGAGCACCTCGCGGCCCTGCTGCAAGACCTCGATAGCCTGCTCGAAGCGGCGGGTATCCTCCAGCGACTCGTAAACCGTTCGATACGTGGACACCTGGTCGGGGGCAAGGTCGATCGCGCGCATCCAGGCCTCAGAAGCCGCGCTCTCATCCCCTTGCCGATGGAGCAGCTCAGCCCGCTCGATCATCCGATCCGGCGTGGCGCCTTCGCGCTCCATCCGGTCATCGATTAGCGCAACGGCCGCCTCATAATCGCGCTGGCCCTCGTACGCTTCTTTCAGGCTGCGGTAGAAGGCATGCGTTTCGGGACTTTCGGCGTACAGGTCTTCTAGAATCGCCGTTGCGCTCTCGTATTCGCCAGCCTGCATGTACTCACTGGCCAGCCGATAGCGATCGGCCTGCGACTCGGTCTCTTGCGCCTGGGCCAGGCTACCGGCCAGCACGCTCAGCACGAGCGCCACGAGGAGCGCCCGCATACAGGGCATCATACGTTTGAGCAGGGAGGGCAGGAAGGAGGCGCGCATGGGGGTTTCTCGTACGGATCAGCTCGAGAGGCCGAGCGAGCACTCAAGAGAAAGAAAGATGAAATGGAGAAATATGATACGAGGTAGCTAAGCGATCCGTTTCCCGAAGAGAGCTTGCAGAGGGCTTCCATTGGCGGGGAGCGGAAGTGCAACGGGCGAAACAGACCGAAGAAGATCGGCAGACCGCCCGGTGGAACCAGCGACCGAAGGGGGCGATGGGAAGGGGCAATATGTGCGACGGACGACGCCTAGCGTGATGTCGGCGCGCTTTGGCTTCGCGCAACTCTTAGCACGAGCTGTCGCAGGGAACTTGGCCGACCGGCGCTTAATTGAAACCTAGGTCGTCCCGGCGACACGCACGATCCCAGGGCTGCGTTGCGCGAGGGACGATTTTTCGGTTTGTAGGATTTTTCGACCTCCTATGGAGCTTCTACTGAGCATTTTAACGTACGGCTTTTGGATTCTCTTGGCCATCACGATTCTCGTGTTCGTGCACGAGCTCGGTCACTTCCTTACGGCCAAGATGTTTGGAATGCGCGTCGAGCGGTTCTCGATCGGCTTCCCGCCGACCCTCTTTGGCAAAAAGTGGGGCGGGACCGAATATGTGATCGGTGCTACGCCGCTGGGCGGGTATGTTAAGATCAGCGGCATGATCGACGAAAGCCTCGACGAGCACGAGGAAGAGGTAGAGCCCGAACCGTGGGAGTTTCGGGCCAAGCCCGTATGGCAGCGCATCGTGGTCATCACGGCCGGTGTCGTGTTCAACGTAGCCCTGGCAGCGATCGTCTTCGCGGGGCTCAAAATAGCCTATGGCGAGTCGTTCGTTCCGGCCGATCAGGTAGAGTCCGTCTACGTGCAGGAAGGGTCTATCGCATACGATATGGGGATCCGCACGGGGGACCAGATCCTTGCCGTAAGCGGTCGGGAGATCGAGCGCGCTGGAGACCTGCAGGACATCGACGCGCTGTTGGCTGATCCTTTCACGGTGACCGTTGACCGAGACGGCGAGCAGATGACCTTCGAGGGCCCCCGCGACATTATGACCCAACTCGCGCGGGCCGACGGGCAGCTGGGCTACGACTACACGCCGTCCATCGTAGGAGGGGTGCAGCCGGATTCGCCCGCAGACCAGGCCGGGCTGCGCGGAGGCGACCGCATCGTCGAGTTTAGCGGAGAGCCCGTTCGGTTTTGGCTGGAGATGACCGAGCGCGTTCAGGCTACGGAGGGCGAAGAGGCAGTCGTGCAGTGGCGCCGTCCCGACACGCTGGCTACGGATCCTGACGATCTTCCCGAGGGCGTGCGTTTTGTCGGCGAAGCAAACGGCGACCGCCTGTACGAGGCGTCCATCACGCCTGAGTATGATGACAGCGAAGAGCGCTACTTGCTCGGGATTCGTGGTCCCACCTCGGCGTTGCTCCAGCAGGAATTTGGTCAACGGACCATTTCGTATGGGCTCGTGTCGGGTCTGCGAGCCGGCGCTGAGGAAACGTGGACGCTTACCGAGAACATAGCTGTCAGCCTGCAGCGCATCTTTGTCGGGCGTGACAGCCTGCGCGACAACTTGGGAGGCCCGGTCGCTGTTGGACAGGTCGTGGGCGAAGCGGCCGCGGTTAGTCCTGAAGCGTTCTGGCGCATTGTCGCCATCCTTTCCATTACGCTGGCTATCGTCAACATCTTGCCCATACCGGCGCTTGACGGCGGGCACCTGCTATTTCTGCTCTACGAAGCCATCACGCGGCGCAAGCCCTCTGTTCGCGTCCGCATGGCTGCGCAACAAATCGGCATGATTCTGCTTATTGGCTTTATGGCGTTCCTCATCTTCAATGACATAATGCGGCTTTAGCATGCCGGACAGAACGGCATCCTTTTGGGCTGTCGCAGACCATCCCCTGGAAGACGAACTCTTCGCTCATTCGGGTAGAGGCATTGATGTTTTTTGAGCGCTCCCCGTAGCTTGGCTACATTAGACGTACCCAGAGCAGCGTTTTATAGTAATTCTGGACAGATCTCCTTTTTTGCCTGTGCGAGACACGATTACCGGGAATGAGCAGACGAAACAAGACGCCGCTACGCAGGAAGAGCTTAAGGAGCGGGGTGAACTTCCCCGGCACGTGGCAGCCATCATGGATGGCAACGGGCGATGGGCCCGTCAGAAGAGTCGTCCTCGCATCGTTGGACACCGAGAAGGCGTTCGGTCAGTGCGCGATGTCACGGAGGCATGTGCGCAACTCGGCATTCCCTATCTGACGCTGTACACCTTCAGTACAGAGAACTGGAATCGTCCTGACCACGAGGTTGAGGCCCTCATGAAGCTGCTCATTCGCACGGTGGAGCGGGAGCGGCAGGCGCTGTGCGAGAATGGCGTGCAGCTGAGAACCATCGGAGACCTCTCCATGCTCCCCTCGGCCTGTCAGCGTGAGCTTGAGGTCACCCGTGATGCCACGCGTGACAACGACCGGCTCATCCTCACGCTGGCGCTCTCCTACAGCGGACGGTGGGACATCACCCGTGCTGTGCAGGGACTTGCGGAACGTGTTCAGGAGGGCACGCTAGATCCTGAAAGTATTGATGAGACGCAGATCGGTCGCGCGCTGGCAACAGGTAACCTGCCGGACCCCGACCTGCTCATCCGCACTGGCGGAGAGTACCGGCTCTCCAACTTCCTGCTCTGGCAGGCCGCCTACGCCGAGTTTTACATCACCAACTGCCACTGGCCCGATTTTCGGCGAGAAGAACTGTACCAGGCCATCCGCGACTACCAGGATCGCGACCGGCGATTTGGGCGCGTCGAGATGGACAACGGCCACGGAAAATAACGCCCAACCGGCTCCTGCCGGCAAGTAGTAGGTCCATTGCAGCTCGCGTTCGGAAGCACCGGCGAAACATTGCATGCCGGTCCGCACAACAAACCATGCAATGCAGCCAGGTGAGCAGGCCATGCCCCCGGTGTAATAATCGACCACTGCGCTGCGTTGAAGTAAGAGGCATTCCTGACGCGGAAACTGGGCAGTGCAGTGTCAGTTTATTTTCCGCGCTGCCTAGATGTAACAACCCCATGTTCGCTGCTCTCGACCCCGACCGTCGACCGTCATGAAGTCTGTGCGATCCGCTTTCGCGCTTGTCATCACTTTTCTTTTTGCCACCTCTGCCATCGCGCAGGTGAATCCTGCGGAGGATCCTATGGGCGATCCGATGGCAGAGCCCCAGCCCACCGCGCCGACCATGATGACGCCGCAGACCTTCACCATTGGTGAGGTGCGTGTCGAAGGGGCCGATAGTCCGGCTGTCCTCGACTTCGTGCGTAGCACGAGCGGACTGACGGCAGGCCAGACCATTACGATGCCCGGCGGTGAAGCTATCGGCGAGGCCATCCGTTCGCTCTACGAGGCGCGGATGTTCTCGGACGTCGAAATTCGCCGGGAAAACCAGTCGGGCGAAACGATCGACCTCGTGATCCACGTTGAGCCCGAGCCGCGCCTCGGTCGGTACCGCATCGAGGGCATTCCGAGCAGCGATGCCAACGATATCCGCGACCGCTCGCCGCTATTGCAGGAAAGCCCCGTCCGCCCGTCCGATATCGAGCGCACGAAGCGCATCATCAGAGACTACTACAAGGAAGACGGATATATCAACGTATCTGTTGAAGACGTCCAGACGGAGCGCCCTGACGGACGCGTGGACGTGACGTTCAATGTGGATAAGGGAGAGCGCCCGGCCATCAGAGGCATCACCTTCCATGGCAACGAGGCGTTCTCGGACGGCGATCTCCGCAGCGCGATGGAAGAGATTCGCGAGGGAAGCGCGTGGCGCTTCTGGAGCAGTCGCTTCTGGAGAAACCAGAGGTTTCATGAGGACAAGTATCGAGAGGACCTGCGTCGCATCATCGATTACTACAACGAGCACGGCTACTACGATGCGCGCATCGAGCGCGACTCCGTGCACACCTCCAGTGAACAGGTTCAAATCGACATCTGGGTCGAAGAGGGCAACAGGTATTACGTGCGCACCATCGATTGGGACGGCAACACGGTCTATCCCGATCGTATTCTGACGGAAACCCTCGGCATTGCAGAGGGAGAGCCCTACAACGGAAGAAAGCTGCAAGAGAACCTGAGGGGCAACCCTGAAGGTACTGACGTCTCTGGCCTTTATATGGACCAAGGCTACATGCGCTTCAATGCGGAGCCGACCATCACCGTGGTCGGGGAAGACTCACTCGACATCACCTTTGACGTTCGTGAGGGCGAGACGTACGACTTTGGTGAAATCCGGATTAGCGGCAATGAGAAGACAAAAGACCATGTCATTCGCCGCGAGCTGTTCACCGTGCCGGGTGAAACCTTCAGCCGCAGTGCCATTCAGGAGTCGATTCGGCGCCTCATGCAGCTCGAGTACTTCAGCCAGGAGTCGCTCGCTGCCGGACCTGAGGTGAGCATTGATGAGCAAGAGCAGCAGGCCAACCTGCACTACAGTGTTGAAGAAGTGGGGAGCGACCAGCTGGAGTTGTCGGGCACGTACGGCCGCTTCGGGCTGGTCCTGCAGCTTGGATTTACGTTCAACAATTTCTCGGCCCAGAACGTGTTCGATGGGAGCGCCTGGCGGCCGCTTCCCTCGGGGGACGGTCAGCGCCTCTCCATCAACGCTCGGACTAACGGGCGCTTCTTCCAGAGCTACTCGATTTCATTCACAGAACCGTGGTTCCGCGGCAATCCCACGCCGATCGGCGGCTCACTCTCCTTCCAGCACTTTAGCCGAGCGCCCTTCGGAGGCGTTGGTCGAGGAGGGCTCGGCGGACTGGGGGGAGCTACGCAGCAGGCAACAACCGGGAGCGAGGGAAGCTTCACGAACATGTCCGCCAACTTCTTCTTCGAGCAGCGGCTTCAGTGGCCAGACGACAGATTCAGCACCCGAACGACGATCGGCCACGAGTACTACAACAACCGCCGCAGCATGATTAGCGGCCTGCCGGAGGGCGTCACGCAGCAGATGACGATCCGCCAGAGCTTGACGCGCAATTCGCAGGATAATCCGATGTTCCCTTCGGAGGGGTCGAAGCAGGAACTCTCCGTTGAAATTGCGCCCCCGATCGGCGGGTTTTCCCAGCACCACAAGTGGCGCTTCGAGACCGACTGGCATATTCCCATCAGCGATCGTATCACGTTCAGCGTAGGCACTGATTACGGCTATCTCGGAACGATAACAGGTGAGGATCCTCGCTTCGGACGCTTCGACGTCGGAGGAACGCCGTTCGACTTCAGCGGCTTCACCTTCGGTACGGAACCTGTCTACATGCGCGGATTCCCGGCGCGCTCCATTGGCCCGCGTGAGCCGGTAACCCGACCGGACGGATCGCAGCGTCTGGATCCGGTGGGCGGCCGCATTCTCAACAAGTATACCTCGGAGTTGAGCATCATGGCCGTACAGTCGGATCAGCTGCGCGCAGCGCCGTACCTGTTCTTCGACGCAGCGAACGCCTGGGAGAGCTTCGACACCTATAACCCGGCGCAGCTGTACCGCTCCGCTGGTATCGGCGCCCGCATCTTCCTGCCGATCGTAGGCATGCTGGAGATCAACTACGGCTATAACTTCGACGAATTTACCCCGCCGCCGGGCGAAAGCGGAACGGGCGAACCGAGCTGGAGCTTCCAGTTCTCCATCGGTCAGGGGCAGCAAGGACGACGCTAAGTGCCCTGTAGGCACGACCGTCGGAGGGCAATCTCCTGCTTGGGCCGAGCGAGTCAAGGGGTGTCAATACAGCGCGTACAATATTCAGATGTTCGTGCCGTTAGTAAACTGACACACCTTGCCACAAAGCCCACACAGAATGTATCGACCGCTGCTCACCGTTCTGAGCGTTCTGGTACTGGCAGGATTACCCCTCCAGGCAGAGGCGCAGCAGCGCATTGGATACATTGATTCCGAGCGCATCCTGGACCAGACCCCTGAGTACGCGTCTGTCCAGCAGCAGCTCGACCAGCTGGAGCAAGAATGGCAGGCCGAGCTGCGCGAGAAAGAAGAGGAAATCGATGAGTTGTACCGAGAGTTCGAGGCGCGCGAGCTACTATACACTGACGAAGAGCGTCAGCAGAAGCGCCAAGAAATTGCTGAGGCAGAGCGTGAGAAAGAGCGGATGCGCAACCGATACTTCGGGCCGGACGGGCAGCTCTATCAGCGGCAGCGAGAGCTCATGCGCCCGATCCAGGAAAACATCCTGGAGGCTGTCGAGGAAGTGGCTCGGGCAGAAGGGTATGACTTTGTCTTTGACAAAAGCGGCGAGTTCCTCTTCATGTTTGCAGAAGAGGAGTACGACCTGACCGATCAGGTGCTTCGCCGCCTTGGGCTTGACGAGGAAGAAGCCACCCCATGATCAAAATTGCGCGTATCGCTGAAGATAAACGAACCTTCGAGAACAGAGAATAGTTGAACCGTCGGATACTTTTTCACCATCCATCCACGCAAAAGTGAATACCATAAGTCAAGGAATGCTAAGACATAAGCTAAGTACCTCCGTCATTGCGCTGCTCATTGTCGGCCTCATCACCGGTTTTGGCAGCGAGGCGCTTGCCCAAGATAACCAGATAGGATATACCAATCAGCAGGCGATCCTCGCTAACATGCCGGGCATGGAAGATGTGCAGCAGCAGCTTGACCAGGAAATCCAGCAGATCCGGCAAGAAATCCAGCAGGAACAGCAGGAGTTCCAGCAGGCCGTAGAGGAGTTCCAGCAGCAGCAATCGCTGCTGTCTGACGAGCGCCGCGCCGAGCGCGAGCAGGAGCTTCAGCAGCGGCAGCAGCAGCTCCAGCAGATGCAGCAGGAGCGTGAGCAAGAGGTTGCTCAGCGCGAAATGGAACTCATGCAGCCCCTTCTGGAAGAGTTCCAGGAAGCGGTAAACCTGGTAGCGGAGGAGCAAAACCTGGACATTGTGCTCCGCACGCAGGCGCTGCTTTACGTGGATGAGCAGTCAGTCACGGACGTGACGCCGGATGTTGCCGATCGTCTGGGTATTGACATCGAGGAGACCGAGCCCGGACCCACGCCGGAGGACGTTGACACGCCCACGCCGGTAGGAGGGGATGGTGGTACGAACTAGCCCCACCCCTTAGCCGACCGGTCCTGAAAGCGCGCCCCTGGAGCATGACGGGCGCACGCAAATAGGAATCTGCATAGGGCGAGCTTCCAACTGGGAGCTCGCCCTTTTTCTGTGACGGGTCTGGAGGGGAGGCGGCCCGGTAGCGGATCTGAGCGAGCAGTCATCGGTTCGTTGACGGTGTCGGGGCACCTGCCGCCCTACAGTGCTGCTCCGATGACTCAATGGTACCTCTCCACTCCACAGGTTTGCGCGTCTCATGAGCACGTCTCATTCTCGCCCGGAGGTAGCCGACGTTCCTCGCGTCACGACGAAAACGCTCGCTGAGATGAAGCGTGACGGCGTCCCCATCGCCATGCTCACGGCGTACGACTACACGATGGCGCGTATTCTCGATCGGGCGGGTGTTGACGTACTGCTCGTAGGCGACTCGGCATCGAACGTCATGGCCGGCAACGAGACGACTCTACCGATGACGCTCGACCAGATGATCTACCACGCGCAGTGCGTAGTCCAAGCTATCGAGCGCTCGCTGGTTGTCGTGGATCTTCCCTTCGGAACGTATCAGGGAAATGAGCAAGAGGCGCTCGTGTCGGCCATCCGCGTTATGAAAGAGGCCGGGGCGCACGCCGTGAAGCTGGAAGGGGGCGCGCCGGTCGTCGATACCGTCGAGCGCATCGTCACGGCCGGAATTCCGGTGATGGGTCATCTCGGGCTCACTCCGCAGAGCATCTACAACTTCGGCACGTACACGGTACGTGCTCAGGATGAGGAAGAAGCCCAGCAGCTTCGCCGAGATGCACAACAACTTGAGGAAGCCGGTTGCTTCGCGCTCGTGCTTGAGAAAATACCGGCTGACCTGGCCCAAGAGGTGGCGGAGTCCTTGTCAATTCCTGTAATCGGCATCGGGGCGGGTGTGCACTGCGACGGCCAGGTGCTCGTCACTCATGACGCGCTCGGGCTAACCACCGACTTCAATCCGAGCTTTGTGCGCCGCTACGCCGATCTTGCGAACACGATCAACGACGCCGTGCAGTCGTATATCGACGACGTGCGCAATCTCTCATTTCCCGACGAAGAGGAAAGCTACTAAAAGCGCCCGCTTCTCGCTCCCCGCTGGTTGTCCTTTGACATTCCTTCAGTAGGTAGATGGAACCGTCTAATAACACCAATAACACCCCCGACCCTTCCTCTTCGACTCCGCTTATCCTTCTCTGTAATGATGATGGCATTGAGGCTCCCGGCATCATCGCGCTGGCATCGGCGCTGGACGGGCTTGGCGACCTGTGTGTGGTAGCGCCTGATGACGAGCAGAGTGCAGTAGGGCATGCCATCACGGTTCGCGATCCTGTTCGCGCGCATCCCCATTCGTTTGAAACGCCTTCTGGATCGATCTTCGCCCGCGCTGTCACAGGCACGCCGGCCGACTGTATCAAGCTGGCAATGAACCAGCTGCTACCACGGGCTCCCGACCTCGTTATAAGCGGCATCAACCAGGGGCCGAACACCGCGGTCAATATACTCTACTCAGGCACCGTGAGCGCAGCTACAGAGGCCTCCATTCTGGGTATCGATGCCATGGCGGTATCGCTCTGCGCGTGGTCGGATGGCGACTTTGAGGTGGCCGGTCGGTATGCGCGGCAGATCGCAGAGCACGTACTGGAGACGGGACTCCCTGAGGGAGTGCTTCTAAACGTCAACGTCCCCGACGGGTCGGCTGACGCTATTCGCGGCGTTCGCATCACGCGCCAGGCGCGGTCGCGCTGGGAGGAAAGCTTCAAGGAGCGCACCGATCCCTTCGACCGGCCCTACTATTGGATGTCGGGCACGTTTGTCAGTCTTGACGAGGGCGACAATACCGATCACGAAGCCGTCGAAAATGGCTACGTCTCGGTCACGCCCATCCAGCATGACATGACAGCCCACGAGCACTTGGACGACATTCGGGAGTGGGAGATAGAAAGGGAAGAGTAGAGCAGGAGGAAAACGGCGAGGAGCGGGGTGCGGACAGTGAAACCGATGACGCAACTGAGCAGCCCCGTGAAAGCGCGAGGGCGGCGCCCTGAGAAAGTAAAAGTCGCGTCAGTGTGGATCGAGGGTTCTGACACAGGCGTGTGGATAAATACTCCTAGTACGGGATCATGTAGAGGAAGCTGGTAGAGACCTGCTTGAGCCGTTTGCTAGAGCAGTCAGACCCATGTTCAGGGCGTTCCTCCGCCGATCGTGGGAAGATTCAGAACGACGGCAATGTACATATCGATCGCCAAGAAGCCGAGTACGGCTAAGAGCGCCACGATCATCGTCGCGAAGAAATACAAGATGAAGTCGAACGTGGCGGCACCAGCGCCATCGCCCTCGTTCGCCACAACTGGAAATAGCAGCGCCAAGACGGCGGGAACGGCAAACAGAGCAAGCAGGACCAACGCTCCCCCGAATAGAGACATAGCAGTGAGGTGTGAGTGCAAGCGGGACGAACTCTCGTAGGAGCCGAAAGTCACTGGCGGACTAGCGACTCCTCGGCGTCTGGCCTAAAACGGGAGTTCGCCATCGTCCTCGAAGTCGGCGGGATCGCCACCCGGGGCGTCTTCGGTCGGGGCATCCTCGCTAGGCGCGGGTCGGGTCGGGTCGCTTGAGCGCGGCTCGCTCGAGCGTGGCGGCCGGGAGCGGGTGTCCTCGCTGGGGTCATAGTAGCCGTCTTCTCCTTTCGGGAAGAAAGGAATAATGCGGTCCTCCCGGTACTGACCATGGGTGACGTCCTTGCCGGAGGTGACGTCTTTCACTCCGTGATAGGCGTTTCCTTCTTGATCCATGCGAAACGAGGGGCGGACGGCCTTAGGGGCGGCGCCCTTCTCGACCAGGAAGCGGGCGTCTCGGTTGAGGTCTTCAATGCGAGCAATCGCGCGGTGCAGCTCGGCGAAGTCGTCCGACTTTACGGTGATGGGCTGACCGGCATAGTTGACCTGGGCTTCAAACTGAACCATGACTGAACAGGAAAATGGTGAAAAAAGTCGTTAGCGTAGCGGTGCGTAGCACCACAAGGTACGTGTGGAAGACATAGTGAACCAACAATACTCTACTCAAACTGATACGGACGTGAGCCCTCGTGCGATCGAGGTAGCGCGTGTCCAGCGTGCAACAAAATTGTGAAGTGCCGAGAGGTCAGGGTTCTCCGGTTGCTTAGCAGCTCGTGTTCGGACTGCAGTTCGGAATGGAGCACAACCCCAGTTAGTTGTCGGCTGGCAGTCTGGTGTATATTGGGTCCCGGAGGAGGTTCTACTACCGAGGATATCCGCCAAATGACTAAATCATCTATGACATCGGGCTACCTTCACCTCGATTGCTTTTCGTTTCCCGTGTGCGTCTTAGCTCTTGCGCTGGCCGGGGCACTTCTCATCGCCGGATGCGAGGGGATCACCGGTTCCGATGGAGAGACCAGAAAGCAGGCTGAACCGATCGACCGTCAGGAGCTCCCTCGCGATCTTTCGACTCCTGAAATGGCTGTTTCAGACGGGGCCGGCGAAATGGGCTTCGATCTGATGCAGGCTATCTGGAGAGAACAGTCCGACGAGAACCATCTCATCCCGCCACTGAGCATCATGATGGCGTTCGGCATGGTGCTCCACGGCGCCGATGGGGCTACCTACGATCAGACGCAAGACGCCCTCGGCCTCGAGGGGCTCGCACAGGACGAGATCAACGAAGGCGCCCGGGGACTCATGGATTTGCTGTCTGAGACGGGGGATGGCGTGGATCTCCAGATTGCCAATGCGCTCTGGCACGACACGGATCGGCCGTTTTCTCCCCAGGAAGACTTTATATCTTCGATCCAACGCCGCCTCAGGTCTGGCTAGATGAGGACGACACGAACCACAAAACGTTCATCGAGGTCGACGAAGAAGGCACGGAAGCGGCAGCTGCCACGTCGGTAGGGGTCGCCTTAACAAGCGTCCCTCCAACGGTCGAGGTCACCTTCGACCGGCCGTTCTTCTACGTGCTCCGCGACACCGAGTCAGGTACGCCGCTCTTTATGGGAACGATGGTGGATCCTTCTAAGAACGGGTCCTGACGCTCCTGCGATAAGGAGGCGGTAGGCGCGGACTCATGCAGCGATTACCAGATCGACGCGGTCGACGCTTGATGATCCTACGACTCGCAGTCAGCGAGAGCTGTCACCCATCCGTGAGCGTATCAAAGTACTGCTCACCGCCGTCGCAGATAATGGTG
>OBKM01000202.1_pt1 | contig 30210 bp, 29 predicted proteins | sample 1519691 | NCBI WGS metagenome assembly OBKM01 (sample SAMEA37050418, study PRJEB22526) | metagenome | biome: saline pan; feature: lake; material: water | place: Egypt | collected 2015 | depth 0.5 m
CGCCGAACTCGCGATCGTTGCGAGCGGGCTCGGCGGCAGTCGACGACAGGGCTCCCAGCGCGCGGGTCGAACCATGCGTCCCGAGGGGTCCGCGCTCGTGTACGTGCTCGCAACCCGCGGATCGAGCGAGGAGGAGTTCGCTCAACGGCAGATGCGACATCTCGCGCGCAAGGGAGTCAGGGTCAGGGAGACCAACGTCGCGGAGTGAACGCCAGACACTTGTCGATCACGGCGGAACCATGGGACATGAACCAACGACGACTCGGGTCCATCGGTCCCGTCTCGGAGGTCGGGTACGGAAGCTGGCAGATCGGGAGCGACTGGGGCGAGGTGACGGAGTCGGAAGCGGTCCGCGCGGTCGAAACCGCCCGTGAGGCCGGGATCGACTTCTTCGACACGGCCGACGTGTACGGTGACGGACGGTCGGAGCGGATCCTCGGAGAGGTTCTCGGAGACGACATCGAGAACGACGACGTCACCGTCGCGACGAAGGCAGGCCGGCGGCTCGATCCCCACGAGGCCGACGGGTACACCGCGGCGAACCTCGAACGGTTCGCCGAGCGTTCCCGGAAGAACCTCGGCGTCGACTCGCTTGACCTGCTCCAGCTACACTGTCCGCCGACCGACGTGTACTACAATCCCGAGACGTTCACCGCGCTTCAGGGGCTCGTCGACGACGGGCTGATCGAGGCCTACGGCGTCAGCGTCGAGCGCGTCGAGGAGGGGATGAAGGCGATCGGTTACCCGGGCGTGGAGACGGTCCAACTGATATTCAACCCGTTCCGGCAGCGGCCCGCGGAGTACTTCCTCGATGCGGCCGCGGAGGCGGACGTTGGCGTGATAGTCCGGGTTCCACTCGCGTCGGGACTGTTGACCGGGTCGCTGTCGGCGTCGACGTCGTTCCCCGAGTCGGACCACCGGAACTACAACCGGGAAGGCGAGGCGTTCGACGTCGGCGAGACGTTCGCCGGTGTGCCCTACGAGGTCGGACTCCGGGCGGTCGACGAACTGGATCCACACGTTCCGGACCGGCTGTCCATGGCGTCGTTCGCCCTTCGGTGGATCCTCGATCACGACGCCGTGACGACGGTGATCCCGGGGTCCACCACGCCGGAACACGTCCGGAGCAACGCCGCCGTCAGCGATGCGTCACCCCTGTCCGAGGACGCACACGCCGCGGTCAAGCGAGTGTACGACGATCACGTCCGCGAGCACGTCCACCATCGCTGGTAACCGCGACTTCGGGTCGGTCGTGGCCGATGGACCTTTGAGGCGTTCCGTCGTCGTCCCCGATCATGGACCCCGATACCGGGAACACGGACGAGGGAAACACGGACGACGCGGTCGCGGACGAGGGAAACGCGGACGACGCGGTCGCGGACGAGGGAAACGCGGACGACGGGGCCACGGTCCCGACGGTCGGGGAGGCCGTCGTGGACCGTTTGCTCGACTGTGGGATCGACACGGCGTTCGGGATCCCCGGGAAACAGACGCTCCCGCTCAACCGGGCGTTCGCCGACCGCGACGCACGGTTCGTCGTCGCTCGCCACGAGACCGCGGTGACGCATCAGGCGTGGGGATACGCCGAGTCGAGCAATCCGGGAACGATGGCGGCGACGGTGGTCGTCCCCGGACCGGGTGACATGAACGCGATGAACGGGCTGAAGAACGCGAGAAACGACTGCGTCCCGTTGCTCCACCTCGCCGTGGAGACTGAACGCGACGTGCGCGGCGGGGACGGGATCCACGAGACGCCGCCGGAGACGTACGACACGGTCGTCAAGGAGAACGTCCTCGTACAGTCGCCCGCGGGCGCGGTCGCCGCGGTCGACGACGCGATCCGCGTCGCCCGCGAGGCTCCACAGGGACCTGTCAGAGTCGGGATCCCGAAGGACGCCCTCGCGAGCCGGACGCCGCAGGCGACGCCGCCGGATCGGGATCCGGAACCCCCGACGGAGCCGTCCGACCCCGCGGTCGACCGGGCCGTCGCGCTGCTTCGCGAGGCGTCGGATCCCGTCCTCCTCGCGGGCGGCGGGGTCAGACGCTCCGGTGCGAGCGACGGGCTCCGCGTGGTCGCCGAACTGTTGGACGCGCCGGTCGTAACGACGTATAAGGGTAAGGGAACGATCCCGGAGACCCATCCGCTCTCCGCGGGCGTGCTGTGCGGGGGCGCGAGCACGGAGCTTCGCGAGCTGCTCGCGGGGGCCGACGCCGGGCTGGTCGTCGGCTCGGATCTCGACGCGGTCGCGACGGCGGAATGGTCGGTCGAGCTCCCGGACACGCTCGTCCACGTCACGCTCGGTGTCGACGACATCGGGTTCGGCTACGAGACCGACGTGGGCGTCATCGCCGACGCGGACCGATTCCTTTCGGCCCTCGCCGAACGGATCGAGGCGGATACCGGAGCAGGAGATGGACCCGCCGGCGTCGGTTCCTCGTCGACGCCGGGCGCGAAACGGACCACATCGGTGCGCGAGGCGGACCGGGATCGGTTCGCGGCGGTCACCGCCGAACGCGATCCGGAGGATCCGCTCCGCTCGGTCGAGGTCCTCCGGGAGGTCCGCGAGGCCGTCCCGGGGGATGCGGTCGTCACTGCCGACGCGGGCGGGTTCCGACTCTGGACGCTCGTCTCGTTTCCCGCGTTGGGACCGTCCTCGTACGTAAACCCGGGGTCGTGGGCGACCATGGGGACCGGACTCCCGTCCGCGATCGGCGCGAAGCTCGCGAACCCCGAGCGCGAGGTCGTCGCGCTTACCGGGGACGGCGGCCTCATGATGTGTGTCCACGAGCTTCACACCTTGGCGAGCGAGGGAGTCGACGTGACGGTCGTCGCGCTCAACAACGATGACTACGCGATCATCAGCGAAGAGGCCGAACGCTCCTACGACTTCGAGCCCGGCGCGTACGGGTGGGACGGCGCGGGGTTGGACCTCGTCGCGATCGCGGACGGCATGGGCGTGGCTGCGGAACGCGTCGACACGCGGGAGGCGGTCGGCGAGGCGGTCGCGAACGCGATCGACCACGACGGACCGTCGCTCGTCGAGGTCATGACGGATCCGGCCGAGCCACAGGCGAGCGAGTGGATGACGCGCTCACACACAGTCGGGTCAGACTCCTCCCACGGCTGAAGCCGTGGGCTTTCCGTGTTCCTCCGTACGTTCACCGGACGCACCGGGCGAAGCAGTCGGACCGGTCGAGACGGGTGGACCGCCCTTCACCACGGATCCCGAAGGCCGTTCGATCGGTCCCGTGTCCTCGATTACGTCTCGCTCGTATCTGATTGATAAAACGACATATATCCGTCTACGTCGTGGAGGTCCGCCATGCGGAACCCATGGGTCCATGAGGAGGTACCGGATAACCGGTCGATATACGAGAGTCGTGCGAAACTCCTCGGCACGGCGCTGTGGGGAGTCTCGCTTCTCGTCGTCGGACTCTTCGTTACGCTGTCGGGGTCCGGAGGCATGGACCTCGGCGGGACGGGAACGGGCTCAACACTGCTGACGGCTCTCGTCGCGGCGCTCGCACTGGTTCTGGTGTTTCCGGTCCTCCTCAAACTCCTCGCCGTGTCGCGGTTGCTTGCTTCGGTCGCGTTCCTCGGGGCAGCGTGGACCGTCGGTCGGTTCGTGATGGAACGAGAGGCCGACCGGATCGGCGAGATAGCGGAGCTAGCTGCCGCACGTGAACTACTCCACGGTGCGAGCGAGGCGGTCGGCGAGCTGTCGGAGTTGCTTGACGTCGTTTCCGTACTGGTTTGATCGTCTCTCCGAACGAGGAATTTAATTACGATGATAGTGAGTGTTTGAGCATGACTCATGCGAACGACGTCGCCGTCGGGATCGTCGGACTCGGCGGGATCGGAGGACATCACGCCACGCGACTCGCCGAACGCGGGGCGAACCTCGTCGGCGGGATGGACATCGACGCCGACGCAAGACGCGAGTTCCACGAGGAGTTCGGTGTCCATGCCTACGAGGACGAAACGGAGCTCTACGACGCCTGTGACGCCGTACTGATCACGACGCCGAACCGGTTCCACGAGGAGTACGCCACCTCCGCGCTCGAAGCGGGACTCGACGTTCTCCTCGAGAAACCCCTCGCACACTCGCTGGAGAGCGCGGAACGGATCGCGGACGCAAGCGCCGAGGCCGACGGGTTCTGTATGGTCGGATTCAACAATCGGTTCGCGGATCCGGTTCGAGTGATCAAGGAGGAGCAGGCTGCGGGTCGGTTCGGCGAGACGACTCACGTCGAGGCCAACTACGTCCGCCGTCGGGGGATCCCCGGACGAGGTTCCTGGTTCACCTCGAAGGACGTCGCCGGCGGCGGGGCGCTCATCGACATCGGCGTTCACGCGATCGATCTGGCGCTCTACTTCCTCGACCACCCGGAGATCGTCGAAGTGTCCGGAGAGACGCGCTCGGAGTTCGGCGGGCGGGACGACTACGCCTACGTCCACATGTGGGGCGAGGACACGGGACCGGAGGGGTTCGACGTCGACGACTCCGCTTCCGCGTTCATCCGCGACACCGACGGCAACACGATATCGCTGGAGGTCGCGTGGGCGACGAATCGACCGACGAACGACGAGTTCGTCGTTCGTGGGACCGAGGCCGGCGCGACGTTCGACCGCGGCGCGGACGAACTCACGATCCACGAGGCGGGCAACGGCGGCAGCCACCACCTCTCTGACGCCGAGATCGAGACGCGCGGCGGCGACACCCACGCGACGGAGATCGGCGTCTTCCTCGAAGCGAGCGCCGACGAGGAGGCACCCGCGATCAACACGGTCGAGGAAGCGCTCTCCGTACAGCGCGTTATCGACGCCATCTACCGGTCCTCGGAGAACGGTCGAGCGGTCCGTCTGGACTGATCCGGAGGCGTTCTCTCCGACCGTCCGTGCTCTCCTCCGACTGGATCGAACAGATATTTGTCTTATCGCTCGAACGGACGGCCATGTCCTCCACGGATTCGGATGAAACGACGGAAGAGGTGCCGAGCGAACGCGTTCTGATGCTGATGGGGATCGGCGGGGGCCTCATGCAGTTCGTCGTGTTCACCGCGATTGGCGTGTTAGCACTGGAGAGCGTTGCCTACGGTGCGGTCGTTGGACTGTTTGCCGGCGTGGGAACGTACCTGTTCCTTCCGTGGTTCATGGGTCTCTCGGCGGTCCAAGAGGCAGCCGACGAGGATCTTCCGTTGTCGGTTGCGACCGATCGGGTGTCATGGAGCGCACAGCGTGGGCTGTTCGGGCTCGGTCTCGAAGCGGGCGGGATCGTGATGTTTGCGGTCGCCTTCGCGCTCGACGGCGCGGACTTTCTCGTCGGCGTCCCCGCGGCACTGGCAGTCGCACTCGCGATCTACTTCGTCGGATCGGTCGTCCTCGGACGCTGATACGGCACCGTCCTCCGGCGGAGTAGTCGAACCGGATCACGAACTTATTCGTCGGTACGGTTCCTGTACCGAATTAACTCGTGAGCGACCCCCCCGGCCCGACGCCGCCCTCCGAACGGATCGTTAGCCTCGACGTCCTCCGCGGCGTCGCGGTTCTCGGGATCCTCGTCATCAACGTGTGGGTGTTCTCGATGCCCGAGCAGACGCTTTTGAACCCGACCATATACGCCGATTCGACCGTGTACGGCGATCTGGCCGGAGCCAACTACTACGCTTGGCTCGTCGCTCACGTGTTCGCTCAAGGAAAGTTCATCACGCTGTTCTCCGCGCTGTTCGGCGCAGGGATCGTCCTCTTCATCGAGAGCAAGGAGCGGAAGGGTCAGTCCGCAATGGCCCTCCATTACCGGCGAACTGCGTGGCTGATAGCGATCGGGATGGCCCACGCTTATCTGCTGTGGTACGGTGACATCCTCGTCGCGTACGGCTTCTGTGCGCTCGCGTTGGTGTTCTGTCGCGACTGGGATCCGTCAGCGCAGGCCATGCTCGGACTACTGCTCCTGCTCGTTCCCTCGTCGCTTGAGGTGCTCGCCGGATTCGCCGGCGGGGGCGAGGCGATCGCGGGGCAGTGGACCCCCGCGGCGTCGGCCATCGCCGCCGAGGTGTCGACGTATCAGGGCGGCTGGGTCGGCCAGTTGGAGCACCGCGTACCGGCGGCGTTCGAGCGACAGACCACCGGGTTCATCGGGGGGTCGTTCTGGCAGGTCGGCGGCGTGATCCTGCTCGGCATGGCGCTGTACGAGTGGGGCGTGTTGACCGGCGAGCGCTCGACCCGAACATATGAATTCCTCGTCGCCGGCGGCGTTGCGGGTCTCGCGGTCGTCCTCGCCGGCGTCTGGTACATCGAGGCAAACGACTGGTCCGCCGACGCAGCGCTGTTCTGGCGGCAGTTCAACTACTGGGGCGCGCTGCTCGTCGCGGGCGGCTACGTCGGCGCTATCGTTCTGTACACGCGCTGGCGACCCGACGGTCCGATCACCCGTACGTTCGCGGCGGTCGGCCGGACCGCGTTCACGAACTACCTCCTCCAGACGGTTGTCGCGACGAGCGTCTTCTACGGTCACGGACTCGGCTACTTCGGAACCGTGAGCCGCGTCGAGATGCTCGGATTCGTCGTCGTCGTCTGGATCGGTCAGCTGGTGTTGTCGGTCCTGTGGCTCCGAGTCTTCCGGTTCGGCCCCGTCGAGTGGCTCTGGCGGACGCTCACCTACGGGGAGAAACAGCCGATTCGAAAGGAGGAATGATGATTGGTCGTCACTCGGGGACGGGAGCCGTCGACACCCGATTCGACAGGGTTCCGACGCCTTCATACGTAATTTCGACGCTTTCGCCCGGCTCGACCAACCCGGGGTTCGCCGGGCTTCCGAACGCGATACAGTCGCCGGGGCGGAGCGTGAACCGCCGTGAGAGATACGAGACCACCTCGTGGGGGCCGAACAACATCAGCTCGGTGTTCGCCTCCTGACGGGTCTCTCCGCCGACCGTCGTGGACATCTCGATATCGAACGGATCGACGTCGGTCTCGATCCACGGGCCGAGCGGGGCAGACCCGTCGAACGCCTTGCGCGCGGTCCGGCCCTGCTGGTCGAGCGCGTCCACGTCGTTGAGGACCGTGTATCCACGGACGACATCGGACACGTCGGCGGGATCGAGCTCTCGACACCGTTCGTCGATCACGGCGACGAGCTCCCCCGCGTACGTTAACTCCTCGGTCCAGTCGGGGTAGCGGATGGGTTGTCCGTGAGCGAGGAGGCTCGCCGGGGGTTTGATGAAGAAGTCCGGCTCCTCGGGACGCTCGTACGCCATCTGGTCGAGCGTTTCGGCGTAGTTGCGGCCGACACAGTAGAGCGCGCTGGGCTTACACGGCGGAAGCAGGCGTCCGTCGCGACCGACCTCGTATCGACCCTCATCGGTGGTGATGACGCCGTCCTCGTACCGTCCCGAGATCGGTCCGCTCGACGTCAGCAGGCGGGCGAGTCGCATGGGAGTCCGTTTGATCCGAACGACAAAGGTTCCTCGGTGTGGGGCGTGAGTACCGGTTTCGGAGGGGCAAAACCCGATCAGTGACGGGACGGAACGCCGATCACGACTGCCGACCGGATCTCCAGTGCCGTCTCGAACTCGTCGCGCCGGTTCGTTTTCGATCCCCACTGCTCGACGGCGGTCTCGTGGGCTCGGGCGGCCGCGTCGCGCTCGCGGTCGGCGAGCCCGAGCCGGTCTCCGATCGCCTCCCAATGATCAGACTCGACGAGGAACGCCTCGCGGTCGGGGTCGCGCGCCACCCGCTCGTATCGGCGCCGGTACTCGTCGACCCGGGGAGAGAGACCCGATTGGACCCGGACCAGCAGCGCCGGCAGACGATCGCTCGGGACGCTCGCGAGCGCCGCCGACTTCAACAGCGCCGTTCCGTCGATGGGGTGGGAGCCGACGAGGGTATCGTTCCCTCCCGCACCGCTTTCGGCCTCGTGGTCGCGCATCAACCCCCCGCGCGCATCGCCTTCTGCTTGAATTTCGGCAGGAGCGTGTCGAGAACCGACTCCTCGCCCGCGAACGACACCGACACCTCTGTGAGTCGTATCGACGCCGCCGCGGTCACCGTCTCCGCGCTCAGCGCCGCCCGCCACCCCTCGCCGTCCACGCGGGTCGCCTCCGCCGGGTCGTCGGCGGCGACGAGTTCTCCCCCGAGGTTCACGAGGTAGTGTGCCGCGAGCCGTCTGGAGATACCGCGGTACGCGACCTCGCGACGGACCCACCCCTCCTCGGATGGGGGATCGGTCCGCTCCTCCGTTTCCCCGGGATTGGTCGTTCCGCCCGCAACGGGCGGAAACACCGACAGGCGGTCGCCGTCCTCCAGCGGGGTGTCGAGCCCTTGAAGATGGAGGACCTCGCGCCCGTTCTTCAGGACGTTGATCTGGGGTGCGAGGTCGCCATCGACGATCAGTCGCCCCGTCATCCCCTCGTACTCCGCCTCCAACTCGCGAAGCACGTCGCCCGTCGTCGCCCCGTCCTCGAACTCGCGGTGGACGGTCTTTCCGCCGGCGGCCTCCCGAAACGTCGCGAAGAACCGCAACTCCAGTTCCATACACGTGATCTGGAGACGGGAGGGGTTAAAAGCGGGCGTCCGTGGATGGGTTCGCAGCCATCACAGATCCGAGAGCCGGATCCCGTCGTCGACGAGCCGGAAGTTGCGCTCGCGGTCGAGTTCGTCGACGAGCCACTCGTGTTCGTACAGCTGGCCGATAAGCTCGACGTAGAGGTTCCGCCACGCGATAGCGTAGATGGGCGACTGTCCCCACGCGCGGAGTTCGGGAACGAACTCGTGGTAGGTGCTCGCCTGTGCCTCCATGCGTTCGATCGCGTCGGCAACGACTTCGGCGGCTGCGGCCGGATCGCCGCCGTCGATCTCCTCGTTCAGCCGCGACTGGATTCCGGTGATCGCGCGCCGCATATCCCGTTCCGCGGTTCCATCCTCTTCCGGCAACGACTCGATGACTCCTCGCGGAACGCCTAACTCGATCTCGGGCATGGTTCCGACTCCGGGTCCGATGACCAAAAAGACACGTCACCCGGCGACGATCGATCCCGTCAAGCGCGGCTCTCCGACGCTAGGGCGTTGGAGCGGACTTCTGGAGTGCGGTCTCCGCGATGTTCCCGCCGTAGTCGGCAGAGCGGAGCACAGAGTCGACGACCAACCCGACCAGCTGGGCGCGTGCGGGGTCGAGATCGCGGAGTAGTTCGTCGATCGCTCGGACGCGCTCATCGATCTCGCGGACGCCGGCGCGGGCGTCGTTGGCCATCCGACTGGCGTCGTCGTTGTCCTCGGCGAACAGGGCGTCCATGGCAGAGTCAACCACCTCGGCCGCGTCCTCGTAGAGATCGTCGATCGCGTCGAGTACCTCGTCTGGGAGCGGTTCCTCGATGTTGAGCGTCAGGTGGGCGATCTTCGTCGCGTGGTCGCCGATCCGCTCCAGTTGACGCGCGCTGGAGTGGTAGTCGAAACACTCCTCGCGCGGGAGCCCCAGCTCCTCGGCCGCCTTCGGCGTCCGAAGCGTTGCTCGGAAGATCCGCGAGACGACGAGCCACAGCCGGTCGAGATCGTCGTCGCGACCGATCACGTCGCGGGCGCGATTGTGGTCGAGATCGTGAAGAGCGGCCAAGGCGTCCTCGAGCATCGACAGCGAGATGAGTCGCATTCGAGTGACGGCGTTGTGGATCGAGAGCTCCGAGGAGTCGAGGAGATCCCGGATGACGACCTTCTCGCGGGTCTCCTCTAAGACTTCAAGGCCGACGAGGCTCTGAACCGCCTCACGAACCGTCGATCGCTGCTCGGCGGTGATCCCCGATCCCTGAAGCTCGATGACGTCGAACCCGCTGACGTACATCGTCGTCACCGCCCTCGTGAGTTCCTGACCGGTCAGATCCGTGACGTCGAGAGTCCCGCGAGTCCGCTCGGTCTTGGTTCGCGGCGTGAGAAACAGTGAGTCACCGTCCGGGTGGAACTCGATCTCGCTACCGGCCCCGACGTCGTTCTCGGTCGCCCATGACTTCGGGATCGAAACGGTGTACGTCGAGCCGCCGGTCACTTGTACCTTCCGCGTTTCCATATCGGCCGTACGTCCTCACCCGTGTTAAGTTTGTGTACTCTATATACCTCGTTATTCTCCGTTACACACGCACATTCTATCATTTTAGCGCGTTTAAGACGGTTTTTGCTACTATGTGTATAGCATCTCGTCGAAGCAACGTAGCTATATATAGTACTATATATCTATTATAGTAGCATATTTAGGTGCCTGTACCGCTCTATCGAACGATGGAGAGCGACACCACCGGTGGGGTCGACGGTCGGCTCGGCCGGCGGGCGTATCTGGCTGCCGTCGGAGGAAGCGCCGTCGGACTCTCGGGATGTCTCGTTCGTGGAGCGGACGGTCGAGGGTTGGACGGACGGATCGTCGTCGACGGGAGCAACACCCTCCTTCCGCACGGTGCCGCCGTCGCCGAGGAGTTTCAGTGGCGGAACAACCGCGTTCGGATCCCCGTTCGAGGCTCCGGAACCGGTGCGGGGTTCCAGCGCTTCTGTTCCGGGAACACGGATGTCCAGAACGCCAGCCGTGCGATCCTTGACGATGAGGAAGCGATCTGTGGCTCCAACGGCATCGACTTCCTCGAACTGGAGGCCGCACTCGACGGTATCGCGGTCTGGGCACATCCGGACAACCACTGGTGTGACACGCTCACCGTCGAGGAGCTCAATCGGCTCTGGCGCTCCGGCTCGGACGTCGACACGTGGGGTGATCTCCGCGAGGAGTGGGCCGACGAACCGTTCGGCGACGAGGAGATCGACCTGTACGGTCGCGACTCAGCCTCCGGAACCTTCGACTACTTCACAGAGGCGATAAACGGCGAGTACGGGAACATCCGGTCGGACTACGCCGGAAGCGCGGACACGAACGTCATCGTCCGCGGCGTCCGCGGGAATCGCCACGCGCTCGGCTTCGGCGGGGCAGGCTACTACTACGAGAACGAGGACGACCTGCGACTCGTCGCCGTCGATGACGGGAACGGCGGGGTCAGACCGACGCGGGAGACGATCGAGAGTGGCGAATACACGCCGCTTTCCCGGCCCATGTACGTGTACTTCGATGCGACGCAGTTGACACGCCCCGAGTTCCGGGCGTACGCGGAGTTCTTCTTCGAGCCGATCGACGGCGACGCCGACGAGTCGGTGGTCGACCCGGGCGAGACGTTGACGTGGACCCAGTGGGCCGCACGGAAAGTCGGGTACTACGCCATCCCCGACGAGACGGTCGAAGAGAGCCGTGAGCGACTGAGTGACGCGCTCGCGAGGGTCGGGGTCGACGAATGAGCGACGCGACGGAGGGTGCGGACCTCTCGCGAGCGGGGTCGGACATTCCGGCGGGCAAGAACCTCGCCGTTCGTAGCGTGTTTTTCGCGTGCGCGCTCGTCACCGTCCTCACCACGTTCGGGATTGTCGTAGTCCTCGTCGACGGCGCGTTGGGGTTCTTCCGCGAGGAGACGCTGTTCGAACTGCTCGCGAGCGTCGGTGCCGGGATCCTCGCCGGCAGTCCAACCGAGGCGCTCGAAGCCCTTCGGTCCGGACTCGCCGCCCGGGTGACCGTGACCGAGTTCCTGTTCGGCACGGAGTGGTCGCCGATCATCCGTCCCCGGTCGTACGGGATCCTTCCGCTGGTGTGGGGGACGATGATAATCGTCGTCGGCTCCGCACTCATCGCGCTCCCGGTCGGCACCGCGACGGCCATCTACCTCTCGGAGTACGCCGATCGGCGGGTACGGAAGGTGATCAAACCGACTCTTGAGATACTCGCGGGGATCCCGACGATCGTCTACGGCTTTTTCGCACTCTCATTTATTACACCGCTCATCCAGCGCTTCTTCCCGGACACCGGGACGTTCAACGCCGCCGCCGGCGCGATCGTCGTCGGTATCATGATCATCCCGATGGTGTCGTCGCTGTCGGAGGACGCGATGTCGGCAGTGCCGGACGACCTCCGGAACGCGGCCTACGGGCTCGGTGCGACCAAGTTCGAGGTGTCGACTGACGTGGTGTTCCCCGCGTCGCTGTCGGGCGTGATCGCCTCGTACATCCTCGCCATCTCCCGCGCGATCGGCGAGACGATGGCGGTGACGCTCGCGGTCGGGATGCAGCCGAACGTGACGCTGAATCCGCTCGAACCCGCACAGACGATGACCGCGTACATGGTTCAGATCGGCATCAGCGACGTGTCCGTCGGCTCCATCGGGTATCAGAGTCTGTTCGCGGTCGGTCTCCTGCTGTTCGCGATGACGCTCGCGATGAACCTGTTGAGTCTTCAAATCAAGGGTCGCTACCAGGAGGAGTACCAATGACCGGTTCGTCGTCCGGCTCCGACGACGCCCGAACCGACGGCGACGAACTCGCCCGGGCGGAGGGCGGAGACCACGTCCGAACCGATGGAGGCGAACACGCCAACCCCTTCGCGACCGTCGGCGACGACATCGAGCGAAAACAGCGGATCGGACGCGTCTTCGTCGCCGTGTGTGCCGCCTCGACGCTCGTCGGGATCGTCGCGCTCGTCGTCCTGCTGGCGGACGTGCTCCTCGAAGCGTGGGGGTGGGTGACACTGGAGTTCCTCACGTATCCGCCTTCGCGGTTCATCGAGAACTACTATCCCGGCGGTCGCGGCGCGGGCATCTTCCCCGCGCTCGTCGGGTCGATCCTCCTGATCGCGCTCACCGCCGTCTTCACCATGGTCCTCGGCGTCGGTGCGGCGATCTACTTGGAGGAGTACGCCGCCGAAAGCCGGGTGAAAGGGTTCATCGAGGCGAACATCTCGAACCTCGCGGGGGTACCCTCGATCGTGTACGGGCTGTTGGGTCTCGCGGTGTTCGTCCGGTTCGCCGGGTTCGGCGAGAGTCTCCTCGCTGGAGCGCTCACGCTCACGCTGCTGATCCTTCCGATCGTCATCGTCTCGTCACAGGAGGCGCTCCGGGCAGTCCCGGACTCACAGCGACACGCCGCCTACGGCGTCGGCGCGACCGACTGGGAAGTCGTCCGCGATGTCGTCCTCCCGTCAGCACTCCCCGGTATCATGACCGGGACGATCCTCTCGCTGTCCCGAGCCATCGGTGAGACCGCACCGCTCATCATGGTCGGGGCGGCGACCTCGATGTTCCGGGCGCCGATCGAGGACGTATCGGGGGTCCCCGTACCCGACCTATTTGGTCCCTTTGCGGCGATGCCGATGCAGATCTTCGACTGGGCGCGGCTGCCGGAGGGCGACTTCCAGCACGTCGCCGCTGCCGGGATCGTCGTCCTCCTCTCGATCCTGCTGTTGATGAACGCGACGGCCATCCTGATCCGTAACAAGTACGAGACACGATAACCCATGAGCGACAGTTACTCAGCCACCGACGGGACGACGGACAGCGAGGCGGCGAACAGCACGGATACCGGAACCGAAGCACGGAGACCCGGAGCAACGCTCGATGAAACCACGCCGTCGATCCAAGAGATCCCCGAGCGCGAGACCGTCATCGAGGCCACGGATCTGACCGTCCACTATGGCGACGTCGAGGCGCTCAAGCCGGTCAACGTCCGGCTCCCCGAGCAGGAAGTGACGGCGATCATCGGCCCGTCGGGCTGCGGAAAGTCGACGTTCCTCCGGTGTATCAACCGGATGAACGACATGGTCGACACCGCGCGGGTCGGCGGCGAGCTCCGCTACCGCGGCACGAACGTGTATGGCGACGAGGTGGACCCGGTCGCCCTTCGGCGACGCATTGGGATGGTGTTCCAGAAGCCGAACCCGTTCCCGAAGTCGATCTACGACAACGTCGCGTACGGGTTGAAGATACAGGGATACGACGGCGACATCGACGCACGCGTCGAGGAGTCGCTCCGGAACGCCGCGCTGTGGGACGAGGTGAAGAACCAACTCGACTCGTCGGGGCTCGACCTGTCGGGAGGGCAACAACAGCGGCTCTGTATCGCCCGCGCGATCGCCCCCGATCCCGAAGTGATCTTAATGGATGAGCCCGCGTCGGCGCTCGACCCGGTCGCGACTGCGAAAGTGGAGGACCTCATCGACGAACTCGCCGAGGAGTACACGGTGATCATCGTCACACACAACATGCAACAAGCGGCCCGCATCTCCGATAAGACCGCGGTCTTCCTCACCGGCGGGAAACTCGTCGAGTTCGGCGACACCAACCGTATCTTCGAGAATCCGGAGAACCAGCGGGTCGAGGACTACATCACGGGGAAGTTCGGGTAGTCACCGCCCAAGCCGGGCCAGATGAACACGGGATCGAACCCGCGTGGATCAGTAGCGAGGCCGTGTGGATCAGTAGCGTGGCGGTGAGAGTTGAGAAGAGTTAAATCGGATGCGGCGTAAGCAGAAATTACGCTCGGTTGGTGTAGTCCGGCCAATCATGTTGGCCTTTCGACGAACGCGGGACGCGACGGTTCCGGTTCGGAAGACAGCCGACGACCAGGGTTCAAATCCCTGACCGAGCACTTCTCACGAACGTGTCGAAACACACAGCCGAACGGCCACGGTCACTCCGAGCGAAGCACGTGGACGCCGCTCGGGTCGAGCACCAACGACACGGTATCCCCGGTCCGTGCGTTCTCGGTCGACGGATCGAGCGCGACCGTGACGAGGTCACCGTTCGGTAGTTCGATCCGGGCGCGTACCCGGTCACCGAGATAGTATCGATCCCGGACGACGCCCTCGATGTCACCCTCCCCGACTCGGAAGTCACCGGGGCGGACGATCGCGGTCCCCTCGGCGGTTTCCGGGATATCATCGATATCGTACGTCGCGAACCCGAGGTCCATCCGCCCGTCCTCGATCGTCGCGGAGACGGCGTTCGAGGTGCCGACGAAGTCCGCGACGAAGGCGTTTGCCGGACGCTCGTAGATCTCTGCGGGCGTCCCGATCTGTTCGATCCGGCCGTCGTTCAACACGGCGATGCGGTCGCACATCACCATCGCCTCCTCTTGGTCATGGGTGACGTACAGCGTGGTCACGTCGAGCTCGTCGAGCAGTGACCCGATCTCCTCCTCGAGTCGCTTCTTGAGTTTGGCGTCGAGCCCTGTCATCGGCTCGTCGAGGAGGAGTATCCGCGGTTCGATCGCCAACGCCCGCGCCAGTCCGACCCGCTGCTGCTGGCCGCCGGAGAGCTGTCGTGGATCCTTTTCGGCGTGCTCGCCGATCCCGACGAGTTCCAGAAGCTCGTTCGCTCTGTCACGACGCTCCTCCTTGTCGACGCCCTGCATCTTCAGTCCGAAGGCGACATTGTCGAGCACGCTCATGTTGTTGAACAGCGCGTACGACTGGAAGACGAGCCCGACGTTCCGGTCCTCCGGCGGGACGTGTGTCACGTCGTCGTCGTCGAAGAGGACCCGTCCCTCGGTCGGCGTCTCGAAGCCGGCGATCGTTCGCAGTGTCGTCGTCTTCCCGCAACCCGAGGGGCCGATGACGCCGAGCACTTCGCCGTCCCTGACGGTGAGGTCGATGCCGTCGACGGCCACCTCCTCGTCGTACCGTTTCGTGAGTGAATCGAGTGTGACTTCGGACATGTGTATCAGTTCGTTCGATCCGCACCGTACCCGCCGACTCGTCCGGGGTCTTCGGCGGTCCGGCAGGCGTGGTCGATCGCGGTGACCGATCCGTCGAGCGCGTTCCGTGTGGTCGCTCGTTTCACGGCCATCACCGTTCCACCGTTGTAAACCCCGCCTTCCCCACTCGTTGTAGGAGGACGATCACGGCCGTGACGATGAGGAAGTAGACGGAGACCGCCGCCGCGCCCTGTAACACGGGAGACCGAGTGATGTTCTCGAAGAGGAACAGCGAGAACGGTCGCGGCCCTGCCGAGTGGACGATGTACGTGAAATTGAACTCCGCCGCCGCTAGCGTCCACGTGATGATCGAGCCGGCGATGATCCCGTCCTTCGCGTTCGGCACGATCACGGTCAGGAACGTTCGGATCCACGACGCGCCGAGCGACCGCGCGCTCTCCTCTATCTGCTGGAGGTTCATCGACTGTAAGGAACTCTGGACGGTCAGCACCATGAACGGGGATTTCAACAGCGCGTAGCCGATTATCAGCCCGAAGGTGGAGCCACCCCGTTCGGGGTACATCCGCAGGAACGCGATCGCGAGGATGACGCCCGGGACGATCGGAAGGATCGCGAGCGTGTTGATCCAGTCCTTCGCGAAGAAGTCGTACCGAACCAGCGAGTACGCGATGGGGACGCCGACGACGATGTTGATGACCATGCCCGCGGTCGCCAGCCCCGCGCTATACGCGAGTCCCCGGATGACGCCCTGTCGCACCCCGATCCCCTCCGCGAGCCCGAGCACGGTGCGCCAGTTGTCCAGATTGACGTACCCGGTGGGTATCACGCCCGTCCACGACGTGCCGAAGGAAGCGACGACGGTCACGAGGATCGGGAGCGTCAGGAACGTCAGCGTCGCCGCGAGCACGAGCGTGACCGCCTGCCGGCCAAACGCCGAACTCACGTCGAACCGGTGGAGGCCACCCCGCTTCTCGCGGCTCGTCCGGTGGGTGTCGGTCGTCTCGCTGCGACCCGTTTGCGTCCCGCCGTCCGTTGCCGTCTCGTCGTCGGTCTGGCGGTTCTCTCCAGTCATATCTTGAGACTCTCGTTGTCGATCAGTTTGACGCCGCCGAACGTGAACACGAAGATGAACACGAAGTAGATGAGCCCGATGGCGGAGGCAGTCGCGAGGTTGAACCCGAGCGACTGGATCTCGAGGTTGATCCGCAGCGTCGCCACGTTGAGTGCCGGCAACACCAGCACGGTTCCGAAGATCGCCAACGCAGTACGGAACGTGAGCACGAACGCCGCGACGATCCCCGGCCAGACCTGCGGGAGCGTCACGTATCGAAACGTCAACAGCGGACTCGCGCCGAGCGACTTGGCGGCCTCCTCGGCGTCCTCGTTGATCTCCGCAAAGGTCCCGCGAAGGACCATCGTCGCGCGCGGGATCAAGGAGAATGAATACCCCAAAAAGAGGCCACCGACGGTGAGAGCCACGGCGAGGTCGATCGGGTTCTCACCGGTAAAGAAGGCGACCGCGTTCGTGAGCAGCCCGGTTCTACCGAACAGGACGACGATCATGAAGCCGACGACGATCCCCGGCAAGGCGATGGGAAACGAGACCATCGCGACGATCCACCGCCGAAACGGCAGTTGATACTTCGCGAGCGCGTGAGAGATCGCGACGGCGACGGCGACGCTGAAAAGGGTGGTCGCCGTCGCGAACCACAGCGTGTTCCACGCGATCTCGCGGTAGACGGGCTCGGTGAGGAGTAGCTCCCACGCCGAGAGGCTGAATCCCTCGTTGCTGAACTGACTCTCCGAGACGCTCATCCGGGCCAACATGCCGAGCGGGAGAAACGCACCGAACGTCGCGAGGACGAAGTACGGAAGACACATGACGGCGATCCGACGTCGCTCTCGATCCGCCTCGGTCCGCGGGGACACGAACGATCGGATGGTATCCATTAGGGATCGCACGCGCGCGGGAAGCCGTCGACCCTCACCGGACTCAGAGGGATGATTCGACATCGATGTGACGTGTCGGTTTACGCCTCGACGCCCGGGAGCGGACTCCGGTCGATGATCTCCGAGACGATGTCCTCCTGTTTTTCCAGGAGCTCGACTTGGTCGATCTCGAACGTCGCCGCCTCGTACTGTGAGGCCGGCGGGAACTCGTCGGGTGCCTCCAGCTCGTCCGCGCGGATCGGGCGGACGAACCCGTCGAAGAACAGCTGTTGGACGTCGAGCGAGAGCACGAAGTCCATGAACAGCTTTCCGGCCTCGGGGTTCGGAGCGTTATCGAGCAGTGCGAATCCGTACGGCGCTGCGACGGCACCCTCCCCGCCGCCGGGCCCCTGTGGAATGACGACGCCGACGTCCTCCTCGGGAATATCGTCGCTGTTGTACTTCGTCGACAGGCCGCCGAAGTCGAACTCGGCGTAGGTCGATATCTCACCGGCCGTGAACTGCCGATCGAGGTTGCGCTGGTGGCGCGCGCCGTGTTCGCCGATCTCCTCCAGATAGTCGAACAGCGGATCGAGATCGTCCAAGTCGCCGCCGTACGCGTGATTGATCGACAGCATCGCGTTCAGCCCCGCACCCGCACCCGGGACGTTGATCGCGAGATCCTGAGCGATCTCCGGCTGTTTGAGGTCCTCCCACGTCTCCGGTGCGTCAAGGCCGCGATCCTCGTAGACGTCCGCCCGGTAGTTGATCGCGATGGTCATCTGTCTCGTCGCCGTGACGTGGCCATCGTCCGTTTTGAAATCGTCCGGCACCCGGTCCCAGCCGTCCGGCTTGTAGTCCGTGGTGAACCCGTCGTCCCACGCCTGAAGACCGGTGGGATAAAAACCGTTGTACGCGGAGTAGTCCTGGTTTCCGGCGTTCGTCCGAATGTTCGAGAGCGCCTCGCCGGAGGTGCGCTGGTCGTCGTGGAGGGGAACCCCGTACTCGTCCTCGAACGCCGCCATGACGGCGTCCCAGTTCGACCATCCGGTCTGGACGGCGTAGATGAACAGTTCCTCGGGGAGGTCGGCCTCGGTCACCGTGGTTCGGTACTCCTCGTGTCCCACTTCCCACGAGCGTCCGCTGCCGTTCCCGTCCCCGGCGTCGTCTCCGTTTTCGGTTCCGTCGCCGGCGGTTCCGTTCTCGTCTCCGTTGCCGAGACATCCCGCGATCCCGGCAGTCGCTGCCCCACTACCAGCGAGGAGGAAGTTACGCCGTGAGAATGGCCCGCTCGGAGTGTCTTCCGTCATTCGTGAAACGATCCGTGTCCGACCATTTAATATTTTTATAATAGTTAGCATATCGATCCGGTCCGATATATACTGATACGGATCCGACTGACAGCCGTCTCGTCGCCACCGAGTCAACCCGAAGGACAAGAGTGACGGACTCGGCGGACGACGGGTAGGTATGAGCAACGACCCGACGGACGGGCGGGAGTTCGAGACCCGAGCGATCCACGCCGGACAGGAGCCCGATCCGGAGACCGGCGCGCTGATGACGCCGATCCACGCCAACTCAACGTACGAACAAGACGGTCCCGGAGAGCATCGTGGCTACGAGTACTCCCGGACGGGGAACCCGACCCGGACCGATCTGGAGACGAACCTCGCCGATCTCGAGTCGGGGAGCCACGCCCGGTGTTTCTCCTCGGGAATGGGCGCTATCAACACCGTTCTCAACCTTCTGTCCGCGGGCGACCACGTCGTGGCCGGCGACGACGTGTACGGCGGCACCCACCGGATCCTCACGCAGGTGTACGACGAGTACGACGTGGAGACGACGTTCGTCGACACGACGGATCACGACGCGGTCCGTGACGCGATGGAGTCGAACACCGAGTTGGTGTGGGTCGAAACCCCAACGAATCCCCTGATGAACGTGAACGACATCGACGCGCTCGCGGACGTCGCTCACGAGCACGGCGCGCTCTGTGCGGTTGATAACACGTTCGCGACGCCGTACCTCCAGCGACCGATCGAACACGGCGCGGACATCGTTTGCCAGTCACTCACGAAGTACCTCGGCGGTCACTCCGATACCATCGGCGGCGCACTGATCGTCGACGATGCGGATCTCGACGAACGGCTCGGCTTCTATCAGAACTCAGTAGGCGCGACGCCCGGCCCGTTCGACGCCTTCCTCGTTCTCCGGGGGATCAAGACGCTCTCGGTGCGGATGGACCGTCACTGCGAGAACGCGATGGAGCTCGCCGAGTGGCTGGAGAGTCATGACGATATCGAGCGAGTGTACTACCCCGGACTGGAGAGCCACCCCGATCACGACCTCGCCGCCGAGCAGATGGACGACTTCGGCGGGATGCTCTCCTTCGAGTTCGACGGGACGCTGGAGGAGGCGTCAACGGTCGTGAGCGAGACGGAGGTGTTCACGCTCGCGGAGTCGCTGGGCGGCGTCGAGAGCCTCATCGAACAGCCGGCCGCGATGACTCACGCCGCCATTCCGCGAGAGGAGCGGGTCGACGCCGGCCTCACGGACGGGTTGATCCGCGTTTCCGTCGGGATCGAACACATCGACGACATGAAAGCCGACCTACAGCAGGCGTTCGACGCTGCGCGGGAGGGGGCGACGGACTCGTAGCGATCGAGCGGCTCGCAGGATACGGACCGTTCGATCCGCCGAACCGCCGGGGCACCGGTATTTTTGAGCCACGACGAGAACTCGAACGCATGGCTGATACTGACATCGCCGTGTTGCGACAGACAATCCACGGCGCAGGCGCACCTGAGTTGGCGACGATACTGCGTACACGACTCCCCGACCACCAAGTCGCGCTCGCGCGAACGCCCGGAGAGGAGCGAACGCTTCTCGAAACCGCTCGCGTCGCGGTCGGACCACGACTTCCGGACGGTTCCCTTCAGTCCGTCGGGAACTTGGAACTGTTCGCCTGCGTGTACGCGGGGACGAACCACCTCCCGATGGACGCACTCGCCGACCGCGGCATCGCCGTGACGAACGCTTCGGGCGTTCACGGACCGAACATCGCCGAGTACGTCGTCGGCGCGATGATCGGGCACGCCCGCGAGTTCCATCGGGCACACCGCCAGCAGTCGCGCCGAGAGTGGCGGAGCTATCCCACGACGGAAGTGTTCGGGTCGACCGTTGCGGTCGTCGGTCTCGGTGCCATCGGGCGGACGGTGGTCGACCGGCTGTCGGCGTTTGATGTCGAGACGGTCGGCGTCAGGTACTCCCCGGAGAAGGGCGGGCCGACCGACGAGGTGTACGGGTTCGATCGGATCCACGAGGCCGTCGTCGACGCGGAGTACGTCGTGCTCGCGTGCCCGCTCACCGAGGAGACTCGGACGCTCGTCGACGCAGACCTACTCAGAACCATGCGACCGGACGCGGTTCTCGTGAACATCGCTCGGGGCGGCGTCGTCGACACCGACGCGCTCGTGAGCGCGCTCCGGAGCAACCGGATCCGCGGGGCCGCACTCGACGTGACCGATCCGGAGCCGCTGCCCGAGGACCACCCGCTGTGGGGACTGGGAAACGTCACGATCACGCCACACAACGCGGGTCACACTCCCGAGTACTTCGAGCGCGTCGCGGACGTCCTCGTGGACAACGTGGATCGACTTGAGGGGAAAAGAGAGGGCGATAACGAACTCAGAAATCGGGTCGCCTGAACGGTAGGCTCAGTGGAGAGTCGGTCGACCCGTTACGGGTCGAGCGTGTCTCGGCTCCCGGCCGTTCCGGGCGATGCTGACTCTTCCGTCCGGCCGCCGAGCGTTTCGAAGTCGAAATTATCGAACTCGGCCGGTCGGTGTCCCTCGACCGCGTAGACGTATAAGGCGGTCTTCGCGACTCCCCAGATCGTCTGACTGAGCAGGTACGTGAACGCGATCACTCCGCCGACCAGGAGGAGTGCGAGTAGTATTCCGGGTCCGGGGAACACCGCCGCGACGGGGATCGATACGGCGAGCGCGCCGACCGCGAGGACGATGCCGACGAGCGTAACGACGAGCGTGATCCCGAATCCGGCTCCGAGGGTCTCACCCCACGTGTCGCGGAATGCGCTCGCGCTCTTCGAGAACATCGAGGTCACGGAGACGTCCTCGAAGACGATCACGGGGACGATGAAGAACGTCATGATCGACCAGCCGACGGCGAACAGCGATCGGAGGATACCGGCGATCGGATTGTCCGAGTCCTCCATCGTCTTGAGTACGACGCTGACCGTCGCGGAGATCAGCGACCAGACGACGATCGGTCCGAGCCGACTGCGGACGGCTTTGAGGCTCGCGATAACGTTCGGTTCGCGGCCGTGGAACGCTTCGTTAGTCGCGTGAACCAACGCGGCCGCCGCGTACGTGCTCACGAGCGTCGTCGCGAAGTAGACGACGAACAGCGCGACGTACTCCAGGCCGCTCCCGATCAGATTCGCGATCAGCATCGGGACGAAGAGCACGACGAGAAAGGCCGCGCTTGCGATCCCCGCGATCAGCGGGAAGACGAGGAGGTTCGGATGGTCGCGTATGACGCCCGCGCTGTCCTTCGTGAGAGTCCATCCGGTCTTGGCCCGGTCGAAGAGCCCCGGCCTACCGGAACGTGTACCGAACGACATGGGTCCTCCTGTGCCGGCTTACGATATAAGTGTGCGTATGAACGGAGCCTAGATAACTGTACGGAGCCCGGATGACCGTCCGGAGCCTAGATAACTGTACGGAGCCCGGATGACCGCGTTTAAATAGTGACTCGACGGGGGTTTTCCGTCGTAAGTCGGCGGACGGTGAGGACCGGAACCGGACACGTCCGAACGACGCGTTCGGCGACCGACCCGATCAGGAAGCGGTTCTCACCGTGTCGACCGCGCGTTCCGGTCACGACGACGCCGGCATCGATCGAGCGGGCGTATTCGATTATCTCGTCGGCGGGCCGCCCCTCCCGAACCTCGGCCGTGACGTCGAGTTCGTCGTCCCGCTCCTCGGCCAGATCGACGATGTCTTCGAGCGCCTGGGAGCCGCGTTCGTCGAGCACGTCCCGGAGGTCCTCACGCACCGCTTCCGGTGACGACCCGACCTCGTCGTCGTCGATGACGTATAAGGCGTGGACCGCCGCGTCGAAGCGGGCCGCGAGATCGATCGCGATCTGGACCGCCCTACCCACGCTGTCGGAGCCGTCCGTCGCGACCACGACCGTGTCGAACATACACTCCCGTTCGTCGACGCCGAAGTTAAAAGGGGGCGGTCGATGGTCTCGGGTTCGGTCCCGGTGAGTTCCAGTCGACGGGTTCGTTTCGATACCGCGTTGACCCCGGCGGATCGAGTTCAAACGCCGTCGTTTTCCAGATCCCTACCGCATTTATAAGTGGTCCCGCGAGAACTCGTGGGGTATGAGTTGGCACGCTGTCGACGCCGTCGACGATGCGGTCGAGGCCACTCGCCGGTTTCTGTTCCCGTTCAGCTTGGTTCGCTGGACGGTACTGGCCCTCCTCGTCCTCCTGATGGGCACCGTTAACACGAACGTCTCGCTACCGTTCGTCCCCGAGGTGGAGTTCACGCCGTTCCCGGAAGGCGCGTTACCGAACGAGGTCCTTTCCGGGCTCGATACCGGGCTCCTCGTCACCGTCGGCGTGGCGTTCGCCGCGTTCAGCGTGCTCGTTTCGGTTGCGACCCTCTCGCTCCGATTAGTGTTCTACGACGCGCTCCGGACGAACGAGGTCCGCGTCTGGGCTCCGTTCGTCGCTCGGTTCCGTCAGGCATTCGGCCTGTTCGTCTTCTCGTTCGTTGCCGGGCTCGTGTTGGTCCTCCCGCTTCTCGTCGCGGTCGCCGCGTCAACGACGATCGGGTGGGGCCCCGCGGACGCCGTCGGCGACGTCTTCGTTGGTCTCTCCGGGTGGGGGATCGGTCTAGCGCTTCTCGTCGGTGGTCTCCTTACAATGGTTATGCTTCTGATCATCCGGTTCACCTACGAGTTCGTCGTTCCCGTGATGGTCCACCGGAACGAAGGAGTACTGACTGCTTGGAGTCGATTCTGGGTAACGCTCCGGAAGTCGTGGACGGAGTTCCTGTTGTATCTGGTCGTTCATTTCTTCCTCGGGGTTGGGGTTTCGATCGCTGAGGGCGTCGTGTTCCTGTTCGCTGGGGGTGCCGTTTTCGTGCTCGGTGCGGTCACGCTTCTGATCGTGGCAGGGCTCCTCGGCGGGTTCTCCGCAATGACCGGAACCACCGCTGGCGTTGTGACGATCGCTCTCGTCGTCATCATCGGGATCATCGCCCTCCTGCTCGTGTTTCTCCCGGTCAGACTCGTTACTCGTACGTACCTGATCGCGTATGAAGTCTCGATGCTCGGTAGCGTCGACCCCGAGCTCGCGATGCTTGACCCGGATGTCGACCCGAACGCCACAGTACGTACCGGACAGCCCGAGGTGTCTACCGAACGGTCTGAAACATCCGCCGAGTCATACGAAAAAAAGTAGTTCTACCCGGGTCACGAAATGATCACCGCCTCGTCATGGAAGTACCGTTTGCTACGGAGGCACCGCTTCGTCATAGAGACGCTGAAACACCTCCGTATCGGCGACTTTGTACGACCGTCTCGTATTAGACGACTGTCGAAATCATCATTCGACGGTACGGATAGTTTTTTACTCCGTTCACGAAAGGGGTAACCCATGGGACTGGATGACGACGCACGCGAGTACCATCGAGTAGATCCGCCCGGAAAGATCGAGATATCGACGACGAAGCCGACGAACACGCAGCGTGACCTCTCGTTGGCATACTCGCCGGGGGTCGCTGCCCCCTGCCGGGACATCGACGCCGATCCGGAGTCGGTGTTCGAGTACACGGCGAAGGGAAACTTAGTGGCAGTCGTCTCGAACGGGTCCGCGGTTCTCGGACTCGGCGACATCGGGGCCTCGGCATCGAAACCGGTCATGGAGGGGAAAGGCGTCCTCTTCAAGCGGTTCGCCGACATCGACGTCTTCGATATTGAACTGGACATCGACGCGGTCGATCCGTTCTGTGAGGCCGTGTCGGCGATGGAGCCGACGTTCGGTGGCGTGAATCTGGAGGACATCAAGGCTCCGGAGTGTTTCGAGATCGAAGAGCGGCTCCGTGAGGAAATGGACGTCCCCGTGTTCCATGACGACCAACACGGCACCGCGATCATCTCCGGAGCAGCACTAATGAACGCGGCCGATATCTCGGATAAGGAGCTTTCGGAGCTCGACATCGTCTTTTCCGGCGCGGGCGCGTCGGCCATCGCAACCGCGCGGTTTTACGTCTCGCTCGGTGCGAGACGCGAGAACATCACGATGTGTGACTCCTCCGGGATCATCACGACCGATCGAGCCGATTCCGGGGACATCAACGAGTACAAACGGGAGTTCGCCAGCGACGTTTCCGGCGGCGATCTCGCTGACGCTATGGAGGACGCGGACGTGTTCGTCGGACTCTCAGTCGGTGGAATCGTGTCTCCCGAGATGGTTCGGTCGATGGCGTCCGACCCGATCATCTTCGCGATGGCAAACCCCGACCCGGAGATCACGTATGAAGATGCGAAGGCCGCCCGCGACGACACCGTGATCATGGCCACGGGACGGTCCGACTACCCGAACATGGTGAACAACGTCCTCGGATTCCCGTTCCTGTTCCGTGGGGCGTTGGACGTTCGAGCGACAGAGATCAACGAGGAAATGAAGCGCGCGGCCGCCGAGGCGCTCGCGGAGTTGGCGCGAAAGGACGTTCCGGACGCGGTGGTGAAGGCGTACGGAGACGATCCGCTCCAGTTCGGGGCCGACTACGTCATCCCGAAACCGCTCGATCCGCGAGTCCTCTTCGAGATCGCGCCCGCGGTCGCACAGGCGGCAATGGACGCTGGCTGTGCCCGAACGGAGATCGACATCGAACAGTACCGTGAACGGTTGGAGGCCCGGCTCGGGAAGTCCAGAGAGATGATGCGAGTGGTGTTGAACAAGGCGAAAAGCGATCCGAAGCGGATCGCGCTCGCGGAGGGGACCGACGAGAAGATGATACGCGCAGCCTATCAGCTCTCCGAGCAGGGGATCGCCGAGCCGGTCCTGTTGGGTAACGCCGACGAGATCAGACGAACCGCAACCGACCTCGGGCTTTCGTTCCAGCCGGAGATTGTCGACCCCGCACAACGTGACGTCTCCGACTACGGTGACCGGTTACACGAACTCCGGAAGCGAAAGGGGATCACACACCGCGAAGCACACGACCTAGTGCGTCGTGACACGAACTACCTCGGAAGTGTCATGGTGAAATCGGGGGACGCGGACGCGATGTTGACGGGACTAACACACCACTATCCGTCGGCATTACGGCCGCCGCTACAGGTCATCGGCTCGGCAGCCGACACCGACACCGTCGCCGGCGTGTACATGCTGACGTTCAAGAATCGGGTCGTGTTCTGTGCGGACACGACAGTTAATCAGGACCCTGACGCGGAGACGCTTGCAGAAATAACCCGGCACACGGCGGACCTCGCCCGACGGTTCAACGTCGAACCGCGCGCCGCGGTCCTATCGTACTCCAACTTCGGGAGCGTCGACAACGAAGGGACCCGAAAGCCGCGTGACGCAGTCGGGATCCTCCACGACGACGAGGGAGTTGATTTCCCGGTTGACGGGGAGATGCAGGCCGACACGGCGGTCGTTGACGATATCCTCAACGGAACTTACGAGTTTTCCGAGTTGGACGAGGCAGCGAACGTCCTCGTGTTCCCGAACTTGGAAGCCGGCAATATCGGGTACAAACTGCTCCAGCGGTTGGGCGGCGCAGAGGCCATCGGTCCGATGCTCGTCGGAATGGATCAGCCCGTTCACGTGCTCCAGCGTGGAGACGAGGTGAAAGACATCGTCAATCTCGGCGGCGTCGCAGTCGTCGACGCTCAGGAATAGACCTCTGTAGGGTGCGGCTAGTCGGTCAGTCCTCCGGTCCGCCAACTCGTCGGGCCGTTCGCTTGTTTATTCATCGAGTCGTTCGGCGGCTGGTTCATCGGGTCGTCAATTGGTCGTCAGTTAGACCGGTTGATGGACACCAAACATACTTGCTTCCAACATCAACATAATTGATATGGACGACGAGACAGTGGCACCACGGGTGCTCGACAACAAGCGCGACGCGAGCAAGTATCGGGTGCTCGTCGAGATCGCAGCTCGACAGCCGGCAGTCAGTCAGGGAGAGGTCGCAGAGGTGTTGGGCGTCACTTCGCAAGCCGTCAGTGACTACGTTCGCGAACTCGTTGAGAGGGGGTACGTCGAAAAGGAGGGTCGCGGGAGATACGAAGTGACGAAGGAGGGCGTTGATTGGCTGATCACACGTACCGATGCCCTTTCGGAGTTCGTGTCACACGTTTCCGACGACGTGCTCGGGAGCGTCGATGTCGATGCGGCGATCACTACCGGTGACGTATCGGAGGGAGACGAAGTGGGCTTAGCGATGCGGGATGGGGTTCTCCACGCTCTCCCTGAGGGAGGCTCGGCGACCGCAGTCGTCGTTACCGGTGGGGCGGCGGGCGAAGTGGTCGGAGTGACGGAGTTCGAAGGTGTCGTCGAGTACGATCCCGGTGTCGTGACGGTGATTCCGGTCCCTGCAATAACCGAGGGTGAACCCCCCAGTGCCGAGGTGATCACCTCCCGATTAGATGAGAACGACCTCCTCGCGGTTGCCGGTACGGAAGCATACGCGTGCTCCGTTACGGCCGGTCTCGAACCCGATATCCAGTTCGGTACCGTAGATGGAGTCCCACAGGCCGCGCTCCGTGGTCTGGATGTAGTACTTCTCGTCTCAACCGACGAACTCTCACGACATACCACACAGCTCCGAGAAAAAGGCGTTCGATACGAGGTTCCGGATCCGCTTACTGTTCCCGACCCCATGGCGGATACGACCTGATCTCCGGTCCCTGCTCTCGCGCGATCCGCTTCCGTGTTGTGGGACGTGTTGTGGGTACCGACACACCGGGTTTCCGGTGAAATGGGTCTGTGGGTGGTGTTATGTGTAGTACTTTGAGTGGTGTTGGTTGGGGCTCAGTTGGGATGGATACATCTCCTCTGATGTGTTTCCTCGTTCACCCTTCAAAACAATACACAAAGAATAAATACTGGTCTTGTTTACAGACCACTAAGTAGATAGTAGTTCATTGAATCTGCGGTAGCAGTTCTTGACTGCTTCACCGGAAGCAGAGATCGGATCACCTTCGTGTCCTCCTATGTACCCGTTTGCGTGAAGAGAGAATATTGTGTAGAACCGGTAGAAGTGTATTCTGTGTGGTAAACGAAGCTACTTTAGGGCGATTTGGGGCACGTTCCGAACTAGAATGGAGCAGCTGATCGATGGAGGATCGATGACTAATAAGGGAAACCCACTTGACCATTTTCCATTTTCGTGTCACCAGTTGGCCACTCCACTCCCTCCGGCTTTCCGTTCCATCCGTCCGCTTCGTCCGATCGCCTGCTCTGCTTGGCTGCCTGTTTTATTTGTTTTTCTTTGTTCTGTTTTTCTTCGTCGATCCTCCCTGCTCATCCCTCTCACCTACTCATCCCTCTCACCTACTCATCCCTCTCACCTACTCATCCCTCATGTCCTCTATCCATCTTTTCTTCCGGTCGTTGAACCCTCATCGACATCGGACACGGAGCACACCTCGTTTCCGATGAATCCACACCCCCACCCACACACCCATTTCACCGGAAACCCGGTGTGTGTCTCAAGCGATCCGACCGTTCCGTTTCGACGACGGAAACAGAACGTATTTCACCGGAAACCCGGTGTCTCATCTATGGACGCAGCGGACGACCTCTTCACGAGGGAGGACCCGATATTCGCCAACAAGGAACTCCTCGAGATCAGTCACCTTCCCGGCGAGGGCCGGATAGTCGGCCGCGACGACGAGATATCCGATCTCGCTACCGCGGTGAATCCCGCAATATTCGGTCAGAGCCCAAGTAACGTACTCCTCTACGGGAAGACTGGTACGGGAAAGTCCCTCTGTGCGAAGTACGTCTCCAAGCGTCTCGTCTCGACGGCGGGCGAGGAGGGAGTCAACGCGACGTTCGCGTACGTTGACTGTGCTCAGGACACGACCGAAACGCAGGCGGTTCAAACCATTGCGGAGGGGGTCAACGATCCCGATCTAACTGGGATCAACGTCCCTGATAAGGGACTCTCGACGTCGACGTATTACAAACGACTGTGGCGGATACTCGATCAGCGCTACGATGTGGTGTTGATCATCCTCGATGAGATCGACAAACTCGATGACGATGCGATCCTAATGCAACTTTCCCGGGCCGGTGAGGCCGGCAAGATTACGGACTGTAAACTCGGCGTGATCGGGATCAGTAACAAGATCCAATACAAGGATCGGATGGATGAACGCGTCAAGTCGAGTCTCTGTGAGCGCGAGTTCGTCTTCCCCCCGTATGACGCGAACCAGCTCAGAGAGATCATGCAGGCCCGATCGGACGCGTTCCACGAGGACGTTCTCGAACCGTCCACCATCCCACGCGCGGCCGCGCTCGCTGCCCGCGAACACGGAGATGCCCGTAAGGCGATCGACATTCTCCGGTATGCCGGCGAGATCGCACAGGCGAACGGGGAACCGACCGTCCGAGAAGGATTCGTCACGCAGGCGCGTGAACGTGCGGAAACCGATCGGTTCCGTGAGCTGATCCGCGGCTCGACACCCCATTCGCGATACGTCCTTCAGGCACTCGCGTTACTCTCGCTGTCACACGATGGCCAGGACGGGTTCCGGACGAGCCGCGTATACGATATTTACGAGAACATCTGTCGACAGGAGGGATCGGACAGCCTCTCACTACGTCGAGTTCGTGACCTTCTCAAGGAACACGCGTTCCTCGACATTATCGAACAGTCGAAACACAGCGGTGGTAGCGCGGAGGGAAGCTATACGAAACACCAGTTGCTTGAGGATCCCAGCGTAGTCAAGGAAGTTCTCGTCGGTGATGCGTCGGATACGTAGCTACTACCCCCGAAATACAGTCCGACCAACGACGAAGTCTGCCACGAACGCTTCCCGTTCAATGTCAATTCGTCTCGATCGACTGAAAGATCAACCCAGCAGACCGAGACCCTCGATCCGCTCGACGATCTCCTCGACGGCACCTTCCGCGTCATCAGTCCGCTTTCCGCCCGTAATGACGATCTTACCGCTCCCGAAGAGGAGAATGACGACCTCTGGTTCGTCCATGCGGTAGACGAGGCCGGGGAACTGCTCCGGTTCGTATTCGACATCCTCCAGCCCGAGCCCGATCGCGAGCGCGTTCAGGTTCAGGTTGTGTCCGAGGTCAGCACTCGAAACGATGTTTTGAACCGTTATTTCCGGGTCCTCCTCGACTGGGATCTGTAGTCCACGAAGCTTCTCGAATATGATACCCAACGCCTCGTGAACGTCGTCGATACTCTTTGCGCCTGTACAGACGATCTTTCCCGACCGGAAAATGAGCGCTGCCGCCTTCGGTTCCTGCGTGCGGTAGACGAGTCCGGGGAAGTTGTCCGGGTTGAAGTCCGCACCGGGAAGGTCCTCTGCAAGGGCTTCTAGGTCGAGCTCCTGTCCGATCCCCGTCGATGCAACTACGTTCTGAATCTCGATCGAGTCTGCAGGGTTCGTCATCGTTCGCTTTTATATGTGTCCCCCTCCCTTATAAACGC